>Ga0137407_10003237_pt1 | contig 10805 bp, 7 predicted proteins | sample CZOMad2_2_16fung_FD_108410 | JGI IMG/M metagenome (GOLD analysis project Ga0137407, IMG submission 108410) | Vadose zone soil fungal communities from Angelo Coast Range Reserve, California, USA - CZOMad2_2_16fungal (Illumina Assembly) | ecosystem: Environmental > Terrestrial > Soil > Vadose zone...
CTCAGTCGTCGTCGCGGTCGCTGTCGTCGCGATCGTCGGCGTCGCGGTCGTCGTCGTCGTGGCCGTTCGTGGGCGTGTCGCGGTCGGGCGCGGCGATGTCCGGGTCGATGAACAGCGCGAGGAGCTGGCCGCCTTCGACCAGCTCGGGGTCGGTGCTCGGCTTGTGGGCCTGCACGTCGAGCAGGAACCACCCGGGCCCGAGGATGTGGGCCGCGTCGATGATTCCAGAGCTCTCCTCGTCCTGCGTGATGAACGCGGGAGTGCCCGACTGGGTGGGGTCGAAGAAGGCCGGGTTGTGGTGCGCGACCTCGACGAACTCGCCGGTGAAGATCTGATAGGCCCACACCTTGGACACGCGGGCGTTGTTGCCGGGGTCTTCGTCCATGACGATGCGACCGAGGCGATCGATCGTCACGTTGTCGAGCATGCCGTGGCCCTCGGTACCCTTCAGCAGCATCTCGATCGTGCCGCCAAGCTCGGGATGCTCGATGTCGTCGAAGCGCAGGTGCCAGAGGCGGCACCTCAGGGTCAGGCTGGCGGTGGTCACGAAGTAGAAGTCGTCGCGGTTTCGCGTCCGCGGATCCCACGCGCCGTCCTCGGGCCGCTGAAAGCGTGTGACGCCGGCCGCGATCGACGCTTGCTCGAGCGCGAGCGCGTCGAGACCGGACACGTCGCCGAAATTATGAAGGCTGAAGCGCCCGACTCCGACGAAGCCGCTGGTGACGTTGCCAAGCCCGAATTCGTTGCTTTCCTCGGGGACCGCCTGGCCGCCGACCGAGATCTTCAGGCCGTAGAGGTTGCCGTTCGTCAGACCGGCGCGGTCGATCGCGCTTCCCCGGTTGGTCTTCCTGCCGACGTAGACGTAGACCTCGCTCGGGAAGGCGCTCGCGGTGGGGGCCGTGCTCAGCGCGCCGTCGTCCGTGAGCATCACCACCGTCTTGCGCTGCGGGTACGGGCTGGCCACCGCGTTCTCGTACGCCATGCGTCCCAGGCGCGGCAGCTGCCACGCCTCGCCCGCGTGCGGGCCCGTGGCGATCCGTGCCCAGGCGCGGCCCTGGCTCGCCTCTTCGCCGTTCATGTAGATGCGCTCCTGCGTGCCCTTGCCCTGATGCCAGAACGCGCCGGGCTTCGGGAGATCGCCGGAGCAATGCCGCTCCCAGACCGTCGTGCCCGACACGTACTTCTCGGTCGCGGTATCCCACAGAAACACCTTGTCGGGCGACGGCGTGAAGTCCTCGCCCTTCACCACCTCGAGGGTCCTCCGATCGATCGTCCACCGGGAGACGAAGGCGCCCTTCGAGCCGTGGGCGCGCGCGATGCCGGTGGTCGCGGGGAGCTCGTGGTTCATGATCAGCGTGAAGTCGTGTCGATCGCTGTTGAACGCGCCCAGCCCATCGGGGATCCCGACCATCCGATAGCCGCCGATCGTGTCGCCGACGGTCAGGATCGGCACCGTACGCACGCCGGGAATGGTCGGGAGCAGGTAGGGCTCCGTCGTCGTGCTGGGCGCGATGCCGTGGGCCACAGCTCGCCCCGGCTTCAGGAGCGAGGGACCCGCGAGCACGAGGGCGCCGTCGCCAGGGCGCCTTTCAAGAATGAACGTCGGCCGAGCTGCCGCGTCGAACCACGCTTCATAAGAGAGCCTCCTCGGTGTGGTGAAGTGCGTCGCCGAGGCTCTTATCGCAGGACTAGATGATGGGGATGTGACGAAACGTCGATGAATATGTGACGAGCCGCGGACGGTTCCGCGACGGCGACGGCGCGCGGCGCGGACGCGCCGCTAGACGACGCGGTCGGCGCGCAGTCCGGTGATCTCGTCGCTGCTCATGCCGAGCAGCCCCGAGAGGATCTCGTCGGTGTGGCTCCCGAGCGCGCCGCCGGCGTGCGTGACGCGTCCCGGCGTCAACGAGAGCTTGGGCACGACACCAGGCTGCGGCAGCGCGCCGAGCCCCTCCGCCCGCACGTCGATGATCATCTGGCGCGCGCGGTAGTGCGGGTCGGCGAAGATATCGGCCATGCTCATGATCGGCGAGTGCGGAATGTCGGCGCCCTTGAGCTCGGCGAGCGCCTTCTCGAAGGGTCGCGCCGCGAACCACGTGGTCATGAGATCGAGGATGACGGGAATGTGCTGTGGCCTCTCCTGGCCGGAGGCGAAGCGTGGATCGCGCGGCAGCTCGGGCTGCCCGATCATCGCGCAGAGTCGCTCGAAGAGGTGCTGCGCCGGCGCCGTGAAGACGATCCACTTTCCGTCCAGCGTCTCGAACGCGCCGCCCGGCCACCCCGCGTGCTGCAAGCCGCCGCGCTCGCGCACGACGCCCTGCCGACCGTAGAGCGTCGCCGTGAACTCCATGACGCGGAACGCAGACTCGTAGAGCGCCGCGTCGATCCACTGCCCCTCGCCGGTCGCGTCACGGTGACGGAGCGCGGCCATCACGCCAAACGCCGTGAAGAGCCCGGTCATGTAGTCGGGATACACGGGCGTGGGGCGCGCCGGTGGCCGGTCGGCCGGGCCGTTGAGATACCACGTGCCGCCGAACGCTGATCCGATCGCCGCGTAGCCGGGGCCCTGGTTCAGCGGGCCCGTCTGACCGAAGGCGGTGATCCTGGCCATCACGAGGCGCGGATTGATCGCGTGCAGCGCTTCCCAGCCGAGTCCCCAGCGCTCCAGGACGCCCGGGCGAAAGTTCTCCAGCACCACGTCGCAGTGCGAGACCAGCCGGCGAACGATGTCCTGTCCCTTCGGCAGGTGCAGATCGAGCGTCATGAGCTTCTTGTTCCGGTTGTCCACCGCGAACCAGTACGTGCAGCCGTCCTCGGTCGGCCCGAGGCGCCGCAGATCGTCGCCGCGGCCGGGCATCTCGGTCTTGATCACCTCGGCGCCGAACTCGGCCATCAGCGCGCCGCAGAACGGGCCGGCGACCACCTGGGCAAGCTCGAGCACCCGGATTCCGTCGAGCGGGCGGCGGGGCTCTGTCATGACGTGGGAGTCTATCATCGTGCGGCAGATTCCGGCCGGCGTCGCGCCGGTCTACCGCGACGCCGCGTCTTGGCCTACCATGGCCCTGCGCCGGTCCGAGCGCCGCGCCGCGGCGACGGGCGAGCCTCGAGGAGGACGAGCATGGCCAGTGCTGAACCGGGAGCCCTGAAGGGTCTGGTCGATGTCGAGCGCGGGATCATCAGCCGGGAGATCTTCGTGAGCGACCAGATCTACCAGCAGGAGCTCGAGCGCATTTTCGCTCGCGCCTGGCTCTTCATCGGCCACGAGAGCCAGATCCCGAAGCCGGGTGACTATCTCACCTCGTCCATGGGCGAGGAGTCGGTCATCCTCTGCCGCGACCGCGCGGGGCGGATCCGCGTGTTTCTCAACTCGTGCCGGCATCGCGGCATGAAGGTCTGCCGGTACGACGAGGGCAACACGGTCGAGTTCCAGTGCCCGTACCACGGCTGGAGCTACGGAACCGACGGCGCGCTCGTGGGCGTGCCGTTCGCGAAGGACGCCTACGGCGCGCAGCTCGACCGGAGCCAGTGGGGGCTCGTCGAGGTCGCGCGGATGGAGAACTACAAGGGCACGATCTGGGCGACGTGGGACGCCTCGGCGCCGCCTTTCTCCGAATACCTCGGCGGCTACAAGCTCTATCTCGATCTCCTCCTCGACTCGTGGGACGGGCGCGAGGGCGGGACCGAGGCGATCGGCGGAATCCACAAGTGGCTCATCCCCTGCAACTGGAAGTTCCCGGCCGAGAACTTCTCGGGAGACCGCTACCACGGCGTGAGCCACCGCTCGGTCGACATGGTCGGGATCGGCCCGAGCGGCAAGGGCCGACGCGACATGCAGGAGCGCAACGAGGCGCGCTCGCTCGACGTCTCGTTCCCGGAGCTCGGCCACTCGATGATCGCGTTCCTCCGCAAGCACGACTCGCCGCTCGCGCCGGCCTACCAGGATGCGCCGATCGTCGCCGACTACTTCCGGCATTGCGAGGAGGCGCGTCGGCGCCGCCGCGGCGAGTACTGGCGGCTCTTCGGCGGGCCCGGCACGATGTTCCCCAACGCCTCGCCCCTGGCGCGACAGCCGCGCACGCTCGCGGTGTGGCACCCGCGCGGGCCGCACCAGACCGAGGTCTGGCGCTGGTACTTCGTCGATGCCGACGCCCCGGTCGAGGTGAAGGACTTCTTGCGCCACTACTACATCCGCTACTCGGGTCCGTCCGGGCTGACCGAGCAGGACGACATGGAGAACTGGAACTACGCCCACAAGGCCAGTCGCGGCACCATCGCGCGCCAGTACCCCTACAACTACGAGATGGGGCTGGGCCGCGCCTCGCGCGGCTTCGAGGATCACGGGCTCACGCTTCCCGGCGCGATCAGCGACGTCACGCAGGCCAACGCCAGCGAGCACAACCAGCGCGGCTACTACACTCGCTGGCGCCAGTTCATGGAGGCCGAGAGCTGGGCCGGGCTGACGCCTCCGTGAGCGCCGACTCCGCCGCGCTCGCCCGGCTCCTGCTCCAGCGCGAGATCGAGGACTTTCTCTACGGCGAGGCCGAGCTCCTGGACGCGCGCCGCTTCGACGAGTGGCTGGCGCTCTTCACCGAGGACGTCCGCTACTGGATGCCGATGCGCCGCAACGTGCCCCACGACGAGCCCGAGCGCGAGTTCACCCGCGAGGGCGCCGACGTAAACTGGTTCGACGAGGGCAAGGACACGCTCGGGCGGCGCGTGGCACAGATCCAGACCGGCATTCACTGGGCCGAGGAGCCCCCCTCGCGAATCTGTCACATGGTCTCGAACGTCCAGATCCTGCGTACGTCGCCGAACGGGAATGCGGCGCCGTCCGAAGTGACTGTCCGCTGTCGCTTTCTCGTCTACCGCAATCGCGTCGAGACGGAAACCGACGTGCTCGTCGGCAAGCGTGAGGATGTGCTGCGGCGGGTGGATGGCGCGTGGAAGATCGCCCGGCGCATGGTCGTCCTCGACCAGAGCGTCTTGCTCGCCAAGAATCTGACGTTCTTTATCTGACGGGCCGGGGCCTGCGGCGCCGGAGGAGCCCACGATGAGGACCTTGCGAACCGAATTGTGCGAGATCTTGCGCATCGACCATCCGATCATTCAGGCGCCGATGGCGGGCGCGACGACCGTCGAGCTCGTGGCGTCCGTGTGTGAGGCCGGAGCCCTCGGGGGATTCGGCCATGCCTACACGGAGCCCGACGCGATGCGGAAGGATGCGTCCGCCCTGCGCGCCAGGAGCCAGCGCTCCTTTGCGGTCAATCTGTTCGCGGCACCGACGCCGGGTGAGCCACCGATACACGAGCAAGGTGAGGCGATTGCCGCGGTTCGCGGAGACTTCGAACATCTGGGGCTGCCGGTTCCCGAACGGATTCCGCCACCGTACGCGCCGGACCGAGCGCAGCAGGTCGAAGCGGTGTTCGATTTTCGGCCGGGCGCGGTCACGGTCCATCTGGGCGATATGACCGCGGACACCGTCTCGCGTCTCCGCGGTGTTGGTGTGCGCGTGGGCGGCTCGGTCACCAGCGTTCGCGAGGCGAGGCATCTCGAGGCGCTCGGCGTCGACTTCATCGTCGCGCAGGGTACGGAGGCGGGCGGCCACCGCGGGACGTTCCTTCACGTGCCCGAACACGTCATGACCGGGACTCTCGCCCTGGTGCGTCAAGTTGTGCGAGCGGTGAATGTGCCCGTGGTCGCCGCCGGCGGCATCATGGACGGTGCCGGGGTCGCTGCGGCGCTGGCGCTCGGCGCCCAGGCGGCGCAGGTCGGCACGGCCTTCCTGCTCTGCCCCGAAAGCGGCGTCTCCGAGGTACACCGAAAGGCGATCGCCGGCATGGACGGAGACGAGACCGCGATCACCCGGGTGTTCTCGGGCAAGCCCGCGCGCGGCGTCCGGAATTTGATGATCGAAAAGGCCGCGGCGTCCGGCTTGCCGATCCTGCCGTTCCCGGTGCAGCAGAAGCTGATGGCACCCCTCCGCGCGGCGAGCGCCCGCGAGGGTTCCGCCGACTACATCGCCGGCTGGTCGGGGCAGGCCGGGTCACTCGCGCGACGGCTACCAGCCAGGGACCTCGTTCGCATCCTGGTCGAGGAAGCGTGCGAGACCATCGAACGCCTCCGTCGGTCGATGTCGCTCTAGAACAGCGCCGGCCACGCGTCAGAACGGCGGTGGCGTGCTCTCCGGCAGCGGCGAGTCTGAACGCGAACAGCACGCCAGCGATCAGGCGGTACTGCCCGGCGAGCGTCACCAGCTCCACCGGCCCGGGCACGCCGAGATCGCCCTTCACCTGATCTTGTAGGTCTTGCGGGATCGACTCGTACGCGAGCACGTGCTGGACGACGCGCGCCGGGCGCGCGTAGCGCGGCGGCAGCGCCGCGAGATCACCCCGCGTCCGGATCCGCTCGATGACGTCGTCCGGCAGCTTCTCGGTGCGCGCGATCCGGGCGTGCGCCACCCACTCGTACCCCTGATTGACCGAGCGCGCGGTGATCAGGATGGCCATCTCGCGGATGTCGCCGGGGAGTGTTCCGCCGAACCGCAGATATTCCGAGGTCGCCGACCTTCTCCGCCAGCGCCGGGTGATGCATCAGCGAGGCGAACGGGCCGCCGCGCATCTGGCCGCGCTTGGCGGTGATCTTGTCGTAGACGCGCTTGGCATCGGGCGTCAGCGTGCTGAAGGGATCCGGCAGTCTGGCCATGAGCACTCTCCTGGTTTGTAAGCGCGCACTCCTATCCCGTCATCCAGCCGTACCAGCGGTGGCTCGGAACGGGCCCGTCGTCGAGATACGCCATCTTCATGCGCGTCAAGTAGTCCTTCGGAATCTCGTTGCGCTTCGCGGTCACGTCGAGACCGAAGACACGGGCGGCATTCAGCCCGAAGATCTGCTCCTTCTCGCCGCGCGTCAGTGGCGCGTAGTGGTACTTCTCGACCAGCCCGGCGGGCATCTCGAAGCGACGAAACGCCTCGATCTGCCACTGCGGCGTGCCGTACCAGATCGAGTCGGTACCCCACAGCACATGGTCCGCGCCGAACGCGCCGATGAGCTGACCGAGCAGGTGGGCGCACGCGGTGGGATTGGTCGTGACGAGCTGGCCGAAGGTCGAGCCGAGCTCCATGTAGATGTTCTTGAGACCGGCTTGCTTGCTCAACTGGCAGAACTCGGTCGTCCACGGCACTTCCCCGGTGGGCTTGGGCGCCGACACGTTGAGCAACCCCGCGTGGTAGACGAGGAAATCGATGTCGGGAAAGTCCTTGGCCGCCTTGATCAGGTCGCGCGGATGGTTGTAGTCCGCGACCGGACCGAGCGGCAATCCCTTGTGAACGCAGAAGCGGCGCACGCCGGTCTTGCGCGCCTTCTCGAGCATCGGATACGCGATCTTCTCGTCGTCGAGGAACCAGCCGCGATCGAAGCCCTTCGCGGCAGCGCCGGTGTAGGCTTTCCAGGCGTCGACCTTGAGCGTCGCGGCCTGCTGCTCCATGAAGTCGAGATCGGCCTGGCCGAGCTGCGGCGAGACCAGGCCGTGGGCGAGCATCCGGCGCGATTGGGTGACGCGGTTGATCTCGTCCCGGATGTGCGTCATCTCCTTCGGCGGCACGACCGCTTCCTGCGGATACGGCCCGGGCGGCGTCGAGATGAGCCCGATCTCCGTCTCGCTGTCGAAGAAGACCTCCTTCACGAAGTTCTCCCAGGAGAGATCGGCCAGAGTGCCGCGATCGGACTCGAGCTTCGGGTTCAGCCGCCGCGAGTTCCGGCGAAGCCCGAGCAGCGCTCCCTTCGAGACCGCGCCCTTGCGGCTCGCCTCGGCGTTGCTCGGGTCATAGCCGGCGCTCACGTAATGCAGCTGCACGTCGAAAATGAAGATGGGCGGGCCGGTCCGCTCCTGGAACGCGGCCGGGTCGGCCGCCTCGACGGGGAGCACGTCGAAGAACCGGCCGAAGACCGCGTTCATCGCGAGCAGCGAGGCCGCCATGCCGCCGCTCCGGCTCAAGAACTCGCGCCGGCTGAGCCCCAGCCGGGGCGCCAGGCGCGCGGCCTCGGCGAGGATCCGCGCCTCGACCCGGCGCTGCGCGGCCGTCTGTGGGATCGGCGGAAACTCCTCATTGGAGACGAGTCGTGTCGGCAGCGGCACGGCGCTGCGCAGCCCCTGGCGCATGCCAGGTCCGACGCGGAAGCCGTAGGGATTTTGAACCGTCATGCTGATCTCCTCGGTTGGCCGCGGTAGGGGATCGCCGTCAGAGTCGGTTTTTCGAGCCCTGCTTGATGCGCTCGCCGAGGGTGAGCCCGAAGCCGTCGCCGCGTTTCGGGCTCTGCTGCATGTACGCCTGCGTTTCGGCCTGCTCTTCCCGCGCGAGCGCCTGGGCGTGCGAGAGGCGGATGCGGCGGCCGCCCTCTTCGATCGCGAGCACGAGCACCTTGATCTCGCTTCCCTCGGGGAAGGTCTTGCGTTGATCGGCGCCGCGGCTCATGGCGAGCTCGCCGGATGGAACGAGCCCGGTCTGGCCGGGGCCGAGACGAACGAGGACGCCGAACGATTCGTGCCGCTCGACCGTCCCGGTGAGCACCGCGCCCACCTCGACGCGCGACTCCATCTGCTGTCCGAGCGCGACGCCCTCGGGCGCCAGGGCGAGCGCGACACGGCGCTTCTCCCGGTCGATGCTGACGATCAGCACGGCCACCTCCGCGCCGTTGGCCGCGGATTCCCGCATCGCGCCCTGACGGCTGCGAGGGATTTCGGTGATGTGCAGGAGGCCGTCGACGCCGGGCAGGAGCTCGACGAACACGCCGAACTCGGTCGAGCGCACCGCGCGCCCGCGCACCACCTGCCTCTCGCGCAGCCTTCCGGCCACCGCGGTCCACGGATCGCCCTCGAGGGCCTTCAGGCTGAGCGAGATCCGGCCTTTCTCCTGGTCGATCCTCAACACCTTGACGGACACCGCGTCGCCCACGCGCAGGAGATCTGCTGGGCGGCTCGCGCGCGAGTGCGAAAGCTCGGACAGGGGCACGAGCCCCTGTACGCCGCCCAGGTCGATGAACGCGCCGAAATCCGCGAGCGAGGCCACCGTCCCGGTCAGCACCGCGCCGGGCAGGAGCTTCTTCCGCGTCTCCTCGGCCATCTCGGCGGCGCGCTCCTCGAGCAGGCGCCGGCGCGAGAGGACCAGGTTGCGCCCGTTCTCACTGAAGGTCGTGACGCGGAACTCGAGGACGCGGCCCACGTACTCCTCCGTGGTCTCGACGCGGCGCACGTCCATCTGCGAGAAGGGACAGAACCCGCGCAGGCCGCCGACCGTCACCTCGTAGCCGCCCTTGATCACGGCCGCCACTTTGCCCTCGACGGGAATGCCGGTCTGGGCCGCGACGGCGAGCGCCTGCCGGGCCTGCGCGCCCTGGCGGAGCTTGTGCGAGAGCCGAATCTCGTCGCCGGTCGACACCACCGTCGCCTCGACCTGGTCGCCGATGGCCACGCGGAGCCGGCCTTCGTTGTCGGTCAGCTCCGCGCGCTCGATCCACGCCTCACCCTTGCCGCCCACGTCGACGAAGACGCTCTCGGCCGAGATCTGGATGACGCGCCCCTTCACGACCTGGCCGACCTCCAGCACGGGTCTGGCCGCTTCACGGGCGAACAAGGTCGCGAAATCTTCAGGGTCACTCATGCTTCCCACCCTAGGCGGGCAATCTCAGGAGGTCAAGACGGATCAGGACGCGCCTCGCCGCGCAGAGCCTCGTCGATGGCGGCCAGGAGCTCCGGCACGTCCAGCGGCTTCGTCAAGTACGCCCGCACCCCGCCGTCCAGAAACTGCCGCATCCGCGACGGCATCGCGTCCGCGCTCAGCACGATCACCGGAATGTCCCGCGTCCGCGAGTCCGTCCGCAGCAACCGGAACACTTCCTCCCCCGGAATGTCCGGCAGGTGCCGGTCCAGCAGGATCAGCGCCGGCCGATGATCCCGCGCCAGATCCACCCCCACCCGCCCCTGCATCGCCGACAGCACCGTCGTCCCCGGCCGCCGCGCCAGAATGCTCTCCACCAGCGTCAGATTCGACAGATTGTCCTCGATGTACAGAATCTTCTGCGCCTCCCGCGGCCGGACCTCTTCCACCAATGGCGCGCTCACCGCCGCCGGCCCCACCCGCTCGGCCGGCGATGCCACCACCGCCAGCTCCATCGAAAACGTGCAGCCCTCCTCCGGCTGGCTCCGCACCCGCAACGTGCCCCCCATCGCCTCCACCAGCGATTTCGACAGCGCCAGCCCCAGCCCCGTCCCCTCCACCGCGCTCGCCTCCGCCCCCAGCCGGTCGAACGGCGTGAACAGCCGCTCCAGCTTGTCCGCCGTGATCCCCGGCCCCGTGTCCGTCACGTCGATGCGGAGTCGGCTCCCGGTGTTCTCCACACACGCCACCGTCACCGTGCCCCCCGCCCGGTTGTACTTCACCCCGTTCGACAGCAGATTCAACAGCACCTGCTGCAGCCGCTGCCGATCCGCCAGCACGTGCAGCCACTCCCCGATCGTCTCGGCCCGCACCGTCACGTGCGCGTCCGCCGCCGACGGCTGCACCAGCTCGATCGCCTGCCGCACCGTCTCGTGCACCGGCACCGGCTCCAGCGACAGCTGCAGCCGCCCCGCCTCGATCCGGCTGATGTCCAGAATCTCGTTGATCAGCCCCAGCAGGTGCCGCCCGGCTCGCAGTATTTGCTCCACGCTCTCCCGCTGCTCGGCGGATGCCGTGTCCAGCTCCAGGAGCTGCGCGAAGCCCAGGATCGCGTTCAGCGGCGTCCGCAGCTCGTGGCTCATCCGCGACAGA
>Ga0137407_10003238_pt1 | contig 10805 bp, 8 predicted proteins | sample CZOMad2_2_16fung_FD_108410 | JGI IMG/M metagenome (GOLD analysis project Ga0137407, IMG submission 108410) | Vadose zone soil fungal communities from Angelo Coast Range Reserve, California, USA - CZOMad2_2_16fungal (Illumina Assembly) | ecosystem: Environmental > Terrestrial > Soil > Vadose zone...
AGCGGGTGGCTCAGAGGATCTGTCCAACGATCTGCCCCTTCACGTCGCATTCCGCTGTCGTCGGTTGTCTTTCTGCATCCCCAGCATGTCCTGCGCGCTTACCCGATCACAAGGCTATGGTACACCCCCTTCCCCCTCCCTCCTGCCACCTACCGAGCTTCACTACCTATCCAGCCACGTCGTCTCAAAGCGGATCTTGAAGCCATGAAGATGCTCATAGCCCTTCACTTCGGTGCGTGCCGCCTGCAGAAAGGGGAGCGTGGTGACGCTGGTCGTCATCATGTTCTCCACCAGGTACCGTTGCAGATCATGTCCTGCCTGGCGATACGCCTCCTCCGAGGCGGCCTCCTTCATCCGGTCGATTAAGGCGTCCACATGCGCGTCCTGATGGTTGAGGGTATTGTTCCCTGCCCGGGTATCCAGCGAGCGCGACAGCGTGTAGGTATCCAGCACGGCGCCGCTGAAGTTGACGACCTGGTCCCAGTCCCGGTCCTTCACTAAGCGTCGCAGGAAGATCGGCCGATCCAGGACCTCCACCGTCGCCTCGACACCGAGCTTGGCATATTGTGTCTTCATGATGGTCGCGACCATAGGTAGCGCTGGCTCCGCGCCATGCGTCATGATGGTATAGTGGAGGGGATTCGCCTCATCAAATCCGGCCCCCTTGAGCAGGGCCCTGGCTTGCTCGGGGTCATAGGGGAATTGCTCCCCAAAGTCGAGATGATCTTTAGCCCCCGGCGGCACGAAGCTCCACAGCGGCTGTGCCTGCCCCAAGAGCGCCGTCTTGGCGATGACCTGCCGGTTGATCCCATACCCCAGCAGCGCACGCCGCACGCGCACATCCGTGAAGGGAGCTTTGCTGAGGTTGAGGAACGTGGCCACCCGCTGGGTATCCCAGCCCCTGAGCACCCCGATCTGTGGGTCTCGCTCCAAGCGCTCCACCTGCTCGCGCGGTACATAGTTGGCGAAATCCACCTCGCCGGCCCGCAGGGCCGTGGCACGGGTTATGCCCTCCTTCATGATGCGAAATTCGATGCGGTCCAGATAGGGGAGCCCTGGCTTGAAGTAGTGGGGGTTCTTCTCCAAGACAATTATCTGGTTCTGCTCCCACCGGGCCAGCTTGAACGGTCCCGTCCCTGCTGGATGCAGCCGCACGTCCTCCTTGCCCTAGTGCTTGTACGAAGTCGGTGACATCTGCAGGAACCCGACACGATTGGCGGCCATCGCTGGCAGCAGGGTCATGCTGGGATGTTTGAGGGTGAATTTGACGGTGTGGGAATCGACCGCTTCCACGGTGTCGATGATGCTGAAAAAGGGGGCCACGAACACCTTTTCCTCAGGGTCCATGATGCGCTGATAGTTCCAGCGGACTACTTCGGCATCGAAGTCGGTACCATCGTGGAATGTGACGCCCTTGCGCAAGTAGAAGACATAGACCTTGCCGTTTTCCAGGATGTTCCAGGATTCAGCCAGCTCCGGGATGTAGTTCAGCTGGGCATCGATGGTGACCAGGCTATTGAAGAGATTGCCCACCATATGCCAGGACTGGACGCCAGGTGAGATATAGGGGTCCAGTCCAGTAATGTCGGCTTCCCACGCCACCCGCAGCGTGCCGCCAGACTTGGGCTGCTGGGGGGCCGCAATGCCGACGAGTCCCACCATGACCAGAAGACCAATACCCAGTGGCCAACCGTAGTGACGCTTCATAGCATATCCTCCCTATACGCCCGCCTAGCCTCCCCCGCACGGCGGGAGGACCGGGTGAGTGCACCGTGAACATGGGACGTACCAGCCAGCTCTGATGGTGGTTCACCTCGCGTATCACGCACCGCCTAGAGATCGCCAGAAAGCTTGCACGGAAGGGGCCTGACTTCCTCGTGATACGGAACCAAGATCCTCGTAGGAACGAGCTTCAAGCTGACGCAGAGGAATACGCATGGCGTCACGGAGCACCAGGTGTGCATGACGAACCCGCCTCTCTAGGCTTGAAACGTCGAGGCCATCTGTCAACATCGGGCCTGGGCGCACGCGTATGTCGTCGAACGGCTTCTTTGCATGTCAAGAGTGGCCAAGACCTTCTCCCCGCTCACTGCTCACATGGGCAGCCGCTTTGTGCGTCCTCAAAAAATAGGGAATAAGCCCACGCACAACCCCAGTGAGAAAGGCGCGCACTTCAGGTGCGGTGGCGCAGCTTGGGGTCGAGGGCATCGCGCAGCGAATCCCCGAACAGGTTGAAGCCGAACACCGCCAGACTGATGGCGAGGCCGGGGAAGATGGCCACCCACGGCGCCTTCTCGGCATACGACGGCGCGCTACCGGAGAGCATCAATCCCCACGACGGCGTGGGTTCGGCTGTCCCCAACCCCAGAAAGCTCAACGAGGCTTCGACCAAGATGGCGGTACCGAACTGGGCCGTCAGCATAATCAAATAGGGCGCCATGACATTGGGGACGATGTGACGCAGGATCACCCACAGGTGTGAGCTGCCGACGGCCCGCGCCGCTTCGACATAGACGTGTTCTTTGATGCTCAGGGCATTGGAGCGGACGATGCGGGTCGTCCGCGGAATGATCGGGATGGCGATGGCCAGCACCACATTGGGGAGAGAACGCCCCAGGACACTGATGATGGCCAGCGCCAGAATCAGCAGCGGGAAGGCGAGCATGATATCCATGACACGCTGAAGGATGAGATCGACCTTGCCGCCCGCATAGGCGCTGATGACCCCCAGGATCGCCCCAGCGGTGGCGCCGACAAAGGCGGCAGTAAAGCCGATGAATAGAGCGATGCGCGCGCCGTAGATCAGACGTGTGAGCATGTCCCGGCCAAACTCATCGGTCCCTAACCAGTGCTCGAGGCTTGGCGGGTTGAACTGTAAGCGCTGATTGATTTGATAAGGATTATAGGGCGCAAGCACGTTGGCGAAGAGCGCCGTCAGGACCATCAGCAGGATGACGCCCCCACCGATCGCTCCCAAGGGTTTGGTGACGATAAATCTGCGGATGGCAGGCCAAGCACGGGTGGCAACCCAACTCTTCCCCACCACCACGGTCTTCAGTCGCTGGCTTGCGAGAGCGATCTGCCCATCATGAGTCGCACCTAGCATCTCCACCTCCTTAGCGGTAGCTGATCCTGGGGTCGAGCCAGGCATAGAGTAAATCGACGATCAGATTAACGAAGACGATGATGAAGGCGGTCAGCAGCACCATCGTCTGCACCACCGGAATGTCCCGATGCAAGATGGCATCGACCATGAAGCGGCCCAGCCCGTTCAGCGTAAACACGGTCTCCGTCACCACCAGGCCGCCCAATAGGAAGGCCAGCTCCGCGCCGATGATGGTGATCACCGGGAGCATGGCGTTCTTCAGAGTGTGTTTGCTCACCACGATGCGCTCGTGTAAGCCCTTGGCCCAAGCCGTGCGAATGTAATCCTCGCGCATCACTTCCAGCACCGCCGAGCGCGTCATGCGTGTGCCGATCGCGGCATTACGGTAGCCGACGGTGACGATCGGCCAGACCAGTTGGGCGAAATTTTCCCACGGATCCTCCCAGAATGGCACGAACACCAGCGGCGGGCTCCACTCGAAGTAGAGCACCAGGAAGAGGATGATCAGGATGCCAGTCCAGAATGCAGGAATGGCCAGCCCCCCGATGCTGACGACCCGCACCCCATAGTCAACCCAGGTATCTTGACGGATGGCCGCCAGCGTGCCCAGAGGAATCGCGATCACGGTGGAGATCAGCGTCGCGAAGATGGCGACCTCCAGGGTCAAGGGGAGACGGAGCCGTAGTTCTTCGAGCACTGGGGCTCCACTCCACAAGGAGGTGCCGAAGTCTAAGTGGACGATGCCCCAGACCCAGGACAGGAACTGCTCATAGAGTGGACGGTTGAGCCCCAAGTTTTCTCGCAGGCGCGCGAGGTCCTGGAGGTTGACATCACCGCCTTGCTCACTCGTGCCCAGAATCAGTAAGGCGATGTCCCCGGGCACGACATGCATCAGCAGGAACACCACCAGGGCGGCTCCAAACAGGGTGGGGATCATGAGCAGGATGCGCTTGACGATGTATTGCCACACAGGTTCGGACCCTCCATCAACAGGGCATCCCCTCCCTGACCCCCTCTAGGGGGAGGGTCGGGGAGGGGATCACTGGACGCCTCTCACTTCGCCGCCAGCCACACATCCTCAAAACGCCGATTCATCCAATGGCTGGGCTGTGGTTCGTAGTTGTGGATGCGGGCCGAGCGCACCTCTAGCCGTGACCACCACAGCCCTTGGAGCCACCAGGCCTTCTGTAGGAGCACTTTCTGTATGTCCTTGACCAGTTGCATCCGCTTCTGTTCGTTCATCTCCTTGGCCTGCTGGGCATACAACGCATCGACCACCGGTTCGCTGAAGCGTCCCCAGTTATTCGATCCGCCGGTGGTAAATTTGGCCAGCATCTCATCGGGGTCCCCCACCGTCGCGGAACCATAGGGGTCCAGTAGGAGCTCGAAATCCCGCGTCACCCGCGACTGACTCCAGGTGGCGCTCTCCTCCAGCTTATGCTCGGCCTCCACGCCGATCTGCTTCCACGCCGAGATGATGTACACGGCCAGGTCGATGTACGGCAGCTTCACATTACGGTTGGTCAGCACCGTCCGGAAGCCGTTCGGATAGCCCGCCTCGGCCAGGAGGCGTTTCGCCTCGCGCAGATTGGCCTCATGGTCTTTGCGGTAGCCCGGCAGCTCTTGCAGCTCTTCCGGACTCAACGTCCACTTGCTGGCCGGGTGCATCAGGCCCCCGACGGTGTCGAGGCCGGTCAGCGGGCCAACTGTTTTGGCCATATCATCGCGGTCGAGGGCTAAGGACAGGGCTTTGCGCACCCGCTCATCGTCGAACGGCTTCTTCTCCACATTGATGGCGACCCCCCAATTGCTGATGTTCTGTACCTTGGCCACCACGACTTTGTCGCCCATCTGCGCGGTGATGCCATCCACCTCGGCCGGAGGGAGGTTGCGCAGCTCGATATCGACGCGTCCGGAGCGCAGGGCCTTAGCTCGGGCGGAGGTATCGGTGATGATGAAATACTTGATGCCATCCAGGTAGGGCAGCCCCTTCTTCCAATAGTCGGGGTTGCGCTCCAGCTCGATGTAGGAGCCTCGCACGTAGTTCTTCAACTTGAAGGGACCTGTGCCGATGGTATGGGCTTTGTAGTAATTGACATTTGTATCGAGATGCTTCTTGGCATAGATGAAGTTGGCCGGGTGGGCCAGACTCGACAAAAACGACGGCGAGGGGTGGTGCAGGCGGAAGACCACCGTGTGGCGATCGGGGGTCTCGATGCTCTTGACCATATGATAAGAACTGCGCCGTGGGCTGGTCACCCCCTCCGGCGGAAAGACGATCTTATCCCAGCCAGCCTTGACGTCCGCCGACGTCAGCTCGCTGCCATCGTGGAACGTCACCCCCTCGTGGAGGGTGAAGGTATGGGTCAGGTGATCGTTGGACACCTGCCACGATTTCGCAAGGTCACCAACGACCTGCGGATACTCGTGTGGGCCAAATTGGCCCAGGATCGCGTCAGAGGGGGACAAGGGGACCGTCACTATGAAGGTTTGCTCCTGGTGCATGTCCAAGCTTGCGGGATCACCTGCCAAAGCGACCCGAGAATTCCCCTGTAGCGTGGCTGCTCCGCGGCAAGCGCCAGTGATATGCCCTACAGGCCCACACGGATGATCACGGTGAGTCAAGACACTTCTACCTTGAACGCTCGCATCGCAAGCCCTCCTTTGCTAGGCAAAAAAACGAACCGCTTTCTCGATGCCAGTCCGGTGCGTTGCCATCAGGGAAACGCAGAAGAGCATGGATACTTTTCTTACCTGGCTGCGGGGAGAAGGGAAGAGGACATGGATGAGCAGGCGTCCGCTAGGCAGATGTATGGTGGAAGGAACCTTGGCAGGCATTGGACACCTCGAACGATTTCATTACATCGTTGGGGCGACGCTGGTCAGCGCAGACCTCTGACTGTAAAGTATAATTTAATAATTTAAGTGGTTTTGAATATAATGCCCAGTATAGGGCTTGTCAAGTGTTGGGCTGTTTATTTCGGCGAGTCGGGTGGATGGGCGCCAAGAAGACATGCTAGATGACATGTCCCTGTTCTAGCGCTCGTCGATCACGTGGCGCATAGACTGTGCGTCAATCGGCGCTTGGGAGTGCCCACTGGTAGAGCGCACGGCCTTGGTCCCAAGACTCGTCGATCTTCGCGGGAGAGGATGACCTCATCTCAGTGGGGGAGAAGGGGTTGCCTGAGCCCGCATGCCTGCGCCATTCCCCCGCCATTAACGGGCACCACAGAGGCCATTACATGCTCGCCATAATTGCGCGGGCTGGGATTGACCGTGATCGAGTGCCAAAATTTCACTTGACTGTCCTATAGGCTTGGTAATATCTTTACTTAAAATTAAGTAATGTAATTTAGCTTAATACCTACTCCCATGGGTATCATCCGACATGGCTGAGGAAGGGGATGTCATGGGAAGCTGGAAGCCGTTTAACAATGGAAGACAACTCACGAGGAGGTATACATGACCCGCCACCAAACAGACCTCGCCTGGCGAATAGGCGGCCCTCAAGGCAGCGGTGTCGATACCGCGGCAGGGATGTTCGCACGTGCCTGCGCCATCGGAGGGCTGCACCTGTTCGGCCGGCGAGAATACTATTCGAACATCATGGGCCGGCATAGTTATTACGATGTACGCGTCGCCCGGCAGGCGTTGACCTGCCATCGGGACACGGTGGATCTCCTCACCACCTTTGAGCCAGAAAGCCTGTCCCGTCATATCCTCGCGGTCGCTAAAGGGGGAGGCGTTATCCATGACGCTGATGACGCCGATACCCCATTGGAGCGTATGCCATTTCTGGATGAGCGGGTCCAGGAAGATCTGCGCGTGGACCTGGAAGAGCATGGTTTACCGTGCAGCACCGCCGGGCTCCTCGCCAAGGCACGCCAACGTGGCGTCGACACATTTGCTATCCCATTCGACGAGATCACCCATGCGCTTGCCAGGGAGTTCCGGGTGCCGCAAGCAGTGGCGGACCGCGCCCTCAACACGGTCGCTGTCGCGGTATCCTGTGCCCTGTTGCACTATGACCCGGCGTATCTCGCCAAAGCCCTGGCCAAGGTCTTTCCGGGACGACCGCAACTCATCGAGATAAATATGCAGGCAGTGGAGCTGACGTACAAGTTCGTTCGCCGCAACCTGCCAGCCAATGACTTCCCCTTCCGCTTAGTGCCCGAGTCAACGCGTGAGCGTCGCCTGTTGATCAATGGCAACCAGGCCGTGGCCTTGGGGAAGCTGGCCGCTGGGATGACGTTCCAGACCTACTACCCCATTAGCCCCGCCACCGACGAGAGCATCTACTTGGAAGCCCACGAGGCGGTCCAGACGGTAGGAGGAGAAGAAGGTTCCGTGATCATCGTGCAGACCGAGGATGAATTGGCAGCGGTGACCATGGCATCGGGCGCGGCCCTGACCGGGGCACGGAGCGCAACGGCGACGTCGGGGCCGGGCTTCTCGCTGATGGCCGAGGGCTTGGGCTGGGTTGGCATTAACGAAGTGCCGCTCGTGGTGACCTTATACCAGCGGGGCGGCCCATCCACAGGGATGCCCACGCGGAGCGAGCAAGGCGACTTGCAATGCGCCATTCATGCGGGCCACGGCGAATTTCCCCGCATCGTCATGGCGTCGGGCGATCTCCATGAAGCTTTCTATGACGCAGCGCAGGCCTTCAACTATGCCGAGCGCTACCAGATGCTGGTGATCCACTTGCTCGACAAGGCGCTGGCCAGCACAACCCAGACCGTACAGCCCTTCGCGGTGGAATCGCTGCACATCGAGCGCGGTGAGATCTACGCACCAGGGAACAGTCAGCACCACAACGGCTCCTTTGCGCGCTTTGCCCCGACGGCTTCTGGCATCTCACCGCGAGCGCTTCTGGGACAACCCGGGGGCATGCACTGGCTCACCGGCGGCGAGCACACCATGTACGGCCGTGTGACTGAAGATCCGGTCGTGCGCGAGCGCATGATGGAGAAGCGGGCTCGGAAGCTGGCGTTGGCGGCGCGCGAGATCACGGTCGCGGAGAAGCTCCACGTGTACGGCAACCGCGGCGCGGCCTTCACCATCGTCAGCTGGGGTTCAAATAAGGGCGGCATCCTAGAAGCGCTGGAACGGCTCGCGGACGACGGGATTCCCGCGCGGCTGGTACAGGTACGTCTCCTCTGGCCCTTCCCCATGGAGGAGATGATGCCGCTGTTGGAAGCGGCGACCCCGCTGGTCATCGTGGAGTCGAACTTCTCCGGGCAATTGGCGCAGCTCCTGCGGGAGCAGACAGGACGGGGAAGCGACTACCTCGTGGTCAAATACAATGGTCGGCCCATGTCTGGCCAGGAGCTGCATCGAGCCTTCAAGGGCGTTCATGCGGGGACGAGCGAGCGACGTGTCGTCCTGCGCAACCCCTACGAGTGAGGGGCTGGGGTCTCTTCACAGCCAAGGCTACGGCTTTTGGATCGGAACGATGAATACAAGGAGGTATTGCAACATGGTGACTAAGACCCTGCCTCAGCGAACGATGAAGGATTATCAGGTGAAGCATTCCAACGACTGGTGCCCGGGTTGTGGCGACTTTGGCATTCTGAATGCCCTCCAACAGGCGCTAACAGGGTTAGGCCTGCTGCCGCATCAGGTCGCCATCTTCGGCGGTATCGGCTGTTCGGGGAAGGCTCCGTACTACGTGCCTGCGTATGGCATCCATACCCTGCACGGACGGGTGTTGGCGTATGCGACCGGAGCGAAATTGGCGAATCCAGAGCTGACGGTGCTCGCAGTCGGGGGCGATGGGGACGGACTGGGCATCGGCGCGGGCCATTTTGTGAATACGGGACGACGCAACATCGACCTCACCTACATCTTATTTAACAATGCAGTCTATGGGCTGACCAAGGGGCAGGCGGCTCCCACGTTGCCGCTCGGCCTGCAGACCAGGAGTTTGCCGGAGCCCACCATACAGGGGGCGGTGAACCCGCTGATGCTGGCGCTGGCATCGGGCTATACCTGGATCGGCCGCGGCTACGCCTTTCAGGTGCGTCATCTGGCCGAGCTGATCCAGAAGGCGATCAGACATCCTGGTCTAGCCTATGTGGATGTGCTGCAACCGTGCCCCACGTATAACGATCTGTATACCAAGGACTGGTTCGCCGGCAAGGATTTGGAGCTTGATGAGGCGCGTGTGTACGACGTGGAGCAGGAAGGGTACGATCCGGTCATCCCGGAGGGAGCTGACGATGAGATAGCCATTAGCAAGATGACGCAATTCATCGCCAAGGCGCAAGCGTGGGGGGACCATATCCCTATCGGAGTGCTCTTGGAGACGCGTGCGCTTTCGAGCTTTGAGCAGCGCATTGCCACACGGATACCGAGTTACCGCAGCGCACCGCCCGCCCGACGCCTCGTCGCTGATGAGCGTGGACACCCCACAACGGACTTACGCGCCATCTTCGCCGAGCTGGCCATTACATAGGTGGCGGTACCGCCATGCGGGGGTCGTGCAGATGCGCCCTCTCATGCCGCTGCCTCTCGGCGACGTCGGAGGATTGACTCGATAAGGTGGCGGCCCACTCATGCTCTGACTGGCTAGGGTGGACGCCGCCAGAACACGCCGTGCCATCGCAAGGTTCTGGCCTCTGGAGAGAATCGAAGCCTTCATGCCGCATAAGCGCAGCCGGACATTGGGGTGATGGAGATGCACCATGGGATGCCCTTTGTAGTACGAGGGCACCCTGGAGGATTACCGTCGTCGCGTGAAAGCCTATCGCCAGGGCGATACAAGAGGGAACTTGCGAATTCCCACGCCTCTTGAGGAAATCTGTGACGGCACCACCGAGGCATACCCGGATGGCTCAGTGTTACAAGCCCAACGAGCATGGGGCTAAACCGAGGCGGACTCAGGGAGTTCCGTGCGGCAGAACGCACGCGTCGCTTCCGAAAGACTTCTGCGGTCAAGCGCCAAGTCCGCATGAAATGTCGCAAGACATACGCACCTGTGTCGGGAGGAGATCCTCAGCATGCAACTCCAGAAGATTTTGACGCCCCTCGACTTTTCTGACCACGCATCTCATGCCCTCCGCTGGGGGGCGAGCCTTGCCGAGAGATATGGGGCACAAATTCTCCTGCTGCACGTCATTCCTGAAACGGTGGGAGAGATGTCGATGCACGGCTCCGCCTGGGAGCAAGTCATCATGGCCTTACAGGCGAAGGTAGAGACGCAGCTGTTCGAGGTCGCCCGCATGGAGCTGAAGGACGGTCTGCGCGTGGATGTCAGGGTAGCTGTGGGCAAGCCGGCTGAGGAAATTGTGCGGGTGGCACGCGAAGACGCGGTTGACCTCATCGTCATGGGCACACATGGACACACCGGCTCCATTACATGCTGCTCGGCAGTACCGCGGAGATGGTCTTCCGCACGGCACCCTGCCCGGTATTCATGCTCCAGTCCAACGCGGGAGGCGCGCTTTAACCTAAGGATGGCGACTCAGCATGTGCTCTCCCTGGATCCTCGTGGCGTGTCTGCAAGGGAGCGGGAGCGAGCGCTTCAGCGGGGCCTCCCAATCCTCTTTCGGACCATGAAACTCAGGATCCTGCTGAGTACGACACTAAGGCAAGGCTTCCAAGGGGCCATCAACACCTCTTGCTGAGGAGAAACCCAAGGCTGAATACAGCGTCATCGACGTCTACGAGAGCATGGCAGGAGCGGAAGAGGCGGTGC
>Ga0137407_10003240_pt1 | contig 10804 bp, 9 predicted proteins | sample CZOMad2_2_16fung_FD_108410 | JGI IMG/M metagenome (GOLD analysis project Ga0137407, IMG submission 108410) | Vadose zone soil fungal communities from Angelo Coast Range Reserve, California, USA - CZOMad2_2_16fungal (Illumina Assembly) | ecosystem: Environmental > Terrestrial > Soil > Vadose zone...
CGCCAGCCTTCATGCTCCACCACCCACGCCATCAAGGGCAGAAACAGCAATTGTCCGGTCGCCGAGCTCGCCGTGAGAATGCCCATCGCGAGACCTCGGTGCTGCGTGAACCAACGATTCACGACCGCGGCGCCGAGTGTCATCGAAGTCGCTCCGGTCGCCGCTCCGACGAGCACGCCCCAGATCAGCACCATCTGCCAAGCCGCGTTCATTCGGCTGGATAGCGCGACACCGCCCGCCAGGATTGCCAGCGCGCTGATCACGGTGCGGCGCATCCCGAAGCGCTGCATGGCCGCAGCGGCAAACGGTCCCATCAATCCGAACAGCGCAAGATTGATGGCGAGCGCGAGGGAGATGGTGGTGCGCGACCAGCCGAAGCTGCGCTCCAGCGGCACCATCATGACGCTGGGCGTCGCGCGAGTTCCCGCCGTCACCAGCATGACGACGAACGTCACCGCGATCACGATCCACGCATAGTGAAAGCGGTTTCTGGCCCAGCTTGCGATTGGGTGCATGACGGAACTCTACTGAACGATATGGTAGGATGTTACGGATCGGTAACAAGAGTTTGTATCAATTCGAGGGCACATACAATGGACTTGGGACTCACGAAGCGTCGCGCGCTGGTGACCGGCGCTTCGCGCGGTCTTGGGTCGGCGATCGCTTCAGCCCTGGCGGCGGAAGGCGCAGAGGTGGTGGCCGTGGCGCGCAATCTCGAGCGCCTGAACGAACTCGTGGCCGCAACCCCGGCGGGCTCCGGAACCATCACCGCGCGCGCATGCGACCTGGCCGATGCGTCCGCGATCGAGAGCCTCGGCGCGCTGCTGCAACAGACGGATATTCTCGTGCTCAATACCGGCGGCCCTCCGCCGGGGCCCGTCGCCGATACGTCGGACGCGGTATGGAGCCGGCAATTCGAGGCGATGTTCCTCTGCGCCATCCGGCTGACGCGTCTGGCCTTGCCCGGCATGCGTGAGCGTGGATTCGGCCGAATTCTGGCGGTCGTTTCGTCCGGTGTGATTCAGCCCATTCCCAATCTGGGCATTTCCAACGCTCTGCGGTCGGCGCTCGTCGGCTGGGCCAAGACCCTGGCGGGCGAAGTGGCGAGCGACGGCATCACCGTCAACTGCGTCGCCCCCGGCCGCATCGCCACCGACCGAGTCGCCGAATTGGATCAAGCCAAAGCGAAGCGCGAAGGAATCGACGTGAGCCGAGTAGAAAAGGAGTCGCGGGCGGCTATCCCCGTCGGGCGTTACGGCGACGCCGCCGAATTCGCTTCTGTCGCCGCTTTTCTGGCCAGCCCGCGGGCGTCTTATATGACGGGCGGCGTCATCCGGGTGGACGGCGGCATGATCCGCGCCGTTTAGGGCGCATGATGCAGGATCCAATGCCGTGCGATCGCCTCTCGATTGCACAGCCAAACACCCTCATGGCGCTGCATGTGATCGAGCAGGCGGACCAATGCGCCGATCCGGCCGGGACGCCCGATGATGCGCCCGTGCAAGCTGACGGTCATCATTCGCGGCCGGCCTTCGTTGCCCAGTCGATACAGCCAGTCGAAGGCATCGCGGCAATAGGTGAAAAAATCGTCGCCGGTGGCGAAGTCACCGCCGCGCTGCAGGCGGCTGTCGTTGCCATCGAAGGTATGAGGAATCACGAGATGCGGCCGGCCGCCGGCTCGAACCCAGTAGGGCAGGTCGTCATTGTAGGCGTCGCTGTCGTACAAAAAGCCGCCGGTCTCCACCACGAGCCGACGCGTGTTGGGACCGGGCCGCCCGGTGTACCAGCCCGAAGGTCTGCGGCCCGTGAGGCGCGTGATGACTTCGATGTTGCGCAGCATGTCGGCGCGTTCCACTTCTTCGGCAACGGACTGGTAGTCGATCCAGCGGTGCCCGTGGCAGGCGACTTCGAAGCCGCTCTCCATGATTTCCGCGGCGGCCTCGGGATTGCGCTCCAACGCCATTCCGACGGCGTAGATGGTTGCGTCCACCCGGCGTTCACGCAGAATTCGCATGATCTCCCAGAATCCGACGCGGCTGCCGTATTCGAAATTCGACTCGACGTTGAGGTTGCGCGCGTTCTGCAGAGGATAGGCGCCCAAGTCGGTCAACACCGATTCCGAGTGAGCGTCGCCGTGAAGCACGCAGCACTCGCCCCCCTCCTCATAGTTGAGCACGATGGAGACGGCGACCCGGGCCTCGTGCGGCCAGCGTGGATGAGGCGGCCGGGCACCGTAGCCGATCAGATCGCGCGGATAGTGATCAGTGGGTTTCATGTGCGGCGATCCAGTCCATGTAGGCATGCAGCGCCTCGCGCACCGGGCGAGGCTTCCAACCGGTTTCGGCGCTGATGCGCGAAATATCGTAGGCGCCCCACATACCGTCGCTCAAGGTCGCATCCTGCAGAATATCGGCATCGGCCGCCGCGGTGATCTCGGCTCGGAAACCCGGCGCCTTTTCCGCCGCCCAGCCCACCAGGTCACCCACCGTCACCGTCGTGCCCGCGGCGATGTTGTAGACCCCGTAGCGCAGCGCCGGCGCACGCAGCAGCGAGACCACTGCACGCGCCACGTCCTCGACATGAACATAGTCGCCCACTGCCGCGAGAGTATTGACGCGCACGCGCTTCACACCTTCCACAGCCATGTGTGCGATGCGATTCGGCACATGCCGGAAATTTCGGCTTGGCGTGACTCGGTCCATGGTTCCGTACACCGACGAGGGACGCACCGACGCGGTGGACAGGCCGAAAAGATCTCCGTAGCGCTCCGTGATGAGCTCGGAGGCCAGCTTCGAGATGCCGTACAGCCGCCGCGGCATGACGAAGCCTTCCTCCGGCAAGGGCTCACCGGGACGATCCGGACCGTGATGCTTGTACACCGCACCCGAGCTCACGTAGATGAATCTCTGCAGCTTGGGCAGCGTGCGTGCCCAATCGAGCACGGCCACCGTTCCCATGACGTTGACGTCGATGATACGGCCGGGATTTTCCGCTTCGGGTTCGCGCTTCGCCTCGAGCACGGTGCCGCGCGACAACGGAGTTATCGTGGCGCCGTGAACGATGTGAGTGATGTCGGCGCCGCCGAGCGCCGCTCGCCATGAATCGGGCCGGGTCACGTCCGCCACCACGACGTCGAGCCGATCCGCCACGGGGGCGAAGTAGCGCACTGCCGCCGCATCCGGCGCAGCGGCATCGAGCACCACCAGGCGTTCACCCGGGAAGGCGTCGAGCCAATACCGCCCGAGAACACTCATGACGAAACCCGTCGCGCCGGTGACCAGCAATGTCATGGCAGCGGAAAGTTCAGCAGCAGCCCAAGCAAGGCACGCGTGGCGATGCCGAAGTCGTCCAAGGTCATTGCCTCATCCGGATTGTGGCTGCCATGTTCGTTGCGCACGAAGATCATACCCGTGGGAATACCCATTTTTGCAAATACGGCCGCATCGTGGCCGGCGCCGCTCGCCATTTCGAACGGGCGTTCGAGCAGGTGTAGGAGGGCCGCGCGCAGCCGGCTGTCCATCGCGGCCGGGGGCGAGTCACTGGTCGCGCCGAGGTCGAAGGTGACCCGATACGCCTCGCCTATCCGCGCCGCAGCCTGCCGCGCTTCGGCGGCGACCGCATTCATCGTGTCCACGGACACGCTGCGCAGGTCGATGACAAAATGCGTCTCGCCGGCAATCTTGCTCGGCCCATGCATGACAGGGTCCGTATAGAGCTCACCCGACGTGATCACGAGATCCGCGCCGGCCCGCTCCTGCTGCACCCAAATGGTTTCCATGTGGTGCAGCAGCGCCACGGTGGCGGCAACCGCGTCGTGGCGGTGCGGCCGATTGACGGCGCCGGAATGACCGTACCGGCCGAGGCAGCGGGCGTTGCGAAATCGCTTGCATCCTCTGATGCCCGTCACCACCGCGGCGGGCAGCCGCTCCGCCACCAGCGTCGGACCCTGCTCGATGTGCAGCTCCAAGTAGGCGCGGATCCGCGCCGGATCGAGAAGCGATCGCCGCTCCCGGATCGCCCCGGGATCGAAGCCGGTCTCGATCAGTGTGGCTTCAAGACTGCGGCCATTGTCGGAGCGCGGTATCGAGAGGCAGGCGGGATCGAGCAATCCAAATGCGCCGCCGCTGCCGAGATACGCAATGTCGAACCAGGCCGATTCTTCGGCGCGAATGCCCATGACCGTGATATCGCAGGCAGCTGCCGTCCCGGCGCGCTCGAGTGCGGACACGGCGCAGAGGCCCGCGACCACGCCGGCGGCGCCATCGTAGTTACCGCCTTGCGGCACACTGTCGAGATGCGAGCCGATGATGATGCGCGGCGCGAGCCGATCGCGCCCGGGGAGAGTCATCATCAGGTTGCCGATGGCATCGATCGAGACGTCGAGACCGATGGTTTCGGCCGCGGCACGCATGATGTCATGCGCGGCCTGCTCGCCCGCCCCATAGCTGTCGCGCACGATGCCCCGTCCGCGCCGGGTGGCGCTGCCGAGACTATCGAACAGCGCCTCCGCCAGTTTAAGATCGGGTTGGAGTCGTTCGATCATGTGGGCGAATCATGGTGAGCGGCTATGGTAACCCAACTCGAGGGATGCACGCGGATGTCCAATTTACTGGCGGGAAAAGTAGCCGTCGTCACCGGAGCGAGCTCAGGTATCGGCCGCGCAATCGCCACGAGCTTTGCGGCCGAGGGAGCCATCGTCGTCATTGCCGACGTCGTAACGGAGCCGCTCGAGGGCGGCGAGTCGACGCTGGATCTCATTGCGCGATCCGGCGGGGCGGCGTCCGGTGCGGCGTCTTTCGAAAAGACCGATGTCGGCCGCTGGGAGGATGTCGACGCGCTGATCGGCAAAACCGTCGCGCGCCATGGCCGGCTCGACGTGATGGTGAACAATGCGGCGATCTACTCGGGAACGGCTCTGCTCGACACCACTGCTGCGCAGTGGGAAAGAGTCTTAGCGGTCAACTTGACCGGCATGTTCAACGGCTGCAAGCGCGCCATCCAGCAGATGGTCACTCAGGAACCGCGCCACGAGGTGAGAGGGCGCGTGATCAATTTGGGGTCGCAGCAGGGGATCGTCACGGCGCCTCGCGACACACCCTACGGCGTGAGCAAGGCGGGAGCGATCTATTTGACCAAGCAAATCGCCGTCGACTATGCGCAGCATCTCATCGTCTGCAATTGTATTTCGCCCGGCAAGATCGTGACCGGTCAGCCCGGTTTGCCCATGGACCCGGCGCTGCTGGAAAACGCTCGCCGGCGCACGCCGTGGCCGCGCCTGGGGCTGCCGCAGGATATCGCCAATGCTGCGGTGTTTCTCGCCAGCGATCGAGCCACCTACATGACGGGTTCCAATCTCGTGGTCGACGGTGGCTGGTTGGCGCGCTAGGAGCCTGTCTGACTAATGATCGCCGTCGCGAGGGCGACCCACAGCGAGCAGATTTTGGCGATCGTTTCGCGCGCATAGTGGGCACTATGCAAGCGAAACGATCGCCAAAAGATGCCGCTGTGGGGCGGCCGCAGCAGGCGCATCATTAGTCAGACAGGCTCCTAGCACTCGTCACATAGCCAATGGCGCGCTTTTGATCCGCGACGACCGTTCTCGCGGCCATGCAAAAATGAAAGGCGGCCCAGAACCCGGTGGGTGCGAGCACCAGCAGCGCGAGACGCAGCGATCCCGCGTCCGCACCGTGACTGCCCGCGAACCAGTCGCTCAACAGTCCGACGCCCTGCGGTGCGATGATGAGATTGAATACATTGCCGGCGACCAAGGACCATGCCGTGAACATGGCCCGCATGCGGGGGGGTGCCAGGTTCTGCATCAAGCCCATGCAGGGGCCGATGTAGAAATAGATGGCGGGAATGAAAATCCAGAACATCGATTTCGCGATCCACAGGGATTGGGTCCAGTAGGCGACGAACGACGGAATGGTGGTCAACCCGACGCCGGCCGCCAGCAGCCAGACGACGCGCCGCGGATCGGCCATGGAGGGGCGCGACAAGATCCAGGCCGTGCCCGCCGTCGCGACGATGCCGCCCACCAAGTGAATATGTCCGGTGACCGCACCCGCTTCGCCGACGTTGAGGTTGTAAGTGCGCATGAGAAAGGTGGGCGTGAACCAGACCAGCCCCCAACCCCAGAGGGCGCACACACCCGCGCCCATGACCACATGAAATGCCGCCTTTTGGCGCCACAGGAATCGCAGGGAATCCAACAGCGGCGGCGCGCCGGTGTCGGGCACGGCGTCCAGGCGTCCGCGTGCCGGTTCCCGAATGGTCAGATAGACGACGGCCCCCATGATCACGCCGGGAATACCCAGCGCCAGAAACGCTGCGCGCCAGCCGAAGGCATGCGCCACTGCACCCGCCATGTCCGCGCCCAACCAGGCGCCGATCGGGGCGCCCAGCGCGAACACGCCGAGCGCCATGGGGCGCCGGTCGGCCGGAAAATGATCCGCGATGATGGAGTTTGCCGGCGGCGTTCCGCCCGTTTCGCCGATGCCGACGGCAACGCGGCCCGCCAGGAATTGCCAATAGTTTCTCGATAGTCCGCAAAGTGCGGTAAATCCCGACCAAAGGATCAGGGACGCAGCCAGAATATTCCGCCGGTTCTTGCGGTCCGCCAGCCAGGACATCGGAATGCCGAAGGAGACGTAGAACAAACCCAGAGGCACTCCGGTGAGAAAGCCTACGCCGGCGTCGGTCAATTGTAGATCCAGGCGGATCGGCTCGAGCACCGTGGACACCACATACCGGTCCGCAATGTTGACTGCATAGATCAGGCACATCACGATCACGACATACCAGCGCTCGACGGAGGTGGAGGCCCGGGATTGAGACGCATCAACGACGATAGTGCTCATTTGTCAGAAGCGCTCCATGGCGGCAATCTTACGCGTCCGGCACGATGCAGGGTGCCTAACCGGGTTCCTTGGTGAAAACGAGCAGGCGATTGTTGGCCGGCAGGTCATGGTCCGCGTCCAAGCGCAAACCGTACTGCTCGGCCAGCGGGGTGATTTCCTGAATGTCGCGCAAGCCCGATTGAGGATCGCGTTCCTGCAGCATGAGATCGAATTCCCGGTTGCTGTCCGATGTATACCGGCCTGTATAGCGGAACGGACCGTAGATGCATAGCACGCCGCCGGGCGCGAGCACGTTGCCGACGCCTCCGAACAAGGCTGTGACCTCGGTCCACGACATGATGTGCAGGGTGTTGGCGGTGAATACGGCATCGACGCTGCGGACCGGCCAAACGGCCTGCCGGACGTTGAGCAGGGTGGGTGCGCGCAGATTGTGGGGACCCTCGAGCTTCACGCGCTCCGCCAGGTCCGAAAGGTACGCCAATTGCTCCGTGGGGTGCCAGATCAAATGGTCGAGCGCCCGGGCGAAATACGCCGCGTGCTGACCGGTGCCGCTGCCTATTTCCAACACCTGGGCGCGGCCGGCAAAGCGGATTCGCAATATCTCGAGGATGGGGTCCTTGTTGCGTTCGCAGGCGGCTGAGAAGGGAAGCACGGGGACCTCGATTTCGCGATCTGGGATGGACGATGATCTGCATGTCGTATCGGACCGGAATATCTTATCAGCCGATTGAACTTTGGTTTACAGTGTCGCCCCCGGCTGGCCTGACTCACGAAGGAGATGACGATGTCGATTTCCATGTACGATTTCTCGATTCCGGCATTGACACACGGTTTGACCAATATATCGGCCATCCTCGACAAGGCGGCGGCGCAGGCCGCGGCGAAGAAATTCGATAGCGCCGTTCTCGCCCAGGCGCGCCTGTTCCCCGACATGCATCCGCTGGTGCGTCAGGTGCAAATCGCTTGCGACACGGCCAAGGGGGCGGCGGGCCGGTTGGCGGGGATCGAGGTGCCGAAGCACGAGGACACCGAGACCACTTTTGCCGAGCTGAAGGCGCGAATTGCGAAGACCTTGGATTTCCTGAAGTCGGTCTCCGCGGCCCAGCTCAAAGACGCCGAAAACCGCGCCATCGAGCTCAAGTTTCCGAGCGGTTCGTGGAAATTCACCGCTGTCGCGTATTTGACCGATTTCGTGCTGCCGAATTTCTACTTCCATGTGAGCATGGTCTACGCACTGCTGCGCAAGAACGGAATTGAAATTGGCAAGAGCGATTTTCTCGGAGATATTCAGTAGCCGCGACTAGGAGCATCAATCAGGCTCCTAGCGGCGCCGCGGCGGGCATCGGCCCGCAACGGCGCGGCCGCTACGTGAGTTGTTCGACCAGTTGTTCGACGCGGGTGAACAGTTTCTCTTCGGTGCGCGCGTCATGGGCGAAGCGCAATTTCAGCGGACCGTCGAGACGGTATTCCTTCGGTTTTCCTTGGATCAATTTGAGCACGCGTTTCGGATCCACCTTGTTCGTCTCCTCGAAAATGAAATAGCCGCTGCCCGCGCCGGCGTCGATCTTGCGAATTCCCAGTTCCGCGGCGCGCAGCTTGAGCCGCGTTGCGCGAAACAGCGATTGCGCATACTCCGGCATCGGTCCGAAGCGGTCGATCATCTCGGCTTTCATCTCGTCGAGCTCTTCGCGGGACGGCGTGCCGGCGATGCGCTTGTAGAGCACCAACCGCACATGAACGTCGGGGACATAGTCCTCGGGGATCAGCGCGGGCACGTGCAGCTCAACCTCGGGCCCGGCGTCGAGCGGCCGTTCGAGATCGGGTTGCTTCCCGGATTTCAATGCGGAAACGGCGCGCTCCAGCAATTCCATGTACAAGTTGTAGCCGATCTCTTGGATCTGGCCGCTTTGCTCATCGCCCAGGAGCTCGCCCGCGCCGCGAATCTCGAGATCGTGCGTGGCCAGCGTGAATCCGGCGCCGAGTTCCTCGAGCGATTCCAGTGCTTCCAGGCGCTTGACCGCATCGGCAGTCATGGCCTTTCGCGGCGGCGTAATCAGATAGGCATATGCGCGGTGATGCGATCGACCGACGCGGCCCCGCAATTGATGGATTTGCGCCAAGCCGAATCGATCCGCGCGGTCGATGACGATGGTGTTCGCCGTCGGCACGTCGATGCCGCTTTCGATGATGGTGGTGCAGACGAGAACGTTGAAGCGCCGATGATAGAAGTCGAGCATGAGCTGTTCCAGATCACGTTCGCGCATCTGGCCGTGCCCCACCGCGACATTCGCCTCGGGCACGAGCTTGCGGATGGCCTGCGCCGTTTTCTCGATGGTCTCGATGGTGTTGTGGACGAAGTATATCTGCCCACCGCGCCGAATCTCGCGCAAGGAGGCTTCGCGTACCACGGTTTCATTCCATTCCAGCACGAAAGTCTTCACGGCAAGGCGTTCCGCGGGTGGAGTCGTGATCAACGACAAATCGCGCAAGCCCCCCATGGCCATGTTCAAGGTCCGCGGAATCGGCGTCGCGGTGAGAGTGAGGACGTCGACCTCGGTTCGCAGGGCTTTCAGTCTCTCCTTGTCGCGCACGCCGAAACGGTGCTCCTCGTCGATCACAACCAATCCTAAGTCCTTGAAACGTGTCTTACCCTGCAGCAATCGCTGCGTGGCGATGACTATGTCGACCTTGCCCGCGGTGACGCCGGCGAGGATCCCTTCCGCCTCCTTGTTGCTGCGAAAGCGCGACAGGCTTTCGACACGGACCGGCCAGTCGGCGAATCGGTCGACGAAGGTCGTGTAGTGTTGCTGAGCGAGAAGGGTGGTGGGCACCAGTACAGCGACTTGTTTGCCGGCTTGCACTGCGACGAAGGCGGCGCGCAGCGCGACCTCGGTCTTGCCGAATCCGACGTCGCCGCAGATGACCCGGTCCATGGGCTTGTCGGATTTGAGGTCGCTCAGCACCTGATCGATCGCGGCGGCCTGGTCGGCGGTCTCCTCGAACGGGAAGCCGGCTTGAAAGGCGCGATAGTCGGCTTCGCCGGCCAACATTTGAGTGCCTTGCCGAGCGGCGCGGCGCGAGTACAGATCCAAGAGTTCCGCGGCCACATCGCGTATGCGTTGTGCCGCCTTGCGGCGCGCTTTCTGCCATTGCTCGCCGCCGAGTTTGTGGAGCGGCGCAGTTTCCGCAGGCGCTCCGGTGTAGCGGGACACGAGATGCAGCGCCTGCACCGGAACATATAATTTGTCGCCGTCGGCATATTCGAGCACGAGAAACTCGCCGGTGTACCCGGCGACGTCCATGGTCTGCAGTCCGACGTAACGTCCCACCCCGTAGGATTCGTGCACCACCGGCGCACCGATGCGGAGATCCGACAGCTCCTTGAGTATTTTCGCCGGATCGCGCTCGGCGCGGCGGCGTCTGCGTTCCTGCCGCGCGCGATCCCCGAACAATTGCGCTTCGGTGAGTATTTCCAGCGCCGGCGCGTCCAACCTCAAGCCCGACACGGCGGCCGATACGGTAATTCCAAGATTCAAGGGGCCGGCGAGAAAATTCGCAAAACTATCGAAAATCTTCGCCTGAATGCCGCGGGCGCGAAGCAGATCCAGCAGCAATTCTCGGCGTCCGGCGGACTCGGCGGCGAGCAGAATTCGCGCGGGGCTCGTGCGGATGTGCGACACCAGCTCCGCCGCCGGCTGCTCGGCACGCGGGTCGATCCGGACCGCGGCCGGCGCGACGCTGGGGAAATTCTGGGTGACTCCCTCGGTCTCCGGGGGCCATTCGAAGGTGTGCAGTTGAATCTGTGGCCAGGCCCCGTATGACTCTTGGAATTCCGCGGGCGTCAAATAGACTTCCGCGGGATCCAAGATCGGCCGGCGGCGGTCATGACGCAATTGCTCATGGCGGAGGGCGATACCGTTCCAGAGACCGTCAACGCCGGCGGC
>Ga0137407_10003241_pt1 | contig 10801 bp, 7 predicted proteins | sample CZOMad2_2_16fung_FD_108410 | JGI IMG/M metagenome (GOLD analysis project Ga0137407, IMG submission 108410) | Vadose zone soil fungal communities from Angelo Coast Range Reserve, California, USA - CZOMad2_2_16fungal (Illumina Assembly) | ecosystem: Environmental > Terrestrial > Soil > Vadose zone...
CAGCTGGTCCAGCGACCAGCCGCCGCCGGCCGGCCAGCCCGCCGGGCCCGCCGTCTCGAACCCAGGATTCTGAACGAGGTTCGGCCCCAGGCTCTGCGTGGGCAGCGCGGTGAGGCCGCCACCAATCAGAGGCGTCGACTGCGCCTGCGCAACCGGCGCGGTCGACGAGACCATCAGCACCGTGATGAGGACCCGAGCGATCCAACGTCGCAGCATCTGCACCCTCCACCCTTCTGGTCTCGTGTCGCTTTTACAGACGCTAGGAAACTAATTTCCCAGCGCCCGGCGAGGGGCAAGGGCAGGGCCAACCCCTGGATTCGACTCATATGTGCGTGGGCGCAGCCTTTGCAGCTTCTACCTTCTCCAACCGGGCGGCGTGGACCTGACACCTGACACTCCTGAGGGGACAGTCGCGCGCGGAGCGAACACTCTCTGACGTCACGGGTGTGCAGGCGGAGCGCGAATCGCGCGAACTCCGTGCGGGCCGACAGCGGCGCGAGTGGCGGATTTCGCGGCCAGCGCGCAGCGGCGGGTCTGGTACGAGGCTTGCGCTTTCCGGACGGCATGTTGACCCTTGTCCGCGATGACTCCGCCGGAAAGCCCTGGGATCGCTTCGTCGAGCAGCACCCCGCCGCCACCGTGGCCCATCTGTCCGCCTGGGGGCGGATCGTGGGCGGCGCCTACGATCACGCGAGCGTCTATCTCTCGATCGAGGACGACGGCGAGAAGCTCGGCGTGCTGCCCCTCGTGCTCGTCAGCAGTCGCATCTTCGGCCGTCGTCTCGTGTCCATGCCGTTCCTCGATTACGGCGGCGTCCTGAGCTCACTCGAGGCGCCGGCGGGCGCCGTCGAGCAGGCGCTGGTGGACGCGGCGCTGAGCGTGGCGCGCGAGCGCCGCGCGCAGGGCGTGGGGCTGCGCCAGCTCCGTCCCGTGCCGTTGCCCTACCCGACGGCCACGGACCGGGTGACGATGCTGCTGACGCTCACCATGAGGGACGCCGTCTGGAAGGCCCTCTCCTCCGAGCGGCGCAACCGCATCCGCAAGGGTGAGAAGAACGGGCTCGTGCCGACCTGGTGCGGGGTCGAGGCGCTCGACGATTTCTACGGCGTGTTCGCGGTCAACATGCGCGACCTCGGCTCGCCGGTCCACAGCCGCACGTTCTTCCGGCTGATGCTCGAGGAGCTGCCGGGCACGGCGCGCCTGCTGATGGTGCGCGACAGGGACGGCCGCGCGGTCGGAGCCGCCATCTGCCTGTTCTTCCGCGACACGATCATGGTTCCCTGGGTGTCCTCGCTGCGCGAGGCATTCTCGCTCTGCCCGAACTTCGTCCTGTACTGGGAAGTCATCCGGTACGGCTGCGAGAACGGCTACCGCACGCTCGACCTCGGCCGCTCGTTCAAGAACGCCGGGACGCACGAGTTCAAGCGGCAGTGGGGCGCTGTCGACCATACCCTGCCGTGGATCTCCATCGACACCGCGCCCGGGGCTGCGCCCCCGGTGGACCGCGACGCGAGCCGCTTCGCGCCGATGATCGCCGCCTGGAAGCGACTGCCGATCCCGGTGGCCAACCTCGTCGGGCCCTGGATCCGCGGCCAGGTCCCGAATTGAGCACGCCGGTCACCATCGCGATCCTGAACTACCAGCGCCGCGCTGCGCTCCGCGGCGCGCTGGAGGCGGCGCGCGCGCAGCGCTACGCGCCGCTCGAGGTGCTCGCGGTGGACAACGCCTCCACCGATGGCTCGCAGGAGATGGTCCGCGACGAGTTCCCCGACGTGCACCTGGTCGCCCTGCCGGAGAACATCGCGGCGGCCGCCCGGAACGAGGGGGTGCGCGCGGCCAAGGGCGAGATCGTCTTCACGCTCGACAACGACGTGCTCTTCACCACGCCCGACGACGTCGCGCGCGGCGTGGCCGCCTTCGAGCGCCACCCGCGCGCGGCCGTGGTGAACTGCACGATCCTCGGGCCCAACGGCGGGCTCTCGCGCCGCGACTGGTGTCACCCGCGCGATCCCGGCCGCTGGGCTGACGCCGAGTTCCTCACCGACTACGTGCTCGAGGGCGCCTCGGCGTGCCGGCGCGAGGCCTTCCTGGCCGCCGGCGGCTACTGGGCGCCATTCTTCATCGGCCACGAGGGCTGGGACCTTGCCATGCGCCTGCTCGACGCGGGCCACGAGCTCGTCTACTCGCCCACCGTCCGCGTCCGCCACATGGTCGACCAGACCGTACGGCCCTCGAGCCGGATCTACTACACGTTCACGCGCAACGCGATCTGGGTGGCCTTGCGCAACATGCGCCCGGCCGCGGCGCTGGCGTCGGTGGCGAAGGACCTCACCATGATGGGCTTCGCCGCGGCGCGCGCGGGCCAGCTCGGGGCGTTCGCGCGCGGGATCGCGGACGCGGCGCGGGGGGCGGGTCAGGCGCTGCAGACGCGGCGCGCGATGTCGCAAGAGACGGCGCGGCGGCTCGCCGAGATCCGCGCGCTCAAGCCGTCGGTCGCCGCGATGGCCTGGCGCCACCTGCGCGAGCGGCTGATTTAGTACCGAGGAACGCTCCGCCTTTCTGGATAGAGGAGCGCCACGGCTTTGCCGGGGCGCTCCGAACGTTGGGGGGGGTTGGGGGGCCATCTCGGGGCCCCCCATTCTAAGGCTGGCTCATCAGCCCGAGCAGGACCGCGAGCGTGCGCACGAGCAGACCCGGGGAGAGCGTGATCAAGAACCCGCGGAAGAAGACGGCAGCGGCCGCGCGCCGCCTGCCGGCGTCGCTGTGGTGCCAGCCGAAGTGCTTCACACGGGTCACGAGGCCGCGCTGCACGGCCGCCCGCGCCTCGTGATCGCCGTTCAGCAGCCGACGCTCGCGCAGCAGGAGCCGGATCATCGCGGCGTCGCCGCGCGCCTGGTCGGTGCGGTGCAGCGAGTCGTCGCCCACGCGCAGCACGGCGAGGGGGAGGTCGAGATAGCCAAAGCGGTGTGCGCGCGCGAAGCGCAGCAGGAACTCCCAGTCCTCGGAGGACGACCACGCCTCGTCGAAGCGACCGGCCTTCTCGAAGGCACTCCGCCTCAGGGTCAGCGCCGTCGGCTTGATCGGCACTTCTTCGAGGAGCACGAGGAAGACCTCCCGGCGGCTCAGCGCCACGCCGTCCGGGTACTCGCGCTCGCCGAGCAGCCGCGAGAACACCGCCGTCTCGCGCATGAACGAGGGATAGACGCGGCCTCCGTCCTCCTTCTCGAGGTCGCTGAACACGGCGTCGACCTCGCGATGGCGGTCCAGGTACGCGACCTCGTGCGAGAGCTTGTCAGGGCGCCAGAGGTCGTCGGAGTCGAGGAACGCGACCAGCGGCGCCCGCGCGTGAGCCACGCCGAGGTTGCGCGCGGCCGCCACTCCGGCGTGGCGACCCAGAATCACGCGCAGGCGCGGATCGGTGATCGACGCCAGCAGCCCGGGCGTGGCGTCCGTGGACCCGTCATCCACGACGATGCACTCGAGGTCGGCCAGGGTCTGGCGCAGCACGCTCGCGATGGCGTCGCCCACCGAGTGGGCACGATTGTAGGTCGGGATCACCACCGAACAGCGGGGCGCGGAGTCCATACCGGACACGCACGTCGTCTGTGCAGGACCCGTACCAGACCCAGGACAGGCTGGCCTCGGAGGCGACGGCAAGGTCGGCGCGACGTCTCATGGTGTCCATGACTGCGTACTTCTCCTCACACGACAGCACTTCGCCGCTCGCATTCGGCAATGCGCTGCAGAATGAGCCCCCGGAGCGCGCCGTAATACGCGGAAATGGTCTGGCACGGAACGTGGACCCACGGGGAGATCATGCGAAAGATAGTCGCGCTCGCCTGCGTGGTCGCCGTGATGCTCGTCGCCATCGTCGCCCTGGAACCAGCCGCCGCCCAGCCCAACGTGACGGGGCAATGGTCGGTACTTCCTTACACGATGCCGATCAATCCCATCCACGTAGGCCTGATGCGGACGGGCAAGATCCTGGTCGTCGCGGGGTCGGAGAACGATCCGACCGTGACCATCAATCGGGCGGCCGTCTACGACCCGGCGACGGGCCAGATCGTGGTGCAGACGATCCCCTGGGACCTCTTCTGCAACGGCCTCTCGTTCATGCCCGACGGCCGCGCCCTCATCGCGGGCGGCAACCTGCGCTACAACCCGTTCCGCGGCATCAAGACGACGACGGTGTTCGACCCGGTGACGGAGAAGTTCATCCAGGTGCAGGACATGGCGCGCGGGCGCTGGTATCCCACGGTCGTCGGCTTCGCCGACGGGCGTATGGCGACCTTCTCCGGCTGGCTCGAAGGCGGCGGCACCAACAACGCGCTCGAGATCTACACCAATCCCAACGGCTGGAGCCAGGAATACTACGCGCCGTTCACGCCCGGCCTCTACCCGTGGCTGCACCTGCTGCCCGACGGGCGGATCTTCATGTCGGGCTCGAACGTGGCGTCGAACATCTTCAACCCGGCCACGAACTCGTGGCAGACCGACGTGGCCGCGACGAACTATCCGTGCAACCCGCCGTTCACCGACTGCTCGCCGCGCGAGCGCGTCTACGGCTCGTCCGTGCTGCTGCCGCTGTCGGCCGCCGACAACTGGCGCGCGCGCATCATGGTCGCGGGCGGCGACAACCCGGCCACGGCCACCACGGAGATCATCGACCTGTCGCAGCCGAATCCGAGCTGGCGCTACACGAATCCGATGTCGGGGCCGCGGATCCAGATGGACGCCGTCATCCTGCCCACGGGCAAGATCCTCGCGCTGGGCGGCTCGGCCCAGGACAAGACCGCGAACACCGCGACCCTGCAGGCGGACCTCTTCGATCCCGCGACGGAGACGTGGAGCCCGGCGGGCACGATGAACATGGCGCGCCTCTACCACTCGGTCGCGCTGCTGCTGCCCGACGGCACCGTGTGGTCGGCCGGCAGCAACCCGCAGCAGGGCACGTACGAGAACCGGATGGAGATCTACAAGCCGGCGTACCTGTTCAACGCCAGCGGCGGGCCGGCCGCGCGGCCGTCGATCACCGCCGCCCCGTCGATCATCGGGTACGGCGGCAGCTTCCAGGTGAGCACGCCGAACGCGGCCAACATCGCCTCCGTCGCGCTCATCCGTAACGGCGCCAACACCCACGCCTTCGACATGGACCAGCGGATGATCTCGCTCGCGTTCACGAAGGGCACGGGAAAGCTCACCGTCACGGGGCCGCCGAACGCCAACATCGCGCCGGGCGGCTACTACATGCTGTTCATCGTCGACACCAACGGCGTGCCGTCTGTCGCGCCCTTCGTGCAGGTGTCCTCGAACCCCGGCAACCAGCCGCCGCGCGGCGCCATCGATTCCCCCGCGGGCGACGTCACGGTCTCCGTCGGCCAGCCCGTGAACTTCGCCGGCTCCGGCACCGACGCCGACGGCTCCATCACCGCCTACCGCTGGATCTTCCCCGGCGGCTCGCCGGCCACCAGCGCCTCGGCCACCCCGGGCAACGTGACCTTCAGCACGCCCGGCACCTACTACGTGTCGCTGACCGTCAGTGACAACCAGGGCGTCACGGACCCGAGCCCCCCGACGCGCGTGATCACGGTGCAGAGCGCCACTCTCACCGCGTCGTTCACGAGCCCGGCCGAGGGCGCCACCGTGAACGACACGGTCAACGTCGTCATGGCCGCGAGCGGCGCCAGCGGCAGCTCGAACACGTTCACGCTGACGCTCGACGGCAGCCAGATCTTCTCCAACACGACGCCGAACACGACGCAGAGCTACGCGTGGAGCACCAACGCCGTCGCCAATGGCGTCCACACGCTCGGCCTGACCGTCCGCGACGCCACCGGCGCCACGGCGACGGCCACCCGCACGGTGACCGTCGACAACAACGGGTCGCCGGGCACGCTCCAGATCAGCTTCCCGAACATCTCGCCGGGCCAGAGCGTGCAGGGCACGGTGCCCGTGCAGATCGCCGTGACCGGTGCCAGCGGCACCAACAACCGGTTCACGGTGTTCGTGGACGGCGTCCAGCAGACGGTCATCGCCAGCAACGCGACGACGGTGACCTGGGACTGGGACACGACGACGATCGGCAACGGCTCGCGCACGATCAGCGCGAGCGTGCAGGACGCCACCGGCAACACCGGCAGCGGCTTCACCTACGTGCAGGTCCAGAACCCGACGCTGCAGGTGTTCATCACGCAGCCGACCAACGGCTCGACGGTCAGCGGCACCGCCGTATGGACCACCCTGTGGGTCAACGGCGCGGCCACGGGCACCAAGACCTTCACCCTGAGCGTCGGCGCCCAGACGGTCGCCACGGGTACCGACACCTCCAGCGGACCGGTGACGACGCCCTGGGACAGCACGAAGGTGTCGACGGGAATGCAGACACTGAAGGCGACGGTCCGCGACCCGAGCGGCGCGGTCGGCAGCACGACCATCTCGGTGAACGTACAGAATTCGGGTGGGCTGACGGCGTCGTTCACGAGCCCGGCCGAGGGCGCGACCGTGACCGGCACGGTGACGGTAACGATGGCCGCGAGCGGTGGGACCGCGCCCTACACTTACACGCTCACGATCGACGGCACCCAGGTCGCCTCCAGCGGCTCGAACACCTACTCGTGGAACACGACGGCGTACAGCAAAGGCAACCACACGCTTGGCCTCACCGTGCGTGACAACGCCGGCGCCACGGCGCCGGCGACCCGTACGGTCACCGTGCAGAACGGCCCGCCGCCGCTCACCGCGTCGTTCACGAGCCCGGCCGAGGGCGCGACCGTGAACGGCACCGTGACGGTGACGATGGCCGCGAGCGGCGGCGTCGCGCCCTACACCTACACGCTGACGATCGACGGCGCGCAGCTCGCCTCCAGCGTGTCGACGACCTATTCGTGGAACACGACGGCGTACAGCAACGGCAGCCACACGCTCGGCCTGACCGTGCGCGACAGCGCGGGCACGACGGCCAGCGCCACCCGCACGGTCACCGTCGGGTCGCCCGGGACCATCATCGTTTACATCACGCAGCCGGCGAGCGGCGCGACGGTGACGGGCACCCAGTGGGTCGTCATCTGGATCGAGGGCGCGGCGGCGGGCACGAGGACGTTCACGTTGACAGCGCGTGGCCAGACGGTGGCGACCACCAACGACACCTCGAACGGCCCGATCAGCGTGCCGTGGATCACGACGGGGACGCCAGACGGCCCCACCACGCTCACAGCGTCGGTCCGCGACGCGAGCAACAACACCGGGGCGAGCAGCATCCCGGTGACGGTCCAGAACGGATCATCGCCGCTGTCGGCGAGCTTCACGGCGCCGGCGGCCGGCGCGACCATCAGCGGCACCGTCAGCGTGGGAATGATGGGCTCGGGCGGCACCGCGCCCTACACCTACACGCTCACGATCGACGGCACGCAGGTTGCCTCGAGCGGGTCGAACACGTACTCGTGGAACACGACGACGTACGGCGACGCCAGCCACACGCTCGGCCTCACCGTGCGTGACAGCACGGGCGCCATCACCAGCGCCAGCCGCACCGTGACCGTCCAGAACGGCACGCTGCTCAGCGCGTCGTTCACGAGCCCGGCGGCAGGCGCGACCGTGGGCGGCGCCGTGACGGTGACGATGGCCGCGAGCGGCGGCACCGCGCCCTACACCTACACGCTCACGATCGACGGCACCCAGGTTGCCTCCAGCGCGTCGACGACTTACTCATGGAGCACGACGACCTACAGCAACGCCAGCCACACCCTGGGTCTCACCGTGCGGGATGCGACCGGCGCCACCGCCACCGCGAGCCGCACGGTCACCGTGGCGAACGGCGGCGGCACGCTGACGGTCGCGATCACCACGCCCAGTCCGGGCGCGACGGTGAGCGGCACGGTGTGGGTCACCATCTGGGTGGACGGGGCCGCGGCCGGTACCAGGACGTACACGATGACCGTCGGCGGCGCCCAGGTCTGGAACGAGAGCAACGGCGATCGCCCGGCGACGCTGCCGTGGGTCACCACCAACGGGACGAACGGGACGAAGACCCTCGTCGTCACCGTGCGCGACAGCGCGGGCGCGACCGGGACGGCCAGCGTGACGGTCACGGTGGCGAATCCGTGAGGGTCCTCGCCGTCCTGGCGCTGGTCGTCGGCGCCCTGGCATTCGTTCCGCCCGCGCGCGCCGACCACGCGCGCTTCGCGCCGGTGCTGACGATCGATCCCGAGTCCGCGCGCGAGCTGATGGAGCGCGGCGGCGTGGCGCCGATCGATCTGCGAGTGGAGACCGAGTTCCGGGCGGGCCGCCTGCCCGGCGCGCGCTCGCTGCCGCTGTCGACGCTCGCCGCACGGCTGGACGAGCTGCCGCGCGCCGGCGTGATCGTCCTCTACGGCGACGGGCCGGCCGAGCGGGTGCTCGGCGCCTACCACCTCATTCGAAGCCGGCGCGCCGGCGACGTCTACGTGCTCGAGGGCGGCCTCGAGGCCTGGCGCCGGCTCGGCTACCGGCTGGAGCGCTGAGCATGCCGGTCCGGGGGGCCGAGATCGGCGCGCGCGTGCGCGCCGTCGAGCGACGCGACGAGTGGAACGAGATCGTCCGTGAATTTCCCGACTGCGACACGCGCCACGCCTGGGAGTGGGGCGAGCTGCGCGCCCGGCAGGGCTGGACACCGCTGCGGCTTGCCGCGTTCGCCGGCGGCGAGTGCCTGGCCGCGGCGGCCGTCCTCGCGCGCCGCGTGCCCGGTCTCGGCGTCGTGGCCTACGCGCCGCGCGGGCCGCTGGTCGATCTCAAGCGCAACGACACGTGGGACGCGGCCGCCGCGCTGGCCGACGCGGCCCGCGCGCGTACAGGCGCGTTCGTCGTCCGCACCAGCCCCGCGGTGCTCGTCGAGGATGCGGTGGCCTGGACGCCGCTGGAGGCGCACGGGTTCCGGCGGCTGCCCGATCTGTGGTCGTTCTGGAACACGCCGCGCAACGTGATGCGCCTGGACCTCGAGGGCAACGAAGCCGACCTGCTGGCGCGCATGGCAAAGAAGCGGCGCCAGCACATCTCCACCGCGGCCAAGAAGGGGGCCAGCGCCGACGTCGTGCGCGGCCTCGGGGCGCTGCATACCCTGCGCGGGCTCCTGCTCGACCGCGCCGGGCGCGAGCGGCTGCTGGTGCCGTCCGCGGCCTACCTGGAGGCGCTCCACGGGCTGTTCGGCCGCAAGGATGGCGTCGCGACGGTGCTCGGCCGCGTCAACGGCGAGGTGGCGGGTGCGGCCGTCGGCGTGCGCTTCGGCGGCACCGCCCACCTGCTCTACGCGGTGACCACGCCCGCGGCGCGCTCGGCGCCGGTGGGCGACCTGATGCACTGGGAGTGGATGCGCTGGGCGCGCGCCGGCGGCTGCCGTGTGCTGGACCTCGGCTCGAGCTGCACGGACATCCCGCCGTCGCCGACGCATCCGAACTACGGCATCTACCGGTTCAAGACGGAGCTCGGCGCCAGGTTCTGTCTGTACGCCGGCTACTACGACCGCGTCTACGCGCCCGCGACCTACCACGTCGCGCGCTGGCTCGAGCACCGGACCCTGCGCAACGCGCGCCGGTGCGCCACGGTCGTCCAGAGCGTGCTGCGAGGTCTGTTGAAGGTGGGGGCCCCGAAATGGCCCCCACACCCCCAACGCTCGGAGCGTCCCGGGGAACCCGTGACGGTCCTCGATCACCCTTCCTGACGCCGGCCGGCCGAAGCTGGGGGCCCCGCAATGGCCCCCACACCCCCAGCGCTCGGAGCGTCCCGGGGAACCCGTGACGCTCCTCGATCACCCTTCCTGACCCGGCCGGCCGAAGGTGGGGGCCCCGCAATGGCCCCCAGCTCCTCGGAGGGCGGCGCCTGCCCGGGCCGGGCGAAGGACTAGCGCGCGACGCCGGCGAGGCGGGCGAGCTCGGCGAACGAGCGCACGACGACGTCTGCCACGTCGGGCGGCCCGTCGGGCGGAGCGCCCTCGGGCGCGTAGAGCACGGTCCGCATGCCGACTGCGCGGCCGCCGGCGACGTCGGACGTCACGCTATCGCCGACCATCGCGGCCTCGTGCGGTGACAGACCCAGACGGCCCAGCGCCATGCGGAAGAGCGGCGGCTCCGGCTTGCCCACGACGACGGGTCGCACGCCGGCGGCCACGCACACCGCCGCGACGATGGCGCCGCAGCCCGGCAGGAAGTCGCCGTCCTCGAGTGGCAGCCGCGGATCCACGTTCGGCGTGACGACGGGCGCGCCGGCGGCCGCGGCCCGCGCGGCGGCCGTGAGCCGCTCGTAGGTCAGGTCGAAGTCGTTGCCGACGGCGACGACCGTCGCCTCGCGCCACGCCTTGACCTCCACCAGCGTGTGGCCCGCGCTCTCGACCACGGCCGCCAGCTCGGGAGCGCCGATCACGAGCACACGGGAGCGTCCGTAGCGCTCGGCGACGACGTCGCCGAGGATCTCGAGCGGCGTCAGCGCGGGCTCGCTCGGGGTGACGCCGAGCCGCCGGAGCTTGGCGCTGATCTCGGCGCCGCGCGCGCGCGAGTTGTTGGTGAGGTAGGCGACGCCGCGGCCGGCGCGGTGCAGTGCGGCCAGCGTCTCGGCCGCGCCCGGGTTGAGGCGCTCGCCCTGCCAGACGCAGCCGTCGAGGTCGAAGACGAAGCCGCGCAGCGCCTCGAGCAACGCGCGCTAGTCGGCCACGGACTTCCGGAAGTCGGCGATCGCGTCGGCGTAGACGCGCTCGGTGCGCTCGGCCACGCTCGCCCAGGAGAACTGCGCCTCGACGCGCTTGCGCCCGGCCTCGCCCAGACGCCGGCCGAGCGCG
>Ga0137407_10003242_pt1 | contig 10798 bp, 9 predicted proteins | sample CZOMad2_2_16fung_FD_108410 | JGI IMG/M metagenome (GOLD analysis project Ga0137407, IMG submission 108410) | Vadose zone soil fungal communities from Angelo Coast Range Reserve, California, USA - CZOMad2_2_16fungal (Illumina Assembly) | ecosystem: Environmental > Terrestrial > Soil > Vadose zone...
CTTCTGCCCTCGTTTATAAAATTATTTTCTTTTGAGAGTAATTGAAAGATATTTTTCCAAAGCCGAAACCATGGATGGTGCCTGAGGTTGGGGAGCCTTGATTTCCAGTGTCAGGCCCGCATCTTCCACGGCACGGGAAGTATTATTCCCAAAAGCACCTATTTTGGTGCCGTTTTGTTTATATTTTGGAAAATTATCAAACAAGCTTTTAACACCGCTTGGAGTAAAGAAACATATGATATCAAATTCCGCCCTGCTTAATACTTCTTTTATATCATTACTGATACTACGATACATGAAGGGAGTCGCGTATTCACAATTATTATTCTTTAACCAGCCAACAATTTCATTATCCTGTTGATTTTCTGAACAGGGATAAAGAAATCTTTCGTTTTCCTTATGCTTATTAATAACATCAAACATGCTTTTATTGGTTCCATCAGCACCATAAAAAACTTTTCTCTTACGATATAAAATAAATTTCTGCAGATATAAGGCCACGGCCTCAGTAATACAAAAATATTTTGTGTCCTGGGAAACACTCACCTTCATTTCTTCGGCTATCCGGAAAAAATGATCGATAGCATGCCTGCTGGTAAAAATTACCGCGGAATAACTACTAATTTCAACTTTCTGTTTACGAAAATCTTTGGCTGGAATTGGCTCAAGACGGATAAATGGGTGAAATGCCAGTTCTATATCATATTTTCTGGCAAGTTCAAAATATGGCGACTTGTCAGTTTCCGGTCGGGGTTGAGTAATTAAAATTTTTTTCACAGCTTTGTCAGATAACTCCATATCCATTTTTTCCCTGTTCTTAACCATGTGCTTTTAGGCAAGTGATGAAAAATTATACTACGCATTCTCCAAATAACTTAATAACACCCTGTAAATCAGTAGAAGAGGTGCTATCTCGAAGGCGCAAAGGTACAAAAAAAAGTGAAACCCATTTATTTTTATTTCTTTTCTTATTGGAGCAAAGGAGGCTATGCATCTATAAATAAAAAATGCCAGTATCATGATTAATGATACGGTTATAGCAATTTCATTTAGTAAATCGCCTGAAAAAGAGAGCATTATCAAAAAGGGTAAAAGGAAAATTCCCAAAATTTTATTCGTCAGAAAGACGATAAATATATATGTATCCGTAGCTCTTTGTATATTAAAAACCCATCCTGCACTTTTTAGTAACAAAAATTTCACCAGATAAATAAGACATACGAGGCCTGAAAAATTCATGAATATGAGCCAAAAATCAGTGTTTGCCGCCCAATGATAGTGTTTGGCAACAAATGCACCGTACAAGCCCGTCACTATTATAAATAAAATATTAAGTGATAATGAAGGTAACGGCGATTGAAGAACCTGTTCCCTGATCTGTTGCTGGCGCATTGAAACCCGAAAAAAAAGAGTAAAAAGATTGGTCATGTATTTTCCAAAAAGAACTTTGACCAGTGCGAAATAAAACAATAGCCCCATCATCAAATAAAAAAGGCCGTCATATGAATATATCGTGCGAATTTGTTCATATTCTCCTGTGGACTTTCCTAAAAAATTTAAATATTGATTGAATGATAAAATTTTGTTGAAAGTACCTGGCGCATCACTCTGATATAGTCTTCTGTATTTAAATGGGATTGAATCAACCGGATAATGAGCAACGGTGTCAGCGGAGTTGAAGCTTGCATTATTTTTAAGACTTGTTGAATCATTCTGGATAATAACGAGGCTGTCCCTTTTAAGTTTCGCTGTGTGTTTTTGTTGAACTAACCGTTTTATGGGCGTATCGGCCGCCAGAGGTTCAGATTTTACAGGAACAGAATCCTTGGCGATAACAGAATCCTGATTCGTTTGCCCGGAAACGTTTATTAAAAAAAACTGGAATAAAAAAACCAATAAACAATACGGGCATCCTCTGCTAAAAGGCGGGATGCAGATATGCCAAAATCGTTTTTTAAAGAAATTTATTGGTTTCAATTCCATTATAACCTCATATTTATTTACTATGATTCTATTATCTGTTACATGTCACTATCCAGGGCAAAAATTTTTTTTTGGTTTATTCCTCTCCACGGCGTCGCAAATTCGCATATTTTTTATGCTTTACATTTAAAAATAGTTCACATACCCCAGATGTATCTTAGCCTGCCTTAAATTCAAATTAGCGTCATCTCTTTTTCCGATGGCATAAGATATATTGAAAACACCTGCTTTGGTTTCAAAAGCAAGTCCGAGTCCAAAACCCAAAAAAGTATTATTCAGATAATAGCCAGGGATATTATTTTTTGCCCATCCGTAATCAATAAAAGAAAACAGAAAAGAATTTTGTGCGATGAGATACCTGTATTCCAATGTACCTACAGTGTACTGCACAGATAATATGCTTTCTTCATCGAAACCTCGTAACAACTTATATCCGCCGATCTGAAAAACCTCATTTCTGAATGTATTCGGGCTTTGAAAAATTCCTGCATTAACTCCTAATTTGAGGGTGGATGCATGACCTAGCTGAAAATAATGTGCAACTGATAATTTTAAACGAAACTCATAAGAGTTCAATTTTATGGTATCATATAATGAATTGAAGGAGAAACCTGAATCGGATGGATCGATCAGCTTTACAATTCCATTGTTCTTACGTATCTTTTTTGTGCCGACAGTACCTATTAATTGTATCTCATTTCCCCGAAGCGGGTTAAATCTGTAATTGGTATTATTAAAATCATATGTCAGACCAAGGTTAACTGAATTTACATCTGCTTCTGATGGCAAACGATGTGTCGCTATCACTTGTGCTGTATCCACATTCAGAAGATTAGAAGTTGCACTTTGAATGAATACACTTGCTGTTTTAGTTGCAGATGTTGTATACTGTATTCCCAGCAGAGCATTGATATTAATATAAGAAGAATCTTTTTTGAATAAATCAAACGATACATTCAGCCCAAAGGGTGATTTAAATAAATAAGGTTGCTGGAAATATAAATTCAGCCTGGGAGATTTTACCTGGATCTGCTGCCAGTTGAGACCGATACTTTCACCATTGCCAAAAGGGTTCTTAAGATTCACTGTTGCCTCACCCGTGACAAGTAATTTATTACTCGTTAATTGATTATTGTTAGGTAAAAAACCCACTAATATATCAATCTGGCTGCTTTTCCTTGGCTTTAAATAAAGATTAAGGATAGAACCAGTTCCCAACAAGGTAAGGTTCCATGAATGCTCTTCCTGTAGATATGGAAGATCTCTTATCTTTTTGCTGATCTGTTGTAATCTTTCCTTCCTGTAAATACTTCCATTCCCCATATTTAAATATCGTTGCAAAAAATCATTAGATATTTTGGCTGAACCATAAACCCTTATACTATCAATTTTATACAGAGGTCCTTTGTCAATTTTCAGATTCGCGGTTAAGGTGCCATTATCAAGAGCAATACTGTCCAGAAATATTTTTGCAAAGGGATACCCGTTGTTCTCCAGATAATTCAACATTTGTTGCTGTGCATGTTGAATTTCCTGAAAATTGATGAGCTTGTTCGATATCTTTTTTTCGTTCCATCCCGATGCATTTAAGATAAAAGCATCATCCGTTTTGGTATTGATATGTCCCCACTTATATGTATCCCCTATATATAAATGAACCTGTGCCTGCAATGAGTCGAAACGTATGGTATCAACAGATGCTGTTGCAAAACCCTTTGCCTGCAATAAGAAAGGGATTCTATAAACATATTCAATACAGGCATCCTTGTTTTTGAAATTGGATTGCAATCCCAGGTTTTTTTGATCAAAGATTGAATCCCTGTCAATACAAATGATTTTTAACTGGTATTGGGAAAAACCATTCAAACAGCCTAAAAGCAGCAGTAGCAAAAAGGTGCAACCATATAACCTTAATTTTGTCATTCGCACTGTAAAGATTCAACTCAAATATTCAGTAAATTTATTCAAACACATGGCAGGTATTTATATTCATATTCCTTTTTGTAAAAAGGCCTGTCATTATTGTAATTTCCATTTTTCCACTTCACTGAGAAGTAGAAACGATTTTGTTGCTGCTTTATTGAAAGAAATTGTATTGCAGAAAGAATATCTTCAGCAAGAGCCTGTTGAAACAATCTATTTCGGAGGAGGCACGCCTTCATTGTTAAGCGGGGGTGAATTAATGGCCATTTTTGAAAAACTCTATCACACATTTGAAATAAATCCTGATGCTGAAATTACACTTGAAGCCAACCCGGATGATATCAATGTTGCTATCATGCAATATTGGAAAAAAACGGGTGTGAATCGTTTAAGCATCGGCGTTCAATCCTTTTTTGAAAGTGATTTACAATGGATGAACCGGGCACATGATGCTGTACAGGCACTTAACAGTATTAAAATCGCACAGGACCAGTCATTGCATAATATCAGTATCGATCTGATCTATGGCACGCCAACATTACCGGATAATAACTGGGAGAAAAATGTTGGGCAGGCCATTGCGCTAGGGATTCCTCATCTTTCCTGTTATGCATTGACTGTAGAACCAGGTACTGCATTGAATAAAATGATTATTCAAAAAAAAGTGGAAAACATATATCCTGATGACCAGGCAAGGCAATTTGCTTTATTAATGCTATGGATGGAAGGCGCCGGGTATGAGCATTATGAAATTTCCAACTTTGCAGTTCCCGGAAAAAGAAGCCAGCATAATTCTTCTTATTGGCAGGGAAAAAAATATCTTGGTCTGGGTCCTTCGGCTCATTCATATAATGGTACATCGCGCCAATGGAATATTGCAAATAATATTCTTTATATACAATCTCTTGATAAAAATGAACTTTCATTTGAAAAAGAACTATTGACAAATGTGCAATTATTGAATGAATATATTATGACTTCGCTAAGAACCACAGAAGGCATTGATCTCAATCACCTGTCTGAACAATTTAATCCGTCAGCGAGAAAAATAATTGAAGCAAAATCCAGTAAGTATATAGATGATTTAAAATTAAAAAGAGAAACTTCGAGACTTATCTTAACTAAAGAAGGCAAATTATTTGCAGACGGTATTGCCGCGGATCTATTTTTTGAAAAGCAGATTGAAAATTATTTTTTTTGATGGCTATGTTTATGCCGCTCTTTCAGATATTTGAACAGTTGCCCTGCTGTGAGTATAGCCACCATCAGCAAGATGGTTGTAAATCCGAATCCCTGGTAAGAAAGTGGCATGATATACAAGTTTATTTTTAAGTTGACAGATGACAGTTGACAGATTTAGTAGATAATTGGTCTGTCAACTGTCAACTATTAGACGAGCACTGGTTCAATTTGTTTAAATCCTTCCTGGACTTTAACATTTTCCCATAAGATTTTATAGATTGTTTCGGCAATGGGCATAGAAGCGAGTACGTTCCGGTTGATCATATAAATACATTTGCTGGCATTGTAACCTTCCGCCACCATGTTCAGTTCCAATTGAGCAACTTTAACAGAATATCCTTTACCAATCATATTGCCAAAAGTTCTATTCCTGCTATACAAAGAGTAACAGGTTACCAACAAGTCGCCCAGGTAAGCAGATGCAGCATAGTTTGTGCTTCTTTTGTGGGATACTGTATCTTCCCACTCATGAATTCCGACTTCGATATGGCTTATTCCGACCTTTTGCAAAAACCCAGCCATTTCATCCGCGCAATTAGCGATTAATACGCTCAGGAAATTGTCGCCGTATTCCAATCCATGCGCTATTCCTGCGCCCAGTGCGTAGATATTCTTGAGCACAGCGGCATACTGCACACCATACACGTCATTGTTTACGATAATATTGAGATATTCTGTTGAAAAATTAGACGCAATATCGCTCGCTGAGGTTTCATCGATTCCTGAAAAAGTGAGATAAGAAAGTTTTTCTGCGGCTACTTCTTCTGCATGGCAGGGTCCCATCACAGTGAAATAATCACTCAATGGAAATTCAAATTCATTTTTCAAATAATCATTCAGTAATAAATTTTGTTCGGGCAAGATTCCCTTTACTGCTGAGATTATTTTTTTTCCAGTGAAAATATTTTTTGAGAGATTTTTAAATATCTGATCGATATACGCAGAGGGAACTGCAATCACGAGGCAATCTGATTCATTAATTATTTTATGGATATCATTGGTTAAAGACACTTTTGAAATGTCAAAATAAACAGAGCTGAGATAATGGGGATTATGACGACGATTTTGCAGGTGTTTAATTACTTCGTCATTTCTTACCCACCAGTTGATGAAAGCTTTATTATCAGTAAGAATTTTAGCCAGCGCCGTGGCCCAACTTCCGCCGCCAATAATTCCAAAACGCATGCGTGATTCCATTTAATTGAAGATACAAGGTACAAGGTACAAGATCCAAGATCCAATGTCCAAAATCCAAAGTTGCATTTCTAAAATACTGATGTGAAATTCAGTCTTGGATTTTGGATCTTGGATCTTGTACCTTGTTACCTGTACCTTGCTTTCTTTACAAAATCATCAACTCTTTTTTGTCTCGAATAATTTCTCCTTTGGAGTTACAGATACTTTTAAACCATCTTTTAAAGTTTTACTCACCGTGCCATAAGGACCTGTGATTACTTCGTCGCCTTCGCTCAAACCATCTCTTATTTCAATATTATTAATATCCTGGATATCTGTTTTTACTTTTACTTTTTTCACGGTGTTATCCTTTTGCAAAACAAATACGACTTCGTCCAGGTCGCCTGCGCTGGTTGTTACAGTTTTTGCTTCTGCCATGCCATTGTCTGTATTCTGTGCAGTTTGATCTTTATTGCTGCCTGCAGCTTTATCACTGTTTTTTTCGCGTGTGGTCACAGCATTGATGGGAACCGACAATACGTTTTCATGTGTTTTGGTCTGGATATCTGCACTTGCTGTCATTCCCGGGCGAAAAACCAAACTTTTTCTTTTCGAGGGCTCGAGCAAATCTTTATAGGATTCCGGCATTAACCGTATATGCACTTTATAGTTCGTTACGTCATTTGTTGAAACGCTACCACCGCTTGATCCTGATGTGGCAGAAGCAACACTACTTGCAATTTGCGTAACAATACCTCTGAATTTACGATTGTTATAAGCATCTACTTCCACGAAGGCAGAATCCCCGAGATGAACCTTTGGAATGTCATTTTCTCCCACATCTACAATCGCTTCAATTTTCCCCATATCTGCAACACGCATCATTTCCGTACCCGCCATCATGGAGTTACCTACAACGCGCTCGCCTTTCTTTACATTCATCTGGGATATTACTCCATCGAGCGGCGAGATCAATGTAGTACGACTCAGGTTTTTTGCGGCAATGGAAAGATTCGCCTGTGCGCTGGATACACTTGCAACATTGGCTTTCACATTCTGCAAAGCGGCATTATAATCCGCCTGTGATTTTTTATAGGCAGCATCAGCTGTTTCAAATTCAGCTCTTGAAATTACTTTCTGATCCAGCAATTGTTTCTGTCGTTCATATTGCGCCTGCATCTGGTCCATTGTGGCTTTCAATCCTGGTATCTGGGCCGAATAATTAGAAACCATCGCCTGTTGCTGACTTACCTGTGCTTCTGCCTGGTTGCGTTGCGTTGTATATATATCCGCGTAAATTTTTGCCAACTGTTGTCCTTTCTTCACACTATCCCCTTCCAGAACATTCAGCTCTACGATTTCACCTGAAATATCAGGACTCATTTTCACTTCTATCTCGGGATAAATCTTGCCGCTGGCTGTTACGGTTTCAACGATTTTCCGCTTGATAACTTTTTCTGATGAAACCTTTAATCCTTCATCCTTGCCAAAGGCGCCTGCTTTTTTAAGAGCGATAAGACCCACAACAATAACTACAAGAATTATGATGGTCCAAAGTAATTTCTTATTCATATATAATTATTATGAGTTTTAATTTTTACAATTTCACTCCAAGGCCCTTATAATATTCGAGCACTTTCATTCTGAAAACATAATCGTATTGCGAGGATATGAGATTGATCCTTGCAGTGAACATATTATTCTGATTAGTAAGATAATCTATGGAATTAAGCAGACCAACATTATATCGTTTACTAGCGAGATCAAAAGATCTTTCAGCGGTTGATACTGCTTTTTTATTCGCCTCAAATTTTTCCAGAGATGCAACGGCATTATAATATGCATCGTAAATATTCTGTTTAAGGATCAAGAGATCGTTTTGCTTTGTGAGCGTAGCGGTTTTTACGTTCAACTTTGCTTTTTCATAATTTGTTCTTACCTGGTTGCCATTGAAAATCGGAATATTCAATTGAAAGCCGATCTGTTGACGAAAGTTATTGTCTAACTGCGTCCAGTAATCTGTAAAAACGCGACCAAATGGTTGAGACACCCGCGTCGTTGTTGCAGATGGTGCAAAGACAAAATTTTTACCTCCGGGCGCTGTTGGATCATTGATATAGGCACCAGTTTGCGCATCCTGTACCGACACCTCAAACCCTTTCAAATCACCGGCGAAATTATTTCCAAGGCTCCCATAAATGGATAGTGTGGGGAATAATTGTCCCTTTACTGACTGAACATTTTTTTGAGCCGAATTGATTAGCAGATCATTTATTTTTTGTTGCGGAAACGCTTTTATTGCAATCGAATAAACAATATCCGGTTGCATTTCTGCAATAGGTTCAACAGGTATGGTTTCAATAGGAGGAGTATCCAGGTCAAAGGGCGCTGCAGGATCAAGGTTAAGGAAAACTTTCAGCGCCAGCATATTTGTTTGGAGCGTTTGTTGAGCAGCGATAAAAGCCGAAGTATCTGTTGCAAACTGTGCATCCAATTCTGCGGCATTTAATTCGGGAACCGAACCAGCTTCGACCAGTCTTCTTGTATTTTGTAACTGTTTTCCTGTTAATTGCAATTTAGTGTTTGCTAAACTCATTTGTTCACGGGAAAGCAACGCGGTTAAATAAGCAGCTGCAACGTTTAATGTAACATCGTTCTTGATTCGATCAATGCGAGACTCATATGCTTCGTAATAATATTTATTGGATTCAACTAAACGACGCTGGCTAAACCAATTGAATAAACTAGCTCCAGCCTGCAAACTGAGACCTTGATAAAGTGACTGAGTTGTGGTGAATAAGTTTGTGGTAGGGTCAATGGAACGGCCGGCATTGAGACCCATTTGCGTGGAAAAATTCGCCTGGCCAAATCGGGCGATTTTTGATTGGTTATATGTCAATTGAGCCATGCGTGCATCCACATCTGCCTGCTTAATTGATATATTATTATCGATTGCATATTGAACACATCTTTTGAGATCCCATTTATCCTGCGCATAGGTGTGAATAGAAAGTAAGACACAAACCAGGGATAAGAGGAGAAGGTTTTTAACACTCATGCAACAAATTTAAAAGTAGTTAGCTGCTTGGACGCAGGTTTTTGATAAGCGGTTTCAAAAAAAATTTTCGCTAAAATACTGATTCCTGTCCCTAAAGCAAGGAAAAAAAAGCTTAAAATATCATAAGGTTTGAAATGCTTTAGTGAAAGCCTGATCCAGATCATTGACCAGGTAATCTGCATCTTCCAGTCCGATGTAGAGCCGGAGCAGACGATGCTCTTCGTCGGAAGGATCAAATGCTTCCGGTTCTATTGAAGCGCATTTGGGTAAAATTAATGATTCATGGCCACCCCAGCTTACCGCCATCATGATATGCTTCATTGATTCGCAAAATTGAACGATTTGTTGCTTTGTGGTTGCTTTTATATAAAAAGCCAGCAACCCGCAGGCACCTTTCATCTGGCGTTTTGCCAGTTCATATTGCGGAAAAGATTTATGGAAAGGAAAAATAATCCGGTCCACTTTGGGATGTTGCTCCAACCAGCCTATAAGTTTACCTGTAGTTTGTGTGATCCGGTCCAGCCTTGCTGGCAATGTTCTCAAACCCCGGATCAGCATCCAAGCATTGAAAGGTTGGATACCGGTACCGGTATTCAGGTATTCACTGTCAAAAATTTTTTTGATCATTGTCCGTGTGCCGGTCAATGCCCCTCCGAGCGTGTCGCTATGGCCGCTAAGATATTTTGTTGCTGTTTGCATAACAATATCAATCCCCATTGCAATGGGTTGCTGATATAACGGCGTGCAGTAACTGTTATCAATAATGGTGGTAATGCCTTCTGCCTTTGCCAATTCCGCGACTGCACGAAGATCCTGTAATTGAAAATCCCATGAATTGGGAGATTCAAGATAGATCAGGCTTGTATTTGGCAGGATGGCTCTTTCAAAATTTTCGATCTGCTTTCCATCTATATATGTTGTGGTAACGCCAAACCTTGGCAGGATCACATCAAACATTCGCTGCGCCCAGGTATATGGTTTGTCGACTGATACGATATGATCGCCTGATTTTACATTGGCCAATACAGAAACAAAAATTGCGGAAGCGCCACTATTAAATACGAGGCAATCTTCGGCTCCATCCAGTGCAGCAAGTTTTTTCCTTAGGATATCCACGGTGGGGTTGAGCCCACGGCTATAATAATAACCGCTGTATTCATCTGCTGCGAGCTTTTTCAATTCTTCAACGGTATTGACTTTGAAATTGCTGGTTTGGATAATGGGCGGGGCGATGGCATTGAAATAATTTTCCCTGTCCTCGCCAAGCTCGTTTAAGATATATGAGATGTCCATGATTGGTAAATGGATATAAAGATGAGGAAACTAAAGAATATTCCGTACAGATCTGAACCGGGATTTTAAACGATTTTACTGATTGAACTGAATGTTACAATCAAACCTGATATACTCAGTTCA
>Ga0137407_10003244_pt1 | contig 10797 bp, 7 predicted proteins | sample CZOMad2_2_16fung_FD_108410 | JGI IMG/M metagenome (GOLD analysis project Ga0137407, IMG submission 108410) | Vadose zone soil fungal communities from Angelo Coast Range Reserve, California, USA - CZOMad2_2_16fungal (Illumina Assembly) | ecosystem: Environmental > Terrestrial > Soil > Vadose zone...
AAAGACTGTACCCGCCGGCCATCGCGACCAATCGGCCGCTGCGCTGCCGATCTGTGGCGGTTTGGAAACTGCCACGGCCCGCTTCACATTGCGCGTTGGTTTTGCCGGGCGTTTTGCCGTGCGGGTGATCCGGCGGCTGCCGGACCTCTCTTCCATTGAGAAACGTTGAAGTGGCGGCGAATACGAACCATTCTCGTCCACGGGAATAGCGCGCGGAACTTCGTACGCCAGCGTTGCGCGCGTTACAACTTCAGCCCGGTGAATCGCCGGACCTGCAGCATGCAATTCTCCACCGAGAGCGTTGTGATTACTGTACTGGCGATGGTCAGATTCAGTATGCGTGTACGCAGTCGTGCGCACTTGCTGAAAATTCGTCTTCGTCAGTGGCGGCTCGTACGCCGGCAATGCGTGATGGTGTGTAGTGCCGCAGGCGGTAAGGAGAATAAGGGCGATGAAAACCGCCAGCAGGATTAAGGCGAGGTTCCGACGCTCAGCGTAGGTCAATGCGTATCACCTAGGCGACTTATTAACAGTTATTCACAAGTTGGCAAGACCAAATTTTTGAAGCTTTTCTGCCACGGATTCACACGGATTAAACAAAGATGATGAAAGAGATAGGTTATGGACTTTCATCTGTGAAACTCTGTGTTCATCTGAGGCTCATCATTTTCTGGCTCCGACTCCTTTTCGATTCACGATATCCTGATAACTTGCCGCTCACCTATGGTCGCTGAATTCGAAGAACAGCTTTCTCAAACACTCGAAGAAATCAAATCACAGGGCCTCTTCAAAACCGAGCGCGTTATCACAAGTCCGCAGGACGCCCACATAGCGATCACCGGCGGCAAGCGCGTACTGAACATGTGCGCGAACAATTATCTTGGCCTGGCCGATCATCCCGCACTGATTGCCGCTGCCAAAGAAGCGCTCGACACGCATGGTTTCGGCATGGCCAGCGTGCGTTTCATCTGCGGCACACAGGACATCCACAAGGAACTGGAAGCCTCGCTTACGAAATTTCTCGGGACAGAAGAAACGATCCTTTATCCCTCCTGCTTCGACGCCAATGGCGGATTATTCGAAACTCTGCTCACGGAGAAGGACGCTGTGATCAGCGATGAATTGAACCACGCCAGCATCATCGACGGCATCCGCCTCTGCAAAGCGCAACGGTTTCGCTACAAGCACAACGACATGTCTGATCTGGAGGCGCAATTGAAGACGGCCAAGGATGCGCGTTTCAGATTGATCGCCACAGACGGTTGTTTCTCGATGGACGGCACGATCGCGAACCTTTCAGCCATCTGCGACCTCGCCAAAAAGTACAACGCGCTGACGATGATCGACGACGCGCATGCCACCGGTTTTCTCGGCAAGACGGGAAGGGGAACGCACGAATATTGCGGAGTGATGGGCAGAATCGACATTATTACCGGTACACTCGGCAAAGCGCTCGGTGGAGCGAGCGGCGGTTTTACCAGCGCGCGTAAGGAAATTGTCGATCTTTTGCGGCAACGATCTCGGCCTTATCTGTTTTCCAATACAATTGCGCCGCCGGTCGTCGGGGCGTCATTGAAAGCGATCGAGTTGCTTAGCGCATCCACGGAATTGCGCGACAAGCTGGAAGAAAACACAAAATATTTTCGCGCTGCGCTGACCGAGCGCGGCCTCACGATCAAGTCTGGCGTGCATCCGATTGTCCCGATCATGATCGGCGACGCCGCCAAATCGCAAAAGTTTGCGGCGCGCATGTTGGAAAAAGGGGTGTACGTGATCGGCTTTTTCTATCCGGTCGTGCCACATGGCACAGCACGCATCCGCACCCAGGTTTCCGCCGCGCATTCGCGCGAAGACTTGGAATTCGCGGTTAAGGCCTTCGCCGAAGTAAACGAAGAACTGGCAAAATAGCTCTTGTTTTGCCATCCTGAGCGGAGCCGAGTGGAAGGGACTTTGCCAGTCTTGCCCTTGCCTCTTGCTTTTTCTAACCTGAGACGTGCCGAGCAAGACAGATGATCTAGCCCGGGTCCGCTTCAACACGACGCATTGGTCGGTCGTGCTCGCCTGCTGCGGTGAAAACGACACGGATCAAGCGCGGGAGGCGTTAGCAAAGCTTTTTCAAACGTACTGGTATCCTCTTTACGCGTACACGCGTCGGCGCGGTTATGGAGATCAAGACGCGGAAGATCTGGTGCAGGCGTTTTGCCTCCACTTGCAGGAGAAACATGCAGTGGCCAAGGCCGATCCGCAGCGCGGAAAGTTCCGTACTTTCCTCCTCAGTTCGCTGCAAAATTTCCTGGCCAACGAGAAGGCACGCGCCCACGCGCACAAGCGCGGCGGCGGTCGCGAGATGATCTTTCTTGATGCCGAGGATGCGCGATCGCGTTATCGCCTTGAGCCTGCCCACGAGCTCACGCCGGAGGCGATTTTCGAGATGCGCTGGGCGCATGCGGTCCTCGAAGAGACTCTAATCGGCTTGCGCGCCGATTTCGTCGCAAGGGGCAAAGAGCGTCTGTTCGATGGGCTCGCTTCATTTCTGACTTTCGATGAGCCGGGGGATTCATATCAACAGGCCGCGACGCGGCTCAGACTGCCCCTGAGCGCAATAAAAACGACGGTGCATCGCCTTCGACAGGATTATAGAACGAAACTGCGGGAAGAAATCGGCAGGACTGTTTCTGCACCCGACGAGATCGAGGACGAACTGCGTTATCTTCGCAAAGTACTCGCCGGCGCTGAGAGCTAACGCTAACGATTGATCATGCGCTGTGCCCGGTGTGACGCCGAATTGACCGGCGGAACAGTCACCGGCCTTTGTCCGGTTTGTTTAATCGACACGGCGTTGCCGGAACAAGCCTCGCCAGACAACGGTGCCTTTCGATACGATCTGATCGAGGAGATCGGACGTGGAGGAATGGGTGTAGTCTATCGCGCGATGCAGCATGGCTCGCTGCGTCAGGTAGCGGTGAAAATGATTTTGGCGGAGCAGGCCGCCACGCCGGGAATGCTGGAAAGATTTCGCGCCGAAGGCGAAGCGATTGCCAGCCTGGATCATCCGCATATTCTTCCCATCTACGAAACCGGCGAGATAGACGGGACGCCCTTTTACAGTATGCGCCTCGTGAGCGGCGGCACTTTGCGCGAATGCGTCGCCGATTTTCGGACGCAGCCACGCCGGGTCGCGACGTTGATGGCAACGGTCGCCCGGGCGGTTCATCACGCCCATCAGCGTGGCATTCTCCATCGCGATCTTAAACCCGGAAATATTCTACTCGATGGCGCCGAAGGTACACCTTTCGTCTCCGACTTCGGTCTGGCAAAATGGCTGGGCCGCAACAACCGTTTGACCATTGCGACGAGTGCTCTTGGCACGCCTCATTACATTGCTCCGGAGCAGGCTGCCGGAGTGTCGAAAGAACTGACTCCAGCCGCGGACGTTTACAGTCTCGGCGCGATTCTATACGAATTGCTCGCAGGCCGTCCGCCGTTTGTCGCGGATACGCCCTTGGAAACCTTGCGCCTCGCCGCGGACACACCGCCTCCCGCTCCACGAAATTTCGAAGCATCGATCCCGCGCGATCTCGAACTAATCTGTTTGAAATGCCTCGCGAAGGAACCGTCCACACGCTACCGCTCGGCCGCCGCATTGGCCGAAGATCTCGAGCGCTGGTTGGAAGGACGGACGATTCTGGCACGACCGTCCACGCCAGTCGAACGCGGCTGGCGCTGGACGAAACGGAATCCAGTTGTTGCCGCACTTTCCGGCGCGCTACTCATTGTGCTGCTTTCGTTTCTGATCGCCTTGTTCATCTACCAGCGCGAAGAGCCGGCTTCCGCAGCAAATACCGGTGCACCGGCAAAGAGCATTGCCGTTCTTCCGTTCGAGAATCTCAGTCACGACCCGGATAGCGCCTACTTTTCGCAAGGTGTGCAAGACGAAATTCTGACGCGCTTATCGAAAATCGCCGATCTGAAGGTCATCTCGCGCACATCCACGCAGCGTTACAAAAGCGCGCCGGAAAACCTGCCCGACATTGCCAGACAACTTGGCGTCGCTCACATCCTGGAAGGAAGCGTGCAGAAGAGCGGTGACGCCGTGCGCGTGAACGTGCAGCTAATCAAAGCGGCCAATGATTCCCACCTCTGGGCCGATACATTTGATCGCAAACTGACGGACATCTTTTCGGTCGAGAGCGAAGTGGCCAAAGCCATCGCCGATCAGTTGCGGGTGAAACTCACCGGTGAGGAAGAGCAAGTCATCGCCGCCAAACCCACTGACAATCCCGAGGCCTACGATGCTTACCTGCGTGGCCTGGCTTATACACTGAAAACTGGCAACACACAGGCCAACTCTCTTGGCGCACAAAGATATCTAAGAGAAGCGGTGCGCTTAGACCCGAAGTTCGCGCTGGCTTGGGCGTTATTGTCAGACGTTGATTGCAGGGGCTACGTCACGCAGGCTCTTCAGCCAACGCTCGCCCTCCGTGAAGAGGCAAGGCAGGCCGCCGAAACCGCGCTCACTCTTCAACCCAGTCTGGGCGAGGCGCTGCTTGCCAATGGATATTACTACTACGCTTGCCTGAAAGATTACGACGCCGCGGTGCGTTACTTCGAGCAAGCACGTCAATTCCTGCCGAATAGCAGCCGGATTCCTCAGTCGCTGGCCTACGTCGCACGGAGACGAGGCCAGTGGGACCGGAGCGAATCGTTTTTCAAAGAAGCCGAGCGGCTCGATCCGCGCAACGTCAACCTCCTCTCCTCGCACGCAGGCTCTTATATCATGCTTCGTCGTTTCCCCGAAGCACTGCGAAAGCTTGAGGAAGTTCTGAATATCACACCGGATGACGTAGATACGATTGTGTTAAAGGCCGGTATCGCACAAGCTGAGGGCGACCTGCCGCGTGCGTCGGCGCTGCTCGCCCCGCTTCGACCGGCCGCCAACCTCCATCACGCTCTGCAAACACAAATTTACCAGGCGATCCTGGAGCGTCGTCCTACAGAAATCATTCCTCGGCTAAAGGAAATACTGGCCCAGCCCGATCCAGCGTTGGGTTTTTACAATGGCGAACTGCGCTTTTACCTGGGCTGGGCGCAAGAAGTCGCCGGGGACGAGGCTGCCGCCCAGGAAAGTTGGCGACAGGCGCGCAACGAATTGGAACCTTTCCTCAAAGAACAGCCGGAAAATTATCACCTTCTTGGAGATCTCGCGCTCACCAATATGGGCCTCGGTGACAAAGCCGCTGCATTGACTCTAGCCGAACGCGCCATGGCGGTAATCCCTATCGAGAAGGACCCCATGGACGGTCCCTGGCCCATGGAGATCCTTGCCCGGGTGACGGCGCGCATTGGAGAGCCCGACCGCGCCATTACCGCTTTACAGAAATTACTGTCGATCCCGTATGAAGGCCCGCTGGCTACAACAGTCGTCCCGCTTACTCCTGCACTGCTCCGGCTCGATCCGATGTTTGATCCGCTCCGCGGTGAACCCCGTTTTGAAAAACTCGCCGACGAAATTGTACCGAAGTCAATCTCAGCAGCCCCTCCCGCCCCGGACAAAAGCATCGCTGTTCTACCTTTTCTCGATTTGAGCCCGGGGAAGGATCAGGAATATTTTTGCGATGGAATCAGCGAAGAGATTCTGAACACGCTGGCGAAGGTCGAAGACTTGCAGGTAGCCGCGCGCACCTCTTCCTTTTCATTCAAGGGCACCAATCTTGGGGTAAAAGAAATCGCAGAAAAACTAGGCGTGCGGCACATCCTGGAGGGAAGTCTGCGTCGCGACGGAAATCGCATTCGCGTCACCGCCCAGCTCGTCAACGCTACTGACGGTTTTCATCTTTGGTCGGAAACGTATGAGCGGGAGCTGCAAGGCGTATTCGCCCTGCAGGACGAAATCACGCGCGCGATTACAAGTGCGCTGAAAGTGAAATTGGCCGGCGCGCGTCCCGCGCAAAAGCAAAATACCGAGGCGCACGATCTTTATCTGCAAGGCGTCTTTTTCTCGAATAAGAGTACGGAAGAAGGTTTACGAAAGGGTCTGGAATTCTTTCAGCGTTCTCTTGAGAAAGATTGGCATTCAGCCCGAGCCTGGGCTGGGATTGCCAAAACGTGGAATTGGCTGGCAGATGCCTACGTCAGGCCATTAGAGGCATTTCCACAAATGAAGGCGGCCGCCGAAAAGGCCATAGCTTTGGATCCAGACGATGCCGAGGCGCACATTTGGATGGGCGAATCAAAGCGCATTCTTGATTGGGACATGACAGGTTTTGGAGCCGAGCTGCACCGCGCGCTACAGCTCGATCCAAATTCCGCTACGGCACACAGTTTCATGGGTCTTTACGAAGCGACTCACGGAGACAAAGCAGCGGCAATCGCCCACATTCAGGAATCAGTCCGACTGGATCCCCTTTCCCCAATCCTCAGTAACTTCGCCGCGATGGGCTATATGTGTGTAGGGCAATTGGACGAAGCGATGACAGAGGGCAAGCGAACGCTGGAACTCGATCCAAACTACATTTACGAAAGTCCTATCCTCGCGCATGTCTATCGCGAGAAGGGAATGTTTCCCGAAGCGATCGCGCTATTCTTGAAGGCGCAACAGATGACCGGGCAGCCGCAGGCAGGACTCGCGATCACTTATGCAAGGATGGGCCGTTTGGGAGAGGCACGTCAAATTCTGGCTGAGCTTAAAGAAGTAGCGGCAAAGAAATATATTGCCGCCGAAGAGATAGCAGCTGTCTACGTGGCTTTAGGGGACAAAGAGGAAGCATTCAGATGGCTGGCTCGGGCCTGTGACGATCATGGCGGCGCGATCCAGGCGATACCGGTTCGCCCCGTGTTTAAAGCGCTTCATTCGGAACCGCGCTTTTGGGCGATGGTGCGCAGGCTCGGAATCGATCCAGCCGTAGTGCTTGATCGCGAGAAAGGCCCTTAAAGAAGAGAGGTCCTTTCTTCCGAACTTGCCGCGCCCACGTCCGCTCCGCGCCTCCGGTTTCATCTGAAGCTATCCCGAAAGGAAGAGAAGGGACGAGTCCTTGTCTGAAGGGAGTTTCTTAAACAAACTATGAAACTTTCCGGCCCATTTCCGTTAGCAACGGGTGAACAATCCCATCCTCAACAAACAATTAACAAAAAATATGACAACTCTACACTTAAGAGAATCAATCGCCCCGTCGCCATTGCAGCTCGGTTTACCGCGTAAACAACAACTGTCGCGGGCCCAGGCAATGTGGATTATACGCGCTTTCCTTCTCGTCACGTTCCTCTTAGCCTGCTTCGCGCTTTCGCCCACAGCGCGAGCGCTTCTCCCGCCCCCGGCACCGGACGGAGGCTATCTCAACAACAACACTGCTGAAGGAAATGGTTCGCTTTTCAGCCTCACCACCGGCCTCCACAACACGGCCATGGGTTTCCAAGCACTCCATGACAATACAAGCGGCGGCTTCAACACGGCCACCGGATTTAAAGCACTCGTGTTCAACACCACCGGCAGCAACAACACTGCCGTTGGTGATGTTGCGCTCGGTCACAACGAGACCGGCCACGACAATACGGCCAACGGTTTTGAAGCGCTCTTTAGCAACATGTTCGGCAGCGACAACACGGCTACAGGAGATCAAGCGCTCTATAACGGCCAATCTGTCAGCTACAACACGGCCACCGGTTTCAAAGCGCTCTATTTCAGCTCCGGCGACAACAACACGGCCACCGGTGTTCAAGCCCTCTATAGCAATACAAGCGGCGAAAACAACACGGCCAGCGGGGTTCAAGCCCTCTATAGCAACACCACCGGCAGCGTGAACACGGCCAACGGTGCTTTCGCGCTCTATCACAACACCACCGGCGACGGCAACACGGCCACCGGTTTGGAAGCGCTCAGGAGCAACACGAACGGCGCCAACAACACGGCCAACGGTTATCACGCGCTCTTCAGTAATCCAACCGGCGTCGGCAACACCGCCAGCGGGTTCGAGGCGCTCTACAACAACACCGGCAGCTTTAACATCGGGCTGGGTAACCAAGCCGGGAAAAACCTGACTTTCGGGAACCGCAACATTGACATCGGCAACGGTGGAGTCGCCGGCGAGAGCAACACCATCCGCATCGGAAATGTCCAGACCGCGGCCTACATAGTCGGCATTTCAGGCAGCACAGCCACCGGCGGCGCGGCCGTGTTTGTCGCTGCCAACGGCAAGTTGGGCACGGTGACTTCCTCGCGGCGGTTCAAGAAGGACATTGCGGACATGAACACCGCTAGCGAGGCGCTCCTCGCCCTGCGTCCGGTCACCTTCCGTTACAAACCGGAGTTGGACAAGGCCGGCATCCCGCAGTACGGCCTGGTGGCCGAAGAAGTGGCGGAGGTGAACCCGGACCTGGTCGTGCGCGATGAGAAGGGCGAGATCTACACCGTGCGCTACGAAGCGGTGAACGCGATGCTGCTTAACGAGTTCCTTAAAGCGCATCGCAAGGTTGAAAAATTAGAGGCTACCGTAGCGCGGCAGCAGAAGGAGACACAGTCAATTGCGGCGCAGCAGCAGAAGGAAATTCAAGCTCTCGCCGCAATTGTGAAGAAGCAGGCGCTACTGATTCAAAAAGTGAACGACAAGGTGGAGCTGAACAGACCTGCACCGCAAACGGTGCTGAACGATTAGTAAAAACTGCGGCGGTGTAGCGGTGCTCGCCGCGGCGAGCACCGGAATAGGCGTTTGGCACAAACGCCTCTACGAGTTCGTTCTGTAGCTGTCGCCCTATTGGCGACGCGCGACGCTTCGCATAGCGAAGCGCCTACAGTTCTGCGGTCGCCGCGGGGACCGCCGCTACAGCATCAAGGTTTTGTCGCGCGCTGCGAATACGGTGGCGCTTGGCGGCGTGTGTAGCAGATTAGGGGGTGCACAAGGTTGCCAGCAAGAGTTTGGATTGGGCTGCCCTTCGCGAGGACTTTCCGATTCTGCGTGAGCGGGCGCACGGGCATCCTCTAATCTACTTCGATAGCGCTGCGACTTCGCAAAAACCGCGCGCTGTCATTGAGGCATTGCGGAATTTTTACGAACACGACAACGCAAATGTTCATCGCGGCTTGCACATGCTGAGCGGGCGTGCGACCGAAGCTTACGAACACGCGCGGGAGCGCGTCGCGGAATACATCGGCGCGGCAAGTCCTGACGAAATTATTTTCACGCGCGGCACGACAGAGAGCATCAATCTCGTCGCGCAAGCGTGGGGCGGAAAATTCATTCGCGAGGACGACGTGATTCTTCTGACCGTGATGGAGCATCACAGCAATTTGGTGCCATGGCAGTTGCTGGCGGAACGAACAGGTGCGCGGCTTCGATTTGTGCCGGTGCGTGACGACGGAACTCTTGATGTTGACCAGCTTTCTTCCTTGCTCACGTCAGAAGTGAAACTTTTCGCTTTTACGCACATCTCAAATTCGCTGGGCACCATTAATCCAATCGCCGAGCTTTGCGCCAAAGCTCGCGCTGTGGGCGCGCTGACGTTAGTCGATGCGGCACAGAGCATCGGGCACATGCCGGTCGATGTGAAGGAATTGGGCTGCGATTTCCTTGCGTTCTCAGGACACAAGATGTGTGGACCGACTGGAATTGGCGCGCTTTACGGACGCGCGGAGCTTTTGGATTCCATGCCGCCGTGGCACGGCGGAGGCGAAATGATCGTAAGCGTTGCCTTGGAGAAAAGCACGTTTAAGAAACCGCCTCACCGGTTCGAAGGCGGCACGCCCAATATCGCGGGTGCGATCGGCCTCGCGGCAGCGATCGATTACATCGAGAGCATCGGGCGACAGGAGATTTTTGACCACGACTCGGAACTGGCGCGCTACGCCGCCGAGCATCTGACCGAATTACCGGGAACGCGTGTCTTTGGTCCAAAGAAAGAGCGCGGCGCGCTTGTTGGGTTTGTCATGGACGCTGCGCATCCGCATGATTTGACCACATTTGCAGATCAACACGGGTTGGCCATGCGCGGCGGTCATCATTGCAACCAGCCGCTGATGCGTCGGTTCAGCGTATCGGGCACAACGCGCGCGAGCTTCTACTTCTACAACACGATGGAAGAGATCGATCGAATGATGGAAATCCTGCAGGCTGCGGTGCGTTTCTTTAAATGACGACCGAGATTGAAGAGCTCTATCAGGAAGTGATTCTCGATCATTCGCGCCGTCCGCGAAATTTTGGCGAGCTACCTGACGCTGCCGTGCGGGTGCATGGCGATAATCCGGCGTGCGGTGATGAGATTCATCTCGCGGTGAAATTCGACGCGGACGGAGGCTTGGAGGACATCAAGTTCACCGGACACGGCTGCGCAATCAGCCAGGCATCGGCCTCATTGATGACGATGAAATTGAAGGGCAAGAGCAGGTCGGACGTGACCGAATTGCTCCGCGCATTTCATGATCTGGTGACAGACGAAACGACCGAAGGGCCAAAGACATTGGGCGATCTTCGGGTGATGCAGGGGGTCCGAAAATTTCCGCAGCGAGTCAAATGCGCGATGCTCCCATGGCGTGCGGTAGAGCAAGCGCTAGAGCAAGGCGCCGGCGAAGCGACGGTTTCGACTGAGCCGGAGTGATCGAGCGAGATGCTTTACATGGTTGTCGAGCGCTTCAAAGATGCGCCCGCCATCTATCGGCGTCTGCACGAAAAGGGCCGAATGATGCCTGAAGGACTCGAGTATGTTTCGAGCTGGATTGACGTCGATCTGAAAATCTGCTGGCAACTGATGCGCGCTGAAGACGAGTCGCTTTTCCAGACTTGGATCGACAATTGGAAAGATTTAGCGGAC
>Ga0137407_10003245_pt1 | contig 10796 bp, 8 predicted proteins | sample CZOMad2_2_16fung_FD_108410 | JGI IMG/M metagenome (GOLD analysis project Ga0137407, IMG submission 108410) | Vadose zone soil fungal communities from Angelo Coast Range Reserve, California, USA - CZOMad2_2_16fungal (Illumina Assembly) | ecosystem: Environmental > Terrestrial > Soil > Vadose zone...
GGACTGTAAGAGCTAGCCCACCCGATTCGTACCTCGCTATGAGCTTCATCGATGCTCATCTTCAACGGCGTGTGCGCCATCGCAAAGGGAATGAACTCTTGCCAGTGCTTCGGACGCGTCAGCCGCCCGCCGCTTCCAGCCTTTTGTAGAGCGGAGTCGCAGGCAGTGGCGTCATCAATCCAAAGATCGGCAGCCCCGGAGGCCAACTGCGAATTTCCTTCAACGTTCGCTCTGCCACGCCAGGCGTATCATTGTCCATCCCGAAGATAAAAGACGTGATTGCATAAACGTTGCGCTGCGCCAGCCGGTCGAGCACCACTGAATACTCACCCTGCTTGTTGAATCCTTTTTTTACGTCGGCAAGGTTGGCCGGATCGCTGGATTCCATTCCGATGAAGATCCACTTGCCGCCGGCGGCCGCAATCAGATCATCGACCATTCGTCTGCACTGAAGAATGGGCCTCAAAAACGGAATTACTGCCTTCCTAAGCATTCAATAGTGCCAGAAGAGTTTTAGGACTCTGGTTCGAACACGAGAATCACGGCCTGTTCATTATCGTGGGCAGGCGCGGCCACGTAGTAGCGGTTCAGTTCCGGCGACCAGAAGGAAGTGCCGGCGCCGGGCCGCGTCGGGATTTTCCCGATGGTTTCGTAGTGATCCGAGTCGTTCTGCTGGTAGCAGAAGACGTACCCGGCATCAAAACCTCTGCCTCCAGAAACGTAAATTCGTTTGTGCGCGGCATCGAAATAAACCCTGTCCATGCCTTCAACGGTCGGGAGAGGGACGACTTCTTTGCCCGACTCCGAGTCCATCGCGATCATCTCCGGCGGAGTCCGCGTCCCAATGAATAACCGGTGAGTCGTTTCATCAAATGCACCATCGCCGTTCCGTTGGCTGCTGACAGGCCATGCAGAGACGATTTTGCGATGTTTTGTATCGATCACCTGGACCTGGCTTTCCGAAGAAACGAAAACGAAAAGAATATTTCCAGACTTGTCGAGCAAGAGTTCGGCGGGATGAGCGGCGACTTTCACGTCGCCAATGTGCTTGTCCGTTTTGGCATCGATGATCCCAACCTCTCCGTACTCCTTGCCCGCGTCCTTGCCGCCGTAGCCCACATAAAGCAGCTTTGTGTGTGGATCGAAGGCCACACGGTTGGGACCCAGATCGAGCTTGATGGAATCAAGCAATCCCAGAGTGTCACCGCGGAAGACGCGGAGCATTCCGTCGTCACCGCTGGCCACGAACACTTTGTTGAGAGACTCCGCGTGCGCGATACCCTGCGGCTTTTGAAACCCCGGGATGCTCTTCACCCACTTCCCCACCTTCAGATCCACGATTTCTACAGATCCATTCTCAAGACCCGCAACGAAGAGCCGTTTGCCCTTCACATCCACATCCATATGATCGATGCGCCCCTTTACGTTCGGCAAAGGAATCGTTTGCACTAACTGCAAGGGAGCTGCACTCTGGGCGTCGGTAAGCGCGGGCGAAGCGAAGAGTAGGGCGACAAGCAAGCAGTGCGTTTTCATTTCACCTCCGTAAAAGTCATCCGGTTGTAAGTACAGCGAAATGCCGATTCACCAAATCACCTTCAGAGCAAACTGAATCTGCCGCGATGGCGCCTGGGTCGAAGTGATCAGTCCTGCGTTGGCAATGGGTTGCCCACCGGAATCGAAGATGTTCCTGTTGTCCAGGGGCGGAGCGAAATTTGCACGATTAAGGACATTGAAGAACTCCGCCCGGAACTGCGTGTTGAAGGTGTCGGAGATGCGCTTGACGTAGTTGTTCTTAAATACGGAAAAATCAAAGTTCAAAAGGCCCGGCCCAATGAGAGTGTTCCGCCCGAGGTTCCCACGCAACGTGATCGGATTGGGAACGGTGAAGCACTGTGCCTTGATGTAATGGATCGGATTTCCCGAATTGACCAGTGATCCGCAACCGGAACCGCCCGATAGGTTGGGAACATCGATATTTGGATCGGTGCTCTTCACGCCGAGCGTGTCTCCGGCGAAACCCGGAGTAAAGGGCACACCAGTGCTGGCTTCAAAAACTCCGCCCAATTGCCATCCTCCGAAAGCCCATGTAGCAAAGCCGGAAGTCCACTTCGGCGTACCGAGGTCCCAGGTGTAATTTATTTCCAGGTTGTGCGCGATGTTGAAATCCGCCAGACCTCGATTCAGTTTTGTGTCGAACCACAGTGGGCTGGAAATTGAATTCGAGTATTCGTCGCCCACCAGACTGCCCGACGAAGTATCAATTGTCTTGCCCCAGGTATACGAGCCCTCAATTTGAAGTCCCCGACCGATTTTCTTCTTAACCTGGACTTGCAGTGCATCGTAGAACGAATTCCCTTCCCAAAAAGCACCGGTAAGACGACCAGTATTTAGGTTGAGCCGCATTCCGCTTCCGGCAGGCGACGGCCAGAGATAGCCCTGCGCTTTGAGCGTAGGCAGAACGATGTCCGCGTCTTCCACTCGAAAAGGCTGGTGCACGCCACGTGAACCGACGTACCCGATTCTCACGTTGAAATCCGTGGCAATCTCGCGCTGAACAGTGAGGTTCCACTGCATGATGTAATTGCGATGCGGATGGGACTCAAAATACGCCTGGCGAAAGGTGTTCGACGATCCAGCCACAATATTGAATGCCGTGTTCGGGAACGAGCCCGCGGGCAGATTCGTAGAACTTCCCAAACCATAAAAAGGTGCTGAGAAGAGTTCGTTGAACTGGATGACGTAGGGCAGGGGCAACACGTCGAAGATTCCAAAGCCCCCACTCAAAGTGGACTTGCCATCGCGGAATGGGTCCCAGGAGATTCCCACGCGAGGCTCAAAGTTGCGAGTTGTGGAGTTGGAGAACAGCGGATCACCCAAGTGCGACGTAGCATCCGTGAGTTGCCGGAGAACAGTCAACTTTCCATGAACTTCTGTCGGTACGGTCGCCATTTCATAGCGCAGGCCCAGATTAATGATGAGGTTCTGCCGCCAACGCCAATCGTCCTGGAGATAAGCCCCCAGGATCGTTTGGCGAAAGCCCCGCTCGGAGATAGTGCTGGATATCCCTGCGGACAAGAAAAACGGATGATTTGTCAGAAAATCGGAGAGCGAGTTGAAGGAAAAAACGCCATTAGGATCTGAAGTCGCCAGGATGTTGTCCCTGATTCTTTCCATCCCGCCGCCGAATTTCAAGGTGTGACTGCCCCTAGTAAACGAAATGTCGTTATAGGCTTGAATCGAGGTCCAGTGGAAATGGTAGCTTCCTATAGCTCCCAAACCACCCACAAAAGCCGTGAGGCCCGGAACGGTGATACCGGCGGCGTTGCGGCCGGGCACAGTTCCGAATGACGAGTCTGCAGCGAGAGGGTTTCCACTTGCGAACGTCAGGCCGGTGGTCGCGACCACGCGATTGATTCCGAAGCGAAAGGAATTCAGAAGACGAGGACTAAAGGTGTGAGATTCGTGCAAGGCGAAGAACTGCCGGCGCGAATCGTATCCCGTCCGTTTATTGTCAAGCTCGTCGGGCTGCCTTACGGTTCCGCTGTCAAACATGTAAGTGCCCGAGAGCGCGTCTTGCGCTGAAAAAGTATGATCAATCTTGGTTGTAAAATAATTTTCAGGTGTGACGGTCTGTCCTGCGAAGGTGAATATGCCCGTGTCTCCGGTTCCAGATGCGCACGAAGAAAACGGGCACAACAAAGCCCCGTTCGGTAGTGGGTAAAATGCCTTGAGAAAACGCGCAGCCTCAGGGTCCACTGCAATTGTTGTCGTTGAGCTGCAATCGGGAGGGGCGCAGAGATGTCCATCCCGTGCCGCCTGTGAAGGCACGGTATCCACCTGCGTGATTCCTTGCGACTGACGCAGACCTTCGTAATCAGCGAAGAAAAATGTGCCGTCTTTCACAACAGGTCCACCGATGGAACCGCCGAACTGATTCCTATGGAACGCGGGCTTTGCCTTGTCGAAGAAATTCCGAGCATCGAACGCACTATTGCGAATGTATTCAAACGCGTTTCCGTGGAAATCCTTAGTCCCCGAACGTGTGGAAGCGCCAATAATACCGCCCGAAGAGCGCCCGAATTGCGCTGGATAATTGCTCGACAGCACGGTGAACTGCTCAACGGCGTCTGAACCCAAATTCACGCCCAAAGCACTGCCCGGGGGACCATTCACGTAGTCATTGACGCTGATCCCGTCCAGCCTAGAGTCATTCTGCCGGGGTCGCCCTCCCGAGATCGTCATTTGCGTTCCGAAACCCCTCTGTCCCTGGCCTGAAGACTGAGTGCGAGCGGTTGCCACGCCCGGTTCTAGGGTAGCCAAATCCGATGCTGAACGCCCATTGAGAGGCAGGTCGCTCACGCTCTTGGAACTCACGACGCCGCTCACACCGGAGGCTCCGCCTTCGCCGGCGCTTGTGCTGCTTTCGGCTTGCATGACAATGTCCGCGCGGCTATTCGTGCCGGCGATAACCGTCACCGTCGTCCGCACTGCTACAAAACCCTTTGCAGTAACTGTAACCTCGAAGACCCCAGGCGTGAGATTGCGAAGCGAGAAGGAGCCGTCGACCTTCGCATTGATGGTCTTCGTGCCACCCTGCGCCGTGTTCTTTACAGTCAACAGGGCATTCGCAATCGGAGCGCCAGTGCTGCTGGCGATTCGGCCAGCCAGAGTCCCCACTGTGATTTGGGCATTCAATCGAGGGCAAAGAAAAAGACAAAATAACAAGGTAATCACTTTGGCGACGCTTGATAGCTTTCTGTTCTGATTCGAATCGAAAGGCACTGTGCGTCCCCGTGCCCGGAGGCATTCGCCAACCGGGGCTCTTGTGCCAAGCGTGATCCGCCCGGCTCCGCTCATCTTAGGGGTATGGACCGGACGCTCCTACTGAAGATTTCCTAAACGAATCGTCAGGATCTCTCGCAGGCACGCTCTTCGTAGGGACGAAATTCATCGCCAATTTGTTGGAAAACCAGCGGAGAATAAAGAAATGGTTGCGCGGGATCAATTTGCCGTTCGAATCCGGGCGCCCCAACCAAAACATCTCGCGTATTTTCTTGGGCTGGTTATTCCCAGCTCCGTCGAGATGCTTCGCATCTTGTTCCTGAGCAGCGCCACTATGGCGGACTGAAATAGAGCGGCATAATTCAAAACTTCCTCCTACAGACCATCAAAATAGCGATGACCTTAACCTATCTCCTACGACTTTGAACCTTCCCAGCCGAGGATTCATGGGGCGAAGGCATAAGTCCATTTCACCGCGAATCGCGTTTCTCGCACCTGCGGAGGATTCGCCGGCGCAATGCTCGCAAATTGAGTCCCGACGTTATAGATAATGTAGAAATCGCTGTCCGGACGATAGTTATACCTCAAGCGCACATTGGCGCTCATCGCCTGCGTGTTCGAAGTATCGAGTTGAACCAAGCTTGTAAACGTCAAAAAACGAGTGAAGGAATAATTTCCTTGCACGCTCGCCAGCACTACGGAAAAATTCCCATTCGTCAGCGGCAATCGGAATCGGTCCCACGTCTCCGAAGCCGAGATCGAAAACTTCGCCGTTGGCCGATAGTTAGCCCGCACACGAAATTCATTTAGCGTCCCGCCGTAATATCCCCCAAATCTTTCAAAAAAGTTGTAAGTGAACCGCCGTTCTTTCCCGGACCCGTATGTAAGCTGATGCCGCGCAAAATGATAGAGACCATTCGGAATGAACACGTTCTTATAGATGTGAAGCGGTGTCGTGATTCGCTGGGTAAACACATCTGCGATGTCATCATCGGTGTAGGCGCCGTTATTAAATTCCGCTCGATACGTCCCTTGCCACTCCTGCGTTTGCACCACGCCTTGAGTGTCCGGCGCGTGAAGAATAAAACCCTCGAACTGCATCTCCCTGACTCCCTTGATTGCCGGCCTGACTTTGAAAGTCAGATCCGCGTTGGTTTGATTCGCATCCGTAAGTTCAATGAACCCTACCTCAGGGTTGAAGTTCGGCCCTATTTTCCTCCGTTCGAATTTTCCCTCTACCCAATTCGAGCGATACGACAGCGAAGCGCCGACATCGCTGTTTCCGCTGGGCTGTCCGGGAGATTGCGTGCCCGCCACATGCGCGTCCACCAGCCAGTCCTTTAAAAAGACCAGGCGTGTATCGACTCCCCCAGTTTGATTGAAGCTGTCCAGCATGTTGCCGGAGCGCTTATCAATGCCCATCACTCCGATGTACGAACCGCCCCACAGCGACTCCTTTAACCGAACTACCGCATAATTCCCGTAAGGATTCGGGCCACTCGATCGCGTGTCCACATCCATTAGCCCAAACTGCAGACGGCCGATCGCGCCCGTCAGTTTCGCGCCGCCATTGACCGGCACTTGGTTACCCGTCACCGAATCGATACCGATCTGCCGGCTGAAAAATAGTTTGTCCTGCTCGCCCAGACTGAAGTCGAAAACTCCTGCGTTCTCGAGAAAGAATTGGCGTTTTTCCGGAATGAAAATCGGAAAAGGAGTCAGATTGAACTGCTGTTGGTCCACATCCGTCGCGGAAAAATCCGTATTCCCCGTGACGTTTAAGATCATGTTGGAGCGAATTCCGTATTTCACATCCAATCCGCCGGTGAGAGGGAACGCGGTGTTTTGCCCGGTCCGTTTGTCATATTGAGCCAGCCCATAGGGCTTCACGATGAAAAGCCTTCCGCTTCCGATGTCGGTGATTCCTCTGAGTTCCCCGGCTTCAGAAACCTTCTTCATTCCAAACGTCCGCCGGTACGCGGCCCAGGTATCCTCCTCATTCTTTCGACGAATGAATCGCTTGAAGTTCAATCCCCACACGACATCCTTCGATTTCGTAAAATTCAATGTAGTAAACGGAATCTCAATGGTTGCTGTCCAGCCCTGCTTGGTAATTCGCGCCTCCGATGTCCACACGCCATCCCACCCTGAATCGAAATCGACCTCTTCAGAACCGCTTTGCTCTCCGACGATTACGCCATCGCTTTGTGTCCCAAGCGGATTGATCTGGAAGACGTAAGCGTCCCGCCGGTCGTGATTCGAATCGATAAGAATTTCGAAGTAGTCGTCTAGTTCCTGACTGACGTCCCGCCTCAGTTCGGTCGCGATGATGCGCGACGGCTCGGAGTCATAGCAAGAAATCCCAAAGAACACGGCATGCCGCATGAACAAGATGCGCACTTCGGTTCTTTCCGTAGGTACCTCTCCCTCATGCGGCTCGCGCTGTCGAAAATCCATTATCGGTTTCGCAGCTTGCCAGAGAGGATCGTCGAGAGTTCCATCGAGCTTAGGTGCGCGGTCCACGCGGACTGCGTCCGCTACGCGCGCGCCTTCCTGGGGACCCGAATGACTTGCAGTGGGAAGCGCCGCTGCGGTGGAGCAGAGACAAGAGTGCGGCAAGAAACATGCTGCGGAGAGCATTGCGAGCATAAACAGAAATTTAGTCAATTAGGCCGCCTGGTTGCGAGGTTCGAACAGGAACACGATCACGGCCGCGGACAATGGCCCTAACACTGCACGTCGGGATGCCAGGAGCCGAAGTCGAACGCTGCGTGCACCTCGGCTCCGTAACAATTCTTATTTCAGGCGCTGTTGGACTACTTGCAGCTGTCGCTTATCATCTTCAGATTGGTAACTTGGACTTGACCGGCCCATCCCTCGGCTTCTTCGTCTCGGTCTCCTGCTTTCAAGGTCCCTGTTACGGTCACCTTGTGGCCGATGTGATCTTTCAGAGCCACCCGCGTGCTGGTTGGCTCGTATTTTTTCCCACCCGCCTCAGTCATTGCGAATTCGTTTGCCTCATCTCCCTTTTGCAAACACCCGCTTATCGTGATCGTCTTCTGCTTTGGTTCGCTTTGCCGGGCTTCAACGACAACGAGGCTCGGACCGATGCCAAGAACAGCTACCAATATTGGCAGAGGCCATTTCAATCTTCTCCGCATGCTTCACCTCCTCACGGTGAAAGTTTTATAGCAAGAGCCCATCCGCCGGTAGGACTATAAAAGAATGAACCTAACCAGGAGGCGCAACGCTTAAAGCCCTCCAGTCTCGCATCTTATGCACTGGTCCTGCTCGCACCTACTGAAGATTTCCTTACAAATCGTTCAGGACCGGGCCCCTCCTTATCATTCTTTTGGGCTCTAGGCGCCGGGCTATTCTACGGCCGCCCCGCATGTTTGTCGTCGACCGTAGCTGCGAAAAGAAAGGTCCCAACAATTCCAATTAGCCCCGCCCCGAGGAAAGGAATCTGTGGTCGAATCCCCCACAGCAGGCCTCCTATCGCTGACGCCGGTGTAATCGAGAGACTCCGGACAAGATAGTAGAGGCCGACTGTGCGAGCGCGAGTCTGCGCGTCTGCGAAGTCTACGATCATGGCTTTGCGGGAGGGTTCGCCGATCTCTCGCAAGCCCCCGATCACAAATGCGCCCACTAGCCAGGCGAAACTATTAGCGAACACGACAGCGACCGGAAAAAGTGCGAAGCAGTACTCAGGAATCGTAATACTGGTCACGTTGGTCACATACAGGACGGTAAATATGTCGGCCATCCCTTCGCAGGTACGGATGGCAATATCGGACACGAGGAGTCGCTTGAGCGTCGGATGGAAGGCATTCCAAACGCCGCGCAGCTTTACGCTGTCCTTGGGAGCGACTCGAAGGTTGATAAGGAAGAGCAGGGGTACGGCGATTCCGACAAATACAAGAGTGATTGCGAGCCCAGCTCTAATTCCCGTACGCAGGCCGAACGCTGCAATCATCGCGCCACCGACGAGAGGAGAAAAAACCATCGGAATGCGCTTCAGAATCGATTGAACAGTGAAACCCATGGCGCGCCGTTCCTTGGAAAGCGCGTCACCGATGGTGGCGAAGATGGCAGGCGATGCCATGGATTGCCATGCCATCGTGAAAGCGAGTCCAAGGAAGAGGTATGGCCACGACGGGCTGAAAAAGTAGATTAAATATCCGGTCGAAGCAGCCGCGAGAAACGCTAAGAACGCACGGCGACGCCCCCAATGGTCGGCCATCCAGCCGCCCGGATACTGGTAGAGTGCATCGAAGAAATCTTCCGCGGTACCGAACAGCCCAATTCCTGTGGCGCTGGCACCCAGCAACTCCAGATACTTTGGAAGGAATTTCTTCCAAAGCTCTTCTCCCAGCCCGACCAAAAACACAGCACCGGAAGCGGCGGTGACGTTGCGCTCAACGCCGAGAAAGTTTGTCAATCGCCTCGACGCACTTGTCACTGCTGTTCCCAAAAGGACTCGCCCCGAAGCAAAGCCGAACGATGCCCTACTTGTTGGTCACTGCGTCATAGACGACCATGCGCGCAACGGCTTTTCCGTCTGCCTCCTGCTCTGGCGCATAGACGCGATGAGTCTCAGGGTCCACCGCCAAGCTGTGCACCTTCTTCTGAACCGGGAAGTCTTCGAGCTTTCGGTAGTGGTCGGGGTCGTCCATCTGGAATACCGAGATGGCACCAGTCGAGCAGGCGACGTAAATTCGCTTCAGTCCAGGGTCGAACTTGATGACGTCGGGTCCGCCCGCCATCGCTAGGAACGCGATGGGCTGGTTCTTGTCGAGGTCGAACACGGTCATAAGCTCGTTGCCTTCGCAGGACAGGAAGGCCCGATGATGGTCAGGGTCAAGGGTCATCCCGTGATTTTCTTTGCAGCGTCCCACGGGATAACGCCCTACGACCTCATCCATGGCCGGATCGATGACGGCAAAAATATTCTGATCCTGCAGATTCACATAAACCTTCTTGGCAACAGGATCGTATTGCGGCATTCCCGTTTCACTGTCGAAGTGCAGGGTTTTGATGATTTCGTCCTTGGTCACATCAACCACTGCTTCTGCCTTACCTCGTTCATCCGAAACGTAGAGTTTGTGAAACGGGGCTGCGTAAGTGCTTCCGTCCGGTTTGGCTTCCGTCTTCAGTTTCTTGATAACTTTCATCTGTTTCAGGTCCACGACGCCGATCGTGTTATCGCCAGCGTTTGACGTATAAAACTTCTTGAGTTCCGGAATGTACTCGACGCCCTCCGCACCGGGCGTGTCGGTCACTGTTGCAACTACTTTGTTTGTACGGAGGTCGATGACATACGTCTGTCCTGCGGCGAGATGCGCGGAAATCAAGTAGTGGTCGTCCGCATCGATCGTGAGATAGTCGAATCGCTTTCCGCCCGGGCCCGGCAGGTCGAATGTGGCAACCTGCTTGAGCGTTTGGCCAGATAAGTTTGCCGAAGACAAGCTGCCGAACAAGAGAAATGTAAAAACCGCAGACCGCAGAGAAAACAGTTTCGTTTGCATTACTACCTCCGAAATGTAGTTACGACTCATCGCGAAGCACGACGCCCGCAACACCGGCACCGACAATCAGAACGGGTTCCGGGATTTTCTTGAAACCAAGCAGCACGCCAAAGGAAATCGGCGCAATCACCACCGTCGGCACGTATCACGTTACCGAACGAAGCTCGTCTAGTGCGTGCCCCCAGGAGCGGCAGCGCCTTTACCCAGTTCGTCGAGTGCCGACTTGAATCCTGTCGCCAGCTTATCGGCCGGGCCTCTTCCCCAGTAATGCAGGAAGATCACCACCGGCCGGTCTCCGGTCATATGGTGATGAATCGCGACGACGTCGAGACCGTTCTTGCGAAGCGCCTTCAGAACTGGCGTGATTTCGCTTTCGAGCATTGCCACGTCGCCCGCGATCGCAGCATCCTCCTGTGTGCCCACAAACGCCGCCCAGGTGTTGAGCCCCATGCGAGCGTTGATGACGGCGCCGTGCTCCTTCATGCC
>Ga0137407_10003247_pt1 | contig 10795 bp, 13 predicted proteins | sample CZOMad2_2_16fung_FD_108410 | JGI IMG/M metagenome (GOLD analysis project Ga0137407, IMG submission 108410) | Vadose zone soil fungal communities from Angelo Coast Range Reserve, California, USA - CZOMad2_2_16fungal (Illumina Assembly) | ecosystem: Environmental > Terrestrial > Soil > Vadose...
GAGCTGAAGACCACCATCAACACCATGGTCGACCAGCTGTCCGCGTTCGCCGCCGAGGTGACCCGGGTGGCCCGCGAGGTGGGCAGCGAGGGCCGCCTGGGCGGCCAGGCCGAGGTCGAGGGCGTGTCCGGCACCTGGAAGCGGCTGACCGAGAACGTGAACGAGCTGGCCGGGAACCTGACCCGGCAGGTCCGCGCGATCGCCGAGGTGACCAGCGCGGTGGCATCCGGCGACCTGACCAGATCGATCTCGGTGGAGGCGCAGGGCGAGGTCGCCGAGCTCAAGGACAACATCAACGCGATGGTCCAGTCGCTGCGCGAGACCATCCGGGCCAACCAGCAGCAGGACTGGCTGAAGACCAACCTGGCCCAGATCGCCGGGATGATGCAGGGCCACCGGGACCTGGCCGTGGTGGCCGAGCTGATCATGGACGAGCTCGCCCCGCTGGTCGGCGCGCAGCAGGGCACGTTCTTCCTGTCCGAGGTGGTCAACGGCGACACCCAGCTGCGGCTGATCGCCGGCTACGGGCTGCGGGCCGCCGAGGGCGCGCCGATCCAGTACCGGCTGGGCCAGTCGCTGATCGGCCAGGTCGCCCGGAGCAAGAAGTCGATCGTCGTCAGGAACCTGCCCGAGGGATACGTGAAGATCTCCTCCGGGCTCGGCGAGGCGCCGCCGGCCAACCTGGCCGTGCTGCCGATCCTGTTCGAGGATCAGGTGCTCGGCGTGATCGAGCTCGCCTCGTTCACCTCGTTCACGCCGGTGCAGACCGACTTCCTCGGGCAGCTGACCGAGACCCTCGGGGTCAACTTCAACACGATCATCGCGAACGCCCGCACCGACGCGCTGCTCGAGGAGTCGCAGCGGCTCACCTCCGAGCTCCAGGCCCGGTCGGAAGAGCTGCAGAGCCAGCAGGTGGAGCTGCAGCGGTCCAACGCCGAACTGGAGGAGAAGGCGGCGCTGCTGGCCGCGCAGAACCGCGACACCGAGACCAAGAACGCCGAGATCGAGCAGGCCCGGCAGGAGATCGAGGAACGGGCCCGGCAGCTGGCGCTGGCCTCCAAGTACAAGTCGCAGTTCCTGGCGAACATGTCGCACGAGCTGCGCACGCCGCTGAACAGCCTGCTCATCCTGGCCCGCCTGCTGGCGCAGAACCCGGGCCGCAACCTGACCGCCAAGCAGGTCGAGTACGCCAACGTCATCCACTCGGCCGGCTCTGACCTGCTGCAGCTCATCAACGACATCCTCGACCTGTCCAAGGTCGAGGCGGGGCGGATGGACATCCACGCGGAGCGGTTCCCGCTCAGCGCCCTGCTCGAGGACATCCAGGCCACCTTCCAGCCGCTCACCGCGGAGAAGGGGCTCGACTTCTCGGTCGAGGCGGACGCCGAGGCGCCGGCCGAGCTGATCACCGACCGGCAGCGGCTCCGCCAGGTGCTCGGCAACCTGCTGGCGAACGCGGTCAAGTTCACCGAGCGGGGACACGTGCTGCTCCGGGTGACGCGGGCCGGGGGGCACGCCGACAGCGACGAGCAGATGCTGGCGTTCTCGGTGGCCGATACCGGGATCGGCATCGCACCGGACAACCTGACCACCATCTTCGGCGCGTTCCAGCAGGGGGACGGCACGCTCAGCCGCCGCTACGGCGGGACCGGCCTCGGCCTGTCGATCGCCCGCGAGGTCGGTGCCCTGCTCGGCGGGGAGATCACCGCGGAGAGCGAGCTCGGCCAGGGCAGCACCTTCAACCTGTACCTGCCGTGCGAGCTTCCCGGCGGCCTGGACTCCGACGGCCTCGGTGCCGCGCGCAACGGCGAGGCGCACGCCGGGGCGACCGAGGCACTGCAGCTGCAGCCGCCCGTGCCGGACGAGGTGGCACCGGGCGGCCGGCGCCTGCTCGTCCTGGAAGGGGCGCGCGGCGGCCTGCTGACGCTGCTGGCGCACAGCGCCGTCTCCGACCTGACCGGCATCCACGGCCAGGTTCACGTGGGCACGGCGGTGAGCCCGGAACAGGGCATCGAGGCCCTCAGCGCGGCGCCGCATCAGTGCGTCGTGCTCGACCTGGGCCTGGAGGACGCGTCCGCGTTCGCCTTCCTCGAGCGCCTCAAGGATGACCCGGACCTGCGCGATGTCCCGGTGCTCGCGCACACCAGGGACAAGATCGACAGTGCCCAGGCCAGGCTGGCCCGGCTGCGGTTCGGCGCGCACCCGCTCGAGCTGCTGCCTTCGCTGGACGAACTGCGCGAGCGGATCACGCTGCACCTGTCGGCGGCGCAGCCCGACCATGTACCGGCGCTGATCAGCGAGCGGCCGGACGAACCGGCCCGGACCGCCGGGCAGGCCGAGGGCCACGAGGCGCTGCGGGGCCGACGGGTCCTGGTGATCGACGACGACCCGCGCAACGTCTTCGCCATCACCAGCACGCTCGAGCTGCACGGGATGACCGTGACTCAGGCGGCCAACGGGCGCAAGGGCATCGAGGCGCTGCTCAGCGCGGACGACACCGACCTCATCTTGATGGACGTGATGATGCCGGAACTCGACGGCTACACCACCATGAACAAGATCAGGCAGATGCCCGCCTTCGCCGCGCTCCCTATCATCGCGGTGACCGCGCGGGCCATGCCCGGCGACCGGGAGAAGAGCATCGCGGCCGGCGCCAGCGACTATGTCACCAAGCCCGTCGACACCGACGAGCTGCTGGCCTGCATGGAGCGCTGGCTCGCCCGCCGGTAAGAGCCGGCCAGAACGGCCAGGCGGCCAGGCGGCTAGGCGGCGACGGTCCGCTTGGCCGCCGTCGCGGCGGCACGCCGCTTGCGGCGGCGGTCCCGCTGGCGGTCCTGGGGCGTCGTGCCGCCCCAGATGCCGTACGCCAGCCCCTGGCCGAGCGCGAACTCCAGGCATTCCCGGCGTACCGGGCATCTGGCGCAGATCGTCTTGGCCCGGGCGATCTGGCGTTCGGCCGGGCCGGCCGACGAGATCGGGAAGAAGAGGTCGGGGTCCGCCAGCAGGCAGGCGGCCGCTGATCGCCAGTTCGCGGCGCTCCCGGTCACGGTCATCGCACTTCCTTCAAGGGGGTCTGAGCCTCACAGAAGTCTTCAGACAACGGTCTGGGCTGGTGTCATGTCGGTGCCCACTAGGCAGCGGGCCCTACGGCTTCCCGGCGGCGCGCCGTCTACACCTCCGGGCGGCGGGGAATTCGCCCCGCACGCGCGCGAGGCGCGAAGCATGCGGCCGCGGGATGGTTTTGTCAACCCGGGCACCGGCCGAGTGTGACGAGCGTCACACAGCACGACGTTTATTTGCCTAGGGCCGGGCACACCCTACTCGTCCGTAATTCCCAGGGCCCAGGGAGGCCACCTTGACGAGGGGAACCCTCCAGAAGCCGGGCGCACGCCCGGCCGCCGCCGGCACCACGGCCCTCGGCACCGCCCCGGATACCGGCATCGTTCCAGGGTCACGCGCGGAGCTGAAAGAGCTCTCCGACAACGCCCTGCTGGCCAAGGTCCGCGCGTTGCCGAGAGACGACGAGCTGCGCGCCGCCGCCTGCGAGATCCTCGTGGACCGCTACCAGAAGCTGGTCCGCTCCTGCGTCAGGCAGTACCGCGGCAGCCCTGAACCGACCGAGGACCTCATGCAGGTCGGGTACGTCGGCCTGCTCAAGGCCATCAACAATTACAACCCGGAGGTCGGCGACAGCCTGTCCGCCTACGCGCAGCCCTGTATCAGCGGCGAGATCAAGCGCCACTTCCGTGACAAGCGGTGGCAGATCCACGTCCGCCGCTCCGCCCAGGAACTCCTGCTCGAGCTGCGCAAGGCCTCCGAAGAGCTCACCCAGCAGCTCGGCCGGCCGCCCGCGGAGGCGGAACTGGCCGAACGGCTCGGCGTCAGCGCGGGCGCCATGCAGGAGGCCCGCCAGGCGGACCTCGTGTTCAGCACCTACTCGCTCGACGCTCCGCTGTCCGACCGGGACGATCCCGCCCTGCTCGCGGACATGCTCGGCGACGACGATCCCGCCATGGCCCACACCATCGACATGGAAGCGGTCAACGCGCACTGGGAGGAACTGCCCGAGCGCGAGCAGCGCATCCTGGTCATGCGCTTCTACGGCAACCTCACCCAGACCGAGATCGGCGACCGGCTCGGCATCTCGCAGATGCACGTCTCCCGGCTCCTGACCCGGGCGCTCGGCCACCTGAAGAACCGGCTGCTCGACTCCGGCGAGACCGGCACCCCCCCATCTGCAGCCACGGCCTGACGACGACCTCGGCGTCCAGCCAGCGAAAGGACCACCATGAAAACCGGAGTGGGACTAGCACTGATCGCGGTCGGCGCGATCCTCGCGTTCGCCGTGACGACGAATACCTCGGTGTTCAACCTGCACACGGCCGGCTGGGTGCTGATCATCATCGGCATCATCGGGATCGCCGTCCCGCGGCGCGGCTACGGCTGGGTCGGCCGGCGCGTCTTCACCCGGCAGACCCGTTTCCGGCGGGGAGCGCGGGTCGAGGAGGTCACCTACCCGACGTACGTCAACCGCAACCCGGCCAACACGCGGGTCCAGGCGGGCCTGGCCGCGCCCGGCGCGCTCGGCAGCACCACGGCGGCCGACCACATCGAGGGAACCTCGGTCACCCGCGATCTCGGCCCCGAGGCGCGGCCCGCCGCCGAGACGGAGGTCATCGAGGATGTCTACGACGAATGACGCCGGCGCCACGAGCACCGGCGCTCACCAAACGACGCGGCAGGGGGGCTTCGGGTCCTCGTCCCGGCCAGCTCACAAAGCGAACCCAAACGTTAAAGCCCCATAGGAGAAGGTCATGGTTATCACGCTTTCCGTCATCATCTGGTGGATCCTCATCGGCCTCGTGGTCGGGGCGATCGCCCGCCTGGTCATCCCGGGCCGCCAGCACATCGGGATCATCGTGACGATCCTCATCGGCATCGTGGCCGCCATCGTCGGCGGCATCCTGACCGCCGCGTTGCTCGGCGCCGGGCACACCATCATCACGTTCATCGTCGCCGTGCTGCTGGCCGCGCTGGTCGTCAGCCTGTTCACCACGCGGGGCTACCGTTACAGCCGGGGCCGCACCCGCACCCGCTCCCGGTCCCGTTACCGCCGGCCGGCCTGGCGCCGCTAGCAGCGGGCCGCTAAGCACTAGTACACAGGCAGATCCGCCGGGGCACGCCCCGGCGGATCTGCGCGTCTGAGCCCCTGGCGCCGCCGGTAGGATTGAGCGGGGCCGGGGGCCCCGGGGGCAATCAGGCGTTTCACCAGGGACGATGGTCTGGAGAGATGTCACAGGACACGTGGCCGAATGGCTCCGACGGGGTCACCGAGGCGCGCAGCCCCGATCAGCGGTATTTCGAGGACTACCTGGCCGACGGCCTGGCCGGCACGGCCGGGCGGTCCGCACCGCAGGCCGTCCGGACGATACAGGACCTCGTTTCCCGTTTCTCCCAGGACAACCTGCGCGACGACATGACGATCCTGGTCGCCCGGGTGCGGCCGGGCGACCAGGACGTATCCATCGGATAGGGCTTACCGGCCCGGCTTGCGCTTGGGCTCCCGGCCGCCATAGGAGGCGACCACCTCGGTGGCGACCTCGGTGACCTTGACGTGACGGCGCTGAGATTCCTGGCGCAGGCGCTTGAGCGCCTCCTCGGCGTCGCAGCCGAGCGCGTGCATCAGGATGCCCTTGGCCTGGTCCACGACCGAGCGTGCCACCACCGCGTCCTTGAGCTGGCTGGCGGTCCGCTGGGCCTGGCTGTAGGCGGTGGCGTTGGTCAGCATCGCCCCGCCGAACGCGGCCAGCATGTCGGCCACCGGGACCGATTCGGCGTCCAGGACGCCGGGGCGCACGCCGAACAGCGAGAGGACCAGCGCGCCGCGCGGAAGTTCCCGTACCAGGTGAACCGAGCACCGGACGCCGCGCCGCAGCGCCGCCTCGGCGAAGTCGGGCCAGCGGGCCTCGTCCAGCGTGTCCTGGCAGCTGACGGCGGTGCCCGCGCCGGCCGCTTCCATCAGCGGGCCGGAACCGGCGCTCAGCTGGAGGTCGGCGAGCTCGGCCAGGTCGGGATGGGTGGCCGCGGCGCTGACCACCTCGCCGTCGAGCCAGACCGCGGCATGGGCCCCCGAGCACGAGGGAACCTGCCAGGCGGCGAGTTCGGCGAGCTTGTTCAGCGACCTCGCCTCACCGCCGTTGGTGAGGCTCAGTAGCTCCGCTGCCTCATGCCCGAGTTGCTCGATCGGCACCAGATCCTCCTAGCTCATTCCTAGCACGCCCCGGCTGGGCCGACCGCGACCGCGCCGGTCCTGATGGCCGGGGAGAACGCCTGGCCGCCGACGGCCAGCGTGGTGAAGCGGACCGCCTGCCCGCTCGTGCCGCAGGCCAGCCGGGCGGCGGAAATCGTCTTGCGTACCGCCTTCTTCGCGACCGTGACCTTGGCCGGGCAGGATGGCCGGGTGGTCAGCGGCGAGACGCCGCCCACCGAGTAGCTGGCCTCGCAGACGGTGGCGCTGCGCGTGCCGCCCCCGAGCAGCGCGCCCACGATGATCGCGGCGAACATGACGGGAATCAGCACGATCGCGTACATGGCCGTACCCGGCTGGAACCAGCGCATCCGCCTGCGCGTCAGCGGCTCGGCCGGGATGGGCTCACCCGCGTTGAGGCGGCTGAACATCTCGTACATGGAGCTCAGATGGGGCTCGCTGGCCCGCAGGGCGCCTTCCATCCGGTCCAGTACGCGCTGCTGGCAAACGGGCAGGGTCATCTGACAATCACATCCTTACCACCAAGGCTCCTGCGCCGTAAGGATCGCGGCCGCGGGAAATCATCGCCTACCCGTGCTAACCGGCAGCAAACAGCCCCTGGGCAAACGTGGTCTCAAGCCGCATACGGCAGGGTCTCAGCAGTGTAACGGGCGCCGGCGACCAGTCGCGCACGGAACAGGATTAGTCACGCACAGAAGCGGTGACTTCGCTGGCCGCCCGCTGGCTCAGCGACACGCGGACCAGCGCGGCGGCGAGCCGGGCGGGCCGGCCGCTGGCCGCGAGCAGCCCGGCGAGCGTCTCCCGGTCGGCGGGCAGCCGGACCCGGCGAGCTCCGCTGGTCACCTTGGCGTCGGCGTAGGGGGCGACGTCCGGCCAGACCTCCTGGGCTTCCCGCAGGAAGATGCTCGCGCCCACCGGCCCGACCCCGGGAAACTCGGTGAGCCGCGACGTGAGGCCGGCCAGGTCCCCCGCGGCCTCGTCGCGCAGCTTGCGCAGGTCGCCGTGCCACTTGCTGGTCAGCAGGTCGGCACCGTCGCCGAGCATGGTGGCGGTGCGCTCGTCGTACCGCCGGTAATGACCGCGGCCCAGCGCGTCCACCCGGTCCTGCCAGCTCGCCTCGCTCATCGCCTTCGGGCTCCGGTAGCCGGCCGCGAACAGCTCGCCGGCCGCCGCCACCGCGGTCTCGGCCGGGATCGGCGCGCTCAGCAGCGTCGCCAGCACGAGCAACTGGTACAGCGGGCCCGGGCGGTCGGCGAGCCGGATGCCGGCGTCTTCGGCGTACAGCCGCCCGTGCCGGGCGAGCAGTTCCCTGACGATCAGTTCGTCTCTTCCTGGCATGCGGCGACCTCGGGTCAGAACGGCGCGGACCAGGCGCCCGGCGCCGGGTCCGCCTCCAGGGCGAGGTCGCCGACGGACACCACGCCCACCGGGACCCCGTCCGCCAGGACAGGGATGCGGCGCACCGCGTACTCGAGGACCAGCCGCCTGGCCTCGTCCAGGTCATCGCCGGGTGCCATGCACACCGGCGCGGCCGACATGATGTCACGCATCGTCTTGATCACGCCCACCTCCTGGCTACACCGGTTTGCTGTCGCTACCCGCTGGGGCCGGTCGCAAACGGGCGGGTCAGGGATGCGTAGCGAGCGAGAGCGGTCGGGCGGACGCTAACGCTCCAGCCGGCCGAGACGCTTGCCCGCGGCGCCCAGGCCGCGGGCGGCGTCGGCGAAGCCGGCCCAGGGATCCTGGCCCCCGCCGATCATGGCGTCGATCCTGGCGCGAACCGCCGCCATCATGAACTGGCCCGGCTGCAGCCGCCCGTCCTCGACTTCGGCCCAGCTCAGCGGGGTGGCGACGCTCGCGCCCGGCCGTGCCCGCAGGCCGTAGCTGGCCACCACCGTCTGGGCGTAGGCGTTTCGCATGACGTCGGCGTAGATACGGTCGCCCCGCTTGTCCTTGCGCTGTTCGGTGGTGATGGCGTCCGGGTGCCTGCGGGCCAGCACGCCGGCCACCCGGTGAGTGAACTCGAGCACCGCATCGAAGCCGGCCCGGCGGAGCAGCGGTACGTGGACGTGCAGTCCGCGCCCGCCGGTGGTCCGGACGAAGCTGCTCAGGCCCAGGTCCTGCTCCAGCAGGTCACGGGCCTGCAGCGCGGCCCGCCGCACCGCGGCGAACCGCTCGCCGTCCGGCGGGTCGAGGTCGAATACCACCTGGTCGGGGACGCCAGGCCGGTCCGCTCGGCTGGTGAACGCGTGGATCTCGATACATGCCTGGTTAGCCAGGTAGATCAGCGTGGCAGGCTTGTCACAGACGACATGCTCGACCTCGCCGCCCTCCTTGCCCACCGTGACGCGCCGGATCCACCGGGGGAAGTAGGACGGGGCGTTCTTCTGGAAGAAGCGCTCGCCGTCTAGGCCATCGGGATAGCGCACCATCGAGATCGGCCGGTCCTTGAGCCCGGGCAGCATCCACGCGGCCACCTCCGCGTAGTATCGCGCCAGGTCCGCCTTGGTGATCCCCTGGCCGGGGAACAGGACCTTGTCGGGGTGCGTGAGCGGCACCGTGATACCGCCGGCGGTTATTTCTGTTTTCTCGGCCATGACGTGGCCGCCTCAGGCCGCGACGGTCATGCAGGCGATCTCGGTGATCGCTGCGAGCATGGCGGCCGGCGGGTCGGGGATGGCCAGGTCGCCCAGGGACACGATCCCGGCCACCTGCCCGTCCTGCAGGACAGGCAGCCTGCGGACCGCGTGATCACGCATCAGCCGCGCGGCCACCGCGATATCCGCGTCGGCATCCACCCCGATCAGGTCCGAGCTGCTCAGCGGGCCGACCGGCTCGCCCGGGCTCTTCGCCTCGGCCACCGCCCTGACCACCAGGTCGCGGTCGGTGACCAGGCCGTAGAGCGACCCCCCGCGCACCACCAAGACCGCGCCTATCCCCCAGTCACGCATGGTGCGGGCGGCTTCCCCGATCGACTGGTCATAGTCCACTCCGATGGGACCCGGAGTCATCACGTCACGCACCTTGGCGCACATGATGCGTGCCACCTCCTCTGCCACGGATGTGTCGTTCGGCCTGTCATCCGCGTACCTGGGATAGGCCTGCTTAAACGCCCGGCGGGCGAACGCTAGCGGCGACCGAGGAGGCGGTCCAGGGCACGGCCCACCTCCTCGGCCAGCGCGGCGTCGGAACGGTCAAGACCCCGCTGGGCCGGGGGCACCGGGTTCCCGGCCGAGACCAGGGTGGCATCGGCCAGGACGGGCTCGCGGACCAGGCCGCAGTCGAGGCACTCGACCTGGCCGAGCCGGCGGATGAGGTGCACGCTGGCGCACCTGGCGCAGGACTCGAGCTCCCCGGTCCAGTCACCCGATTCCTGGCACGCCGGGCAGACCAGGACAAGCTCGTCGCGCAGCACGCCACGGCGCCAGGGGCTCTTCCCCCGCTCCGGGTCTGTCTGCCGCACGCCGCAGCGGTAACACGGCAATCCCCCAGGCCTCCCTCTGGGCGCGGCGCTAGCCGAGCGCGGCGAGCGCCTTCGAGTATTCGGCGAGATCGCGCGCCTGCGGGATCGGGTTGACCACCTTCCACCGCACCACGCCGTCCTTGTCGACGATGAACGTGCCCCGCGTCGCGAGGCCCCGCTCGGAGTCGAACACACCGTACAGCGCGGCCACGTCACCGTGCGGCCAGAAGTCCGACAGCAGCCCGAACTGGAAGTGCTCGGCATCCGCCCACGCCCGGTGGGCGAAGGTGGAGTCCACCGAGATCGTCAGCAGCTCGACATCGTCGCGGTTGACCTCAGGGAACTCATCCCTGAGGGCGCACAGCTCGCCGGTGCACACGCCGCTGAACGCCAGCGGGTAGAAGACGAGCACGACGCTGCGACGCCCGCGGAAGCTGGATAGCCGCACGGGCGTGCCGTGCTGGTCCTTCAGCTCGAAGTCGGGCGCCTGGTCGCCTACTTCCACCGCCATGCCTGGTCCTTTCACCGGATCGCCGAACGCGCCTTACACCCCCAAGTGTGCCACTTGTCCGGGGGCGCGAAAGCCACGCCGTTCGGGATGATATTCGGACGGCCGACGGGTCAGCGGCGCACCGGCGCCGCCTGAATCAGGTCCTCATCGACGCGCCTTCGGGGCCACGAGACGCGTGCCCGACCAGTCCCGGGCCGCGCTCACGCTCGAGGTCTGCGACAGGCCGGCCGTTGGCGCGGCCTCGCCGATATCGCTCGGCTCGACGTGTCCTTCCCGGCCCGCCTTCGGCGTTAGCAGCCAGATGTACCCCCCGTCGGCAAGCGGCGTGAGGGCGTCGACCAGCGAGTCGACGAGGTCTCCGTCCCCGTCCCGCCACCATAGCAGGACCACGTCGACCACGTCGTCGTAGTCCTCGTCGACTAGCTCCACACCGTCTATCCGGGTGATCGCGCCGCGCAGCTGCTCGTCGCAATCATCGTCGTAGCCGATCTCCTGCACCACCTGGCCCGGTTTGATACCGAGCCGCTCGGCCTGGCCGCGTTCGTCCTGCGCC
>Ga0137407_10003248_pt1 | contig 10793 bp, 10 predicted proteins | sample CZOMad2_2_16fung_FD_108410 | JGI IMG/M metagenome (GOLD analysis project Ga0137407, IMG submission 108410) | Vadose zone soil fungal communities from Angelo Coast Range Reserve, California, USA - CZOMad2_2_16fungal (Illumina Assembly) | ecosystem: Environmental > Terrestrial > Soil > Vadose...
AATTTATATCCGTTCCGTCGTGAACGAGAAGGAAAAAGGCCATCGCATCAATGAGCCGGATTTTGTGTCGCCATCGCGTACCATGGTTTTCATCGGCGGTTAAGCGGTTACAATGGTTCCTAACCGGCGAACTCCGCAATTCATCTAACAGATTGCCAATCACACCATGAGCAGACTCACCTCCATCTTGAATCCGACGCAGATGATCGGAATCGAACAGCCGGAAACTTTACGCGCGCCGGAAATCGAAAAGGGTGTGGGCTGTGATTTTGATAGCTACTTGCTCGTGCCCGACAACTCGCTGGACGAGCGCATCGCCGCCGCAAAAGCCCTGCTGGGCAAGGATCTGGTCATACTCGGCCATCACTACCAACGCGATGAAGTGGTGAAGTTCGCGGATTTTCGCGGCGATTCCTTGAAGCTTTCGCAGCAGGCCGCCGAAGCCGACGCCAAGTACATCGTTTTTTGCGGCGTGCATTTTATGGCGGAGAGTGCCGACATCCTGCGCCGCGGCAACCAAATTGTGGTGCTGCCAGACTTAAGCGCCGGCTGCTCCATGGCGGACATGGCCGATATCGGCCAGGTTGAAGCGTGCTGGAGCGAACTCAGCGGCGTGACGGACACCAGCAAAATCATTCCCGTCACCTATATGAATTCCACCGCCGCCATTAAATCGTTCACCGGTGAATACGGTGGTTCCGCCTGCACGAGCTCAAACGCTTCCGCCGTCATGAAGTGGGCCTTCGAGCGCGGTGAGAAGGTTTTGTTTCTGCCGGACGAGCATCTCGGACGCAACACCGCCTACCGCATGGGTATTCCGCTGGACGAAATGATCGTTTGGGATCCTTACGAAGAACTTGGCGGCAACACGCCGGAAGCCATCGGTAAAGCACGCGTGATTTTGTGGAAGGGCTATTGCTCCGTGCACCAGCGCTTCACGCCGGAACAAGTGGCAAAAGTACGCCGCGAAAATCCCGGCATTCGCGTTATCGTTCATCCCGAATGCAAATTTGAAGTCGCGCAGGCCGCGGACGAAATCGGCTCGACCGAAGGCATCATTCGCGTGATCAGAGCAGCGCCGCCGGGATCGAAATGGGCCGTTGGCACCGAAATTCACATGGTGAATCGCCTGAGCAAGGAATTGAAGGATCGCCAGGTGATGTCGCTCGATTCCAGCGTATGCGTTTGTACCACCATGTTTCGCATCACTCCGGTGCATTTGCTGTGGGCTCTTGAAAATCTCGGCGCCGGAAAAGTGGTGAATCAAATTTCGGTCGATGAGCGCACGCGCAAATTCGCGCGGACCGCTCTCGACCGCATGCTTTCTTTGCGCTAGCCTTACAACGAGATCACTCAGGGTTTGTAAGCACGACTTATTTTTTCCAAGGGTTTGTAAAACAAACCCTTAAACCCTGAAACCAGTCCCCACTAGAGTGCAATCTCGCCAGGGGAAAATCATGGCCGATCAAGACGACGAACTTCCACAAGACGACAACCCGGAGCCAGAGCAACGGTTGTTTACGCTGACGGAAGCCGAACGCGCGCGTCAGGAACTAGAGCCATTTCTGGTGGAAGCGATGGAGTGCCGCAAAAAACTTTCCGGCTTGGACAACGATCTTTCCGCGGTCGCCGCGCGCATCATGATGATGGGTGGGGTGATCGTGCCGTACGAGGCGCTGGCCAAACTGCGCCGCGAACACACCCGCCTTGCGGAAAGTTTGAAAAGTTCGCTGGAACGTATTCTCGAAACCGGATGCGTGATCAAGGATCTGGACGTGGGCCTGCTGGATTTTCCTTCCATCATTGACAACGAAGAAGTTTATCTTTGCTGGAAACTGGGTGAAGACCGCATTCGTTACTATCACCGCCAGGATGAAGGGTTTGCTGGACGCAAGCCAATCGATCCGCGCGATCCCGGTCCCGGCGATACGGTGCAATAGAATTCACGCTACAACAAATCAACAAATAATTTTTCCTTAAGCGAGTACATTCTTGACTGAACATTCTCCCAATCGTCTGCAAGACTCGGCCAGTCCGTATCTCCGTTCCGCTTCGCACCAGCCGATTGACTGGCACGAATGGAATGACGAAGCGTTCGCGCGCGCCAAAGCCGAAGACAAACCGATTCTTTTGGACATCGGCGCGGTGTGGTGCCACTGGTGCCACGTTATCGATCGCGAGAGCTACGAAAATCCCGCGATTTCCAAAATCATCAACGAACACTTCGTGGCGATTAAAGTGGATCGCGACGAGCGGCCCGATGTCGATTCGCGCTATCAGTCAGCGATCAGCGCCATTTCCGGCCAGGGTGGCTGGCCGTTGACGGGATTTTTGCTGCCCGACGGCAAACCATTTTTTGGCGGTACTTATTTTCCGCCGGAAGATCAAATGGGCCGGCCAGGATTTCGCCGCGTGCTGCTGGCGGTCGCGGATTCGTTCAAAAACAAACGCCCCGATCTGATTCGCGCGGCCGATTCGCTGTCCGATGCCGTAGCGCAAGCAGAAACGTTCACCGGAGCGCACGGCGCGTTCGACGCCGCTGTAGTGGACTCGCAGATTAGTTCGCTGACGCAGCTCTTCGATATTCGCAACGGCGGCTTCGGCAAAGCTCCAAAATTTCCCCACTGTTCGTCGCTCGATCTGATTCTCGAGGAGCATCGACAGCTCGCTCCGGGCGGCGGCGATGCTGGGAAGCATCTGCTGGCGATGGCCGAAACCACTCTGGAGAAAATGGCGCGCGGCGGCATGTACGACCAGCTCGCTGGCGGATTTCATCGCTACTCGGTCGATGAAAAATGGCTGGTGCCGCACTTCGAAAAAATGTCCTACGACAATTCAGAGCTGCTGAAAAATTATCTGCATGGCTGGCAAATCACCCAAAATTCTCTCTTAAAACAAACCGCACAAGGCATCATCACCTGGGTAAATGAAGTTTTGTCCGATCAACATCAAGGCGGATGTTACGCCAGCCAAGACGCCGACTACTCGCTTGATGATGACGGCGACTACTTCACCTGGACCTTGCAGGAATTGCGCGGCGCTCTGCTGCCCGAAGAAGCCCGTGTGATGGAGCTCTACTACGACGTTGAAGCGCACGGCGAAATGCACCACAATCCGGCAAAAAATGTTTTGTGGGTCGCGCGGGAACCAAAAGACATCGCGGCGCAACTGGCAACCGAAGAATCCGTGGTGCGGCTGACGATTGCACGCGCCAAAGAAAAAATGCTGGCTGCGCGTTTGCCTCGTGCCACGCCCTACGTGGACAAAACGCTTTACGCAAGTTGGAACGCCATGTTTGTCTCGGCGTACATGGAGGCCGCGCGCGTCCTGCAGGATTCGCTGGGGTTGAGTTGCCGCGCGTTCGCTCTGAAAACTGTGGACCGCATGCTAGCCGAAGCATGGTCCGAAGAAAAAGGATTTGCGCACCGTATCGGCGGTCCATCTTTGGATGGCTCGCTCGACGATCAGGTCTTCGGCGTGCTCGCGCTGCTCGATGGCTACGAAGCAACTCTCGATGAGAAATATTTTCGTGCCGCGCAGCGCACCATGGATCTGACCATCGAAAAATATGGCGACACTGAGCGCGGCGGATTTTTCGATCGCGCATCCGACGCTCCGCCGATGGGCGGCCTTGATGTTCGCCGCAAACCATTTCAGGACTCGCCCACTCCGGGAGCGAACTCCGTCGCGGCCATCGCGCTGATTCGCATGCACTCCTTCACCAACGAACCGAAATATCATCAAGGGGCGCAGAAAACGCTGGAGACTTTCGCGGGCATCGCCCCGCAATACGGAATGTTCGCCGCCACATATGGACTCGCCGCGACTCTCTTTGCCCACCATCCCGCACAGGTTGTCATTATGGGTCCCCAGAACGACGCGGCTGCGAAAGCACTAGAAGCCGCGGCAAATTCCGTCTTTCGTCTCGGCAAATCGGTAATGCGAATTTTGCCCGGCGCAACGCCAGCTACGTTGCCCCTAGCTCTTCGCGAAACCATTCCCCATCTGCCCACAGACAAAGCAATCGCGCTGGTATGCTCTGGCAATTCCTGTTTTCCGCCCACCAGCGATCCCGATCAACTGAAATCTCTAATCGTCGGCAAGCAGACTTCCACCGCCGCACGCTAGTCCCGGCGTTCACATTCTTCTAGGCTAGGTGTATGGACTGGAACTCACTTTTTGCGCTGGAACGCAAACGTCTCGGAAAACGCTTCCTTGTCTTCGGCGTGTTGCATCGCGAACCTGGGCAAGTCTTCCGTCGTGGCCGAAAGCACTATTCGATCAGGAATCGAGAAAACTGTTTCATCCCCAATCCTGACACTTGAGAGCGTAAACTTTCCCGCCTTCGCCTGATCGGAGACCCATTTATCGCTTAGGAAATCGATGCGCATCTTATCTTTTTCCAAATAAACGCGACCAATCACATGCCCCTCAATAGCGGGATACGGGAAGGACGGGTTCTTCTCGGTTCCCATCTCCAGGCTACCCAGATCTATAAACAGGTACATTCCGAACCTAACGCCGGTGGAAATCAGTTTTTCGCCATGTTCGTCAAAATCAGGAATCGTGATCTCATAAGAAACCGCGTCCCCGCTCTTTTGAAATATAGCGTGCCCCGACTTTTCGTCCGCCTTTACCTCTGTCCCTTGCTGCACGATCCATTCGCGCAGAAGTTGGTCTCCAACACCCGATCACTCTTGACGAATAGCGGAAAGAGCGACTCTTCGGGAGCGCATCCTGCAAGGACCGCGCATACCAAAGCAAGCGACATCGCAGGTGCAAGTGTTCCCATCATTGAATCGCTAAAAAAAAAAAGAAAGCCGAAGGAGAGTCGATGAAATGATCCTCCTCCAGCTTAATAGTGTCCACAGTAGGTGTTATTGACTGTGCTTACTTCTTCGGCCGCGATTCCGGCGGCACCATTCCGTTGTTACGGTAATACACCACCAGTTGCCCGTAGTGTTCGCCCGAATGTTCGATAAGGCCGTAAGCCAGATCACCGAAGCTAGTCATCCTTGGTCCACCGGCATTGATCGGCGTCATCAAAGCTGCATCTCCCTTGGCCTTCAGGAGATCCGCTCCGTCCGCCACTGACTTTTTCACGAAAGCTACGACTTGCACTTTTGTCTTCAAGTCATCGCGCTTCGGATCGTCTGGATACCGGGGCTTGTTTCCTTGCGCCAAATCCGTGAAGTAATACATCGACGCGGAAACATGTATCAGATTTGCGGCAAACGTGCGCGATTCCGGATTTGGTTTGTATTCGTACTTGTCTTCCGGCATATCTTCCGCCATTGCGATCAGCTTGCGTCCGATGTCATTCCACTGTTCAATGATTGCCGCGGATGGACCTAAGGCCGGCTTCGGCGGCTCCTTTGGCTTGTTGGCATCCGTCTGCGCGAAGACAGGCATCGCCGCCAGAAACGCCACCGCACACAATCCCGCTATAAATTTCATTCGATTCATCTCTCTCCTCCGATGCCCCGGTTTGCCTAGATTTTCCACTTCGAATTCTGCTACCGGGGCAGATGCATGTTTCGACGGCTGTCCGCCCCGGATGTAAGCTCGGTTGACGGTACTTCCGTCGCCAGCATCTTACTGACAGTAACCACGTAGCGCACGTCCAAATTGACTGACGCGGCGCATGGTAAACTAAGAAGGTTCGCTGGAGGCCTCACCGAGTGGTTCTTTCCTGGTTCGTGCTGCGTACCACAATCGCTATTTCCTTGCTCCTGGTGCTGTTCCTTTCACAGCGCTTCTGGTATCGCTCGTTGTGGAGCTGGAGCAATCGTTGGGGCATCAAACTGCTGCGAGTCGGAATTCGTGCACTTTATGTGGTTGGTCTGCTCCTCATCATCACGAGTCTGGTGGACTCGCTTCGCAACGGACACGGCAGCCTGATCCCTCGCGGCACGTTTCTAAATGTGCTCGCTGGCCTATGGTTTTTCAGCGCCCTCTTTGCGTACCTGGCAGTGAAGTGTGTTCACGGGATCGAGCGAGTCTGGCGACTCTTCAAAACGCGCAACCGGCCAGCCCCTGTTCCCGGCGACGAAGGGTTGCCCATCGATCCTGGCCGGCGCTACTTTTTCAAAACTGCTACTGCCGCAGCCGGTGCCGCGCCTTTCCTCGGCGCGATGTATGGATTCGCCGCGGAGCGCCTGAACTATCAGATTTGCCGCGTGGATATTCCGATCTCCAATCTTCCCGCCGCACTCGATGGTATGACCATCGCGCAGCTCAGCGATATTCACATGAGTGGCTACATGCCGCGCGCGCAAGTGCGTCGCGCCGTTGATATGGCCAATGACCTCGGCGCGGATTTAGCCGTTGTCACTGGGGATTTCATCACCGGTGCCGGCGACCCGCTTGAGGAATGTGTTGAAGAAATCCGCCGCCTGTCCGCGCCACTGGGCATTTACGGCTGCAACGGCAATCACGAAATTTATGCGGACGCCGAAGACCGCGCGCAGGATTTGTTTACTCAGCAGGGCATGAAGCTGCTGCGGCACGAAAACACGCTGATTACTTTTCGCGGCGCGCAACTGAATTTGATCGGGGTCGATTATCAGCGCGAACGCGTTCCTGGCGGCCGCAGGGTTTCTACGTTGACGGGCATCGAACCTCTGATCCGCAAGGACATTCCGAACATTTTGCTTTCGCACAATCCCAATTCATTCAATCGCGCTGCGGAATTGGGCGTTGAACTCTCTCTTGCCGGCCACACCCATGGCGGCCAGATTCAAGTGGAGATTCTCGATCACCGCCTGAGCCCTGCGCGTTTCATCACCGACTATGTGGCGGGTCTTTACCTGCGGCCGCTTTTCACACCGGCGAAGACTGTCGCTTCGCAAAAATTTCTGCGTGCCACCGCGCTGCAGGGCCCACATTCCGCAATCTATGTGAATCGCGGACTCGGCACGGTCGGCGCTCCCGTGCGCCTGGGCGTACCGCCAGAGATTTCTTTGCTCACACTGCGACGCTCCTGAGCGACCGCCGCATTGGTCATCCTTCCATGGTCATCCTTCTGATGGGCACAACCGGAGCAGGAAAAACCACAGTCGGCAAAATACTCGCCGCTCGGCTGCATTGGATTTTCCTGGACGCGGATGATTTTCACCCGCAATCAAACATCGAGAAAATGCACAACGGAATTCCGTTGACCGACTCCGATCGCCTTCCCTGGCTCGAAAAAATCCACGCAGAACTACTGCGCCTCTGTGGCACTGGAACGAATATCGTCCTGGCGTGCTCGGCCCTGAAACAGTCTTACCGCGATCTGCTTTCCGCTGGCCTCACCATGCAAATCGTCTATCTCCGCGGAACTTACGACGTGATGCGCCATCACATCGAATCGCGTCGCGGCCATTTCGCAGGCGAATCCATTCTCGCGGGCCAGTTCGCCGACCTCGAAGAGCCGCACAACGCTCTCGTCGTCGAGGTGTCGCGCACCCCACAACAACTCGCCAGCGAGATAATCGCCAGTCTGCGCCTCTCTGAATTGCCGCGTCTGGCTTGACTAGATTCCTCCGAATTCCTCCGACGAACGCGCGAGCGCATCGGCAAGCGTAACTCGTTCCCAATCCGACACATCCCAACTTCGTTATCACAGCGCTAAGCATCCAAGACTCTGCAACTTCCATCCAATAGTTGTGTTACACAGAGTGGCAATTTCTGGACGACAGGTCCGGTGCCAGAGGACACCTAATGGATAATGCGTTGAAAGCATTGGATTTAACTCAGCCTTCTCGAGTCAGTTCTCCGCGCGCGGCCCGTTGGCTCGCGCTCTTTGCCGTAGCGGCTTCACTCACCTTGTGCGCAACTCCACGCACCTCTGCGCAGGATTCAGGCGATCGGCAGCAGGCACAACCGCAAGCACCTCAGGACGACCAAGACGCGCCTCCACCTCAGGATCAACGCCGTGTGATTTCGCGCGACAACATTCCGCAGAACGCACAAGGCGCACCGGATCAGGATCCCGGCCAGAATCCCAATGATGATTCCGACCGGCAGCAGCGCCCAAATCGCCGGAACTATAATCGCCAGCAAGCGGTCGTAGATGTTCCCGGAACCATCACCATTCCGGCTGGCAAGGTTATTTTCATTCGTTTGAATCAGCCGCTTTCCAGCGATCACAGCCATGCTGGCGAAGGTTTCACCGCAACTTTGGATCAGCCCATCGTCGTGAACGGCTGGGTGGTTGCGCGCCGAGGCGAAACAGTCGTCGGCACTGTCACCTCCGCCAAAAAAGCGGGACGCGTCAAAGGCGTTTCGCAGTTGGGCCTCGAACTAACCGATCTCACCGTGGTTGACGGCCAGCAGCTCCCGCTCGTAACTGAACTGTGGAACGGTTCCGCCGGCACTTCGCACGGAAATGACGCCGCCGCAATCGCCACCACTACCGGAGTTGGCACCATCATCGGCGCCGCAGCCAATGGCGGCGAAGGAGCAGGCATCGGAGCAGGCGCAGGCGCAGCCGCTGGCATCGCCGCAGTTCTGCTTACTCGCGGCAAGCCAACCGTACTTGGTCCAGAAGCCCGCTTGAGCTTTCGCATCAAACAGCCCGTCACCATCTCGACAGAGAACAGCCGGCAGGCCTTTCAGCCCGTCAGTTCCGATGACTACGGCAATTCGCGGTCGCCCCGGCCGCGCCCCAGTGGTTACGCTGGTGGCTACCCTGTCGCGTATCCGCCGTATTACGCAGGTTGCAGCCCGTACTGGGGTTGCGGACCTTACTACAATCCTTACTATGGCTACTACGGGCCTTCGATCGGCTTCTATTGGGGCGGAGGCTACGGCCATCGCGGTTACGGCCGCTACGGTTTCCGTCGCTAATTCAGTTTTTCTCCAGAGTGCCAAAAGGTGCAAGCGGCCGTAGATGGGCAACCATCTACGGTTTGCTTTCTTCACCGCCCGCAAATTCGCGTGCTCCGCTCGCCTTCCCGGCAAAAATATCTTTCTATAGACCGCACCGCTCTTTTACGGCACACTCCACGCGTTAGGGCAAGCTCTTGGCTACGAAACCCGCCCTATGATTGTCACTCCGAGGAGCCTGCCTGCGGCAGGCAGAAACGCAACGACGAGGAATCTCTCCGGGCTCTGTCCCCCGATCTGGCTTCCGCGCGCCGATAATTCTTAGCAGGTGACTGCATGAACGATTTTTCGGATCTCGACAAAGTTGCTCGCTCTCTGATGAGCCCTGACGTCTCTGACGATTCCGTCCTCACCTCGCGACTCGACCGCTGGCTCGCAGGACTCGTCAGCCGACGCGGAAGCGATCTGCTGCTCGTGCCCGGTGCGCCACCGTGCATTCGCGTGGATGGCGAAGTCCGCAAGATCTCCTCCAGCGTTCTCGATGACGCAGAAATAGAAGAATCAGTACTCCCCGCGCTTTCCTCGCACGCGCTCGATCGTTTCCGCGAATCCGGAATCGCCGATTCGTCCTACCGCATCGAAGGGCTCGGCCGTTTCCGCATTAATCTCCATCGCGAACGTTCCCGCGCCGCCGCTGCCATCCGCGCATTGCCGAACAAGGTGCCTTCGCTCAAGGAGCTGCGCCTTCCGCCGACGGTCGAAAATCTTGCCAAACTTCCTCGCGGCCTGGTTCTTCTAGGCGGCGCCGCCGGCTCTGGCAAATCCACCACCATGGCCGCGCTCATCAACGAAATCAATCACCGCGAAGCCCGCCACATCGTCATCATTGAAGATCCCATCGAATACGAACACCACCACATTCGCAGCGTCATCGAACAGGTGGAAATCGGAACCGATGCGCCAGATTTTCCCACTGCATTGCGCGGCGCCCTCCGCCAGGCTCCGGACATTATCGTGGTAGGCGAGATGCGCGACCCCGAAACCATGCGCATCGCCGTAGCCGCCGCCGAGACGGGCCATCTCGTTTTCTCCACGCTGCACACCGTGGACGTCGCTTCCACCATCTCCCGCATCTCCGATTCGTTCCCTCTAGAACGTCAGAACTCTATTCGCCAGGAGCTGGCAATGGCTCTCGCCGCCGTCCACACGCAAATCCTTCTCCCCAGAAAAGGTGGCGGCCGCATCCCTGCCGCCGAACTTCTTGTGGTCGGCTACGGCGCCCGTCATCATGTCCGGAAAAACGCGCTGCAACACCTTCACCAGGAAATCCCGCTCACCAAAAAGAAAGGATCCTTCACGCTCGAAGAATCCTTGGTCCATCTGATCCACTCCAACCAAATCGACAAAGAAGACGCCCAACTCTGCTCCATCCACCCCGACGACCTGGACATCCTCCTGAAATCCCCATCAACGTCTACCTCTGCCTGAAGAGCAAACCTGTTCGACGTCTTGCCATTTCTGATGCCATATGCCATTATAACTGCCATGACACTCAAGGTCGATAAGGCGGGCCGCATCATACTTCCGAAGCCCGTCCGTGATCGCTTCCAGCTCCGCGAAGGTTCCGAGCTGGAGTTAGAAGAGCGGCCCGAAGGCTTGACACTCCGTCCGGTCGAGCAAAAGTCCTCAATGGTCCAGGAGCATGGCATTTGGGTCCATCAGGGAAAAGCACCCTCAGGTTTCGATTGGGACACCATGGTCGACGCCATTCGCGACACTCGCATCAAGGACGCGTCCGGCCTGTGAAGGCATATCTCGACACTGCGATTCTCGTAGCAGCTTCTGTCGCCGGGCACCCACACCACGCTCAATCGCTCACCACTTTGCAATCAGTCTGCGATAGCAGCATCACTGGCTGCATCAGCGGTCACGGTCTCTCGGAACTCTACGCCGTTCTTACCCGGACGCCCTTCACACCTCCG
>Ga0137407_10003249_pt1 | contig 10792 bp, 9 predicted proteins | sample CZOMad2_2_16fung_FD_108410 | JGI IMG/M metagenome (GOLD analysis project Ga0137407, IMG submission 108410) | Vadose zone soil fungal communities from Angelo Coast Range Reserve, California, USA - CZOMad2_2_16fungal (Illumina Assembly) | ecosystem: Environmental > Terrestrial > Soil > Vadose zone...
CGGCCTGCGAGTGCACGATATTGGACAGGATTTTTCCCGACCCGTCGCTCTGTCGCTCGACCACGGCGGCGGCGGTTTCGTCGCAGGTGGTCTCGATCCCTAGCACCAGCATCGGCGTGTCGTTGTCCAATTTGAGTCCTTGCGCTAGCAACGCTTCCGTAACCGGGTAGCATTACGAGGTCTCAACGTGCAATCGTCTGGTAATGCCGGCATCGTTCTGGCGGAGATCTGAAGTATGGCCGTTCTCGTCACGCGCCCGCACCCGGACGATGAGACGACTGCCAAGGCCCTCCGCGACAGGGGTTTTGAGGTCCTGCGCGCGCCGATGCTGCGGTTCGAGCCGGTCCCGTTCCAGGATGACGCCGATGCACAGTACGGCGCCGTCATCGTTACCAGCGCCAATGCGCTGCGCGCCATCGCATCCCATCTCGCAGGCAGCCGGCTGCTGAAACTGCCGCTTTTTGCAGTGGGAGAAAGTACCGCGGCTGCGGCCCGCAATGCCGGATTTAGCGAGGTGATCGCGTCCAAGGGCGACGCGGGGGCTTTGCGCGATCTCGTGCTGGCCAGCGTGAAATCGAAACAACTGAAGAAAGCCAGCCCGCTGCTGTACCTCGCGGGCGCCGATCTCGCGCGCGATCTCGCCGGCGAGCTCGGCGAAAAGGGCTTTACGGTGGTGACGCACACCACTTACCGGATGGTGCCAGCCCCCAGCCTGCCGCGGGAAGTATGTGACGCTTTCGTGGCGCATGAGGTCGAGGCGGTGCTGCATTATTCACGCCGCAGCGCGCGTGCGTTTCTGGAGGCCGCGCGTTCCGGAGGCGTCGAAATATCGGCATTGGCGCTGCCGCAGTGCTGCATTTCGCCGGCCGTGGCCTCAATCCTGCGGGACGCCGGCGCGCCCCAGGTCGCGGCAGCAGTTTCGCCGGACGAAAATGCGTTATTCGAGGCCTTGGGTCGTGTTTTGCGGCCCCGATTGGGCTCTAATCTTTAAGTCTGAGCAGTATCTTACCGGAAAACCGGTGCCCCTCTTTGCGGATCATGCTCTAAGACAACCCGATTCTGCTAAGTTCCGGCACCTGAACGTTCAAGGGAACCGCTGTGATGGTTGATGACAGGCCCGAAGAGACTGGATCGCTGCCCGATTCCGAGCGGCCGAAGCGTGAGCCGCCGACCATCGATCTCGAGGCGACCGAGGTGTCGACCGAGCCGCAGGCTGCCGCCGCCGCCACGGCGGCCGAGCCTCAGCCCGAGTCGGTTTCCGAGGCGCCCGCTGCCCCGGCTCCGCAGCCGGTTTCACCCTGGATCGTCGCGCCGCTCTCCGGCGCGGTCGCTGCCGCACTGGTGATCGGCGTCGGCTGGATGCTGGGATGGCCCCCAATCCAACCCGCGTCTGCGCCGCAGCCTAATGCCGCCATCGACGGTCTGACCGCGCGTATTGCCGGCCTTGAGTCCAAGTCAGGCAAGGCCGTGGCCGATCCTGCCGCTGCCGCGCGCACCGAGGCGCTGGAAAAATCGCTCGCCGCATTGCGCACTGAACTCGCCGCGACCCGCGCACAGGGCGAGAAGCTCGCATCTGCCATCAACGACGTGAAGGCCGCGCCGCGTGCCGATGGCGCGGCCGGCTCGCCGGATCTTTCCGCGATCGACGAACGCATTGCGAAAGTCGAGAGCCTGATGCGGGCGCAAAGCGCCGAGATCGCCCAGCAAGGCAGCAAGATCGCTGACGCCAGGGCGGCCGACGCAAAACCCGCCGACGATATGCCGCTGCGCCGCGTGGTGGCGGCGGCCCTGCTCGATGTGCTGGTGCGGGTCGGCGATCCCTATCCGGCGGCGCTTTCGGTGGCGAAGGCGCTGGCGCCCAATCCCGATGCCTTGAAGCCGCTCGATCAATTCGCGGACAAGGGCGTGCCGAACGCCGGCAGGCTGAGTACGGAATTGCTGGCGTTGGTGCCAAAACTCCAGCCCGTCGCACAGCAAAACAATGCCACGACCGGTGCGGGCATTGTCGAGCGGCTGCAGGCGGGCGCCGCAAAACTCGTCAAGATCGAGCGCACCGACACCGTCGGCAATGATCGCGGCGCCGTGGTGGCGCGGATCACCGCTGCAGCGTTGCGAAACGATTCCAATGAGGCGAGGCGGGAGCTGAAGACCCTGGAGCCTGCCGATCGCGCCGCGGCGCAAGGCTGGCTTGAAAAGGCCGATGCGCGCGACGCTGCGCTTGCCGCATCCCGTCAATTCGCGGCTGACGCCATGGCCGTGTTGGCCAAACCGGCGCAGTAAGGATTTCGATGATCCGGATCATTCTGTTTCTGCTGTTGATCGCGCTGGGAGCGGCCGGCGCGGCCTGGGTTGCCGAACAGCCCGGCGACTTCATGCTGTCATGGGGCAGCTTGCGTATGCGGACCACGCTGCCGGTGTTCATGCTGGGGCTCGGCATCGTCGTCGTTGCCGCCATCATGCTGTGGGGGATACTGCGCGGCCTATGGCGCACGCCGGAACGTCTCCGGCGCAACCGCCGCGAACGGCGTCACGCCCGCGGCCGGCATGCAATCACGCAAGGATTGCTTGCGATCGGACATGGCGATTCCTCCGCCGCGCGCGCGCATGCCGAGATCGCGCGCAAACATGCCGCGCACGATCCGCTGGCGTTGCTGCTGCATGCGCAATCGGCGCAGCTCGATGGCGATCGTGAAGGCGCGCAGCGTGCGTTCCGCGCCATGGCCGAGCGCGAGGATACGCGGCTGTTGGGCCTGCGCGGCCTGTTCATCGAGGCGCAGCGCGCCGACGATCCCGTCGCCGCCGTCATGGTCGCCGAGGAAGCGCTGAAACTGTCGCCCTCGTCGTCATGGGCTTCGCATGCGGTACTCGGCTTCTGCTGCGCCAAGGGCGACTGGGCCGGAGCGCTGAAAATCCTCGACAACAATCAATCTGCCGGGCTGATCGACAAGGCGACCTACCGCCGGCAGCGCGGCGTGCTGCTGACGGCGCGCGCGCTGGAGCTCGAAAAGGTCGATCGCGATCTGTCGCGCGAGAGCGTCATGGAAGCGATCAAGCTGGCGCCGACGTTGGTGCCGGCCGCGGTGCTGGCGAGCAAGTATGAAAGCGAGGCGCATCAGGTGCGGCGCTCGATGCGCATCGTCGAGACAGCATGGCTGGCGCAGCCGCATCCCGATCTTGCCGACGCCTATGCGCACGTGAAGCTCGGCGACTCCGCGCGCCAGCGGCTGGTGCGGGTGCAGACGCTGGCCGCCAAGGCGCCCGGTCACATCGAGGGCGCGCTGGCGATTGCGCGCGCCGCGATCGACGCGTCCGAATTTACCATGGCACGCGAGGCGCTGGCGCCGTTCACCAGCGCGCCGACACAGCGTGTCGCGATGCTGATGGCGGAGATCGAGCGTACCGAACACGGCGATTCCGGTCGTGCGCGGGCGTGGACCTTGCGCGCCGTGCGTGCGCTGCACGATCCGGCCTGGACCGCGGATGGCTATGTCTCAGATCGCTGGCGCCCGGTGTCGCCGGTATCAGGCAGACTGGACGCCTTCCAGTGGCAGACACCGGTCGCGGCACTTCCGTCCGACAAGGGCGACGCGATCGAATCCTCGCCGTTCGAGGAAGCCATGCTGGCGGCCCCGCACCGGGCGATCGTGATCGAGCCGCCCAAGCCCGTTGAGCAGGAGCCGGCCCTGGCGGCCGTCGCCCCAGCACCTTCGGCCGCGTTCGCCTCGGTCGCACCCTCAGTTTCAGCCTCTACGCCAGCCGCCGAGCAGGACAATGCGCCGCCGCCGGATGCCGCCGCCGCCGAGGCCACCCTCGCCAAGATGGCACCCTCTGAAGCGGCTACCCTCCCCGCTCCATCACCCGAGCCGTCCGAATCGGCTGCAGTCCGACCGGCCCCCTTGTTCCGGGCGCGGCAGGATATTCCAAAGGCTGTTCCAGCTTCCATTCCCGCCGTAATCCCGATCATCCGGGCACCCGACGATCCCGGCGTCGATGAAGACGGCGCACCCGACGAATTCGCGGAACAAATCGGCCCGCCCAAGGCGCAAGCCGGCGGCTGGCGGGGATTTTTGTCACGCTGGGGTGGTAACTAGGGTTTTTCCGGTTCTGATTGAATCAGAACCGGGGCTCTAGATTCTGGTTTTGACGCGTTTTCTTGACGCGAACCGGGGTCCACTCCGCTCGAAAACGCTATCCAGAGCCCGCGTTTTTCTTGCCAATCGGGGCTGTGCCCGATATCAGGTGCGGGCGTTTTCGGCTCTTCCCGGACGCCCACGTTTGGTCCGCCGCAATAGCTCAGTTGGTAGAGCACGTCATTCGTAATGACGGGGTCACAGGTTCGAGTCCTGTTTGCGGCACCAATCAAATCAACTACTTAGGCTACTTCTCAGGATCCTCGAAAAAACCCTGTGCCGGCAAACCAGTTGCGGTCGGTGCGGCTGCGTTTGCCCTGACCACAGGTGAGCAGCTCAAGTCGATGCCGGGCCCATCTCCAAAGCTCGTACTAAATATTGCTGCGGCGACAAGCACCGGCACTGTCGCCACTGTATCCTTTAGCCCGCTGACCTTCGCCAAGGTCGAGCCTCCGCCGCCAGTCATCCCGGCCGGCGATAAACAGCAACAGGGCTAAGCCGGCGCGGGACCGAAGCCCCGCGCCTCGCTCTCTTGTTCTTCAGCCTTGTGGGGTTGGCGTGGTAGCCGGGAGACTTAGCGGGGCTCCTCCAAGCGAAACAGGCCCTACAGGTTTAGGCTGCCGAGCCATCTTTTTGCGCATTACTCGGGATAGCCGGTTACCAGCGTGCCTTGCTGGAATGGAGGAAGTTACTTCCGGGCTTATTGCATTTTGCAGCGAGTCGACCTTCGCTATAAGCGTGGAGATCTTCGCAGAGATCTTCTTCACGTCTTCATGCTCATCCGCTATCTGAGCGGATATCTTCTTCACACCGACCTGTTCATCCACGACGCTCTGTCTTAGAGAAGCAAGCGCAATTGAATCCTGCTGAAGAAGAGCTGTGTTTTGCTGCAACAAGAAGTTATTCTCTTGCAGCGAGGCAACGTGTTGCTGCTGGGCCGACTGAATATCCTTCAATGCGGCGACAGCCGGATCCGATATTGGATCGGAAGCTTTCTGGTGCGGAAGCAGTTCGGCCAAGCTGCTGAAATTCGGCAGAGTAAAATCGGAAGGCGAAAAGGTATAGACAGCCACAGTCGTGTTTATTCCAAGAGCGATCACTGACAGTGCCAGGATCGATTTCCGGCTTGATTGTTTACTCGGTGCCTTGGATTCGGGTTGTTCGGTTTGGCTCTGTATTTCCGATGTCTTGGTCACGTGCACTAACCTCAATGAGTGAACAAAAAGGAGCCGTCGCTGGATCGTCCCTCGCGACGGCTCCTTTACGCGGCACCCGACTAAACTGCCTGAGATTATAGGCTGATGAGATTAATTCCGCGTTAGCGCCTCAGTCTCCTGGCATGCGCGACCACTCGGCGCGGCGAACTTCGGCCGCACTGCGCGGGCCTGGATGGTGCTATCCCGCGCGCCTTGCAACGATCGTCCACGCTAGTCCGGTCAACTCGCCGCAAATCAGCCAGTCGAGGCTGACGTGATGTTCCTTGGTGAACTGCAGCAAATCGTAATGCCTGAGCCGAGCTTTGACCTTAAGGATGTCCGACTCCGAAACAACGATGTCCGCTGCGACCAGATCAATCCGCCGCCTTATCTCGTCGTTAAATTTGCGCCGCTCTTTCAGTCTCTCGGGGTTTCATTGCTTCCGGGGCCTTTTGCATTTCCGTGCTTGGCGGCCGATGGGCGGCCCAAGCCGTCAGGCTATTGCAACCCGGTCGGATTGGTCACGCCGCCGATGGGCGAGATCGTCCCGCCTGCACCGTTGCTGGTGAAGCGGTTGTTCGTATTGGAACTGACGGTACCGGATACGCCGGTATTGTTGAATGAGAGGTCGTTGTTGGACAGGTTGACCGATCCTCCCGTCCGGTTGATACCGATCCCATTGAAGGTAACCGTGGTGGCGTCAACGTTGATTCCACCGCCCGAGATGGCAATGCCCGATGTGGCATTGCTTGACACGAGGGAATTGCTGAGATGAACGGCCGCGCCGGCACCGACCGCGACACCGTTGTTGGCATTGATGACCCTGAGATTGCTGAGCGTCGTCTTGATCGGGCCGGCGCCCGCGCTCGCTATCGTAATGCCGGCGCCTCCCATGTCCCGGAGAGTGGTGTTCACGACGTTCAGCGCCCCGGTGGTGCGCCGATCGTCGATGCCGGTCGCCGTGGCGCTGAAATTGCCATTGAGCAGACAGTCCTCGATATTGACGAAGCTCCCGGCTCCCGCGCCGAGAATCCGGATGCCGACGATGCCGGTGTCAAAGCCTTGGAGGTTGATGTTGCGGAGGTTCACCGTCTTCCGCGTGTCCGTTCCGGCAAAGGAATCGAAGGGAATATTGATGCCGTTTGTTCCGGAATAGAGGATCGAGGCGAACACCTCGTGACAATCGATGGTGATCGATTTGATGATGGTTACCGCGCCGAAGCCACCGGGATCGAGGCAGTTGATCTCGCCGTTCACGGCCGTCTTCGAGATCGCGCCCGCGAAGGTCTTGCACGGCGCCGTGCGGCTGCACGGATTGGCGTCATCGCCGACACCAGACACCCAGGTCCGGCTGGCTTACGCGTAAGCGGGATCGGCAATGAGGAAGAAAGCGATCATCGCCCCGGCAACGGCAAAAGGCACAGCAAGAAGTCTCCTCATTTCCGCCTCCAATGTTCAAAATGGGACTTCGATGGATGGTTCGGCTTGATGAGCCGCACATCGGCTGTAGCAGGGAACAGCAGCCTTAGGTTGTGACCCATATCACGTAAGTACTGCAACAGCAGCGGACTATCTGAACTCGCCGACCGCAAGGCCACCTTTCCCGTAAAGCAATACAGCGCAGCAATTGTCGCAAATCCCGAGTAATCTCACGAAATAGCCGACGGCCTATTTCGTAATGACGGGGTCACATGTTCGAGTCCTGTTTGCGGCACCAGCTTTCCAGATCCTTCGAACAGGTCCACGCTTGCCGCTCTCGGCCCGCATTTGCGTGACCCATCTCACATAACAAATCGTCGGCCCGGCGTAGTCTTCCCGTCGACCTCAAGGGGAGATTCATCATGCGTAAATTCATTCTGATTGCAGGATTTGTTTTGGCATCCGCGGCCGCGCAGGCTGGCGATCGGAGCCTTTCGCTCGGTAGCGAAACCACGACGGTGGCCGCGCCGGCCAAGGCTGCCGAAGGATCGAAAACCGCGGAAGTACCGCCGGCTGCGGAAGCGCCGAAGGCGGAAGCACCGAAATATATCGAGCGGCCGGCGGTCGTTGAACCCAAGGCCGAGGCGCCCAGGCCGGATACAATCAAGACGCAGGCGGCCAAGATTGAGCAGCCCGCCGTCGAGCCCGCTAAACCTGTCGCCCGGAAAACGGCGTCAACCTCGAAGAGCGAGAAGCCGCGACGCCAGCGCCACTGGAACGAAGCGCGCATCATCCGCGAGCTGCATCGGCACGGCATCTACTGGTGATCTGCGCCGCCAGCCAAATGAACGGCGTCATGCCCGGCCATGACGGTGGTGGGTGAGGCGCGACGCCTGCTCGTGCCGCGATCTCTTACTGCGAAACCGTCTGCACCACGCTGCTGATCGGGCGGCTGGCAACCGCCGGCACCTTCTGCTCCTTCACCAGCATGGCGTCGTATTCGGGCAGGGTTTCGAGCTGTTCCTTGGCCTTCATCTGAACGACCTTGTAGCCACCGGCCTTCAGGCGGCGCAGCAGCGCCGGCAAGGCAATCGCCGTGTGCTTCTGCAGATCGTGCATCAGGATGACGCCCTTGCCCTGCTTGTCGAGCTTGGTCATCACGTTCTGAATGACCTGGTCCGGACCGGAGGACTTGAAGTCGTTGGAATCGACGTCACAGGAAAACATCGCGATGTTTCGCGTGCCGAGATAGCCCAATGCTGCCTGCGTGTGAGCGAGCGCGGGGAAGCGGAAGAACGGCGCCGGCGCCGAACCCAGCGCCATCTTCACGGCGCTAAAGCCCTTCTCGATTTCTTCCCGGACCTGCGGCTCGGTCAGCTTCTTGCTGTCGAGATGGGCGTGCGACCAGGTGTGCGAGCCGATGGTGTGACCGGCGGCGGCGACCTGGCGAAGAATTTCCGGATGATACGTCGTGTGCTTGCCGACCGGGAAGAACAGGCCCTTGGTGCATTCGTCCGCCAGCGCCTTGAGCACGGCGGGCGTGGTCGGCCACGGACCGTCGTCGAACGTCAGCACGACCTCCTTGTCGGTCAGGAAATCGAACTGCTTGTACTGCAGGAAACCGAAGCCCGGTCCGCCCGTGGTGTCGATCACGACAATGCGGCTGACACCGAGCGCATCGGGATTGGCGCAGGTCGATTTCATCGGCTGAGGTGCGGGGGCAGGCTTCGACAGCGAAGCCGTGACCTCGACATCATCCTTGGGTGCAGGTTTGGCTGCGGCTGATGCCGGCAGCGGTTCGGCCTTGCGGGCGGCGACGGTCTGAGGCGGGGCCGCATCTGCGCGCGGCGCGGAGGTCCAGAACCAAATTCCGGCGATGACAACCGCCGCGACAACACTGGCCAGCATCAGGCCGAACGCATTACGCATCGCTACTCTTTCCAAATACTCGGGATACACACACGCACACGATACCCGCCATTAATGCGAACAAGGTCTTAACGCCTCACCAACACGGTCTGGTTAGGCCAGGAAAATTAGGGATTATCCTGAGTGACGTCAGTCACAGTCGCGGCAGCGGTTCCGGCGCATGGTCGGGTCATTAACAACCGGCCCACATCCTTGGGCCAATGGGAGCCGACAATGACCACACTGTTCACCAGTACCGTTCGCAAGGTCAGTTTAGCGCTGGCTTTCGCCGCCTCGTTTTCCGCCGTTTCATCGACCGCAAGCTTTGCTTTCAGCGCCGAAGCGCAGCAGCAGTGCACCAGCGATGCGTTCCGCCTCTGCAGCTCGGAAATCCCGAACATTCCGAAGATCACGGCTTGCATGATGAAGCATCGCTCCGATCTGAGCGCCAACTGCCGCACCGTGATGGACCGCGATCTCGCCGCGCAGAAGTCCGGCAAGCTGGCCGAGCAATGATCGGCCGGCCGTCGATCTAGGGAACGCTTGCGGCGATGCGACGCAGGCGTTTTCTACCCTTCACGACGTTCATAAAGCGCCCCTGCCGGGCGATTTCGCCTGCCACAAATGCGTTGCGACCCGGACTTCGGGGTTCTAGAACCCCCCGGATTGCGTTCCCCGGGCACCAAGGCATAGCAAATGAGCAAAATTCTTTTTGTCGTTCCCTTCGTTCTGATGGCCTCGAGCGCATCAGCGCAGCAGAAGGAGGGACATGACGCCTGCGCCCGCGATGTCTCGCGGTTTTGCCGGGCGCACATGCAAGAGGGCGACCAGATCGTTCTGGCCTGCCTGAAGCAGAACCGTGCGCGCATCAGCAAGGCCTGCCAGCAGACCTTGGCGAGCCACGGCCAGTAAGCCCGTATGCGTCAGCCGCCGTAGAGGTAGTTCGGCAGCCACAGCGTCATGCCCGGCCAGAGATACATGATCACCATGCAGACGATGACGATCAGCATGTAAGGCATCATGCCGGCGAAGATCTGGTTGAGGGTGACGTGCTTCGGCGCGACGCCCTTGAGGTAGAACGCCGACATCGCGACTGGCGGCGACAGGAACGCGGCCTGCAGGTTCACGAACACCAGCGTGCCCCAGAGAATCGGGTCGATGCCGAAATGCTTCAGCATCGGCAGGAAGATCGGCACGAAGATGATGATGATCTCGGTCCATTCCAGCGGCCAGCCCAGCACGAAGATGATTGCCTGCGACAGGATCATGAACTGCACCGGCGTCATGTTGAGCGAGAGCACCCATTGCTCGAGCAGCGCCTGTCCGCCGAGAATCGCAAACACCGCCGAGAACAGCGCTGAGCCGACGAACAGCCAGCAGACCATGGCCGTGGTCTTCGCGGTCAGGAACACCGCTTCCTTGGTGCGCTTCCAGTCGAGCGTACGGGCCTGCACCGCCAGCAAGAATGCGCCAAAGGCGCCAACGGCGGCGGACTCGGTCGCGGTACAGATTCCGAACAGGATTACGGCGAGCACGACGACGGTGAGAATGCCGAGCGGCATGGTCGACGAGGTCAGCAGTTTCACAACCGAAAGCCGCTCGGCGTTGAACCGCCAATAGTAACGGACCTGCAACAGCGCGCAAACAGCCGCGATGCCCCAGAACCAGAGATGGAATTCGAGTCCTGGCCCCTGCTCAGCGGGCGTGGCCTCTTTCGTAACCAGCTCAGGTGTGCCCAATTGCTGCACGCCGGTTACCGCGAGTTCGACGGCGGCCTGCTGGTGAATAACAACGTACCACCAGACGGTGGCCAACGTGCCGGCGACGATCATAAACGGCACCAGCGCGTACACGAAACTCGAGAGCAGCATCCAGTAGCTGACCCGACGGCCTTCCGCGTCGATTTGCCTTGCCCGCGACGGCGAGAACAGCCCCTTAATCAGCGAGATCAGGATCGTTTGTGAACGATAGGTGTCCTCGAATCTCGACAGCCACGGCGGCACCGGAACCTTCGTCTGGTCCTCCGGCAACGGCGGGGCGATCTTCGGATTGATCATCGCCCAGGCGACTATGTAAATGAGATACAGGAACGACAGAAAGAAGCCGGGGAACATCGCCGCCGCGTACAGCTTGACGATC
>Ga0137407_10003250_pt1 | contig 10792 bp, 17 predicted proteins | sample CZOMad2_2_16fung_FD_108410 | JGI IMG/M metagenome (GOLD analysis project Ga0137407, IMG submission 108410) | Vadose zone soil fungal communities from Angelo Coast Range Reserve, California, USA - CZOMad2_2_16fungal (Illumina Assembly) | ecosystem: Environmental > Terrestrial > Soil > Vadose...
GCCGCCCAGCCACGATCCGGATTGGCACCGATGATGCCAACGCGAATTCTCTTGGTCATGATGCCTTGTTGAACATGTAGCGAGCGATCTTCCAGCCGCCCGGTCCCCGGGTGAAAATGAAGAGCTCCCGGTTCGCCTCGGGCCCGCTCGCGCCCGTGGCCGCAACGGTGGCCGTGCCCGCCGAGTGGGTGCGCGCGTACGCGACATCGCCCTTCACCGTCAGCTCGTCGACGGTGAAGTGGATCGCGATACGGATGTTCGAGAAGACCGCGTCGTACGCGCCTCGGACCGCCGACCTGCCGGCCGCCGTCGGGAAGCCAGCGGGCATGAAGACGCCGTCCTCGGCGTAGAGCTGTTCGATCCGACCCGCGTCCCCGGCGTTCAGGGACGTTTCGTAGGTGGCCAACAACGTGCGCAGCTGTTGCTCAGCGGGAGACATGACAACCTCCAACGAGTGATCCACGTGAGGCGTGGAGGCCAGGAGCGCGAACGGCAACAGCAATGCGGGGAAGCGGGAGCGATGGGTCATGTGAGATCCGAGGGTTGAGGTGGTGCGAAGGCGACCAGCAGGTCGCGGAGCGCGGTGAGTCGAGCACGACCGAGATGCCCAAGGGTCTGTTTCGCGGCTTCGGGTACGTCGCGATCGAGGCGACGCAGCAGGGCCCTACCCGCGGCCGTGATCCGATTGGTGCTGCGACGGCGATCGTCAGAATCAGTGCCCCGCACGACGAGTCCTGCGTGCGCCAGCCCTGACATCAGGCGCGTGAGATCGGAATCGCGCGTGACCATCCGCGCTCCGATCTCGGTGCAGGACAGTCCCTCTCGCCCTGCCGCGCGGAGAATGCGCAGGACGTTGTATTGCGACGGCGAGAGCCCGGCGGTGGCAGTCACCGCATTGGATCGTTCGGCCGCCAGCCATGCGGCCCGCACCAGCGCGATCAGCACCTCCTCTTCCAGCGAATCGCGGATCGCCATGGCGGCGGCAGGCGTGGGAACTGACATGGGGGATAATTACTCCTCGCGAGGAGTATTGTCAAGTGCCAGGTGGGGGGACACCAACAATCCACTGGGGAGAAGAGCACATCTTCAAGTACCGATATGTGGAATCAGGTTTTCCGTGGTCTGACGAGCACCTCTGACTTAGCCGATAAATTGTTGCGCGATCCCGGCGTGTCAGCGTAAAGTCCTATGGTTCCCATAGCGAACACGCTGCACGCCGCTGTCCTTCGTACGTTCGATATCGCTTATCGGCCTAGCGATGCGAAGATGAAGAGGCATGACGGTCTACTGACGGTTGAGGGGCGGTCTAGGTTAGCTGGCCTCGCCAAGGCGTTTCCTCAGCACGAGATTCTGGTGACCACGTGGGTAGTCGTCTACCGTAGCCAGAGTCTTAAAGCCGCGCTTCGTGTAAAAGGCTGGAGCTTGGAAGGTGAACGTCGTGAGAAAGATCTGCCTACAGCCGCGTCGGCGAGCCTCGTGCTCTGCTGCCCCGAGTAGTTTCGTCCCCAAGCCCCGGCCACGTTGCGACTCCTCTACCCAGAACTGCCGAATCTCGCAGCAACCGCCCCAGGTATTCCCGCAAATCCCAGCGACGATTTGCTCTCCCTCGCCTCTCACGAAAATCGCCAGCCCCTCGCCGTCCGTGATCCGCGTCACGCTTGAATTGAACTCGTAGAGCCGGTCCTCCAAATACTGAACCTGTTCGGGCGTAGGATCGGTCTCGATGACGAATTCTGATGCAGGCATCGTTCACACCTCTCTTTTATTGCTCCCTACTTGCGAGGCCCGTCCGCTTCAAGCGCTTGTTAGGCCGCTGACGTCTGGGGCGGTGGCGTGATGGGCGTGCCCTGCGCGGCCATTAGGCGCCATCGACTCTCGCGCTCGAGGAAGACGTGTGTGTACCGGCTACTCGCGGCAAAGGGCGCTCCACCAAACCGACCTCGCATGTGAGTCCTTCCGGTGATCACCGCCACGTCTTGATACCGGCGCACCCTCCTGTCAGCCGGATCGATGGCGTCGAACACGAGTTGGCCCGACCCGACCAAGTCGAGGAAGGGCGCCCGCAGAATCTCGGACCCGGTCATCACATCGATCAACAGAAAATCTGGAGCGAGCAGTTGGTCGAGGGCATCGCGGTTGACGCCAAGGAGAGCCGCGAAGAACTGATCATCCGCCGACAAAGGATCTGCTTGAGCGACGTAGCTCCCTTCCGCTTGCTGCAAGACGATGCGATACCCATCACGGTCTTCATACGTGCGACCTCGTACCTCCCAGTATGGATTGAACGCTGTGACCTGCGTGAACCCGGCAGCCAGCATGCCGGCGCACGTGGCTTGCCACTCTGATTCAGCCGGTGTGTAGAAAACCGCCAAGTCTTCGACCGTAGGTGCCGGACGCACCGGGTGCTTGCGAGAGTGTGTGAACTCAAAGTGGTAATTCGCTCCAGCCACACCGAGCATTATGCCGTCAAATCCGTCATGGTTCTCGAAGCGTCCGATGACGCGAAGACCAAGGCCGCGACAGTACATGTCCTTGGTACGTTCGATATCGCTTACCGGCCTAGCGATGCGAAGATGAAGAGGCATGACGGTTTACCGACCGTTGAGGGGGCGATCTAACGAATCGCGCTTAAGCTGCGCGAGCGAGTACCGCAGCAGCAAGTAGGGCTCGAGCGCGCTCGAGCCAAGGCACCACCACGCGTCTAAGACTCGAAGCCGCAGCAGATACCACTGCTCCGGCCCGCTGATGAGGGTCATGGTCCGGAGGCCCCGAGCGACTGCTGCTGCTCCACCAAGTCGCGGCCGATCCATACGATCCGGTCGCCGCACATGATTGCGTCGACCGGGTAGGGCTGTAGCGCGAAAGAGAGCCCATCCGAGGTCGCTAGCCGCGTGCCAGGGAAGTAGTAGAAACAGCGCTCGCCGCCCGGATGACTGTGGATCATCCCCACCGTGTTCGCCCAGCCGGCGTCCTCACATGTCTGCCGCGGCACGACGGACGTCGGAGTCGACTCCGCAGGCTCCACGTCCGCTGGGGCAATGCGCTGGACGATCACGGTGTCGCCGCGAACCGCGCCGATCATGCAGCCTAGGAACTCGGTCGGATACGACTGATACTGAAGGAGGAGGAGGCGCCGGGCCTGATCGGAGAACACGAGGGCGCGGGCCCGCAATGGGGTCGCGCCCGCCAAGCGTGCGGGGTGCACCTGCAGCATGAACAGGGCCAAGAGGCCTGCCGCCGGAACAGCAGCGCGCGCGACGCGTTTCAACAACCGCACACTTATACCCTCCATCTGCAAAGCGCTCAGGTCGTAGTCGAACCGGTGCCGCACGACCTTGCCGCTCGATCACCGCGTGACCGCTTTCGTCCGTCGGTCCACGGGAACAGGACTCCGGTCGCCACGGAAGTATTCCCGCGGGAATGTCCGCGGGGCACCTGTGGTCCAGGCGTCGGGAGATGCTACTCCCGAACCGTTTCAGGAGGACGAATTCATGGTGGCGTCGACGGTAGTATCGCAGCTCCTCGCGCGCTGGGCGCACCTCTACGGCCACACGCCCGTGAGGGCTTCGGTGACCTATCTGCATCTTGTCGGCATCCTGGTGGGGGGCGGCGTGGCCGTCGCGGCGGATCGCGCCTCGCTCCGCCTCTCGCCTGCGACGTCGGACTGGTCCGCGGAGCTGGCTCGCCTGGCCGGTGTGCACCGCTGGGTGGTAGCAGGCCTCGCTCTCATTTTTGCAAGCGGTCTGCTGATGATGTTTGCGGAGCTTGACAGCTTTGCCACCTCGGTCGTGTTCTGGACCAAGATGGGGCTCATCGCCCTGTTGCTTGGCAATGGCTACATACGGATGCGAGCGGAGACCGCGCTCCGACAGGGCCGCGCCGCCGGATGGGGTCGGTTCCGGCGGACATCGGTTACAAGCCTCGTGCTGTGGTTGGTCATCCTCTTGGCCGGCACGCTGCTCCACTCCACCACCTGATGATCAGACCCGATGCTCGCCGCCCTGCTCCAAACTGCCGCTGCTCTTACGGTGCTGAACGTCGCGCCGCAGCCGGTCAGGCACCTCGCCTCGGCAGCGGCGGCAACCGCGCGTGCGTTCGAAACCGGGTGGATGATACCGCCCGACCAGCGCGGCGATTTCTGACTCTGCAGCACCGGTCCCATCTCACCGAGTCCTTGGGCTGCATGATCGCGCAGTCCTTCGCAGGTCCGTGCTCGCTGCGCGGTTTCCCGGAGGCGAACGAGTTCTTCTGCGTGCAAGTGGGTTGGACCTCCTCGGCGTGGTGGCGGTCTGGCTCCGGGGGCTGGAAATGCAAGCGGCCGCCGATAGGTTCCCGGCAACGCAAAGACCCGGGGGGCCCACCATGCAGGTACGTCACAGGGAGACTGGAGAGATCATTTTCGAGGTGTCAGGTACGTCGCTCGTGGGCCGCCAGCTCCGGGGCGCCCGGCTGCATCACGCCGCGCTGCGGGGTGAAGACTTGACCGGGGCGGATCTGCGGGGTGCGGACCTCTGCATCGCCGACCTCGCCGGCGCGACGTTGAGCGGCGCGAATCTGACGGGCGCGGACCTGAGCGGTGCGACGCTGACCGGAGCCAAGCTGAACGGCGCCTTCTTGCTCGATGCCAAACTGTTGGGCGTGAACCTCGCGAACGCGAGCCTGCGACGGGCCGACCTCACGCGCGCTACACTTCGGTTCGCGGACGCCTCCGGCGCGGACTTCACCGATGCGATCATGCCTCGCGCCGACCTGAGCTACGGGGCGTTCGGCGGTGCCAGCTTCTCGGGTGCCCAGCTCGACGAGGCCAGCCTGAACTTCGCCAACTTTGCGGCAGCGAAGCTTCCCTACGCCAGCCTCGTGTGCGCGGTGCTCATCCAGACAGATCTCAGGAACGCCGACCTTGGCGACGCCGATTTCATGCACGCGGCGCTCAACGAGGCGGACCTGGGCGGTGCGAATCTCGCCGGGGCGATGTTCCGGCGGGCGGTGCTGGGCAGGTGCCGGCACCTCGATCGCGCCCAGGGTGTGCCTGACGCCGTCGGGCTGGCGCCGGCCTAGCGCTGGCCGCGCCGCGCCTCGGCGAGGATCGCTGCGACCTTGTCCAACAGCGACTGCGGCAGGTCGATGCGCCGCATCTTGCTCTTCAGCTCCTGCAGGACGCTCGCCTCGAAGGCATGTTCGCTGGCGCACTGCCGGCACGTGTCGAGATGCTGCTTCACCATGGCGATCTCGACCGGCGACAGCTCCCGATCGAGATAGTCGTTGAGCCGCCGGAACACTTCCTCACAGGTGTAGCGATCCACTGCGGTCATCCGCGCTCCTTGGCTGCCTCGGGCACGACGCCGTGCTCGACGGCCACTCGCCACAGCAGCTTCTGGAGGATCTTGCGACCGCGGTGCAGACGCGATCGCACGGTGCCGACGGGGATGCCGAGGATACCGGCGATCTCCTCGTAGGAGAAGTCCTCGACGAAGTACAGGGTCGAAACCACGCGGTATTCCTCAGGCAGGCCCAGCAACGCTTCTGCGATCTGCTCACTGTCGAGCCGATTGAGCAGGGCCTGTGCCGGATCGGCCGGGCCTTGGTGCAGGCCGAGCTCCGCCGTCCGGCTGTAGAGATACAACTCCGGCGTTTCGTCCAACTCCACCGGCAGCCCCTCATGCCGCTGGCGCCGGTGACGGGAATAGTAGCAGTTGGTCAGGATGCGGAAGAACCAGGCCTTGAAGTTGGTGCCCGGTCGAAACGTGCCGAACCCGCGGCAGGCGGCCAGGGCCGCCTCCTGCATGAGATCCTCGGCGTCTGCCCGGTTGCGCAGCAGCCGCAGCGCGAGCCCGTACGCCCGCCCGAGCAGCGGCTTCAGCAAGTCGTCGAGCTCTTGGAGCGCGGGAACGGCCGGCTGCGTGCGCGAGGGGTCCGTCAGCGCTAGCGCCACGAAGGGCGCGATGAGCCGTAACGACGCCGCGTAATCGGGAACCACGAGCATTGCCTAAAGTGCACCTCGCTTCCCTCGCACGCAACGGATCTACGCAGCGCCGCGCTCGGCGAGCTGTTGGCGGAGCGCCTCGCCTGCGCTCCAAGCGGCCGCACCGAGGAGCAGCAGGTCTTTGATGATGAACCCGCCGGACCCGGAAGGCACGATCACGCCCTCGACTCGCACCCACATCCCGGGCGTAGTCACGAGGAAGCTCAATGTAGTCAGGAACATCGCGATCGCCGCGATGCTCCCGAGCGCGGACAGCCTCGCCGACAAGGGACGCAGGCCGATCAGGAGCGCGATGGAGATCTCCGCCGCGCCGATCCAACGGCTGCCTCCCGGGCATCGGTGACGGCGTACAGCCAGGAGAGCAGCGGGCTGTGCCTCACGAGCGGCTCGATCGCCTGGGCCTCGGTCGCGGTGAACTTGAACACACCGAACCAGAAGATCAGGACCACGAGCCCGTAGCGCAGGGTGTACGCTCCGGCGGTGGCGGTCGCGCCGCCGGCCGTCGCGGCTGCGGCGCGGTAGCGTGCGAAGGTGTCAACCACGTCGTCCTCCGTGACCGTTTGCGCGCTCTAATACCGCGGTGCCCCGTAAGGTTCCAGGGCGCCTCGGGGAACCAATGAGCCGCCGACCGCATTATAGCCGCCCGCCAAGACAATCGCCCACTCCGTTCGGGAGGTTTCGATCCATGACGAAGTACCTCGCGCTCATCGCGCTGGCCGCCGGGACGCTCGCGGCGTGCGAGCAGGACCGCGGCATCCGCAACCCGGTCGCGTCGCTCGAGCCGTCGCTCGAAGCGCAGCGCGCCGGCGACGCCGTTGACGGACGGCGCACCGTCTATACGCTCACCAATCAGGTCGCGGGCAACGCCGTCGCCGTCTTCAATCGTGCCGCCAACGGTACGCTCACCGCGGCCGGCACCGTCACGACCGGCGGAACGGGAACGGGTGCCGGGTTGGGTTCGCAGGGCGGCGTCGTCCTCGGTGACGACGGACACCGGCTCTTCGCCGTCAACGCCGGCTCCAACGACGTGTCGGTATTCACGGTCGGGTCTGCTGGTCTGTCACTCGCGAGCCGTGCGCCGTCCGGCGGCACCCTGCCGATCAGTCTCACCGTGCACGGTAATGTCCTCTACGTGCTAAACGCAGGCGGCGACGGCAACATCAGCGGGTTCACCGTCGGCACCAACAGCGGGCTGACGCCGATCCCCAGCTCCACCCGGTCGCTCTCCGGCAGCAACGTCGGGCCGGCGCAGGTGGCGTTCAGCCCCGACGGCCGCCGCCTGGTCGTCACCGAGAAGAACACCAACCTGATCGACGTCTACTCGGTGGACCGCAACGGTCTGGCAAGCGGGCCGGTCTCCACGGCGTCCCCCGGCGCGACGCCGTTCGGATTCGCGTTCGGCCCGCGGGACCTGGTGTTCGTGTCGGAGGCAGCAGGCTCGGCTTCATCGTACGACCTTGACCGCCGTGGCGGTCTCAGGCTCGTGAGCGGCGCCGTGTCCACCCGCCAGGGCGCTCCCTGCTGGGCGGTCGTGACCACTGACGGGCGATTCGGCTACACGGGCAACGGCGCCGGTTCGGTGTCGGCCTTCGCGATCGCGCGCGATGGCTCGATCAGCCTCGTCGATGCGGATGGGGCGACCGCCGTCATCGGTGAAGGCGTAAACGATATCGCGCTGAGCGGGAACAGCCGGTACCTGTACGTGCTGCAGGTCGCGCCCACCCCGGCAATCCACGCGTTCCGCGTCCAGCGGGACGGCCACCTCGAACCCCTCGGGCCGGTTGCCGGCCTCCCGGCGGGGACCACGGGACTCGCGGCGTTCTAAACCCTCACTGACAACGGGAGGGGGCGCGGGTACCGTGTCTCCCCTGTCCATGTCCATACACCTTGAAAGGAGAGCAACATGACAACTCGTAGATCGATACTCATCGGTACGGCCGTCGTCGTCGGCGCCGCGTTGTGGTACCTGTTCAGGCCAGACGCCCTAGTGATCAGCAAGACCGTCAACGAGCCGTTCCCCGCGGCCGAGCATGCCACGTCGTCGATGGCGGAGACCCCGAGGATGGCGCAGTCGGGCTCGGCGAGCCTTGAGTCCCCCGCAATGGCGCAGTCGCCCATGGCAGCGGACGAACCGGCGAAGCTCGCCAGCGGCCGGTTCCACGCCAACGCCCACGAGACGAAAGGCGTAGCGACGATCTATCGCCTCCCGGACGGTCGTCGGGTGCTGCGGCTGACGGAGTTCGCAACGTCCAACGGGCCCGACGTCCGCGTGTACCTGGTGGCGGCGGGCGACGTACAGCATGAGGACGCGGCCAAGCAAGCCGGGTTCGTCGACTTGGGCGCGCTGAAGGGCAACATCGGAGACCAGAACTACGATGTGCCGGCGGATCTCGATTTGAGCCGGTACCGGGCTGTGTCCATTTGGTGCCGGCGGTTCAGCGTCAACTTCGGAGCCGCGCCACTCGCTGCGACGACCTGATGCAGAACCCTTCGATCGGAATGCTGTTGCTGGCCGGCGTCGTCGCGGGCACCACCGTGCCGATCCGGCCGGCAGTCCGGAGCCATCCGCGGTGATCTCGAACGCCGGTAGCTCCTTGCGGAATAACCCGGCGCTGGGCGGGGTCTCCAGCATCGAACCGAGCCGTAATCACACTGCGTTAACGACATCATAGACCCCCATTCGAACGCATTGGGAGTGACACGATGCGCCCTGCTGTTCTCCAGGCTACGTTTGCGTTCCTGCTTGTCGTCGCGGCGGGATGCAGGAACGACTTCACCACGCCGGACCCTTCCCCGCAGGACAGCCGCTGGAGTCCGTCCGTTATTCTCCGCCTGGACCCGACTCAGCTCAGCGGTACCGGGGAGCGCGAGCCCGCCACGACCCTGACTACCCCGAGCGCGCGGCTCGAAACGCTGGTGGATGTCGCTTTCGACGTCGCCGGCGACATGTGGGTCACGAGCCCGGACGATGCCGTGCTGCTCGCCTTCGCGCCCGGCGCTCAGGAGGCTCGCGCGAGGGTCGGGTCGAAGGCGAGCGGGGTGTGGAGGGCTTGCGATGACCGATCGTGAGCCTAAGCATGCCGGCGGCGCCGATAGAAGGCGCGGACTTTGGCCCGACCCCCGCACGTCCGCATGGAGCACCAGCGGCGCCGCCCCGCTTTCGATACGTCGTAGAACATCAGCCGACAGCGCGGGTTCGCACAGTTGCGGAGCCGGCGGGGGTCGGCGCCCGCGAGCAGCTCCGCCGCTGACCGCGCCACGGCCCCGTAGACGCGCGCAAGCGGCCCGCCGGCCCGCCGCCGCCGCGTGACGACCTTGCCTCGGCTGGCCGTCACTTCGCTGACCTCCGGGTCGCGCGCCAAGTGGTGGTTCAGGAGCGCGATGAGTCCGCGAGGATGCGTTCCCCCCATCGCCCAGGCCACGAGTCCCCGCCGCAACGTCTCCCGGAACCGCCGCAGCCGCTCGGGATCCTGACCGGCGGCGCTGCCCCTCAGCGCCCCGCGCGGCAGTACTCCCGCCGCCTCCGCCCAGACCGCGACGTCTCGCGAATCCGCGAGGAGATCCTGAAGCCGGCCGTCCTGCACGACCACCGTGTTCAAGAGATCGACGGCCAGCCGCTCGCCGAGGAAGAAGAATCTCATTGGGAACTTAACCGTTAAAGTACTCATTTACAGGTTAGCACGCCAGGCCCGACGCGGGTGGGCGGATGCCTGACCCTCAACCTTTTTCAAGGGAGATCACGACATGTCCCGCTTCGCGCAGTACACCATCGCTAATGCGCCCGAGTCCTCGCAGCCGCTCCTCGCGCGCGTGCACAAGGCGCTCGGCTTCGTCCCCAACCTCTACGCCACCTTCGCTGAATCCCCCGCCGTGCTCGAGGGCTACCTCGCGCTGTCCGGGAGTCTCGACAAGGGCGCCCTCTCCGCGACGGAGCGGCAGCTCGTGGAGATCGCGGTGAGCACGGAGAACCACTGCACGTACTGCGTGGCTGCTCATTCGACGATCGCGGGGATGCTGAAGGCGCGGCCCGAGATCGTGACGGCGGTACGCACGGGTGCCCCCGTCGGGGACGCGAAGATCGACGCCCTCGTCACGTTCACCCGCGCGGTCGTGCGCAACAAGGGCTTTGTCCCCGAGACGGCGGTGGGGGCGTTCCTGGCCGCTGGATACAGCAAGGCGCAGCTGCTCGAAGTCGTGGGGCACGTCGGCCTGAAGACGCTGGCCAACTACACACACGCGCTGGCGGGCTTTCAACTCGACGAGGCGTTCCGGCGGCAGCAATGGGACGCGCCGGAGCTCGAGGTCGCCTAGCGACCGCCGGCCGGGGCGGCTCGTTTGGGCGCCCCGATCTGCGGTGTGGCGGGCCGGGAGGACCAATGCACGTCGCTGAGCTGTGGCGCTATCCGGTGAAGTCGATGGCGGCCGAGAGTCTAACGCGGGCGGACATCTGCGCCGACGGGATCGTCGGCGACCGCGTCGTACAGGTGCGCGGCGCGCATGGGCGTGTCGTCACGGCGCGCACGCGACCGCGGCTGCTCGGCCACCGCGCGAGACTGGGCCCGGACGGGGAGCCGCTGGTCGACGGGCGGCCGTGGCGGGCTTCGGAGGTCGCGCGCGACGTCGTCACCGCCGTGGGGCCGGGCGCGCGGCTGGTGCGCGACGATGCGGTGGAGCGATTCGACGTGCTCCCGCTCCTCGTCGCGACGGACGGCGCGATCCGGGCGCTCGGCACCGATCGGCGGCGCCTGCGCCCGAACATCGTCATCGCCGGCGTCGAGGGACTTGCCGAGCGCACGTGGGAGGGCCGGC
>Ga0137407_10003253_pt1 | contig 10786 bp, 8 predicted proteins | sample CZOMad2_2_16fung_FD_108410 | JGI IMG/M metagenome (GOLD analysis project Ga0137407, IMG submission 108410) | Vadose zone soil fungal communities from Angelo Coast Range Reserve, California, USA - CZOMad2_2_16fungal (Illumina Assembly) | ecosystem: Environmental > Terrestrial > Soil > Vadose zone...
CATCGTGCTGCTCGGCGAGCCGCGCGCGGACTGGGACGCGATTCGCACCGCGCTGCGCCGCGCGGTCGGAGACGTCTATCGCGCCTGGGCGGGCTAGCTCCACTCGGCAACTCCGCGTATTTCCTGGTCAAAATACCTAATAGTTCTTGCTGGTTTCCCGGGGTCTTGGGAGTAAGCTTTACGCTCACCTAAGGAGAATCAGGCCATGCAAAACGGTGAGCGCTCGATACTGATCGTGGTCCCGAGAACCGGGCAGGACGCGTGTCGGTCGCTGAGCCACACCTTCGCGGATGACTCGACGGTCGAGGTGATCGTCGACCGGCGACTCAAGGATCGGCGAGCCGCGGACGGCGCGCACCGGCCTGAGCGACGCAACGGCGATCGCCGCATCCGGCCCGACGCCGACGCCGAGCTGAAGGTCGACCGGTGGATCGCGGTGCCTCGCATCACGGCCAAGGTCGACTTCGACGATCCGGATTCGAGGGCGATCCTGTTCTTGTGCTGCAGCCAGCACATCGTTCCCTGCCAGAGATGTCAGAACACGTACCGGCTGGGCTGGATCCCCCGTTCGGATCTCGGCGTGTTTCCGTGTCCGCTCTGCGGGAGCGACCTGACCGCGGTGGTCACGGCCCACGCTCAGGTCTGTTCGTACTGGGTCAATCGGCCGGGCGTCAAGCGGCCACTGAGCCGAGTGGGCGCGAGCGAGCCGCCCGCTCAGGCGGCGACGGGCTAGTCGGCGGGAGCCGAGTCGCGCGAGCCGGCCCGAAGGCCGCGCAGGAGCTTGTCCGGCTCGTAGACCACGCCGCGCGCGATCACCCGCTCGATGCGTCCGATGTTCCGGATGTCGGCGAGCGGGTCGGCCGACAGCAGCAAGAGATCGGCGGCGCGACCCGACGCGATCGTCCCGAAGACGTCGCGCTGGCCCAGCCGCTCGGCGGGCCGCCTCGTCGCCGCCAGGATCGCCTCCATCGGCGAGAGCCCCGCGCGCGTCAGAAGCTCGAGCTCCCGATGCAGCGAAAAGCCCGAGACGATCGCCACGTTCGGGCAGTCGGTTCCCGCCAGCACCATCCCGCCCGCGCGATGGAAGCCGCCCACGAGCGTGAGGATGTTGTCCCACGCGCGTCTCATGCGATGCTTGGCCCCCTCCGAGGCGCCGCGCGCGGCTGCGCGGCGCTCGGCCCACCGGCCGACGAGCTCCTGGCCGACCGCCGCGGGTAGAAGCGGCAGGACCTTCGTTCGCTGCGGGTCGTCCATCGACGTGTCGCCGACGTCGTCACCGAGGGCGCCCGGACGCGCGGCATAGAGGACGAGGGTCGGGTCGAGCGCCGTACCGGCCGCGATCAAGCTGTCGTAGAGCCGGCGAACCGCGTCGGAGCGCGGATCGAGGTCGCCGAGCCACCGCCAGAGCCAGCCGCCGTACTCGAAGGGGTTCAGCTTCGCCGGCTCCGCCAGCCAGAAGCCTTGGGGCGCGAGCTGGCCGAAGACGTTGACGTGCTCCACCGAGTCGACACCAGCGAGCGCGGCCTCGGCGCCCCAGGTCGCGTGCTGATGCATGAAGACCGGCAGGCTGCGGGCGTGGGCGCGCGCGCATGCTCGGCGCGCCGTGTCGGGTCTCACGGTCACGTAGAGCTTGATCCCGTCCACGCCCGCGTCCGCCAGCGCATCGACCTCGGCTTCCGTATTCGTCGAATCGAACCGACGACAGAAGCCGGCGAGCCCCGCATACATTTCACCTTCCTCCAGCATCGGACCGGTGAAGAGAATGCGTGGGCCGGGTCTCTCTCCGGAGTCGATCAGCTTGCGATAGCCCATGACGTCCTGAAGCTGGCCACCGAGGTCGAGCACGGTGGTGACGCCGGCAGCCAGGAAGAACTCGGGATGCCACTTCTCCGGTGTGTAGACGTGGACGTGCATGTCGACGAGCCCGGGAGTGACGAACTTGCCCTTACCATCGATGATCGTGGCACCCGGCGGGATAGACATCGCCGCTGCGGGACCCACACCGACAACCCGATCCCCCTCGACGACGATCGTCGCGTTCTCGATGGGGGCACGGCCGGTTCCGTCGATGACAGTGGCACCCGAGACGGCCAGATTGTGGATTTCTCTCAAGGGATAAATACTAACCTTGTCAGAAGCTTACGACGAGTACCCGGGCTCTTACCAACAGACTTATCCACAGCAGTGCATAACTTACATCGGGCCCAACTCACACCTCGGACGCAGGTTCTGTCAGTGCCTGACCGGAGCGACTTTCCCGATCACGCGAAGGACGGACTGTGACTCACTCTGCTTCGCGGGCGCGATGCGGGGCAGCCGGACTACGAACTCGCTTCCGCGCCCCGGGCCATCGCTGAAGGCCTCGACTCTCCCTCCGTGAAGCTCCACGAGCCGACGCACCAGAGTGAGGCCGACGCCGAGACCGCCTTGAGCGTGGTCGAGCCGTCGCTCACCTTGGGGCGGCGAGTCGAACATGTGCGGCAGGAGCTTGGATGGAATCCCGATGCCGGTGTCGGAGACACCGATGATCGCGAGAGTCTCCTCGCCGCCGACCCGAACCCGGATGGTGCCGCCGGGCGAGGTGTACTTGATCGCGTTCGTCAGCAGATTCGAGACGATCTGGTCGAGCCGCGTGGGGTCCGCATTCGCCCAGACGGGTTCGGCGCGGACGTCGACGACGTGGCGCTCGAGCCGGCCTGTGCTCGCCAGCTCACTCACCGAGCGCTGGACGCTCGTCGCCAGGTTCAACGGCTCGCACGACAGGACGACCTGGCCGCTGGCCACGTGGACGATGTCGAGGAGGTCGTCGACCAGCCGACCCAGATGCGTGATCTGATGACGGATGCCCTCCCGGGCCCGCATGGCGACGTCGTCATGACCACCGATCCGATCCAGCACGCTGACCGCGCTGATGATGGCGGCGAGCGGATTCCGGAGCTCGTGACCCAGCATCGCGAGGAACTCGTCCTTCGCGCGATTCGCGGCCTCGGCTTCGGCGCGCGCCACCTCCGCCCGCACCAGGAGATGCTCGCGCTCCTGGTCGACGCTTCGGCGCTCCTCGACCACGGCCCCGGCCGAGATGGCCATCACGGACACGGTGCCCATGAAGACCTGCAGCAGCAGGAGCGACTCGTTGGTCGGCACGCTCGCCAGGGGTCCGAAGCCGTGAAGCGTCTCCCAGATCGCGATGCCGGACAGGACGGCGACCAGCATTGCCGCCTCGCGCTGTCGGAAGCGGACGGCGGCCCAGACGAGCGGCGGCGTGCAGAGGAACGTGAGCGGAAGGGTCATGAGCCCGAGGTGCGCCAGTCCTTCGCCGAATACCGCGAGCCCGATGAGCGTCGTGGTGAGCCAGAGCGCGGCGGCCTCCAGCAACCGACCGCGTGGCGGACCAGACCACCAGTCGCGGGCCAGCAGGACGAGGAGCGGGGCGAAGACCAGGGCGCCCGTCGCATCGCCGAGCCACCACGTGAGCCAGATCCCGTCGAAGTCGGCCCACTGGGCGGATCCGCCCAGCGCGAGGCTGACGACACCGATGGTCGCGCTGACGACGCTGCTCAAGAGTCCCGCCAGCGCGGCAAACTTGAAGACGTCCTGGGGACGATCGAAGGCGCGCGCGCCGTTGGCGAACCGCACGACGAGATACACGCCGAGCAGCCCCTCGAGCGTATTGCCCAGCGCGATCGCCGCCGATGTCGCCACCGATCCCGCGGTGCTGACGTTCACGACGAACGCGCCCACGAAGACGGCCGGCCAGACACGATAGCCGAGGGTCAAGAACGCAGCGAGCGCGATTCCAGTCGGCGGCCACACCGGCGAAACGCTCGCGTGCACGGACGCGAGGGAAAGCCCGACCTTTCCCGCGACGACGTAGAGGCCGAAGAGCCCGGCTAGGCTGAGCGGATATTTGCGATCGGCGAGCATTGTGAGAGTGCGCGCCCTCGTTCCGGCTGGGTCCGTTCGCAAAGACCCTAACCCGTCGCTAGAGGTCGCTACTCTGGCCCCACTCCGCGTCGAACGCAACCTCAAACTGAGGCGAGGCCACGTCGGCGGCCGGGTCGGCCCTCGAATGGCTAAGGAGAGTTCGTCGGATTCGGTCCGGCGGTGCTCCTATCGTCGTCGCTCGACGGCTGGAGACCGATGCTGATCGGTGCATTCCCGATCACATCGCTCTTGACGCGATCGATCAGCCCCTTGGCCTTCGAGACGATGCGTCCGGTCGCGTCCTCGACTCGCGCCGCGTACGTTTCGATCGCGCCGTGCTTGGCCTTCTGAGGCCGCGCGCCGGTCGCCCGCGCCGCGGGCGGATTCGCGCGCGCGCGTAACGCGTTACCGGGCGCCGATGAGTTGGACGGAGGACCGCTGACGACCGGCGCGCGCGTCGCTCCGGTTCGATGGGCCTGGTCCGAGCGGAGCGCCGCCGCCGAGGATTCGGGCTGCGTCATCTCCGTCGAGGACGGGGCCTCACCGCGCCCACGATCGAAAAGACCACCGAGGGACGGCGACAGGATGAGCGCGACGATGACCGCGCCCGCGGCGCCGAGGACCCGCCCCGATCGGGCCTCCCGTCCCCGCCTGAAGCTCAGGATGTTCTCGAATCGCGCGCGGTCATCGTCGGCGTCGGGCTGCCCGAGTGGCCGCGGCGTCGTGGGCGCCGCCGTCACGACGGCAAAGCCCTTCGTCTTCACCTCGAGATCCACGTGCGGACTCTGGCGACGATCGACGAGCCCCCGATCCGGCGCCGCGGAGCTCGCCTCGAACACGCCGCGTTCACGGCGACGGTCCAGGATGATCTCGACCTCTTCGTCCGGATCCACGGACGCCTGCAGACTCAGAACGAGCGCGCTGCACAGCACCGGATCGCGCGACACGATGCAGAGGCTCCGGCGCGGGGGATTCGAATGATCCATCGTGGTCGCCGAGTGTCGCTACGGTCCAACGGGAATTTCGACGCGTTTGTCGCCCGTGATCACGCGGATCCGGAGGTCGACCGGCGCCGACCGAACCGGCGGCAAGATCCCTCGATAGGTGCCCTGCTCCGGCACGAAGCCCATCCGGACGTTCTCCAGCGTCCCGTCCGCCATGCGAGCGATCAGCAGCACTTCGGCGTCCGACAACGGCTTGCCCGCGGGATCGGCGAGCCTCACCGCGTACACGCCGCTCGATGCGTTCCCCTCGCGAATGAGCTCGACCCGAGGCAGGCCTGCGAATCGCGGCGCGATCGACCTCGAGATCACCTCGGGCGACGCCGGCGCGCTGGCCGTCTGTCTCGGCGCGGACTGGCTCGCGCTCGGCCGGACCACGTCACTCGCCCCGGGGCGGACTCGAATATCCGTACCTGTCGTCGCTCGCGGAGCGGCGCCGCTTTCCGCCGGCGGCGTGCTGCTCTCGCGGGGCAAAGCGACGGCGTTGGTGTCACGCGGCGGCACGGGCTCCGTGGTGGTGGCGGAGGGCTTTTCGGCGACCGCCGGGCCTTGCGTCGCGGTCGAAGAGCTCGAAGTCTGCGCCGGTTGCTTCGATGGGCCCGGCTCCTCCGGGGAGAGTCGATGCGCGAGGTTGCTCTTGAGAGCCTGGCTCGTGGGCGACAGAAGAAACACCGCCGTGGTCACGACGACCAGCGCTGCGACGAGCCACGGCACGGGACCGCTCGAGCGCCCGCGCTTGAAGTCACGAATCGCCTCGAGACGCTCCTCATCCTCGGCGTCGTAGGCAAGACGCTTGCCCGGCGCCGAGGGGAGCAAGCGCGATAGCGGAGTTCGGTCTTCGCTAGGACCCGGCGCAGAACCCGACGCCGGCACCACGGCAAAGCCGTTGGTCCGCAACGCGAGATCGACCTGCGGCCGCCGGCGTCGATCCTCCGCTCGCTCCCATTCGCCCAGGGGCTCGCCGCACCGGCGATCCACGATGATCTCGAGCTGGTCGTGAGGGCGGAGCGACTCCCGGAGGGCGTCGACGAAGACGCTGCCGCGAAGCCGCTCGCCGGAGAGGATGCACAGGCACGTCGGCTGATCAGCCACGAGAACCTTCCATGTAGCAACGCGGATGCCGACCTGGACGGCAAAAGCACGAGCTTGATGCACCGCGGCGAGCGAGGGAAAGCCCGCGTCAGGTCAGAGGCCGAGTGCCCTGGGCATTCGCGATGACGGCCCTGAGCGCTTGGGGGACGGTAGAAATTACCCGCTACACGGTAACTTCTACACAGCGTCGCGATCCCCCGAGGGAGCAACCTGACCGCGGGATCGAGTACACTCCCGACACCTCGCCCACGCACGGAGGATGTGCCATGCAGCAGAGCCGCGATCAGATCCGGACGAGCCACGCCGGAAGCCTGCCACGCCCCGATGCCCTGATCGAGGCGAACCGGGCGCGAGAGTCGGGCATGGCGACCGACGAGCGCCGTTTGCAGGACGAGCTGCGGTCGAGCGTCGCCGAGGTCGTGCGTCTCCAGAAGCAGGCCGGCATCGCGATTCCCGGCGACGGCGAGTTCGGAAAGTCGATGGGGCACAAGGTCAACTACCGGGCGTGGTGGAGCTACTCGTTCCAGCGCTTGGGCGGGCTCGAGCTCGGCACCACAGGGCTCTACGACATGCCGGCGCAGCGATCTCGGCCTGGTGAAGTGGTGCTGACGAGCTTCGCCGACCGTCGCGACCGCCTGAGGTTCGCCGCGGCCTACGCCGATCCGGACTCGGGCATCACCACCGGGCCCCGCCCCGCGCTGTGGCCGGTGTGCGTCGGCAAGCTGACATACACGGGCCAGGCCGCCATTCAGTCCGACATCGCGAACTTCCAGGCGGCGCTGCAGGGGGCGGGTATCGAGGAAGGCTTCATGACCTCGATCGCGCCGGGCAGCGCGTCACGCATCGCGAACCGGTACTACAAGACCGAGGACGAGTTTCTATTCGCGTGCGCCGACGCGATGCGCGAGGAGTACAAGGCCATCATCGACGCCGGGCTGGTCCTGCAACTGGATGACCCGGCGATCGCCGAGAACTGGGACATGGTCAACCCGGAGCCCACGGTGGCCGACTACAAGAAGTTCTCCATGGTCCGCGTGGAGGCGCTCAACCACGCGATCAAGGGGCTACCCGAAGACCGGATTCGATTTCATCTCTGCTGGGGCAGCTGGCACGGCCCGCACACGACCGACATTCCCATGCGCGACGTTGTCGAAGTCATGCTGGCCGTCAAGTGCCGGGCCTACTCGTTCGAGGCGGCCAACGTACGCCACGAGCACGAATGGAAGGTGTGGCAAGACGTCAAGCTTCCGGATGGCAAGCTGATCCTGCCCGGTATCGTGAGCCACGCGACGAACGTGGTCGAGCACCCCGAGCTCGTGGCCGAGCGCATCACGAGATTCGCGAACCTCGTCGGGAAGGAGCGCGTGATCGCCTCCACCGATTGCGGTCTCGGCGGCCGCGTCCATCCGCAGATCGCCTGGGCGAAGCTGGAAGCACTCGCGCAGGGCGCCGCGCTGGCGACGCGACAGCTCTGGCGCTAGTGGCGCCCTAGCGGCCCGGCTGCTCCCTGCCGCCTCCACGGCGCTCTTGCTGTTGACCTTCGGGCTGCTGCTGCCGGGACTCGGCCCGTTCAGGAGCGATGCGATTTGCCGGCTCCCCCGGAAGCCGCTGCGGCTGAGGTCCTCCGCGTCCCTCGACTCGCTCGGGCCGCGGCGCCTGCTGTTGGGCCTGCGGCGGCGCCGGCCGCTGGCCGCGCGCTCCCTCCTGTGGACCGGCCGGCGCGGGCCGCTGTCGCTGTGCATTGGCGTCGGGACGCGGCGCGTTGCCGTCGGGGCGCGCCGGATTGTTGTCGGGGCGCCGAGTACTCCCGTCGGGGCGCGGCGCGTTGCCTGGACGTTGTGCGTTGTTGTCGGGACGCGGCGCGTTGTTTTCAGGACGCGGCGCGTTCGCGTCGAGGCGTTGCGTGTTGTTGCCATCGCGGCGCTGCGCGTTGCCGTCGGGACGTGGCGCGTTGCCGTCGGGACGCGGCCCGCCGCTGTCGCGCGAACCGCGTGTCGCCTCGGGCGGCTCCGGGGCTCCGAATTGCCGAGGCTGGGGCGGACGCTGACGCTCCACCGGACTGTTGCCCAACGTGGGCCTTGCGGGCACGGCGACAGTCGACGCCGGCTTCGGCGCCGGCACGATCCGTGGCGGTGGTGCGCCGGCACCGTTACCCGACCGCGGGCCGTCGGCGCGCGGACCTTCAGTCGGCGCGCCCTCTGCTCGAGCCGCGTCCGTGGGGCGCGGACCCTCTCGACGCGGCGCGCGCGTCGCGACCACGGCGCGCGTGATCGTGTGATCGGGCGGCCGCGTCGCATGCCCGCTCGCCGCGACGAAGCTCGACGCGTCGGGAGCCACTCGGATCGGCGCCCGCGCCGGCTCCAGGTGGCGGGCGTCGATCTGCGCGATTCGCGCCTGCTGGACCGGACCGCGCCCGAAATGATCCTCGCGAACCGCGACGACCGCGTGCTGGACGCTGGTGTTCCGGTAGACGTTGATGTTGGTGACGTTCACGACCGTCGTGCGATTGACGACGACATTGTTGACGAAGCGCGGCCCGCCCCAGCCGACCCAGGTCGGTCGGCCGACGAATTGGGGTCTCCCCCACCACGGCACAAGCGGCTCACCCCAGCTCAACGCGACCCAGCTCACCCCGGGAGCGCCGATGGCCACACGGACACTCGGCGCTCCGAAGAAGGCAACCAGCGCCGGAGCGTAGACCGGCCTGACGATCACGGGCCCCGGCGCCCACGCCCAGTAGCCGCTCACGAAAACCCAGCGGCCATAGTGATACGGAGCCCATCCCCACGGCGCGGTATCGACCCAGGTCCAGCCGTAGTACGGGTCCATGACCCAGCGGCCGGTGCTGTACGGCGCCCAGCCGGAGGGAACTGACTGAGGAACCCACACCGACCCGTACGTGGGGACGACTCGCCAATCGCCATAGTGATCGAGATCGTCGACGCCGTACACGCCACCGGGGACGTAGCGAGAGCTGATCGCATCGATGAGGTCGCCGGTGCGGGCGTAGTTCCAGCGATCCCACACGTCGAGCTCTGGGGCCACGTAGCTCCGCACCGTCGGCGTCTCCGCGCCCTCGAGCACCACTTCCTCGCTCGACGCGATCGCCACGGCCTGTCCTCCGGCGGGTGTCATCGTCGCCTGCCCGGAGCGCCGCGTCACGAACGAGCTTCCGGATTGCGTCACGTCGACACGGTAGTAGCCGGCGCGCTCGATCGTGAACGCTGCCTGAGGCGTATCGACCTCCACCGTGCGCCCCGGATCGACACTACGGAGGTCGAGCGCGACGTGGCCCGCGGTGACCTTGATCTGCAGGAGATCCGGCTCGTGGTTCACGAGACCGAGCTGGGAGTCGCCCCAGGCTCGCACGTACGCGCGCGCGCCCACCTGGAGCTCGAGATTTCCGCGATTGCCCGTGTAGAGCTCGTCCCCGGGTGCCAGCGCCGTGTTGACCTGCGCGGGAGCCCAGTCCTGAGCGCCCGGGCGAAAATAAGAGACCTCACCGTCGGCGTAGCTCAGCCGGGGCGGGGTGCGAGCGATCGCCTCTTCGTCGCTGTCAGCCGCCCGGACAGCCCTCACCCCGAGAGCCATCTGGGAGACGAGCGCCAGAGCCACAACCACCGAGATTCCCAGCCTTCCCGCGCGCCAGAACATGGGGAACCCTCCTTTCTATCCGCCGATTCATTTACTTGGACGGACCATGACCACCTTGCATTTCATGTGGGACCCGATCGCGGCTTGACGGTCCAGGTACACGCGCGCACACTCAGTAGCGTCCATATACACGAGGAGAGGTCGATGGCAAGGAAGGGCCTGATCGTCGCTGGTGCCGCGCTGGCCCTCGCCGGCATGGCGGTGGCGCCAGGCCACGCCTTGGCTCAGCGGTCCCGGGGCGCCGTGGTCAGCGGTGGCGGACGCGCCTTCGTCGGCGGCGGCGGGCGCGTTATCGTCGGCGGAGCCGGCCGCGCCGTCATCACGGGCGGTGGACGCACCGTCGTGACGCAGCCCGGATTCGGGCATCATCCGTTCATCGCGCGCCCATTCGTTCGCCCGTTCGTCCGACCGTTCTTTCCGTTTGCGGTCGTGGCGACCGCGCCGGGTGTCGTATATGCGTCGCCACCCGTCTACTATCCGCCCCCGGCGTACTATCCCCCGCCCTATTACGATCCTCCAAGCTATAGCGCGCCGGTGAGCTACAGCCCGCCCGTGAGCTACGCTCCGGCGCCGAGCCCGACAGTATCGGTCGCCCCGGCGCCGCCGACACCGAACGTCGCGCAGTTTGCGACGGGTCGGTACGAGCTACGCGGCGATGGCGTGTCGACCCCGTACACGTGGGTGTGGATCCCGAATCCTCCGACGTCGCCGCCGCCAGCGGCTCCCCTTGCCCCGCCCACGGGAGAGCCGGGCTCGAGCAGCAGCCAACTGCCGGCGCGTGTGGGCCAGCTCTATCGCTGGATCGACGCACAGGGCGTCGTGTACTGGACCGATCGCCTGGACGCCGTGCCCGAGCAGTACCGCTCGCGAGCCAAGCAAACCACACCGTCCTGAGCGGACGCGCGCTCATGATCCTCGATCCACAGCTCTACGCCCTCTTTCTGACCGCCGCGCTCCTGCTGACTCTGGCTCCCGGCCCGGACACGATGTTCGTGCTCGGCGCCGGACTCGGAGGCGGCGCCCGAGGCGGGCTGCTGGCGTCTGCGGGCATCATGACGGGGTTGCTCGTCCACTTGTCGCTCGCCCTCGTCGGCGTGTCCGCGCTGATCGCCGCC
>Ga0137407_10003255_pt1 | contig 10785 bp, 8 predicted proteins | sample CZOMad2_2_16fung_FD_108410 | JGI IMG/M metagenome (GOLD analysis project Ga0137407, IMG submission 108410) | Vadose zone soil fungal communities from Angelo Coast Range Reserve, California, USA - CZOMad2_2_16fungal (Illumina Assembly) | ecosystem: Environmental > Terrestrial > Soil > Vadose zone...
AAAACATGCAGCACGATTGCCGGTTACATCGGCGGCGACGCGCAGGATATCGCTCTGACCCAGAACACAACCACCGGCCTCTCGCTCATCTATCACGGGCTGGCGCTTCGTGAAGGCGATGAAGTGCTTACGACCGCCCACGATCACTACGTCCATCATGAGTCCATCCGGCTGGCGACCAGCCGCTGCGGCGCGACCTGGCGCAAGATCCCACTCTTCGATTCCTATAGCTCAATCTCGATTGACGAGATCGTGGATCGGATTCGCAAGGGGATTGGCGCCAAGACGCGAGTCGTGGGTGTGACATGGGTCCATTCGGCCAGCGGCCTACGGCTTCCGATCCGCCGTATTGCCGATGTAATTGCCGAAGTAAACGCCGGCCGCGATGAAAAAGACCGGGTGCTGCTGATCGTGGATGGCGTTCATGGAATCGGCGTGGAAGATCCAAAAATTGTCGCGATGGGTTGCGATGCGTTCGCTGCCGGCACTCATAAGTGGATCTTCGGACCGCGAGGCACCGGCTTCGTTTGGGCGAAACCAGCAGTGTGGGCAAAAATGCGTCCGCTGATTCCAACCTTCTACGCCAGCGAAGTGTTCGAGGCATGGGGAGGAAGAGAATGAACCCGACAATCCGCCGCGCGCAGCCTGGTTCTCGCCGGGCGGCTTTCAAGCTTTCGAACATCACTGGGCTCTGCCGGAAGCTTTTCATTTCCACGAGAACATCGGGCCAAGCCGCATAACCGCTCGCATTCACGAACTGAATCATCAGATGAAAGAGGGACTCGCGCGCATGCCGCACGTTCAGCTTTACACGCCTCGCGACGAGAACCTCTCCGCGGGAATGGCCTGCTTTGACGTAAAAGGAATGAAGCCGGGAGAAGTGGTGAGCCGCCTTCTGGAACGAAAAATCATCGCTTCCACCACGCCTTATCGCATCACCTACGCCCGCCTGTCGTGTGGCATCGTCAACACACCAGAGGAGGTGGAGAAAACGTTGGGCGCGATCCGCCGGTTGGCATAGTGCATCTCCCTGGACCTGATGACAGCCGCTAAATTAGCGGGTTCCTGAGAGTGGTTGATTCTCGAGGAGCGAGTTAAGAAGCCGGGCCAGTTCAGCTTTCTGATCGGCCACGTTTGGGGAGTCGGAACTGCTATCAGCAAGGGTTGCCAGTTGGTGCGCCAACACCCGGACAGCCATGTCCTGCGAAAGATACATAACGCTCTGCGGAAGTGTCAGCTCCCAACTGTTCTTATCGTGGCGGCGCAACGGCCATCGTTGACGTTCCCAAAGCCTGCTGATTTTCGAACCAACTGGCGCGAGAGACATGACTTCATGGATCTGAACTTCGGCCCATCCCTGATTCCCTGAAGTGTGCACTGTCTTGACTTCGAATTGATCGAATACAGTTAAAGATTGAGTTGAACGCGATAAGTCCCCGGCCCGAAGAGTCCGTTCAGAATCGCGGAAAGCCTTGAGCAGAACTGCATTCAACTGATCCGGCGCCGGTTTTTTGGCCGAGTTCGAAACGCGAAGAAGAACGCTCGCTGGCATTGGTTGGACTGGAAGCGGCGCTTCAGCTCGCGGCAGGGCTGCAGCGGCCTGCGCAGGCGGTCTGACCTCCAAACTTGCCGGTGTCAAGCTCGCATTCCAGGCGGACGCAGGAATAGCATCCGCCGGAGTTGCTTTGACATACCGGAAAAAGCGAGGAGTGCCGCGCCGCTTCCAATATGGAGAGTCGTAGGTTTCGACTCCGCGTCCTGAGCGCAGCAGGCTGAAGAAGGAGCGCTGCACAGGATTCACGACAATTCCTACATGCCCGCGCCAAACTGCCAAATCGCCGGATTGTGGAGTTGCTACCCGCCGAAATTGGTCGATTCCCGCATAGAGCTCAGCCGAATTCGCATAGGAGTACGGGAAGCCAGCACGTTGATAGATGGCTTGCACAAGATGAGAACAATCGGATCCAGATTTACCACGGTGACGGGACTCCAGGGCGGCACCCAGAATCGCCAGACCCTCGTTCGGGTTCAACGGACGACTCGCGCCCCAGCGAGGATCATTGTCTGTTTCTCGACTGGCGAAGCGATCGCCGATGTCGCGGGCCTGAGGGCTATCCTGCGCCGACAAAGCAGCGCAAAACAAAACCGACAACAGAACGCCCATCGTCTTAACCCGCATAGACCTCACTAGTTACGCGGCCTTGAAAGCGGCCCGGAATGCCGCTTTGCGTCGGATCCGCGAATAGTATCACTTCAGATGCACCATCACGGGCGCGGAGTTTCTTCGCTTCGACACACAAGTAATGTACGGCTAAGTCGTGCTCCCTGTTCACTTTCGGGGCTCCAGGAGGGCACCCTTCGCGAAGACTTGCGCAAAAATGAGAAGTACCCTACTGGATCTGGACTACGCTCGCAGAGCTGCTGGCCTTGATCTCGTCTACCCGTGCCACCACCTTGCGGGCAAACTCGAACAGCGACTTGGCATGCGGAGAGTCTTCGCCTTTGAGTACCGCCGGAGAGCCGCTATCGCCAGCCTTGCGGATTTCGGGATCGAGTTCCACACTGCCCAGAAACGCCACGTCGAACTGTTTGGAAGTTTTTTCCGCGCCCCCGCGCGAGAAGATGTCGATTTCGTGCTGGCAATGCGGGCAAACGAAGTAACTCATATTCTCGACCATGCCCACGATGTCCACCTTCATCTGACGGAACATTTCGATGGCTTTGCGCGCATCCTGCAGCGCAACGTCGGAAGGCGTGGAAACGACGATCGAGCCGGTTAGAGGAACGGTTTGAATAAGAGAGAGCGCCACGTCCCCGGTCCCGGGCGGGAGATCGACCACCAGATAGTCCAACTGCCCCCACTCCACCGACCCCAGGAACTGGCGGATGATCGAATGCAGCATCGGTCCTCGCCAGATCAGGGGCTTGTCCCCGGGATTGAGGAATCCGACCGAAATTACCTTGAGCCCGTGCACGGTGAGGGGCTCGATGCGATTGTCCCCCAATACTTTAGGCTGCTCGCTCAATCCCAGCATCAAAGGAACGTTCGGTCCGTAGACGTCGGCATCGAGGAGACCGACTTTGTGGCCCATCCTCGCGAGGACAATTGCCAGATTAACAGCCAGAGTGGTCTTGCCGACTCCGCCCTTGCCGGAACCTACGGCGATGATGGCGTTAACGCCAGGGAGCGGTTGCGGACTGGGCTGCTGCTGGCCAGGATGATGGGAATGAGCGCTCAAGAAATTTCCTCTACGCGGCACTCGATCGGGCCGCATCCTCGATTATACGGGATGCTGCATGCCGCCAGCGGGGCAGTCTGAACTCATAGAAGGGACGAGTAACGATGCAACTCAGTAGATTTGTTCCTGGTGTGGCGTACTTTACTTCGGAGATCAAGATTTTGGCGATCAAGATTTCAGCCCTTGAGCTCTTCGCGATCAAACAGCTTCGATCCGTCATCGTTCTCGCCACCGTGATCATTATTTTCGGAACGGCGATGGCGCCCGCCTACTCTGTCCTGACTCATGAGCAGGTAATAGACCTGTTATGGAAAGATCGAATCGAGCCCATGCTCCGAAAGCGCTTCCCGCAAGCAACTGACGAGGATCTCCGAAAAGCGCATGCCTTCGCCTATGGCGGTTCGCTCGTCCAGGACATGGGATATTACCCGTTTGGAAACAAATTCTTCAGCGATCTGGTGCACTACGTACGTACGGGTGATTTCGTGTTGGCCTTGATAAAGGACTCCTCGGACTTGAATGAATATGCTTTTTCGCTCGGCGCGCTGGCTCATTACGTTTCGGATAACACTGGACATCCGACGATCAACCGGGTAGTCGCTATCGAATTTCCGAAGTTGAGAAAAAAGTTCGGGAACGAGGTGACCTATGCGGATGATCCGAAAGCTCACATTCGCACGGAATTCGGATTCGATATGGTTCAGGTTGCCAAGAATCGCTATACCAGCGACCGCTATCACGATTTCATCGGCTTCGAGGTTGCCAAGCCGTTACTGGAACGCGCCTTTTTCGAGACCTACGCTCTGAAGCTCTCCGACGTATTCGGAGATGAAGATCTGGCAATTGGTACTTTTCGTCGCAGCGTGAGCAACATAATTCCGGAAATGACGCGAGTCGCATTGCTCTCCAGGAAAGATCAGATGATCAAGGAAGATCCGACCTTTGATCGCAAGAAGTTCCTCTACTATCTGTCGCGCACGGACTACCAGAAAGAGTGGGGGAAGGGATACCGTCGGCCTGGCCTGCGACAGCGCATTCTGGCCTGGATTCTGAAAATCATGCCCAAAATCGGGCCCTTCCGTGCGCTAGAGTTCAAGATTCCGACCACCCAGACCGAGGATATGTACATCAAGAGTGTGAACCAGACAGTGGAGGATTTCCAAACAACCCTCCGGCAGGCCGATCGAGAGGCGCTGCATCTCGAAAATCGTGATTGCGATACCGGGAGAGAAACGTCTCCCGGAGAATATCGCCTGGGCGACAAGACGTACGCTGAACTGCTGGATAAACTGGCCCAACGCAACTTCGATCAGGTTTCGCCAGATCTGCGCGCCAACATTCTGAGCTATTATGCCGATCCCCGTTTGCTATTGTCGGCGGGCAACGGTAAGAAAGATAAAGATAAATACAAGATGGACTGGGCGAAGATCGAGAAGCAAATTGACCAGCTCAAGGCGTACTCGGCCACCGTTGCCGGCGAGTAGGAATCCTGCGGGCGTGGCACCCGCGCCGTACCTTCTCTGGATGCTGGTGGCTGACCGCTGACGACTAGTAGTGTCCTTCTCCCACCTGCACTTTCCCGCGGAACATGCGATAGATGAATACGAAGTATCCGATGGCAAGGACCGCCCCAAAAGTCCACCACGCCAGACCGACGCTGAGACCGTGACTACCGGCAGCGGTGTTGTAGATGGTCAGGCTGTAGCGTGGGTCCCGGGCGGGCAGCACGACGGGATAGAGGGCAAAAGCGGCGCCGACCAGCATCCCAATGATGTAGAGGCTCGAGGCCACGAATGCGAGGTTTTCTTTGCCCTTGGGATTGGCCCAGAGCATCGCCGCGAGGCTGCCGAAGACGAGCATTGGGATCAGCAGGCCGATCTTGTGTCTGCCGTAATTGGCCATTACTTCTGGTCGAATGAAATAAGTGGCGAGCAGACTGCTGCAAGTGAGAAAGAACTGCACCGGCCAGCACAGTAGCGCAACACCGCGCGCTCGGCGGCTGAGATCCTCGTCAGTCTTAAGAGCAACATAAAGCGAGCCGTGGGCGGTTAGTGTCACTAATGCCATCCCACCGATCAGCACGGTGTACCAATCGAGAATGCCTGGTTGCGAGCTGAGCCGAAAGCTAGTCCAGAGCGGCTCAAAAAAGTAGCCGGTCGCATCGAGCGGCACGCCGCGCACCACGTTTCCCAGCGCGACGCCGAAGAAAGTCGCCAGCAGAATACTGGAGCCGCTGAACACTGCGTCGAAGAAATTCTGCCAGACCGGGTTGCGCACATGGGCGCGGAACTCAATACCGATGCCGCGCAGTATGAGCAGCCAGAGCACGATCATCAACGGAAGATAGAACCCGCTGAAGCTCGATGCATAGAGTGCTGGAAACGCGAAGTAGAGTGTTCCGCCGGCAGCAATTAGCCAGACTTCATTGCCGTCCCAGACCGGACCGATGGAACCGAGCACGCGGCGGCGTTCTTCATCGGTCTTGGCTACGGCCAGGTAAATTGCTCCGGCGCCAAGATCGAATCCGTCGAGCACGACATAGGCCGTGATCATCGCTGCGACAATCCAGAACCAAAGGGACTCCATATTTACTCTGCCTCCGCCGCGTGGAGCGCTATTGAATCGAATTCGCCAGCCGGTCCCGATTCCAGTTCCCGCCGCATGAGAAACAGAAAGAGGATGCCGAGCACGGTATAAAGACCCATGAATCCGAGCAGAGTAAACATCCCGTTGCCGGCGGAGACGGTCTTGGAGTAGCCATCTGCAGTGCGCATCAGTCCATATACCAGCCATGGCTGGCGTCCGAGTTCAGCCGTCATCCAGCCGGCCGTGTTCGCGATGTAGGGTAAGGGTGCGGAAAGCAGCAGGATCCAGAGCATCCACTTCGTGTGAAACAGCCGGTCGCGATACAGCAGGAACGCCGCCACCACCATGACAGCGATGAAGATCGTCCCCAGCCCAACCATGATGTGATAGCTGTAGTAAAGGAGCGGGAGGTTGTCCGGCCAGTCCTGCCTGGGAAACTCGTCGAGTCCCCGCACGTGCGCGTTCCAGCGCCGGTAGGTCAACATGCTGAGCATGCCGGGGACTTCCAGCGGATTGTCAATCTTTCCTTGCTGCTCGTTGGGCTGACCCATGATGACAACGGGCGCCCCTTGCTGGCTATGGAACAGCCCTTCCATCGCCGCAAGAGTCACTGGTTGATGTGTAGCGATCATTTTTCCCTGGCCGTCGCCGGTCGGATACAACTGGAGAATGCTGAACAAGCAGGCCGCGATCACTCCGGTTCTAACGAAGATGCGTGCGTGCTCGGTAAACCTGTTCCCCAGCAGATAGAACGCGCCGACTGCCGCCATCACAAAAGCCCCTGTGATAGCCGCCCCGATCATGGTGTGAGCGTACTGCCACTGGGCCCAGGGATTCAGGAGGAGATCCCAGAAGCTCGAGAGTTGCACGGAGCCATCCGGCGCGAAGACGTAGCCAACGGGATACTGCATGAAAGCGTCGGTGGCGACGATGAAATAGCCTGATAACCAGGATCCAACAAAGACCGCGAAGGCTGCGAGCCAATGCATCCGCGGGCTCAGCCGCTTCTCGCCAAAGAGGAAGAGCCCAAGGAACGCCGATTCGAGGAAGAAGGCGAACATGCCCTCCATGGCAAGAGTCTGACCGATGACTCCGCCGGCGAAGCGGGAGAAGTGCGACCAGTTCGTCCCGAACTGAAATTCCATCGGGATCCCCGTCACGACACCCAAGATGAAATTGATGCCGAAAATCTTGGCCCAGAAGCGAGCAGCCTGGCTGTAAACGAGATCGTTGTGCCGCAGCGCAATCGTCTTCAGCACCACGATCAGCAATGCGAGACCCATCGTGAGTTGGGGGAATAGATAGTGGAACGTGACGGTGAATGCGAAATGGATGCGATGGATGAGAAGCGCGCTGTCCATAAAAGAAGGTCTCAGGTGTCGGGTCTCAGGTCTCAGCAAGACCATGACACTGCTTACTAACGACAGCTACGTTGGAACCTGTTTTCTGCGAGCCAACTCCGAGCGACGCAATTCGCGGCGGCGGAGCGCGTCTTCGTAACGTCGCTTTTCCTCTTCCGTTTCAGGAATAACGGGCGCGACGGGTACACGGCGGCCGGTGGCATCCACTGCGACGAAGGTTAAATATGCCGAGCTGACATGCTGATTGCTTTCGGTATGGTAATTCTCGACCCAGACCTTCACCCCGACCTCCATGGAAGTATGGTAGACCCGGTTAACCGACGAGCGCAGGATCACGATGTCGCCCACACGAACCGGCACGAGAAAATCGAGATGATCGATAGATGCCGTAACTACGTACTGGCGCGAGTGCCGATGAGCGGCCATAGCGGCGGCCATATCGATCCAGTGCATAAGACGTCCGCCCAGCAGAGCATTCAGTGGGTTGGCGTCGTTGGGCAGGACAATCTCCGTCATCTCCGACTTGGATTCGCAAACACGGCGGGGACGCATTGGATTGTGGTCGTTCATAGCGTATTAGTGGCTGCGCGAACCACCCAAAAACCAGCCCCGGAGGGGCAGCCCAGATTAGCCCCGCGCTTCAGCGCGGGGTAGCGCGGTATAACGACTAACGTCCCGGAGGGACGATCCACCCTCGCACCGATACTCAGTAGGGTAGGCTCCCTTCTCATGAAGCCGCTACTCCGTCCCCAAACCTCTGCCCTTCGCGTTGGCGCAAACGATATGTTTCCAGATAGCACGCCGCCAGTCGTTGTACCCGCGCATCCGCGTGCGGGTTGAGCCAGCGTCCCTCCACGCAATCAAACGAGAGCTTCCCATGCTCCACCGGAGCGTGCGCCAACTCGCAAACATACCAGAGCGCGATCTGACCGGAGCTGCTGTGCGCGACAGAAAAACGAATCGCGTCCCAAGCACGCTCCCGCGGAAGATGCGGACAGGTCGTAGCGTTACCCAGATTGCACAGCTCGTGGAGGACGGAGTCGGAAGGCGTAGTTTCTTGTTCGGAGGCGCAGCACTGGCCATTCCACCCCGCTCCCAAAGGCAAGCGCGACGGATGGAACCAGCAGCCGTCGTTCACAATTACCCGCGGCACAAAATAAGGGCAGGCCAAGCGCTTTCTCCGGAGAACCGTTATTGTAGCGCGAGATTGCGTAGTATGAAGCTATTAGCATTTAGCTCGAAGCACCAAGCCCGGAACCTGAGACCTGCCCCATGGACCGCATTGCCATGCTGACGGAAATTCTTGCCGCTAATCCCAGTGACGCCTTCGCCCGCTATGGCCTGGCCATGGAATACTCGAACACGGGCCAAACCGAGCAAGCTCTGCAGGAATTCAAAACGCTGCTCGGGCACAATCCCGATTACACATCCGCATATTTCATGGCCGCGCAGACCCTCGAGAAAGCGGGCCGCATTGATGATGCGAAGAAGATGCTGGTGGACGGGATCTCCTCCGCGCGCCGAACAGGAAACGCGCACGCGCAATCGGAAATGACGGCCATGCTGGAAGGACTATGAAGCGCGGTCAGAGGTTAGATTGCACAGGTAAGATTGCAGGGGTAGCCCCCATTTCAACGGCTTCTTTCCCCCTTATGAACTGTCATCCTGAGCGAAGCGAAGGACCTGCTTTCCTCCGCAAATAACGAAAGCAGATCCTTCGCTTCGCTCAGGATGACAGTTTTTTGATGGGTGTTTACCTCTGCAATCGAACCTCTTACCTCTTGCAATTCTTGCTACACTCTCCTGTTCTCCGGAGGTGCCCTTTGCGCCGTCTTATCTGTGTCGTTCTCCTCTTGATTCTTCCCGCCTTTTCCCAAGCCAAGCACCCCTTCACCTTCGAAGACATGATGAAGCTGAAACGCGTCGGCGAACCAGTGCCATCGCCGGACGGAAAGTGGGTCATCTTCAGCGTCGTCGATGTCGATCTTGCCACCAACAAGAAGACGCCGCACATCTGGATCGTGCCCCTGGCTGCAGCCAGTGTGGGGACGGCTCTTCGACCCGTCCAAGCCGAGCAAAGCTCGGCAGGGACTTCGTCAGCATCGGCAGAGCGCATCCTTATCCCCGATCAGGATGGGGATCGTCCTCGCTGGGCACCGGATGGGAAGCGGTTTGCGTTCATTTCGAATAAGGATGGTGGCTCGCAGGTTTGGATTGCCGACTTCGATGGCAACACCGGCGCTGTGACGGCCGTCCACAAGCTGACTTCGATTGCGACCGAAGCCTCGGGCGAACTCTGGTCGCCGGATGGTGCGCGGATTCTATTCACGTCGGACGTGTATCCAGAATGCGATGGCGCCCCCAAGGAAGAACAGGCCTGCAATTCCAGGAAGGTGGACGAGGCCGCAAAATCCAAGGTGAAGGCGCTGATTTTCGACCGCCTGCTCTATCGCCATTGGAATGCCTACAAGGAGGGCAAGCGCAGCCACATTTTCGTGCAGGCGATACCATTCGGAGTTTCGCGCCACGACAGTGCCGGACGCGAATACGATACTCTCGGTTTTACTCCGCTTGATGTTGTCCCTCGCGACCTGACCCCCGGCGACTACGATTCGCCCGTCTTCTCGCTCGGCGGACAGGATAACTACGCCTTCTCGCCCGACGGGCAGGAGATTTGCTACACCTCGAATCACGACAAGGTCGAAGCCACGTCCACCAACAACGATCTCTGGATCGTCCCGGTGAATGGAGGGCCGGCGAAGAACATCACCGCCGACAATCACGCCAGCGACTCGACGCCGCTCTATTCGCCCGATGGAAAATACATCGCCTACCGCGCCCAGCAGCGTCCGGGATACGAGAGCGACCGGTTTCGGCTGATGATGTACGACAGGAAGAAAGAGCAGCGAAAGGATTTAACGGCGGTGTTCGACCGATGGGTGGGCTCGTTCGTGTGGGCTCCCGACTCCAAGATGATTTACTTCAGTGCAGAGCACAAATCGCATGCACTGATCTACGCGGCAGAAACTGTGTCCCAGGCAGTTCACTCGCCTCCGATGCGTGTTCTGGTCGGTGGATACAACGACGATCTCACAATCTCGCCCAACGGAAAAACCTTACTGTTTACTAGGATGTCGATCACCGCACCGACGGAAGTCTACGTAAGTGAGAGCTCTGGAAATTATTGTCCCGCTTTGACGGGAGACGTAGACCCAGGCGTGAGTGAACACTGTTCCTTGAGCCAGGATCGAGCTGTTACCCACATCAACGATTCTCTACTCTCGCAAGTCGCCATGTCCCGACTTGAGAACTTCTGGTTCCCCGGTGCCTTAGGCAACGACGTCGAAGGCTTCCTCGTGAAGCCCCCGAACTTCGACGCCAGCAAGAAATATCCCGTGAAGTTCCTCATCCACGGCGGCCCGCAGGGCGCCTGGGGAGACGACTGGAGTTATCGCTGGAATCCAGAACTCTTCGCCGCCAGCGGATACGTGGTCATCATGATCAACTTCCACGGCTCGACCGGCTATGGACAGAAGTTTATCGACGCCATCAACGGCGACTGGGGGGGCGCGCCGTTTGAAGACCTGATGAAGGGCCTC
>Ga0137407_10003257_pt1 | contig 10784 bp, 8 predicted proteins | sample CZOMad2_2_16fung_FD_108410 | JGI IMG/M metagenome (GOLD analysis project Ga0137407, IMG submission 108410) | Vadose zone soil fungal communities from Angelo Coast Range Reserve, California, USA - CZOMad2_2_16fungal (Illumina Assembly) | ecosystem: Environmental > Terrestrial > Soil > Vadose zone...
AGATGAACACCGCCCGCTCGCCGAGGGTGAGCACTGGCGCGAGACCCCAGTGGGTGTTGGGCGACTCCACCTCGGGATACTGGACCACGATCTCGTTCTCGGCCAGAGTCGGGAACGGCGGCGGGGGAGCGAGCCAGCCGGGCAGGCTGCCGAAATCGACTCGCCGCGCGCGCCGCGGATTCCCCTTCGCCACCGAATCCACCACGATCTTCACGCTGTACCACACCTCCCTGCTTCCCACCTGAAGATTCGCGGTGAAGATGCCGGCCTCCGAGGCCCGCTCGATCGGGGTGCCGAGGACCACCAGGTCGCCATGCCGGATGATGTCGAGCAGGCGTCTGTCCGGCACCTCCCCTACGGCGGGCGGGTTCGCGTGGGAGGGCTCCGCGGGGGCCGCCGGCGTCTGGTGGGTGGCGCACCCCATCAGGATCAGGAACAGCGGCAGAAGGTCGACGCGCATCCGTGACTTGCCATTTTCGGGCACCGCTGCATCATGTAGACGATTCCTTCTCGCAACCAGCCCAACTATTTGCCTGATACTCTCCCACCGGCGCTGGCCCGGCTTCTGGCCGCCGCCGACACCGGGGAGCGCGACAACGCCTGGTCGGGGTTTGTCGCCGCCTTCACGGACTCGATGCTCCGCGTCTGCCGCTCGCTCGGGGGTGATCACGACGCGGTGATGGACCGCTATGCGTTTGTGCTGGAGCACCTTGAACAGGACGATTACCGCCGCCTGCGCGCGTACCAGCGGCCGGACGCCGGCGAGTTCGGTCTCTGGCTGATCGTGGTGACCAGACGCCTGTGTTTAGACCACTACCGTGGGCGGTATGGTCGCACACGGGGGACCGCTTCCACGGGCTCGGATCCCAATCCCGGCCGTAGCTCGCGTCGCCGACTGGTTGACCTCGTCAGCAGTGAAATCGACCCCGAAAACGTGGCCGCTCCGACCGGAACGCGGCCGGACACCGAGCTTGCACTCGCGGAGCAGCTCCGGGCACTGGCGGCGGCGCTCGAGCGGTTGGAGCCGAGGGACCGCCTCCTCCTTCGGCTCCGGTTTTCCGAGGAGCTGCCTGCCCGGGAGATTGCCGACCTCATGCGGTTTCCGACCCTGTTCCATGTCTACCGCCGGCTCGACCTGGTGTTAAGGGTGTTACGAGGCTCACTAAGGAAGGCAGGGATGGAGGGGGCTGACCCGTGACCGCGAAAATTGCCGACTGCGTTCCGTCTCCATGGAATGACGGCAAGCAGAGCGGAAGGGGCTACAGCAACCGACCTGAAGGACGACCATGACCAAGCACGGCACTGATGCGCCCCAGCCCCACCTCGAAGTGCATGAGGTGGTGGCTTACCTGGAAGGGAAGTTGATGGCGGCGGCGCGCGCCCGGCTTGAGGGTCACCTCTCCGATTGCGACCAGTGCGCAGCGGAGATCGCCGCAGTGATGCGCCTGCGGGCGCGGCGGCCCGCGCGCTTTCGTTGGTTGACTATTGGCACCGCTGCAGCCGCGGCGGCGATCGTGGGCGCGGTCTTGCTCGGCCCACCCCATCGCCGCCCCGTGACATCGGGTCCCGATGTCGAACGCACGCCTGGCAGCGCTCAAGTGATTGCGGTAGTGAGCCCAGCGGAAGGGGCCATCGTCGCCGGCCATCCCGTCCTCCGATGGCAGGCGATCTCCCGCGCACCCAGCTACCGGGTAACGGTCACGCGAGAGGACGGTGACTCGGTCTGGGCGGTGAGCACGAGTGATACGACAGTGACAATCCCCGCCGCGGTGGCGCTCACCAGTGCCGGGCGGTATTACTGGTATGTCGATGCGCTGTTGCCGGATGGCGCATCCTTCTCCAGCGGACTCCACGAATTCAAGACTGCGCCCTGATGGCGTCCCGTCGGGCCCTTCCGCGGCTGCTCGCCGTCGCGCTCGCGGCCTCAGCGTGCCGCGGCCACGAGATGCCGGTTGGCGCCAATGCCCGCCCCGACTCCCTGCTCGCCCGGGGGGAGGAGGCCTATCTCCGCGGGCGGTACGATAGCGCCCGGGCGATGTGGTCGGTCGCGCTCGAGCGAAGCCGCTCCACCAGGGACTCGCTCGCTGAGGCTCGGGCGCTCACCTGGCTCGGGCTGGCTGCCTGGCGCACTGGTGACTATCGCGCGGCGCAGAGGTTGGGCGAGCAGGCGCTCGAGCTCAAGCGACGCTGGGCGCTCGACGCCGATCTCTTCAAGTCCTACAACGCCCTTGGCCTCCTCGCCTGGAACGAGGGCCGATTCTCTCAGGCGACCGAGCTCTTCGGCCGTGCCTCGGCTGCCGCGCAGGCTGCGGGCGATCGGAGGGGCGTTGCGGCTGCCGCGGGCAATCTCGCGCTGGTCCTGACCGAGCTGGGCGAGTTTGCCGAGGCGCGGCGCGGATTCGACTCAGCTCGCGTCGTCGGCCACGCGCTGGGGGACGCGCGGGTCGAGGGAAACGCGCTCAACAATCTGGCCATGCTCGCGATTCGAACCGGCGCGCCACAGCAGGCGGTCCCGGAGCTTACCGAGGCGCGTCGGTTGTACCGCTCCATCGGCTACGCCACCGGCGAGCAGCAGGCGCTCGGCCAGCTCGGTACAGCCTACGACGCCTTGGGCGAGCCGCGTCTTGCCCTTGCGGCCCTGGACACGGCGCTGGCCCTGGCGCGGGCCCAGGGCCTCCGCCAAGACGAGGCAAGCGACCTTGAGGCGCTGGCCGAGCTGTACCACGGTGCCGGCGACCACCATCACGCACTCTCGCTGTACGCCGAGGCGGCCGTGATCAACCGGGATCTGGGCCTGGCCGAGGAGGTCGGTGCAGATCTGCGGAGCGAGGCCGAGATTCATGCATCTATGGGTGCGGCGGACCGCGCGCGCTCCCTCTCCGACTCGGCACTCAGCCTCCACCGCGCCGCGGGAGCGCGGTTCGAGGAGCTGGCCGATCTGCTATTACTCGCGGAGCTGGCTAATGAAGAGGGCGACGCTCGCGAAGCGGACGGCTATCTCGCACAAGCACGCTCGCTTGCCGCGACTATGGGCGTCCGCCGTGCCCGGACCGACGTTGCGCTGGCTACGGCGCGGGTGGCGGCGCGCCGGGGTGATGCGAGCGTGGTGCTCCGTACCCTCCGTGACGCGAATGCCGACCTGACCGGGGGCGGCTACGGCATCGAGCATGAGGCATACCGCCTGGTGGCGCTGGCGCATGCCCGGCTCGGCGCCCTCGACTCCGCTGCAGAATCGGGTCGGAGAGCGGTCGCCGCGCTCGAGCGCACTCGCGGTCGGTACGGCTCCGGCATGCTCCGGACCTCGTATCTGGCCGACAAGCAGGTGGTATACGGTGATCTGGTGGACGTGCTCCGCCGAATGCGCCACACCGAGGAAGCCATGGAGGTCGCCGATGCGGCACGCGGTCGGGCTTTCCTCGAGAGCCTGGGCGCCGCACGAGAGGGAGGCGGTGGACGGGATGCTTTCGAGCGCGGCCTCGGCGAGGGAGAGGAGCTTCTTCTACGAATCGATACGCTGGCTACGCAGGTCGGAGCGGCGGAGCAGGAAGGGCGCAGCTCCACGGCGGCGGCCAGTCGCGCACGGCTGGAGGATCTGAAGGGCCGGCTCGATGCCGCTCGCGGCGCCTACGAAGACCTGGCGGTTCGGATGGCCGAGATCCGGTCGACACGAGAGGGCCTAGCCGGGTCGGCCGCGGCACTGGTTCGGAAAGGCCGCGCTACGTTGCGTCCCGACGAAGCTCTACTCGAATATCTGGTGACGGATGACTCGCTGGTGATGTTCGTGGCGACCCGATCGCGGCTGGTTTCCTTGGCGACAGGCCTGTCCGCCGGGCGGCTGGCATCCCGGATCCGATTGGCGCGTGAGCTAATTATCCGGTCGCGATCCGATCCGGCTCCCGCTTTCGTGGTGCTCGATTCGCTGCACGAGCTCCTAATCGGGCCGGCGCGGCGGGCGGCGATGCTCGGGGGCGTGCGGCGGCTGATTCTCGTGCCCCACGGCCTCCTTACGTATGTGCCCTTCGCCGCGCTCCGCGACCCGGCGTCGGGCAGGTATCTCGCACAGGACTTCGTGCTGGTCACGCTGCCTTCAGCCGCTGCGCTCGCGGCCACGCGCAACGCTGCTGCCCCACTCCCAGAGGGGACTGCGGCGTACGCCGCCGTGTTTGCTCCGGAAGTCGGCCGGCTCCCCGCGACCGCCACCGAGGCTCGCGTCGCGGCGTACGCGCTCGGATCTGCCCGAGTGTTTTCAGGCGACCGGGCCGACGAGGCGGCGGTGAGAGCCGCACTCGGAGGAAGCACGATCGTGCACCTCGCCACGCACGCCGAGATGAATCCGAGAAACCCGCTCTTTTCCTATATCCAGCTCGCACGGGGATCCGGAGCTCGATCGACCGCAGATGGACGGTTGGACGTTCACGAGATCCTGGGACTCCGCATACAAAGCGACCTGGTCTTTCTGTCCGGATGTGAGACGGCGCTCGGGGCGGGCGTCGGGAGCGGTGCCGCGGCCGGCGAGGACTACGCCACGTTGGCGCACGCCTTCCTGTACGCCGGAGCGCGGGGCGTGGTGGCTACGCTCTGGCGGGTAGAAGACCGCGGTGCCGCCGAGTTCGCAGCGCACTTCTACCAGCACTTCTCGACGGTGCCGGCCGCCGAGGCATTGGCGCTAGCGCAGCGGGCCTTGCTCGCGGGATCGCGGTACCGGGCCCCGTACTACTGGGCGGGGTATGTGCTGAGCGGAGAGGGTGGGGCAGGCGTCCAACCGTCGCAAAACGGTAAGCCGCTGTCCGTCAGGTAGGGATAGCAGATCTTCCCATCGTGTTGTGCCACCCGTAGTGCCGGACGGGAGGTTGGTATGACCGTAATGCCATTCAGGCGGGGGGGCCCAGTTTGGGCGCTCGCCGGGCTCGTCGCCTTCGGCGTCTCGTGTGCCGATCCGCAGGGCACCGAGCCTAATTCATCCGCACCAACGCTCGCCAAGGGCGCCGGCGGGGGTCCCAGCGTCGCGGCCACCAATCCGTCGTATGGCGATCAGGGCAGCGTAAGTCTCGATGTGCACGTCCTGGGCTCCGGATTCGATCCGGGCTCGCGGGCAAGCTGGGAAAAGAGCGGAGTGCCGTACGCCAAGATCACGGTAAACCGCACCACGTTCGTGAGCTCGGGTGAGTTAGTGGCGAACATCACGATCGCTTCCGATGCCGTGGTCGATTTCTACGATGTCGCAGTGTACGCGGTAGGTGGGAAGAAGGGGATCGGGACTGAGCTGTTCGAGGTGACGACGGCGACCGTGATCGGCGACGTCGGTGGCGTCACCGATGCGTTCGGAATCAGCGGGCTTGGCCAGGTCGTCGGCACGACCGGCGCGGGCGCGTTCTTCTGGGATCCGCTCGTGGGCACGATGGAGATCGTCGATCCCACCGCCGCGGCGTTTACCATCGATCGCGCAGGAAACACCGTGCTCGGCCGAGATGACCCGGCCGGGGTGCCCGCGGTGTGGACGCGGAGCGGTAGTACCTGGCAGCTTCAAGCTCTTCCCGACTTGGGTCTCGGCGGTGCGGTGCGGGGCGCGGCATCAGATCCGGTCACGGGTGCCGCGACAGTCGCGGTGGGGTGGGTGCAGAGCCAGGTCAGGCGAACGCCTGCAAAATGGACCTTGGTGGGTGGCGGTTGGGCTATCGATACCCTGCATCTGCCGGTAGGACCGGGCAACGGTCTCGGCCAGGACGCGAACGCGCTCGGTATGATCGTCGGTTTTGACGGGACAGGGTGCTGCTACGCCCTGTACTACGATCCAGCGGGCGTTGGTCAGACCCTTCCGCGTATCAACGGCACGGCCTCGACCGCTTGGGCGATCACCGAGGATGGCCTCAGCGTCGTCGGCGGGAGCAACGGTCGGGCGGTGATCTGGACGCGATCCTCCAGCAACGTGCCCTGGACGGGGCAACCGACGCCGTTGGAGGATCCAGCGAAGATGTGTGGCGGCAAGGGCGGTCATACTGGGACGAGCGTGGCGCAAGACATCAATGCGGCGGGCACCATCGTGGGGCTGAGCTGTGACGAGGCTGTGGCCTGGCGTCGGAGCAGTGGGGGGTACACGAGGATCAGCCTGGGTGGCATCGGGAACCACTGCATCCACGGCTGCCGCGCGCGGGCGATCAATGACGCGGGCAGGGCGGCGGGCACGGCGAGTGACGTGGCGGTGTATTGGTCGGGCTTCTAGAGCGCCCAGCATAGCCCCTAGGCATCCATTCGTTGAGATGATGGCGCCTTGCGTGAAGCTGGGGCAAAGGTTTGTGGTCTTTCAGATGCGCCCACGCTCGGCCTCGGTGATCTACCAGTTCATCAGCTAGGAGAGGGCTTCTGCACGGCGGTACGGTGGCCGCCACCAGGCCAATAGGAGTCAGACGCGGGTCGCGCGGCTTCGGGGATCCCCGGAGCCGCGCATCGTTTCTGGCACGGACCGGCTCGCAAATCCTCCGATGCAAGTCCGTCTTTGAGTGTGAGCATCCAGAACAACTTCGCCGCGCCTCATTGGCTTTCGGAGGTTCCATGTCCTGCATGGCTCGGCGCGCCCTCACTCTGAGCGCCGTCCTTCCCATCGCCCTACTCACGGTCGCCTGTGCTGACCGTCAGGACACGACCGCGCCGGCCAGCCCGGCCGACGCTGCTTCGGTGTCCGCCTCCGGCGCTCAGATCGAGCGCAGCGACTTCCCCTTCGGGTTTCTCGGCGGTGGCGACCCCCGCGACAATCTCGCGTTCTTCGTCGGTCCGCTGGACCCGGTCGCGGCCGTGGCATCAAGTGTCCCGACCCGAGCGTCATAGCCCCTGTGTCGCTGGGCGCCCGCGCCAAGATCATTGCGACCCGTCGGACCGGGTCCAGGTCAGGGCGATCACGCGGAATGCCCACATCGCAGTGTGGCAGTTCACCGGGCCCGTCTTCAGCTCCTGCCAGCTGGTCGGCGCGCCGGTCGGGGCTACCGGCGTGGTGAAATACACGGTGAACATCAACAACGACGATTACCCCGACGGTCCGGGCAGCTTGGCCTGGCATGTTAACGCGGTAGGCGTCGTGGACCTGACGAGCGGCGGCCAGGCCGCCTGCACGCCACGGCGAGAATCATCGCCCTGCCAGACGGGTCCCTGCAGTCAGACGAGGAGCGCATCAGCCTGACGCCGCTCTGAGCGCGCCGCCCGGTCATGGCCGAGGCGCAAGCCCGGTGAGAAGCATTCGACACTCAACCTTGGTGGATCTATGCGTTTCGTTGCAGCCGCCTGCACGGCTTTCGCCCTACTCACCGCGTGTGCCGACGGCCCTACGTGGTGGGCCGCTCCGAGGAGGAGAATCTGGCCCTCCCGGGGGTCGAACAAGCGCAGGTCTGTAGCGCCTTCTACCGCGGGTGCAAGGGAGGAAGCGATGCGTCGCGCGCATGCGACGCCCGTGGTGCCTGCGTTGATGCCCGCGGCGCGCAGCGAGGCGCTCCTGATTGTTGGTGGCCCGCTCGGGGAGTTCCGTCGAGCCCCGTCCTTGTCCACCTGCGCAGCAATCCCTCTTTCGCTCTGGGGAGGCCACATGATTCACAGAGTCACGCACCTGGGCCTCGGCTCGGTCGTTGTCCTCCTCGCGGCCTGCAGCGATCGGGCGGCCACCGCCCCGGAGCTCCCGGCCGACGGGCTGGTGGCAGCAGCGACGCGCGGGTGTGGTGCGCCTGCGCCGAGCGAGCCCCTGCTGCCGCCACTCTCGATCTCGCTGGAACCGCAGCTGTACTCGCTGAATAGCGCCACGCCGACCAGCGTCCACTTCGTGAACGCCACCTGCGAGACAGTCAACGTGTACTGGCTCGATTTTGAAGGCCATCGCGTCCTATACCAGACGCTCGCATCCGGGCGGGACTACCAGCAGCAGACCTACGTGACCCATCCGTGGATTCTCATCGGGGATCGGTCGGGGCCCATGGTCATCTTCCTGCCTACCATCGACCCGTCAGCTGCGGTGGTGAATCGGCTAGTGCTCACCCCGGGCCCGGTGCCGTGCCCGCAGGGGCTCGGCGGTTGCCGCGGCGGCCATCTGCTTCCCGCGAGCGCCTTCCGGCCAAGGGCGTCGACCCTCATCTGCATCCCCGGGGATCCGGTGCCAAACGGATTTGCTGGTACAGGCATCTTCTTCGCACCCACGTCGCCGCCTTCCGTCGACCGGGAGTGTCCGCACAACGAGTTCTTCCAGCCAAACATCATGGCGATCGTGCGGTTCGATGGGCTCCCCATCGGCTCAAGCTTGCAGGTCTGCAGCAGTTTTCTCGACCGCATGGAGGGGTGGAAGCAGGCAGTCATTTTCGGTAGCCCAGCGACGGCCAACCCGCTCCATGTGTACGGCGGCGACCAATGCAGTCAGGGTGGCCTTGCCCAGCTCTCGTTCGGCGACCTGATCGGAGTTCAGCGGGTGCAATAAGCCCCTTCTCGGCATCGCCGCTGACGATCGTCGAAACGCTCAAGCCTTGGAGGCTCGATGTTGAGGTCCTGCTTCGTGCTTGCCCTGGCGGCGCTCGGGCTCGCCGCCTGCCAAGACCATCCCACCTCGCCCAGTGCCAGCACGGCACCTGACGAGCGCCGGGCATCGAAAGGCCCGTACGTCGTCCACGGGGTCTATCTCGTTCCGGCAGATCGCCCGCTTCGCCGCGACTACGCGCGCCAGATCGGCGATGCACTCGAGCACCTGCAGATCTGGTATCACAATGAGCTCGGTAGCGGCGTCACGTTTACCCTCGCCAAGCCAGAAGTGCAGATCGTCCGCACGTCTCACGCGTCGAGCTATTACGCCGGCGCTGGCCAGACGCTCGACTTCTGGTTCAACGCCCTGGGCGACGGGTTCGCTGCGACCGGCGGCGGGTTCAACGATCCCGACGATATCTGGCTCTACTACATCGACGCGGAGCCGCAGTGCACTCAGGCGACCGGTGGTGTGGCCAGCGTGGCGTTGCTTCCGGCGAATGATCTCCGCGGACTCACGGGCGAGACCACGATCAGTGTGTGCACCGGTGCGCCGGAGCCTGATCAGGGCCGGTGCCGCTGGGTTGGCGGCCTCGGTCACGAGCTCGGGCACGCCCTGGGATTGGCCCACCCGCCTGACTGCGAGGCGGGACTACCGACCTGCCCGCAGAACGCGCTGCTGTGGCTGGGATACCTGACATACCCTGATGCCATCCTCTCGGCGGCCGACAAGACCGCCCTCGAGGCGGAGCCATTCTTTACCACACTGAAGCTGCCTGACCGGCTGTCCTCGTGTGCTGGTCATGGGAAGCCGACAGGGCCGCCGGCAGCTCGACTCGGGTCACTCTTCAGCGTGGCCGCGCCCGCCTGCGGTTTCGATGCACTGCGACAGACAGTCGGCGCGCGATTGACTGGCCCGTAGGCAGCCTCTCCAGCGGAACTGCCACGAGATCGTGCGATCACAGGGTGGTAGCGATCAAGGGGGTACGCGTGACATGGTACGCTCGTTCGGTCGGCCGGAGCAACGCTGTACTTGGCGAGGTCGTAGCTGCCGTTCTGCTCACGGTGGGCGCCGGATGTGGGGCAAGTAGGCCAATACCATGCCAGCGTCCTGGAAGCGGCCGATCGTGGCAATGCAATACGGGCCGATATGAGCGGCTATCGCGCCGACGTGATCAAGCAAGAGCGACACTGTGAGACCAGCTTCTCCGGGCCGGATTGTGCAACTCTCCCTGGCGTGGGCGCGTCGCGTCGCACCGCGACGGAACCGGCTCGCGCGCGGGAAGGTCAGGTTGGGAGAGATGCGGGGTGCGCCGCTCGCGCGTTGTAACGACACCTCACACTGCGCTGTGAAGACTGGCGTGATGCTCACCTGAACCCGGAGTTTGCCATTCGGCTCTCGCTCGCCCCTACCCCCGCAGTAGTTTGCGCTGTCGAGATCGCGGTACTCGGGATTCGCCTCGGTAGCTGCGACAGAAGTCCCGCTGAGCCCACGACGGGCAAACCGTCGTTCGCGACGTTCCAAACACTGAACGCAAGCACATTCACTGTCAAGATGACTGCCTCGTGCGCCGCCCAGGGGAATGTCATTACGATGTTGGCGCCCTATGAGGTCGTGCTCACGGGAGACGTCTGCTATGCCGGCTTCTCCCAATCATTCGGCCCATTTCCTCGCGGTACCACGATCTCCATTAGCCGTACATCCGAAATCACCGGCGCGCCATGCGGCGAGCTCGTCTCGGGTTCGGATCTGACGAGCGTGATCAGCTATGAGGACGGGGGCGGTGACGCGGACTTCAACGATGTGGTGATAACGGTGACAGAGGTTCCACTCAGGGATTTGCACCACCCCCCGCCGCAGACACTCCGCTCGTTCCACTTGGCAGGGCGCTTCCACCTCGCTTCCGGTGCGTGCCTCCGAGTTGTAAGCCGTCAGTTAGTGATCCTCGAGGCTAGCGATCGGACGGGAGTGATGCCGCAAGTCCTCCGTGGAGCAGGTGCGTAGTCGGCTCAGGTGAGCGGCGAAGGCACGGGGACGGCCCGTCCTGTTACGTTTCCCGGCCACGACAATGTCGACCCCGCCCTCCCCGCCCGTCACCTCCGTCCTGCGCCGCCTGCGGGAAGACCGGCCCCTCGTCGGGGTCGAGCTCCGCCCGCCCCGGAGCGGGATGTCCTAAGCCGATAGCGTGGACGCCTGGATCGACATGTACCACTCGGTCCGCCACCTCGCTCGCCAGGACACCCTGATCTTCCTGACCGACAATGCGGTGGGTCGCTCCGAGGAAGAGAATCTGGCCCAC
>Ga0137407_10003259_pt1 | contig 10783 bp, 17 predicted proteins | sample CZOMad2_2_16fung_FD_108410 | JGI IMG/M metagenome (GOLD analysis project Ga0137407, IMG submission 108410) | Vadose zone soil fungal communities from Angelo Coast Range Reserve, California, USA - CZOMad2_2_16fungal (Illumina Assembly) | ecosystem: Environmental > Terrestrial > Soil > Vadose...
CGGATGATTCGGGCAGCGGGCCGCCCTTTCGTTTAGTCGCCGGGCTAGCGAGGTCCGTAGTGCGGCGGCGCGGGCCCGATCGCCGGCTGGTTGCAGAACGGGTGAGAAGCCGAGTTCACCATTATGTTTCGCATAACTCGGAGGTTGTGCATGCCGCCATCGATCCCCGTGTCACCGAGACAGTGTGCGTCGCAGGAAGGTAAGGTTCGTGTTGGACTACTTGGCGGGCAGGCAAGCGCGTCTAACGCACCGGCGTCTCCGCCACGAGCGTTATCTCCCGTTGATCCCGCCAGATGATAATGTTGACCGTCCCGAAGGCCGGCGACTCCGCGGAGAGCCGCTGCAGGTCCCTGAGTGTGTCTGCCGGCTTGCCATCCAGCCGCAGCACTACATCTCCCTTTCGCAGACCGCCCTGGTCTGCGGCACATCCAGCACCAGGATTCCGGCTTCGCCCAGAAGGCCCCACGCGGAGACCTCTCCCATAGCGACGATGTTCTTCACCGAGGCGCCGAGCCAGGTGGATGGGCGAGGATCGCGGGCCCGGTTGTAGTGTCGCCGGTTGCGCCGCGAACAAACGCGGCAACTCCGGAGTGCGGGCGATACGCATCAGTTTGGACCAACCCCGAACTGGTCCATGGGAAAGTTCGAAAACCCAACTGTAGCGCCGGTGAACCCTCGTGCACCGGGTAATCACCCGCGGCGGGGTTCACAAACAGTGCATCGGCTTCGACCGAGTGCCCGTCGTGGCCGCTCTGCTTCTGTAGCTCCGTTTCCGGTTTGACGCCGTGGCTTCCGCGGCACATGCCGCAGGTTGTAGTCTCCTAAACCGTAACCAATGATGTAACCATCAGCGGATGGTCCGCGAAACTCGAGGATAGGGACCGAGTCCGCCAGTTCCCTGACGCTTTGCTCCGCGCTCTGAATCGCCTTGCGCACCTGGGTTGCGGTCTGCATGGCGTCGGACATGGTCCTGCCCCAGTAGGTTTTGGCCGTCGTCACCAGATGGATCAGCAGCGCGTCACGCACAGCCCTTGCGATGGGAGCCAGGATCAAGTAGCTGGGGATCGATAAGAACAGGATTACGGCAGTCGCAATCACTAACCAAGCGAACAGCGTCTTGACCCACGGCATCTGGTCGAAGAGGTCCATGTGCCAAGAGTGTATCATTTCTAACCTCTATAGGTAGGTCCGGGTAGTACTGGCGAAGCCCCTGCCGTGTACCGCCAGTAGCGACCCATTCTGCCCCAGGCACGACCTCTCAGGCATGAAATAATACAAAACTCTGACATGCTCGCTGTGCCCATTCCGGGGTACGATGAAAAGGCGAAGGGCAGAAGGAGCCCTCAATTTATGTCGAACAATTCTCAGTGGTTACCAGCAGCGCTCCCGTTGAATACTGAAGGTGTCATCCGCAGCCGTCAACATGCACGGCTTCACGCCCGGCCCCGGCTACAGACCGACCCGTCCCGCGCCTTAAACCATACTCTCGCCTGGAATGTGCCCCCAGTCCCGTCCATTCCATCGACCGGTATTACCGCGGGAACCTGGCTCGCGATCGGTACAACGGCAGTGAGCGCTTTGGTCCTGCTCGACCCTAAGGCCAGCAAAGAAGCGAAGGCCATCGCTCAACTTGCCCTCGGCACCGCGCTGCCGTTCCTGTTGAACAAGGCCTTCGAGCTGGAGACCTGGCCGGCATAGGAGCGGGGTTATTTCTCGGTCCGCTGGTAGGTTTTGAGCAATGAACAGTCTGGCCCCCGAGTGTTGACTCTTTGGAGCGAGCCCCGTATGGTTGACAAGAGTTGCGACAATAGCAGCAACGAGGAACACGAATCATGACCATTGAAATCAGGAACCCCGAATTGGAGGCGATCATTCGACAACGGTTGAATGCGGGGAATTTTCGTGACGTGGAGGATATGCTGCTGAAGACTTTGGCCACCGAAACGCCGACTGCCGGACGCTCGTCTTCGCGTCAGGAAGCCATCAGGCGCATGAAGGAATTCGGTGACAAGTACCGTCTGAGCCTGGGGGAGCCGATTACCCGTGACCTCATGCACGAAGGGCACCGGCACTGATGGATGGCTTCGCCCTCGATGCATCCGTAGCCATTTCATGGTGCTTCCCCAGCGATCCCGCCGAGGATACTCCGTATTCACGCGAGGTATTGGCTCGGCTCGAAGCCGAGGACGCTATCGTTCCAGGAATATGGCCGTTTGAGATTGCCAACAGCCTCTTCGTGTCTTTCGCTGTCCGCAAGCGGATTACGGAAATCCAGATCAAGGAATACCTGGAACGACTACGGGCGCTTCCAATCCACGTCGAGTCGCAAGAACATGTGGACGAATGTCGAATTGGAAGCTCTAGCCCGGAAGTGGAATCTGACAGCGTACGATGCAGCCTATCTCGACCTCGCGCTGCGCGAAGGGCTCCCGTTGGCCACGACGGATTGGCAAACTACGCACCGCAGCGGCCACCGAGGGCGTCAAGGTGTTGGCCTCGCTTCCATAAGAGACAGCGCGGGGTTTTCCCCACGGGACAGTCGGCCGATAGAACGTAAAACCCGTCCAAGACGTGGTAGTATTTTCTCGTACGAAAGCTGCCCTGAATGGGACCTCCGTTGCTTACAGCCGACTACCAGCCGCACAGCCAAAACCCGCGCCGTGATCTTTGGCTATGACGGACCTCATCGAGGGTTTGCCAACAAATCCGCTTATGAAGCCAAAGGCAAAAACGCTACAGGAGCGCTTGGGATTTCTGGACGACGAACTCACCAAACCCGAACACGACGAGATGATGATATGGCTAGATGCCAACATCGACACCATCGTCGTGGACCTCTTTCCCACCGAATGGACGGCCGCCGAGCGGGCGGCACACGAGCGTCAGATCGAAGACGCACGACTGGTATTTGCCAAGCGGCTCATCAGCGGTGCAGACCTAGCTCCAGATGTGGCACAACACGCCCGGCTGCTCAAGGCTGAGATCGAGCACTGGAGAAAGCATGGGGACGTGCATAAAGAACGCGAGCACATGAATCGCCTGGACGGCTTTTTGCGGGGCGTCGCAGCCGACACACCGGTACCCGCGGTGGCCCCGGACCGTCCTCCTTTTCGGGTAGTGAAAAAGGAATGGGAGGTTCCGGTGCTGAATGGGACCTTCCCTATAGGCTTCATCGATTTTTCGGTTACCGGCGTCAAGTCCGGCATGCGCCTGGATGGCATTGAGGAGCATGGTGCCTTCAACCCGGTTTGGAAGCCTAACCCCATCGACGTCAACTTACTCTTTGAAGTAAAGCCAAAGATCGACTCGCTCGGTGCGCTGATGCGGCAGATCAATAAGTATCGTATTTACAAAAGGAACAGTCAGATCCTGGTGCTTTCACCGGACGAGCGTTTCCGCCACCACATAGAGTCGCAAGACATCCGGTTTGTGAAGTACCCCAGATGATGCACAGCCATCGTCGCGACAGGACTGACCTCAAAGGCCAAGCCTCTGTATCGTTAAGCCGCACCTGGCCTCGGCAGAACCCTCGGCCAGGCCCCCGTTCAATCTAAGCCGTTCGGAGGGAATAGTCGTGAAGATCAGCATATTCAGACTCAGGCCAACCGCAGGTATTTGGCTGATGCTACTGCCCCTGCCGTGCGCCTACAGCCAGTCTCAATCGCTGCCAGGATCGGCCAGCGGTCGCCCGCTCAATTTGAGTCAGACCCGCTATCGTCTGCGGGCGGGAGAGCCGGTCAAAATCGACGGCACTGCCGAAACACTGGAGTTTATTCGCAGCGCGACGCAACGGTCGGCACGAATCGACGATGCGGCGCGTCAGGGATTCGTCGTCGGTCCGAGCGTGACTGGCGAGTTGGTTTTGGCAGTTTCACTGCTGACCCCACCCGGTAACTACACGCTTAGAGTGCGCACCCACGTTGCGGCTTGCGGCGCACGAAGGGCGTTCGCTTCATGTTTTTTCAAATCGGGAGGGCATTCTTGACAGAAACCTCGGTGCTGATAAGCATCCCAACTTCAGTAACTTAGAGACGAGCCAGCGTGTATAAGAAGCTGTCAATTTGCTTCATACCCTGAAGTCCACTTGAGCAACCCCTGCCGTATAACAAACTTATCTTTTTCATACAGACCCCTGTATAGAAAACTGAAGTTTATTATACAGGCCGCGTTCCGATGTGCTACGGCAGCAAAAAGACTTACAGGACAGCATGGTGGGAGGGTTGAAAAATGAGGCCGTTCAAGCCGATGCAGGATTGCGGGATCCTCATATGTCTTGCCGATGGTCGCCCGGGCTCGGCAACAGGATCCGAGTGCCTCCGCATCCAGGCGGGACCGGATGGAGGATTGCGACGATAAGGTTCTGCCGCTTTTCAGCGTCCCCGCGAATCACGCAACAATCGTGTTCAGGCATGTTTCCTTAAATCGGCGAAACGATCAAGTCCTAACGCGTTGTGGACCTCCAGCCGCTCGAGGCGGCTGAGCAGCGTGCCCCTGGTTCGAGGGTGGGGCCAAATCAAGCCATCAAATGGGGCCAGACCGGGCTGGCGGAATCATTGGGCGCGCCTGAGCATCGAACCAGGGATTGAGTTGCGCGTTGCCCGGCTTTTGGGACGGAGGCAAGACATCGAAGGCGCGCTTCGACCTCCCGCGGCAGGACGATGGTCGTACTCCACCTCCTCCACCGATCCCGCCCTCCGCAAGGTCGTGCGCGACGTCGCCGTATATCTCCAGTCGGCGCGGTAGGACGCACACCGCGGCGCTCAAAAGCGTCACTGTTTCTGGAGTTGTAGGAACAAGTCTTCCTTCGGTGGCGCAATCGACAGATCCAGTCGCCGGTAACCGTCTTTGGAAATCACCAGCCGCACCCATCCCGATTGCGCCATCGTGTCCGCCGACAGCGTGAGGCGGAAGTTCCCGTGTCGTCGGTTGTCGCCGCCGCGGGCGATCCGTCGATCGAGACCTGGGCCTGCAGGATCGCGTTTCGGCTGACGGCGTCCACAACCGTGCCGGCGATCACCAGGGCGGCTTTCTGTGCGGCCACAGGCTCGACCGGCGCTGGACCGTTGCGCGGGGCTTGCGCCGTTTTGACCACGGCGATTCCGTAACCCGCTGCGCCCGCGAAGATCAGGGCAAAAACGCCGACCTTGATGCGCTCGCTGGCCTGCCGAAAGAATACGTACGCGAGCAGGCCCACCGCGACGATCAGCAACGCCAGGATTCCGAGTTCGCTCTTCGCCGCTTCCCGGATAATATCCGGCAGCGTCTTCGTGAGGTCTCCCACCGCAAGAGCAGCCATTAACATCACTGTGTTCTCCGCCATCGAAGCCACCCGACCGGCGGTCCCGGGACGGTTGGTCGGGCCGTATCCAGCTGTTAGGGCTGGACGCGGCATATGGAGAGGTATACAGTGTACCACATGCGAAGTCTGCGCACGCTGCTTTGGCTGGCGATGCTGGCGATGTCTCTCCACGTCATGCGCGCCGCCAATTCGATCATCCTCCGCGGAATCGTCACCGACTCGCAAAGCAGGCAGCCAGTAACCGGCGCTACCGTGAGCGCGGTCGGCAGCCAGGCGCGCGCGCCAGACACGACCGACGCCAACGGACGCTTCGACATTGCGTTGCGCCCCGACGTCGAGAGCGGGGATCCCGTCCGCGTTCGCGTCGAGAAGGCTGGATATCAGGCCTATGATGTAAAAACGGTCGCGTCCGACAATGCGTTACTTCAGGTTTCCCTCGTCCGCTCGCCTACCGCGACACCCTCCAGCGCACCGCCTCCCCGCAGCGATTTGCGCCTCCAGATCGAGGGCGTATCCCAGGCCGCGAAACTGATTGCCAAGGAACAACCCCGCTTCCGGGGAGAGCCCGTCCTGTGCGACACGGCAAAGCTGACGCTGGTTGTGGCCCACAACGCAGTGGGCAAGGTTCCCGTCATGGTCCACGATCTCGCGTTCCGGGTCGAGCCGGTCGAGGGAACTGCTGACGCGGTCAACTGCCAAATCGATCCCCTGGCCACCAAAACCTTTCGGAATCATTCTACGGAACACTTACATCCTCGACGTACGGGGCTCCTCCCGATCCGGCCGGTATATTGAATCGGCCCAACCCGGCAAGGCCTTCACCGCCGATCCGGACAACATCCTGCAAGTCTCCGACCGCAAACAGGCCATTACTCTCAAGCCGGACGAAGAACCGGTCGGATACGACATTTTCGTGGTCGCCCAAAAGCCAGGCCTTTATCGGGTCTGGTTTACGTCGGCTTACGATGCCGCGGGCCCCCGCACCGCCAGGACGCAGTCGTTCCTCCTGGCGAAGTAAACCTTGGAGGTCAACTATGACGTTCGTCAGCCGCGCTCACGGGCGCCTGATCCAGTTCTTGGTTCTCTGCCTCCCCGCGGCGCCGCTCGCCGGCCAGGAGCACGGCACGGGCAGGGAGTACATGCGCTGGTTCGAAGAAAAGTACGAAGTGGGGCAGGGCGGCTCGTACACCCCCGAAGAGATGCTCCCGGTCATCGAGGCGCGGGAAAAGAAGAACTACCGGACCGTCCTTCGCCTGGCGAGCGAACTCATCGGCCGGGAGGCGGCCCGCTTCTACAGCGCGCCGTATGCGAACTGGGTCAAGTCCCTTGCCTACATCGAGCGTTCGACTGCCAGGGAGGAGCTGAACGGAGATGCGGACCAGACACTGGAAGACGCCATGGCCGCTGCCCAACTCGGCAACCTCAAAGCGGCGAAGGCCATCGTACGGCAGATGTTCGGCTACTACAAAAACGATCCGAAGTCGGCTGTCGCCAAGGCGCGCCATGGACCTTCGAAAAGTTTCTGCGCATCGCCGCTGAGATAGGCGACTCCGAGTCGGCCGGAGTGCTGGGCTCCGATCTCTGGCCGAATCCCCTGACCGACCGCGAAGCGGGCTATTGGATGATGGTGGGGTTGAATGGCACGGGCCAACTCAGCCGCGAAGGAGTGGACCGGATGTACCACATCGGCTTCGCGAATGCCTCCGCCGGTGGCATCGCCAAAACCCTCCAGGACTTCTCTCCTCTGGGCAGCCTCACACAGTCCGCCGCCGGCGGGGCGCTGCCGGGAAGGGATTACGCAGCGACCCTCTTCTGCGACACGTTGCGGCGCGAATATGGGGCCAACTACGGCAAACGGCCGCCAAAGATACGCAACCCGGAAAGCCCTTCGACTCTGGAAATCTTCCAGTACCACACGGCTTTCGCCGATGTGATCGGCCGCGCCCGGGCGTACCTGCTCGTCCCCGGGGACCGGAAGTTCGACGATCCGAGCATGATTTCGCTGGACAGAAAGGAAATTGGCCGCCTGATCGGCCCGAGCGACCTCGTCTCCGTCCGCTGCGGACCATTAAGCCACATCGCCATGGTGTACAGCGTCGACAGGCAAGCCGGCACCGTCGGCTTTGTGGACGGTCTCTTCGAATATTGGCAGCCAACCCACAACAACTGCATCACACAGTTCGATCTCGCTCAATTCAAACACGGCGGCTATCTCGCCCGCGTCGCTCTGAACGACCTCGTGCCGATGATTCAGGGCGTGATCACCCTTCGCGACCGGGCGCCCGGCCGCAGGGGAGCAGCGTCGACCAACGATTATGTTACGGTCGACTCGTTTCAGCAGTCCGAGTTCTTCCAGTTCTTCAACTTGCACGAATTGATCGAAGAACCGGTGGGCGCCCAATCGATTATTCGCTACATGACCGGAGGATTTCAGCAGCACGTATATCTCTCCGTCCGCGCCGACAGCCGGCGGCGCATCGAAGAAGCGGTCCTGATCCTGAATCGCCCCTGGCTCGGCGCGCGAGACAGATTGAACCCGATGGCGAACGATATTGCCAAGAGCTTTCTGGGCGCCTTTGCGCCCGCCGCGAGCGCGCAATCCGTTGCGGCGATCGCAAGGGCAATCTGGCAGCGAGACGCCGCGCCCGCCGGTGATGCGGCAGCCGCGCTCTCGGTTCTACGCGGCGACCGGCAGCGAAGCTCGATTGAGCTTCCCAGCGGAACGCTGACGTTCGAGAATGTCCTTGATTCACCCCCGTCCCCATTTTTCGGGCGGCTCTGAAAACGCGCATCAAGGATTGAGGACAGGACCGTTACAGAAGGGATCGGAAGCACGACCGCGGAGCGGCTGCCGCTCCCCCGGTTTCCAGAAAAAACCTATTTCGCCTTTCTTCTTCTGCTGCTGGCCGACGCGCACCTTGGAGTGCTCCCGAGTACTCTTCGCTCTTGGGAGCAGGAGGAGAGCAGGAGGAAAACCGACGGGCCGCTGCCGATGACTCGGCGCCACGGCGGCCTGCGATACAAGACCGAAGGCGAAGTAAAGGTTCCCGACTACGAAATGCTTCGCCAGGATCGCGGCCTCGGCCAGCAAATGCTGCGGGATCGAGAAGTTCTTCGAAGAAGCGTTCTATCCCGCGGTGGAGGGTAAGGAACCTCCGCACGTCACACCGGAGTTGAAAGCGCGGTTGATGGCCGCCTCCGCCAGGCACGGCCAGACAATCCTGCCACCGGCGCAGTAGGCTATCGTGATTCTCGTGCAGCACGTCACCGATGACACGCTGGAGGGATACGCAATGCGGACGCTTCCCGAACCGGAAGCGGGTCCACTGGAACGGCATCTGTTGGTCTGCGGAGATTGCCGGGATCGTCTGGATGCGTTAGATCGAATACGTGACGCGATGCGTGGGGCGGCGGTAAAGATCCGATACCAAAAACATTCATGAGGGCTTTTTACTCCACGCAGAAGCCTTCCGTGTGTTCATTCTCGGCACGCCTGAAGGTTGGCAGGTTTCAGTGTATGATTTGGAGCGGCACGAGTGGGCTGAGAAGAGCGGGAAGATGGAAGACACGCTCAAGATCGCCAAGGCCACAGCCCAAGAGAAGGTGTCCTTGTTGCTCGGCAAAACGGCCCCGGCGTTGAAGTGGCACTAACGTGGACGAATCGAACGGCGATGGATGTAACCGGGAATGCGTCTACAACGGAAACCACCGGGATGGGTAACGTATCGTATAGGCATTGTGCCCGGTGGCAGCGAAGAACCGGGACGTAGAATGGCTATTCGACATTGACGTCCCAGTGAAATCCACAGGAGAGCGAACGGTAACAGGAGCGGTCATGAAAGCGAAGAAGGTTCTCAAACGCATTGCCAAGATTGAGGCGTTGATATTGGAAGTGTCCGAGCGATCTTCGCCAAGTGCGCCGCAGATCCAAGAACTGCTTCGAGAAGCAAAGAATGCTATCTCTCGTGCGAAGAAGGCTGTGAGTTTGGAGGCATCCTCCGGGACGGCGCAGAACCCCCCGGCGAAGAGTATTAAACAGCCATCGAAAGTCACGCCAGAACCAACAAAACCGAAGCGCAAGCTCTCTGCCGCTAGTAGGAGAGCGATATCTGCCGCCACTAAGAGAAGATGGGCAGCGAAACGGGCGGCAGCGGTGAAATTGGTGCCAGCCGTGGCGAAGAAAACGGCGGTGAAAAAGGTGGCTGCGAAGAAAGCCACTCCGGTGAAGGCGGCGAAGGCACCCGCCCGAGAAGTTGCGAAAGCCCCGGCGAAGGCTCCCGTGAGGGCGGCGATGGCCCCCGCCCGAAAAAAGGCAAAGAAAGCCCCGGCGAAGAAGACGGCGGTGAATGCCCCGGCCAAGAAAGCTGTGAGAGTGGGGCAGGCAGCGAAGACGCCGGCCCCTCCGACGACAGAGGCCGCCACGGTTACGACGCCCGAACAGGTTGCGCCCGAAGCACCTGTTCAATAACCCTTGGCGACGGCTACAGCCGTTTTCCTTGTGAGTCAGAAAGCAAGCTGACGGGACCGAAGCGATAGGGTGTATACTCCCGGCATGATTCTCAGGAATGCGGCGTTCTTCGCATTTATCGGCATGACTTTGCTAACCGTTGCGTGTGCCGTGGGCTTCATCGGTGACATATCGGCTCTTCTCGCTGGTGCCATTGCTCCGATGATGGTGTTGAATTCACTAATCCATTTGCTGGCAAGCCTGAGCGTTGCAGTCTACCTCTACGTGTTCCACAAAACACAGTCTTGAACAATCTTCGGCCCGTTACCTTTCAGTCTGATTGGCGGCGGGGCCACTTCGCCATCGCAGCCAGAAGGATGCTGGGCCGTACCGCAGCGGGAACAGTGGGATGGCAGCCGCAGGCCGTGCTCGGTCCAGTGAGTCCGAAGGAATGCAATGGGAGTCAATCGGCGTCGAAACTGGGCGTTCCAAGTAAGCGGCACAAGTCTGAAACACTGTGTGGGTTGGCACGGCTACCCCTCGATCACTTCCACAGAGGACCATCCAAGCCTGGGGTATCCTGCGATACGAGAGACGCACCTGCCGCCAAAAATGCTGTAAACCAATCCATCTGATGCAGATCGAGATTTTGGACACTACGAGGTCGAGCGTTCTTCAAACGGAATCGAATCGGTTAATAACGCGAAACACGACTTAATGCCGTTCCGCGGCGGCCTTCTCCTGGGCGCGAGCTCCTTTGAGTATGCCTTCCATCGAGTAATTGCCCTCGTGGCACGCATACTCATAGAGTGGCCCTGACGCCTTCGTCAACGGAATTTCACCTTTCCAGACGCGCGTAAATGCCGTCGGATCATCGACTGTGAATTCGTACATGATGGTGTTCTCGCCGGTACGCGTGAAGCGCTCGATCAGGTGCAAATTCTGGTCGGAACCCCTGAGGTTCGTCTTGTCAGTGAAGTTGGTTGTGTCGACGACCAGCGTATTTCCCTCCCACCGGCCTCGCGAGTCTCCCAGCC
>Ga0137407_10003260_pt1 | contig 10782 bp, 9 predicted proteins | sample CZOMad2_2_16fung_FD_108410 | JGI IMG/M metagenome (GOLD analysis project Ga0137407, IMG submission 108410) | Vadose zone soil fungal communities from Angelo Coast Range Reserve, California, USA - CZOMad2_2_16fungal (Illumina Assembly) | ecosystem: Environmental > Terrestrial > Soil > Vadose zone...
AAGGTGGGGAAGCTGATGATGTACGGGGCGAGCGCGATGGTGTCGGGGGAGAAGCGGAACCTGATCGCGATGGTCTCGACGGTCGCCAGGATGCCGTGGTTCCATCCGCTGCAGCTCTTGCCGGACAACAAGGGCATCTTCGGCGTGAACATGGGGCAGCTCTGGAACGAGACGGCGCTCTTGCGGAGGGAGCTGGAGGAAGTGCTGAAGGGATTCGCCGCGAAGGAGTTCAAGGCGATCGTGGACCTGGAGGTGCCGTTCGCGCAGGCGCGGAAAGCGCACGAGCGGCTGCAGTCGCGGGAGAACTTCGGGAAAGTGGTGCTGGTGCCGTGATGCCCCGGTGGTTCGCGGCCTTCGCCCTGATCCTCGTCGCGCTGGGGCTCGCCGGATTCTGTGGAAGCTCGTGGCTGACCGGCGCCGTCCACCACGATCGCCTGTTCACCGTGCCGGAACGCGAGCAGCACGAGTTGTGGGGCACTTCCCGCGGCATCCGCAGCGATGAGTGGGCGGTGGAGACGCCGCAGGTGCGCGCCCAGCAGCTGGCCGGATTCCCGCTGGTGAATTTGAACGAAGGGCTCGGCGAGCTGCAGCGAAACCCCTACGACATTCCGGTCCTGGATTGGGGCTTGCCGTTGCGGCCGCTGACCTGGCCGTACCTGGTCCCGCTGCGGTGGTCGCACGGTGCCCGGTGGTTCCTGCGGGATGCCCTGCTGCTCCTCGGCGTCTACGCCCTGCTCAGCGCATTCGTGGAGGACAAGTGGACCGCGGCCGTCGCCGCCTTCGCGGTGCTCTTTTCCAGCGCGTTCGTCTGGTGGCGGTCCACGGTGATGCTGGAGTTCATGGGCTTCCTCTCCCTGACCGGAGGTATTGCGGCGCGCGCCCTCCGGAGTGGTGGCAAGGGCTGGTTCGCCCTGACCGCCTATTGCGCCGCATGCAGCTTCTGCGTCTTCTATCCACCGATCTGGGCACCGATGCTCTGGGTCGTGTGCGCGGCGATCGCCGACATGGCATGGCGCAGGCAACGGCTCGGCGCCGGCGCACTGCTCATTGCGCTGATCGCCCTGGGCGCCCTGGTGGGCGTGTTCTATCACCTGCCTTACCTGTCGCTCGTGTCCGGGACCGCGTATCCGGGAAGGCGCATCCTCCGCGCCGGCGAGATGCCCTTGGACCGCCTGATCGAGATGGTCTGGCCTTCGCTCACCGTCTCGGCACCGGTCCACTGCGGCCCCGAACGGTATGTCGGAATCCCGCCGAGCAACGTCTGCGAGGCGTCCAGCCTCGAGGTGCTCCCGCTCTTCGTCCTACCGGCCCTTGCGCTGGTGAGCGCGCGCGTCCGGCGCGCGTTCGGCGCCCTGGTCCGGACCAGCCCGGCGAGCGTCCTTGCCTTCGCGGTCTTGTGCGCGTGGCTCTACCTGCCCCTGCCCGCATGGTTCGGCCGCCTCACGCTCCTGCAATGGTCCGCGGCGGGCCGCGCCTGGATGGCATTCGGAGTTTCGGCGGCACTGCTGGTGAGCCGCTTGCTCGCGGCGCTCCGCTCCGATGCGCAGCCGGAACCGTTCCGCTGGCGCGGGCTGATCGGGATCGCGGCAGTGGTGGCTTGTGCCTTCGTCGCAAGAGGGCACTTCCGTCCCGAGGCCCTGACCGGTTGCTACGCCCGCGCATGGGTGCCACCGATGGTCGTTGCCGCCGCGCTTCTCTGCGCGGGTTCACTGCTCTCCGGAACGGCCCGCGGCGCGACCCTGCTGCTCGTCGCCTGGGCGATTTCGCTCTTGCTCGCGAATCATCGCGTGAACCCGTTGATCCACTCCGTCCAGCTCTTCGCCAAGGGCGAGGGGCATCGGGCAGTGGAGAGCGCGCTCGCGCGCGCGCCGGGCCGCATCCTCGACTATTCGACGCACCCGGGGGCCCAGTTGTCAGCCTTCGGCTGGCCCATGCTCGGCGGGCTCCAGAACTCGCCGGATCTGGCGCTGTTTCGCTTCCTCGCCCCAGAATCGCCCGGACTCGAGGAAGAGGTCTACAACCGCTACGCGCACTACGGTTTCGAGCTCCCGCCCGCGCGGTCGCGCATGGTGCAACTCGATGCCATCCGCGTCGCCATCCCGGCGTGCAGCCGCCGCCTGGCCGCCCTCGGGGTCAATCACTTGCTCATGGAGCCAGGCTCCGCGCCGGAACCCGCTTGCGCAGGCGAATGGATCCCGCAGCCCGCGGGCGAGCTGCGCCTCTGGTCCCGGCGAACGCCCGTGTGCGCTGTCGGCGTCGCGCGGGGCACACCGGCCAGCGCGCTCGAGTTCGACTATTCCTGCCCGGGCGAGGCGCGAGTCCGCGCGGAGGTCTCCGCGCTCTTCATCGAGGTCCCGCCCGACCCCACGCGCTCATGGGCGGTGGCAGTCAATCCAGACGTCCTCGGCACCATCGATTGCTCCGGAGCGACGGCGCGCATCGCCGATGCGCATCTGTTCGTGCATCCGGAAGGTGGTCCCACAGCTTGGTGCCGCGCCCGCTACCTGGATTCTGGATTTGCCCTCCGCCGCATGTTGAAGAAATGATAGACACCACGCATGCGCGCCTTGGCAATCGTGCCTGCTTGGAACGAGGAGAGGCACCTTCCAGCGGTGCTGGAGGAGTTACGCCTTTGCGCCCCGTCGTGGGACGTGTGCGTGGTGGACGACGGCTCCAGCGACGGCACGGCTTCGGTCGCGCGGGAGAAGGGCGCGGTGTTGCTGCGGCTCCCGATCAATCTCGGCATCGGGGGCGCGGTCCAGACCGGGTACCTCTGGGCGCGCGACCACGGCTACGACATCGCGGCGCAGATCGATGGCGATGGCCAGCACGATCCCAGGCATCTCGCCGCGGCGGTACGACCGATCGAGGCGGGGACGGCCGATTTCGTGATCGGGTCCCGGTATCTCAGCGCTGGAGGCTTCCGGTCCACCGCCCTGCGGCGCGCTGGAACGCGCTATCTGTCCTGGTTCCTGGGCCTGCGCTGCGGCGCGCACGTCACCGATCCGACTTCGGGCTTTCGTGTCGCTGGCCGGCGCGCCATCGAGCTGTTCGCGGCCAGCTACCCGTCGGACTATCCGGAGCCGGAAGCCATCGCGTTTGCGATGCGCCGCGGCCTCGGCGTGGAGGAAGTCCCGGTCGTGATGCGGAGCCGGCAGCATGGGAGCAGCAGCATCGGGCCCGGCCGCACCCTCTACTATCTGATCAAGGTCTCGCTCGCGCTGATCCTCCTTCCGGTCGAGCGACGCCGCAACGCGGAGCTCTCCGGATGACGAACCCGCTCCTTCCGTTGGAGTTGCAGATCCTCGCCTGCGTGACGCTGCTCGCCTTCTCCGGATGGGTCCTCTACCTGGTGCGACTCCAGAGCCTGAGCCTGCGAGACAGCCTCCTCTGGCTGCTGTCCACCGGCGTGGTGGTGGTGTTCGCGATCTTTCCTCGCCTTCTGCAGGACCTTGCGCGCGCCATCGGCGTGCAGGTGCCGTCGAACGCGCTCTTCGCGCTCGCGATCCTGTACCTGACGCTCAACGTGCTTTCGCTCACCATCGTGCTCTCCAAGGAGTCAACCCGCACACGCCGCCTGGCGCAGGAATGCGCGCTGCTGCGCGCGGAGCTGGATGCCATGCGCGCGCGCGTCGAACGACTCCTTCCGGCCTGATCACTGCCAGGGCTTGCGGACGCGCGGCGGCCAGGCCAGCGCGAAGTCCTCGGACTCGAGCGTCAGGTTGGGGTTGTAGGCGGGATCGTTCTGCAGCAGGTGGCCCCAGCGCGCGTGCATCCGTCGGATCTCCTGGTGGAAGCGGGCACGCTTCGGCGCCGTATCCTCTGCGCCGCGTGTACGCGACTCGTGGTGGATGAGGGTCGCGAACGGGGTCCAGAGATTGCGAAGGCCGGTTTCGCCGACCCGGAGACAGAAGTCCACGTCGTTGAAGGCAACCGCGAGGGTCTCGTCGAAGCCACCGACCGCGAGGTACGTCTCGCGCCGGATCGCCAGGCACGCCGCCGTCACCGCCGACATTTCCTGGGCGATCTGCGCGCGCAGGAAATAGCCGGGGTCGCGCTCCGGGGAGAGCTTGTGCGCGTGCCCTGCGATACCGCCGACACCGAGGAGGATCCCTCCGTGCTGCACCGTGCGATCCGGGTAGAGCAGGCGCGCCCCGACTGCCCCGATTTCCGGCCGAAGGGCGTGTGACACCATCTCGCCCAGCCAGCCGGGCTCGATGGCCTCGAGATCGTTGTTGAGCAGGGCGACCACCTGTCCGCGCGCTTCGCGGACGCCGGCGTTGTTGATGGCGGAGAAGTTGAACGGTTTGTCGAAGCGGACCACGCGGGCGACGCCCCGCTGCTGCAAGGTGGTGAAGTAGGCGAGCGCGTCGGGGGTGGCGCTCTGGTTGTCGATGATGACGATCTCGAAATTGTCGTACTCCGTGGTGCGCAGGATCGACTCGACACAGGTCTCGAGCAGCGGGCGCGCATCCCGGGTGGGGATGATCAGGCTCACCAGCGGTGCGGGATGGGGAATCGGCCAGCGCACCCGGCGTGTATCGGGCAGCCGTCCGACGGCAGCCTCTGCCGACGAGCCAAGGTGTTCCTGGACCACGCGCACCGCCGCAGAGTCGCTCTGTTCAGGGGAACCAGCGCCGAGGCGCCGGTGGTAGAGGACGAACGGCACGTGCCGCACGCGGCCATTCCGCGCGACGCGGAGGCAGAGGTCGTAGCTCTCGCTGCCAGGGAATTCCGCGCGATACCCACCCGCGTCGACCACTCGCTGCCGGCGCATCGCGCAGGGGCGCGCGACGTAGTCGTGCGACCGGAGCAGGTCGAGGTTCCAGTCGGGCTTGAAGTGCGGATCGACGAAGCGGCCCAGCTCATCGATCCTGTCATCGTCGCTGTACGCCAGGTCGGCATCGGGATGCGATTCAAGCTCTTCGGCGAGCAGATACAGAGCGTGCTCGGCCAGCTCGTCTTCAGGATCGAGGACCGCCACGAAGTCGCCGGTTGCCAGCGAGAGCGCCGCGTTCCACGCTGGAGCCTTGCCCGTCAAGGAGCGGAGCTCGAGCTTGATGCGCGGGTCTTCCCGGGCGGCCGTCTCGAGCAGGTCGCGGCCGTGCTCGCCCTTCGATCCGGCATCTGCAATGCACAGCTGCCAGTGCGGGTAGAGCTGCGATCGAACGCTCGCGATGGCGCGCGCCAGCCACGCTTCCGGCGTGTCGCGGACCGCCATCAACACCGAAAAGCGCGTCCTGAGCCCCGCCGCACGTTTGCGGATGCGGGCCCGATCGCCCTCCGAAATCGTGGAGAAGGCGCGCTGCCAGTCCGCGTACCCGGCGTCTCGCGAGCCGTTCCGCTGCTCCTTGTGCAGCAGCCAGTCCATCACGCCGCTCACCCCACCCTGTCGCAACGTGTGCAGCAGCTTCGCACCCGAAAGAGGCAGCTCCCACGGCCGTCGCAGCCGGCGCGAGAGCACCGGCGCCGCCAGCCGCGCGGCAGCCTCCGCCCAGGTCAGCTCACGCACGCGAACTGCAGGGAGGTCGAGCGGCCCGGCCCGGTCCAGCTCCAGCGTCAGGCTCCGCACGACGTCTGGCAGGCGCGCGACCGTCCGCGCGCTGCCGTCGGGACCGAGGGACAGCGGAACCGACACCGTATCCTTCCCGGCATCAGCGATGACGCGCGCGCGTCCGGGACGCCCGGCCGAAGCGCCGATCCGGAGATCGACCTCCACCCACCCCGAGGGCATGGGGCCGCTGAGCTGGAAGAGCGCCGGTCCGACCGTGACTTGCAGCCGTTCGCCGTGTGGCGTCGCGCCGCTCAGGAGCGCAGGCAGCAACTCCCGCCCGGTGCGGCGGAGCGCGCGGACCAGTTCGCTCGTCATCGAGGCGCGTATATACCGCAACGACCGAGCCCCTTATGTTAGAGAAGTCGGCCATGGCGAAGCGTGCTCTCATCACCGGCATCACCGGGCAGGACGGCAGCTATCTGGCGGAGCTGCTGCTCGAGAAAGGCTACGAAGTCCACGGCATGGTCAGGCGGTCCTCGGAGGAGAAGTTCGAGAGGATCAGCCATCTGCGCGATCGCCTCACGCTGCACCAGGGGGATCTTCTCGACCAGTTCTCCATCGCCGCCATCCTCGCCAGGGTGGAGCCGCACGAAGTCTACAATCTCGCCGCGCAGTCTTTCGTGCCCACCAGCTGGGACCAGCCGGTGCTGACGGGCGAGTTCACCGGGCTCGGCGTCACCAAGATGCTGGAAGCGATCCGGCACACCCTGCCGTCGACGCGCTTCTACCAGGCCTCTTCCTCCGAGATGTTTGGAAAGGTCCGCGAGGTGCCGCAGAACGAGCGCACGCCGTTCTACCCGCGGTCTCCATACGGCGTGGCAAAGGTGTACGGCCATTTCATCGCCGTGAACTATCGCGAATCGTTCGGCCTCTTCGCGGTGAGCGGCATCCTCTTCAACCACGAGTCACCGCGCCGGGGGCTCGAGTTCGTCACCCGCAAGGTCTCCAATGGGGTCGCGCGGATCAAGCTGGGCATGCAAGAAAAGCTGTCGATGGGGAACCTGGAAGCGAAGCGCGACTGGGGATTCGCGGGCGACTACGTCGAGGCGATGTGGCTGATGCTGCAGGCGGACACGCCCGAGGACTACGTCATCGCAACGCACGAGACGCACACGGTGCAGGAGCTGTGTGAGATCGCGTTCGCCCACGCCGATCTCGACTGGAAGAAGCATGTCCACGTCGACAGCACGCTCGTCCGGCCGGCGGAGGTGGAGCTGCTGATCGGCGATGCCAGCAAGGCGAAGCAGAAGCTGGGGTGGGAGCCGAAGGTCCGTTTCAAGGAGCTGGTCGAGATGATGGTGGACGCCGACCTCCGCCGCCTGTCCCGGGGAAACGGAAGATAGGGATGCGGGTGCTGGTCACGGGCGCAGGCGGCTTCGTCGGCCGCCACCTCTGCGAGCACCTCGCCGCGCACGACGATCAGGCGATTCCGATCGGCTGGCCGGCTTCCAGCCCGCAGGATGGCACGAAGTCCGTCGACGTCACCGACGCGCAGGCGGTGCGTGACGCCGTCGAGGCAGCGCGGCCCGATGCAGTCGTGCATCTCGCGGGTCTCTCATCCGTGGCGGCGAGCCACCGCGATCCGTCGCGGACGTTCGCAGTCAATGCGCTGGGGGCGTTGCACGTGCTGGCGGCGGTCCAGCAGGTCGCGCCCGCCGCCCGGGTCCTCCTGGTGGGATCGTCCGAGATGTACGGGACCCTGGAGCCGGGATCGCGAATCACGGAAGGCTCGCCGCTCCGTCCGGTGAGCCCGTACGCGTCGTCCAAGGTGGCGGCGGAGGTGGCGGGGTTCCAGTTCCATCGCGGACGCAGTCTCGCGGTGATCAGCGCGCGTCCGTTCAACCACGTCGGTCGCGGGCAGCGAACCGATTTCGTGGTGCCTTCTTTCGCCGAGCAGATTGCATCGATCCGCCGCGGCCGGACCTCCCCTGTCCTTCGAGTGGGAAACCTCGACGCCGTGCGAGACTTCTCGCATGTGGCCGACGTGGTCGAGGCATACCGCCTGCTGCTCGATTGCGGCGAGCCGGGCCAGGCCTACAACGTCTGCAGCGGTGAAGCCCGCAGCATCCAAAGCGTCCTGGAGCGCATGATCGAGCTCGCGGGCGTGGAGGTGCGCATCGAGGTCGATCCGTCGCGTTTCCGGCCCAGCGAGCTGCCGTACCTGGTGGGCGATCCCGCGAAGCTGCAGCGGCTCGGCTGGCGGCCCTCGCGAACGCTGGATGACGCCCTGCGCGACGCGCTGGCGCACGCCGGGAGCACCCTGGCCTGACGTCTGCGTCAGCGCCCGCGGGGGGCTTCCGCGAGCCGGTGGTCTGCCTGTCCCAGCGAGCGGAGAAAGTTGGCCAGCAGCGCCCGATGCCGCAGCGACTCCTCGCAGGGGTGGTCGACGACCTTGCGAAAGACGGAGGTAAGCCCGGCCTCGGATTCGACCTCGACCCTCGCCGGTTGGAGGGCCAGGTCAGCGATCAGCGCGGCGCGCTCCTGCTCGGAGGCCGTGATCACCGCCTGCGCGGAGTGTGCCGCCGCGAAGAGCAGCGCGCGCTTCCGGTACGTCCCGGTCTGGCCGAGGACCAGATGGCAGGGGCTCTCGAGCAGAGCAAGGAGCTGGCCCGCGTCGTCGATGGGCGCGGAGTGGTAGAGCACCTGGAAATGCTCCCGCGGCTCGCCGTCCGGCGGCGCCGCCGTACAGACCCTGGGCGGAGCGCTCCTGCTCGCCACGAAATGTGGGGCGGCGTGGGGCTCGGCGCCGAGAAGCGCCGCGCTGGCTTGTTCGGGAAGATGCGGATGGCGCGCGAGCAGGAGCCCGGCGTGCGCGGGCGCAGCCGGCGCGCTCGCTCGCCGCCCGACGACCGCGCGGTTGGCGCGCACGTGGCGCGTCCCCATCCTCTGCGCGCGCATCGCCCAATCGTCCTGCGCCTCGTCGGTGCGCTGGAACGCCGGATCGAAGGCGCCGATCATGTTCAGCAGCACGCGGCGCAGCAGCACGCACGGGCCCCTCATCGAGGGAACTTCGGTGAGGCGTGGGATGCTCGCGAGGTCCACCTTGCTCGCGGCGACGCTCGGGAGCGGCGCGACCGAGGCGATCCGGTCCGAGCCGTGGAGCACTTCGAGCATCTCCTCCAGGCAGCCCTCGGCCAACACGACTTCATCGTCGAGCAGGAGTACGTCTCGCTCGCCCAGCAACAGGCCGCGGTTCCAGCTCGCAACGCGGCCGAGCCTCGTCTCGTTGAGAAGCACGACAAGCTCCGCGTGCCGGCCCTGCAGCTCGCGGAGGAGCGCCGCTTCCTCCGGCGCATTGCACACCGCGACGACCCTGCCGAGGGGAGCACCGCCGGATCGGTACACGGCATCGATCCAAGAATGGGTGTTGTCGCCGGCGGCGACGACGACGTCCGCCTTCAAGGCTCTTCCTTGCGGAAGCGGCGCAGGAGCTGGGCCGCTGCCCGAACCCCCGCGTGGGGCAGGGGCAGCGCCTTCTTGACGCCACTGTTGAGCAGGTCGACTGCCCAGTAGCGGATGGGCTTGGGCGGCGGCGACGCTGGGGCCACCTGGCTCATGAGAACGGCATTGGTCCGCTCGCGTTCCCTCGCTACCGACAGCAAGGCCGCGTCGCGCTCCTCCCGCACCTTGCGGATTTCGGCGCGCAGCTGCTCGCATTCCTTACAGGACGTCGTTGCATCGCCCACGCGCTGAACAGATACCACACCGGGAACGTGTTATAGGCGCCGTCGCGCATGATCCAGCGAGTCGCCTTCGTCGTCCAGCGCTGCGGCCTCGAGGTGAACGGAGGCGCCGAGCTCCTCTGCCGCCTGGTGGCCGAGCAGATGGCGCGGCGCGCTCAGACAGACGTGCTCACCACCTGCGCCCTCGATTACCTGACCTGGGCAAATCACTATCGGCCCGGCGAGGAACGCATCGGCGACCTCCGCATCCGGCGCTTTCCGGTGGAGCGGCCGCGGGACCCCGCTTCGTTCGGACGCCTGAGCGAGCGGCTGCGCCCGCGCATCGGCAGTCTCTCGGTCGCCGAGGAAGAGAACTGGATGCGCGAGCAGGGGCCCTGGTCGCCGCAGCTTTTCAAGTACATCGAGCGGCACGAGGACGATTACGACGCGTTCATCTTCTTCACCTATCTCTACACGACGACGTATTTCGGGCTCCCGCCGGTGGCGGAGAAGGCGATCCTGGTGCCGACCGCGCACGACGAGTGGCCGATCTACTTCGGAATGTGGGACCGGCTCGTCGAGCTTCCGCGGGCGCTCGTCTTCCAGACGGAGGAGGAGCTCGCCTTCATGCGGCGCCGTTTCCCTCGGGCGCGTCTCGACGGGCCGATCCTTGGGGTCGCCGTCGAACCGCCTGCCGCGACGGACCCGCATTCGTTCCGCAAGACCTACGGCATCGACGCGTCCTTCGTGCTCTACGCGGGAAGGCTCGACCCGTCCAAGGGCGTGGGCGAGCTGCTCCAGAATTTCGAGTCGTACCGGCGCGCGACGGGCGACCTCCACACCGAGTTGGTGCTGGTGGGAAAGGCAGCCATGGAGATTCCGGCGACGCAGGGAATCCGGGCGCTAGGCTTCTTGTCCGAGCAGCACAAGTGGGACGCGCTCGCCGCATGCGAGGCGTTCATCATGCCCTCGCCGTACGAGAGCCTGTCGATCGCCTGCCTCGAGGCGTGGAGCGTGGGAAAGCCGGTTCTGGTGAACGCGCGCTCCGAGGTGCTGGCGGGACAGTGCCGCAGGAGCCAGGGCGGCCTCTGGTATCGCGACCCCGACGAGTTCTGCGCGGCGCTCGAATTGCTGCTGGGCGACGCCGCGGTGCGCGGCGGGCTCGGCGCGCAGGGGCAGCGGTTCGTCGCGGCGAACTACCGCTGGCCCCGCATCATGGATGCGTATTGCGAACTGGTCTCGACGCTCCGCCGTTGATCGTCGCTGGCCGGAGATTGCGTCCTTCCATGCCGAGCCGGGCGAGCAGCTCGAGCAGGGCGGGAAGGATGGCCTCGGGAAGGAACGCGGACCGGCGCGCTCGCTGTGCCGCCAGGATCGCTCGCCGCAATGCGCGATCCTCGACGAGCATGTGCGCGAGCGCCGCCAGCTCTGGCCAGCGCTTCTCGGTGAACATCAGGCCCGCCTGCCCGAGCGTCTCGGGGACCGCGGAGGATTTGTATGCGAGGACCGGCACGTCGAACCACATCGCCTCGATCAACGGCACGCAGAAACCTTCGTGTTCGCTCA
>Ga0137407_10003261_pt1 | contig 10781 bp, 11 predicted proteins | sample CZOMad2_2_16fung_FD_108410 | JGI IMG/M metagenome (GOLD analysis project Ga0137407, IMG submission 108410) | Vadose zone soil fungal communities from Angelo Coast Range Reserve, California, USA - CZOMad2_2_16fungal (Illumina Assembly) | ecosystem: Environmental > Terrestrial > Soil > Vadose...
CCCAGGGTAGTGCTCCCCCGGGCGGGACCGAGATCCGGTTGTCCGTGGCCGGCCAGTCGATGACGGTGCGGCCAGGCCAGGAGGCTCGCATCGGCCGGTCGCCAGAGAACGACATGGTGGTGAGCGACCCGACCGTGTCCCGGCAGCACGCTGTGGTCCGCGCCGGGGCCGACGGGTGGGAACTGGCCAACGTCGGCTCCGCTCCGTCCTACCTGAGCGGCCAGCAGGTCACCCGCGTCCCCCTGGACAAGGTCCAGGAGGTAACACTCGGCTCGGCGGACGGCCCTGTGCTGCGCCTTGAGCCGGCGCTAGCCGCCGCACCGCAGCCAGCGGTACCAGGGCCAGCATCCCCGGTGCCGGTCCCTGCCCCCGCTCCGCAGCCGGCCGGCTTTGGTGCCGCTCAAGGCTCTGGCGTCGCCCCTGGCTGGGGGTCCCCCTCGGGTCAGGGCCTTCCCCCCGGCTACGGGCCCGGATACGCGCCCGGCTACCCGCCTGGCTGGGCGCCCAGCCAGCCGGGTGCCCAGGGTGGCGAGGAGCTGGCGACGGCGCTGCGGATCCTGTTCCCGGTGCAGAGCTGGCTGCACAATTCTGGCTGGCGGCAGGGGCTGCGGCTGGCGGTCATCGCGTACGCCCTGCTCCCGCTGATCTTCCTCCTGGTGCTCAGCTCCTCGAGCGACCTGTCCACGCCCGGCTGGGCGTACAGCCTGTACGTCGCCCCGCTGTGGGCCGCCGGCTTCTGGATGCTGATCCGCCCGCCGGAGCACCTGCGGAAGCAGGAGGTCCTGATCGGGGTTGGCATCATCGTCTGGACGCTGATCTGGATCAACCTCGTCACGATCACCATCAATGACGCCCTGCCGACCAAGAACGGTATCGGCGTCGGCTCGGCGATCGTGATCGGGATCAATGAGGAGACCACGAAGGCGCTGCCAGTCCTGCTGGCCGGGCTGATCTTGCTGAAGACCCGCAACGTGAAGCTGGACGTCCGCACGTGGATGTTCCTGGGCACGATCGCCGGGCTTACCTTCGGCGTGGCCGAGCAGGCCTTCTACACGTCCAACGACATCATCTTGATCAACATCGCCAAGTCGCCCAGCGAAGCGGTCACGGCCATCCTGGCGTTCGCGGAGCGGGTGTTCATCGACGGGTTCCAGCACGCCGTGTGGGCCGGGATCTCCGGCTTTTTCATCGGCATGGCGATCAACTACCGGCGCCGCCGGGTGCAGCTGATCATCTTGGGCATCGGGACGCCCGCCCTGCTGCACGCGCTGAACGACTGGCTCGCCGGGACCTCGCCCTGGCTGGTGGTCCTCATCCAGGCGGCGTCCCTGCTGCTGTTCCTCAGCTACACGATGTCCGCGACCGCGATCGAGCAGAAGGTCCGGGAGACCCCGATCTTCCGCGGCCAGTCAATGATCATGGAGGCGATCAAGTTGGACCAGCCGCCGCGCCAGTAAGCCGACGTCCGACCCGGCCGGCCAGCGTTTCGCGCCGTGGATCCGGGCGCGGGGATTAAGTTCCGCTATCCATTGAGGAGGGTGCGGACGACGCGCTGGTGCTCGCGCATCGTCTCGGTGCCGTCCACGCCGGGCTGCCGGCCGAACCCGCAGTACATGGCTACGCCAAAGTCCCTGATGTACCGGGAGGCGGTCGCGCGCCGTAGCCTCAGCCCGGTTTCCCCGTCGATGGGCAGCACGATGCCGGGGAAGACCCGGGCGTCTCCCGGCTCCAGGTCCGCGAGCGGGCGGAAGAAGCTCCGGTCCTCGCTGCGCAGGTAGCGCGGACCGGCCAGGTGCAACCAGTCGACGGCCCGGCCGGAGTAACGGACCGCGAAGTTGGCCATCCGTACCATCAGCGCCATGGCGCGCGCCTCGTACATCGGCAGGCCAACCTGGAACCGCAAGTGCGCGGGGGCAGCGCGAATACCAGGTCACCGAAGAACCCGGCCGCCGCGCGTAGCGCGCTGTCGGCCGAGTCCGCCGGAAGGCTGCCCACGAGCAGCAGCTCGCTGTTCACCCGCGGCCCCATCGCCGCCTCCCTCCGCGGTTGTCCCTCCCGCCACGCTAGCCGCGCGCTACCAGGTACTCAAGCAGCGGGGACGGGCAGGACCCGCCGGCGGAGCTATCAGGTGCCGCTCTTGAGGCTTTCGTACTGCCTCAGCAGCAGCGCCTTGGCCGCCGCGGGATCGGGCGTGCTCGCCGTGAACTGATGCACGTCGATCACGTAGCCGCCAGTGTGCGCCGCGATCTCCGCGTTGGCGTTCCCGAGGGAGTCCAGAGTCGGGTCGACCACGCCGACTCCGCCGTCGGAGGAGTCGGTCATCGTCGTCGCGGGCTTGGGCGTGTCCTTCAAGGTGCCGGTCAGGCCGTCGAACAGGCTCACCGCGCCCGACGAGGACTTGAACTTCACGATGGCGATGCTCTGCTGGGAGCCGTCGGCGTTGATCCACCCCTGGATCGTGCCGGACACGAACCCGCGCTGCCGGTACAGTCCCTCTTCCTTGGTCCAGGCGCTCTCGACGTAGAACGCCTTGACGAAGGCCACCAGGCCCATCGGCGTGTCCGAGTTATCGCTCCAGGCCTTGGCCCCCGCGGGCATCGGCAGGACGCCGAGCGGGCCGAGCGGGGCCGCGCTATGCGTGGGCGTGGCCGAGCCGGTGGCGGGCGGCGTGAATTCACTGCCGGTCGGCGTCGGCGAGCTCGAGGCTGAGGAGAACTGCGGGACGATGTGGCAGGCCGCGAGCATCGGCACAAGCGCCACAAATGGGATATAACGGGCGAGGCCGCGCATGGAACCCTCTCTTAAATCAGGAAAATCCCCCGGAAAACCAAATTTCATCCATAGGTTAGCGCGGGCCACCGGCCGGGTGCCGCCTCCGCCCGGCATGGTTCCCACACCGTTACCGGACGGCGGACGCTATGCCCGTCCTTGGCTACTTCGCGTGGTTACTCTGGCCGGCCGACACCGAAGTTCCGGTCACGCTTGGTCTGGGAGCGGCGGCGCTTGTCGTCCAGGCGGCGCTCACGGGCGGCGCGGCTTGGCTTCGTCGGCACCCGCGTCCGCGGGGGCGGGGCGACAGCGCCCCGCATCAGGTCAGCGAGCCGGGCGCGGGCCTCCTGCCGGTTCATCAGCTGGCTGCGCTCCCCCGAGGAGGCGACGGTTAGCACCCCGTGAGCAAGCCGGCCGCCGAGCCGGTCCATGGCCCGGCGGCGTGCCCAGTCGGGCAGCACCGCCGAGTTCACCACGTCGAACGACAGCTCCACCCGGCTGTCGGCGGTGTTCACCGACTGCCCGCCCGGCCCGGAAGACCGCGAGAAGCGCTCGCTAAGCTCCCCGGCGGGGATCACCAGCCAGGGGTTCACGCGCAAGTCTTCGGCCACCCCTCCAGGATGCCAGCCCCGTCAATCGGAAAACCGTGACCAGAGCGTGCCCTGGCGCCGTCAACGCGGGCTGGGCGCGGCATCGTCCTCGGGATATGCGACAGCTACTTCCCAGGGGGACGACCCTTGGTAACCTGCGGCCTTCCCCCACGGGGCCCGGCCGCCGGCACATTCTCGCCATCTCCGGGATGGCCATCATCGGCAGTGCCGTCCTTGGCAGTGCCGCGCTGGCGGGATGCTCCGGCAGCACGGCGTCATCGTCGGCGCCATCGGCCTTGGGGGCGGACGTCCCGGCAGCATCCCCGGCGGTGGCTAACCCGAAGGCCGCCGCGGCCAACGGTGCGCCCGCCGCAGGGGCGGGCGACCAGCAATTCTCCGCTGGCTCCGGTTCCGCGGGCGGCCAGGCGCGCCCGGCCACCGCGGCGAGGCTAATCCCGGCCAGCCAGCAGATCATCTACACCGCGCAGCTCACCGTCCGGTCCAAGGACGTGGACACGGCGGTCGCCAGCGCGACGCGAATCGTGACGACGGCGGGCGGCTACGTCTCGTCGGAGAACGCGACGAGCGACCCCGACCACCCGGCCAGCGCCACCGCGACGATCGAGCTGAAGATCCCGGTCGTCGCCTACCAGCAGACCCTCGCCAGCCTGTCCGGGGGCAGCCTGGGCACGCAGCTGTCGCTGCGGCAGCAGGCGCAGGACGTGACCCAGCAGGTCGCCGACGTCAACAGCCAGGTGACCTCGGACCTGGCCGCCATCGCCCAGCTGCGCGAGCTGCTCAAGCACGCCGGGTCAGTGGGAGACCTGCTGGATGTGCAGAACCAGATCAACCAGCAGGAAGCCGCGCTTGAGGGCATGCAGGCACAGCAGCGGGCACTAGATCATGAGACCGCGTTCGCGACGCTCACCCTGACGGTCCTGGGACCGAGGGCCGTGCCCAAGCCAGCCAAGGCCACGCCACCACCCGGTCTGGTCAAGGGCCTGTCCGGCGGCTGGCACGCGTTCAAGCTGACGATTGACTGGCTGCTGGCCATCCTCGGCGCGGTCGCCCCGTTCGCGGTCGGCCTCGCGATCTTGGGATTCGCTGGCTGGCGGCTTCGCCGTCGCGTTACCCGCCCGGCCGTCCCGCCGGCTCCCGCGCCGGAGCCGCCCGCCGGGACGTAAGGCCCTGGTCGCGCCCGCCCAGCCCCGGCCGTCGAGCGCAGTGCCCGTCGAGCGCAGTGCCCGTCAAGCTAGGTCGGCGACGAGCTGGGCGGACGCCTTGCGACGGCCGGTGAAGAACGGGATCTCCACCCGGGTGTGCCGCCGCGCGTCCGCGCCGCGCAGGTGGCGCATCAGGTCGACGATCCGGTGCAGCTCGTCGGCCTCGAACGCCAGCAGCCACTCGTAGTCATTCAGCGAGAAGCAGGCGACAGTGTTGGCCCGCACGTCCGGGTACTCACGGGCCATCATGCCGTGCTCGGCGAGCATTCGGCGGCGCTCGGCCGGGTCCATCAGGTACCAGTCGTAGGACCGGACGAACGGGTAGACGCTGACGTAGTTCTTCGGCTCCTCATCGGCCAGGAACGCCGGGATGTGCCCCTTGTTGAACTCTGCCGGGCGGTGCAGCGCCATCGCCGACCAGACGGGATCGCTGGCCCGGCCGAGCCTGGTCCGGCGGAACGACGCGTAAGCCTCCTGCAGCTCATCGGAGGTCGGCGCGACGGTCCACAGCATGTAGTCGGCGTCGGCGCGCATCCCCTGAAGGTCGTAGCAGCCGCGGGTGACGATCCCCTTTTCCGCCGCCTGGTCGACGAAGCCGGCCAGCTCCTCGCCGGCCAGCTCCCGCGAGCCGTCCAGTGCCGTCCGGTCTGACACCCGGAAAACCGACCACATGGTATAGCGAATGAGCTCGTTCAGCTCGCGGGCCCGAAGCCGCTGCTTGTCGTCTTCTGCCATGCCGTCATGGTACGCGGATCCCAGCATCCCCCCAGCCTGGGCCGCTAGGCTCCAGGCCATGCGGATCCCGACCGACGCGGAAATCCTCGCCCTCCACGCCAAGTACGCCCCGACGCCCGCGGCCCTCGATCTCGTCTACGGCCACTGCGTGATCGTGCGCGGGATAGCCGAGCAGCTCCTAGCGCGAGTCGATGATATCGACGGCGACCTGGTCCGGGCCGGCGCCCTGCTGCACGACATCGGGGTGTACCGGCTGTACGACGACGCGGGTGAGCTGGATCACGCGGACTACATACGGCACGGGGTGCTCGGCCACGAGCTGCTGGCCGAGGAAGGGCTGCCGGAGCGGATCTGCCGGTTCGCCTCCCATCACACGGGAGTCGGCATCAGCCGCGACGAGGTGATCCGCCAGGGCCTGCCCATACCGCCCGGCGACTACATGGCGGAAACCCGCGAGGAGACCATCGTCATGTACGCCGACAAGTTCCACACCAAGACGACCCCGCCGGCGTTCCTGACCGCGGCCGGGTACGCGGCCAGCGTCGGCCGCTTCGGCGCGGACAAGCTGGCCGCCTTCGAGGCGCTGCGCGAGCGGTTCGGCGACCCGGACCTCGCCTCCCTCAGCGGCAGGTAAGGGCAGCCCCTCGCTTCTTAGCGGTCCAGGAGCCTGGGCCCGCCCTGATCGCGCGGCCAGCGGTCCCCCTAGCGGGCCCTAGAGGCCGGCGAGCACCTGGGTGACGGCGGTGCGGGCGGTCGCGACGCAGGCGGGGATGCCGACGCCGTCGTAGGCGGCGCCGGCGACCGCGAGGCCGGGCTGGCCCCGGACGGCGGCCCGGATCCGGGCGACCCGGTCGAGGTGGCCGACGTTGTACTGGGGCAAACCGCCGCCCCAGCGGGTCACCCGGGAGTGCACTGGCTCGCCCGTTATCCCGGTCGCCTCGGCTAGCTCGCCGGCGGCCATGGCCACCAGGTCCGCGTCGTCGCGCTGGAGGACGGCCACCTCGCCGGTCCGGCCGACCGAGCACCGCACGATGTGCACCGCGCTCCCGGCGTCAGCGGCCGACTTGGCCAGGTGTGGCCACTTGACGGTGGAGAACGTCACCGCCTTGACGGCCTTGCCGTCGACCGCCGGGACGAGGTACCCGCTGCGCGCCGTCTCCGGGAAAGCCTCCGCCGGGTAGGCGAGCGTGATGATCGCCATGCTCGCGTACGGGATCTCGCCGAGCGGTCCCGCGGCACCGGGGGCCACGGCCGCGAGCAGCCGCGAGGCCGGCGCTGCCGGGCAGGCGAGGATGACCGCGTCCGCGTCCAGGTACTCGGGGCCGGCGGCCGAGCCAACCGTGAGCCGCCAGCCGGCCGGCGTGCGGGCCAGCTCACGGACCATGGCATCGGTCCGGACGTCAGCCCCCGAGGCCTTCGCCAGCGCCTGCGGCAGTGTCCCCAGCCCGGTGGTCAGCGTCACGAAGACTGGCCTGGGCGAGCTGGCGTCCGCTGCCGCGGGCGGGGGCAGCAGCGTCGCGGCCGCGGCGGTGAGGGTGGGGTGCTCGCGGGCCGCCGCGGCCAGCGGCGCGAGCGTCGCGTCGAAGGACAGGTCCTCGCTGCGGCCCGCGTACACGCCGCCGAGCAGCGGGTCGACGAGGCGGTCCACCACCTCCCCGCCAAGCGCGCCGCCGATGTAGCCGGCGACGGAGATATCCCCGTCCCGGTGCAGCCGGGCCTCGTGCCGGGCGCGGTCGACGCCCACACGGGACACCACGCCGGTCGCGGCGAGCTCATCCACGTCGGCAGGCACGCCCATGAACTGGCGGCGCGGCAGCGACCGCATCGCGCCGCGAGTCCAGATCGCCGACGACGTGGTCCCCGCGGGCACGAGGCCAGCCCCCAGGCCATTGGCTCGGATCAGGTCGGTGCCTTCCGGACGGCGGGCGAGCAGCGCCTCCGCGCCCTCGTCCACCGAGACGCCGGCTACCTCGGACGCCGAGAGCTTCCCGCCGAGGCTGGGCGACCCTTCCAGCACGGTGACCCGGACCGGCGTCCCGTTCACTGCCTCGCCGCGCAAGAAGAACGCCGCCGCCAGCCCCGCGATCCCCCCGCCGACCACCACCACGTGCGGGCTCCTGCCAGTCGTCGTCATGGGGCTATTTTCCCTGGGGACCGCTGCGCTCTCCTGCGTGGGGTGCGCCCTCCAGGCCAGGCCAGGCCTCCCTCGGTCCCCCCGAGCGCGACTGCTGTTGTTATGACCGCAAAAACGGCCAGGATAACAGCACTCACGATGATCTTAACGGCTGGCGCCGGCTCCCGGGCCTTCCCGGCAGCCACGTCCGGGATACCCGAGAGTCATAGAGGCTCATGGGACCCGAATGCCACCCTCACCGTGTTCCGAGTCCTGATTCGCTGGCAGGGCTGCTGCCGCGATGCGCTCCAGCTCCAATCCCGGCAAATCGGAACTCTGCACACGAGCCAGCAAAAACTGGTGGTGTTTTGTACCCTTTTGTCTGTCAGCTAGTGTGCAGAGGAAAGGGGTGGGGCGGGTGGGACTCGATCGCGCAGCCTCGGTGAGCACGCGAATTCGCGGCACACGACACTAGGACAGCAACGGGAGCGCGTCCTGCAAGGTGGTGACAGTCGTGAAGCGGGAGTCCGCGGGGGGGCCGTTGACCTCGGGCCGCGCGACCTGGATGGCGCGCAGGCCGGCCGCGGTCGCGCCGGCGCAGAAGCGCGGCTGATCATCGAGCATGACCGCATCCGCCGCCGGGACGCCGAGCGCCTGGACGGCGAGCAGGTAGATCTCCGGGTCCGGCTTGGCTAGGCCGACCTCGCAGGACAAGATCGCCGCGTCCGCCAGATCGAGCAGGCCCTTGGCGGCGAGCATCGCGCGGGTGTTCTCGGCGCAGTTGCTGACCAGGACGATGCCAAGGCCCGAGGCGCGGACCTTGGCCAGGAACGGGACCGTGTCGGCGAAGACGGTCGTGTGGCTGATGATCAGCTCGGCGTCGCGCGCGACGAGGCGGCTCACCAGCGCCGGGTCAGGGTCACGACCACAGGCCGCGAGGGTGCGCTCGAATGCCCCGGCCATGCTGAGCGCGCCCACGTCCCGCTCGACGGAGAGCCGGAGCCACTTGGCGCGCCACAGGTCGTCGTCAACGCCCGCGAGCGCGGCGAGCTCCCGCTGGCGCTGCGGGAACGCGGAGGCGAGGATCGTGTCGTAGACGTCGACCAGGCACGCTTTGATGGGCGGCACGCTGTCAGCTCGCCAGGAGCTTGGCGCGCAGCCGCTGCAGGTCCCCGGCCTCAAGGCCATGGTCGGCTAGCCACTGGACGACTCCGCCGTAGCGGGCCTGGACCTGGGAAAGGAACGCTTTCATCGTCTCCGGGCGCGGCCGGTGCCGGTCGATGGCGGACCCCTTCAGGTCGGACTCGTAGGTCCGCGAACCCACCAGCCGGCGCAAGATGGCCTCGAGCCTCTCGTCGGTGGCCGCGTAGTCGGCGACGACCACGTCCGCGGGGACGCCCACCGCGGTGAGCGCGAGCGCGATGACCACCCCGGTGCGGTCCTTGCCCGCCGCGCAGTGCACGATCACCGCCCCTGCCGCGTCCGCGATCGCCCGTACCGCGCCGCTGACCGCGTCCGGCCGGTCTTCGAGGTAACCCAGGTAATGGCCGCACATGGCGTCGTCGGGGTAGCGGGCACGGTCTTTTTCCCGCCGCAGCAGCAGCGCTTCGGCCACCACGTCAGTGCGGCGGCCGACCTCCGGCAGCACCGACAGGTGCAGGTGCGTGACGGACGGCACGGCATCAAGCGGGCCGGGTCCCTCGGACTCGGCTTCAGCCTTGCTGCGCAGGTCCACAACCGTGGTCAAGCCGATGCCGTCGACCAGCCTCGCCACGTCCGCCGGGGAAAGGTCTTGCAGGTTGTCCGAGCGAAGCAGCACTCCCGGGGCCGTCTGCCGGCCATCGCCGGTGGGCAGTCCGCCCAGGTCGCGCACGTTCACGGCACCGTCGAGGTCTATCCACGCCATGAATTCATTGTCGCAGCCCGGATTGCCCCGGTTCGGGTCGCCCCCTGGCGAGCCGCCCCGCTTAAGCCCGTCCTAGCTCTTGATCAGGAAGCGGCGTGCGGGGCCGATGAGCTGGATCACTCGCCGCATCTGCGCTGGCACTCTCTCAAGGACGAGGACTGACTGCTGCTGCTCTACCCGCGAGCGCAGGTCGGTCAGCTCGCGCAGCCCGCTGGCGTCGATGAAGGACAGCCCGCTGAGGTCGATGATCAGCTCCCGCGGGTAGCCCCGCCGGAGCAGCTCGCCGAGGCGGGCGGAGAACCGGGGCGCGGTCGCGATGTCCAGCTCACCGGTGACGGCGACTGTCATCGACTCCCCCGGCACCGCGCCGGCCTTTCGTTCCCGGATCGACACACTCAACGTGGTCAAGCTGCACTCCAAACCCGACCGATCGGGAACGGCGCCGGGGACTGGGCGCACGGGCGATCGCGATTCTTCCTAATTAAAGTGAATTGCCCTGTTTGCACGAAGTCACGCGGCCAATTCTCTAGGTAATCGTATGTATTTTACGGCTGCCGGCACAGCCATCGGGAAAAGTCAGGACGAGGTGACTGACATGGTCGGAGATAGGCTGGCCCACCGGAAGCTGACCCGATGGCCGGGGGAAGCGGGCTACCGACATCGTCGAGGGCCGCCTGGACGTAAGCCGCCCGCGGCCGCGGGAGTAGGGTGCCCGTATGTTCAGCCAGGAACCGCCGCGACTGGACCTGATCGCGGTGCCCGACATGGACGCCGCGCAGCGGACCGTCCACGAGGCGATCGCCAACGGGCCACGACGTGGGCAGCACCAGCAGGGAACGGTGCCGATCATGGACGACGCCGGGCGGCTGCTGGGCCCGTTCGCCGTCATGCTCCTGGCCCCGCGGGTCGGCGGCCCGCTTCAGGAGGTCGGCTCGGCGCTGCGGTTCGCCACGTCCCTTACCGGCCGGGAGCGCGAGCTGGGCATCCTGGCCGTCGCGGCGGTGCATCAGTGCGCTTTCGAGTGGCGGGCACACGAGGCCGCCGCCCGCGCGCTGGAGATCACCGCGTCCCAGCTGGAGGCCATCGCCGACCGCCGGGTGCCCGAAGGACTGAGCGACCCCGAGGCGATGGTGTTCCGGCTGGCCGCCACGATGGCCCGGGACCGGTCGCTGCCTGACGCGGACTATGACGCGGCCGTCGCTCTGCTGGGGGCCGTCAGGCTCGCCGAGGTTACCTGGCTGGTTGGCTACTACTCCGCGTTGGCGCTGGCGCTGGCCGTCTTCCGCCCGGCTGATAGCTAATCCGCCGGGCCCCGCCCTGGCTGGCACCGCAGACCACTCGATGAGCGGAGGGCGGACCGACGCGCAGGTCGGATTGCCCTGGGGGTCGGTGAGGCCGAGCCTGGCGATGAGAAAGCCGCCCGCGCCCGCGGCCGCGATGACCTC
>Ga0137407_10003265_pt1 | contig 10775 bp, 10 predicted proteins | sample CZOMad2_2_16fung_FD_108410 | JGI IMG/M metagenome (GOLD analysis project Ga0137407, IMG submission 108410) | Vadose zone soil fungal communities from Angelo Coast Range Reserve, California, USA - CZOMad2_2_16fungal (Illumina Assembly) | ecosystem: Environmental > Terrestrial > Soil > Vadose...
CTCACGCGCCTCGTGTTCGCCGAGGAAGCGGAGGCCGTGCACGCGCTGGTCGCGGCCGTCCAGCGGAGCAAGGGCGTGAGCAAGGCCACGCTCCAGGCGGCGCAGGCGGCCGACAAGGCGGCACGCATCGTGGTGCAGGCCCTCGCACCGGTCGCGAAGCTCCAGGACACCGTCCGCGATGCCCGCCGCTCACGGGACGCGGTGGCCCAGGGCTGGGAGTCGGCGCTCGCGGCGCTGAAGCGCGGCGCCCGGGCCGCCGCGGACGAGGGCGCGCCGGATCTCTACCCGACGCTCTTCACGCCGGTCATCCGCGCCGTCACGAAGAGCAAGACGCCGGAGGAGCAGGCGCCGCCCGTCACGGCGACGCCGGCCGCGGCATAGCGATCACCGGGAAAGCACCGGGCGCGCCTCGGCCGGGTGGGACGCGTCCGGTGTTCAAGCGCCAGGTCTTCCACGAGCTGACGAACGGGCGATCCGACACATTGGCTCATCAGCGATGCAACGCCGCGTGGCTACGCAGTGAGGGCACACACCGATACGACCGCCTCGCGCAGGCCATGTCTCTCGACCGGACGGGGCGCTAGCCAGCGCGTCCTGGGGCATCGGGCAGGTGATGGGCCGCAACGCCCAGATGGTCGGCTTCCCGGACGTCGAGACGATGGTGCGGGAGATGGTGGCGTCGGAGGGGCGAGCTGCAGTAGGCTCAGCCACGCTCGAGCGTCTTCTTGATGACGGCCGATCCCTGCTCCATGAGGACCCGGATGTCGCCGGCGATCTCGTCGGGCAAGAGGTCGGCGATCCAGACGAAGCGGCTCCGCCCCTCGCCATCGGCGAAGACCTGGGCCGAGGCGTTGTGATGCGTGAATCGCCCGCCGACGACCGACCAGACGAGACGGCGCGCCTCGTCGTCGACGGCGACGATCAGCTCGCGCGCCACCGCGCCGTTCCCGAAGGTGACGATCCGGGCGCCGTCCTCGAGGCGCGTGTCCACGACGAAGCCCGGCACGAGCCGGGTGTGCAATGCGCCGACGTCGCGCACCGCCGCCCAGACGTCCTCGGGCCGTGCCGCGATCGGGAACTCCTTGCGAATGGAAGCCATCGGTATCCCTCCTTCGTGGGTTGGTCGCGTCGGTCTAGCGTGCGCCGGGGCGCGGGTGCTTGGCGAAAATTGCTCTTCCGAGACGCCGCTCGTCCGGCACGCTTGAAAACCGCTCGCCGCATGCACTAAGGGTCGACTCGAGGCACCGGGAGGGCGAAACGGCGTGCGCACACGGGGGTCCCGAACGTCCGAGCCGTCTCCCGCCGCTCCGGCCGACGCGGACGAGCTCCGCCGCGAGAACCGAAGGCTCCAGGACGAGCTCGTTCAGCTGCGGGCCGGCGAAGCGACCTACCGGGAGATCGTCGACCGGACGAATGCGATCGTCCTCCGCTGGGATCCCGAGGGGCGCGTCATCTTCCTCAACGAGTACGGTCAGCGCCTCTTCGGATTCAGCAACGAGGAGCTCGTCGGCCGCTCCGTGCTCGGGACGATCGTCGCCGACACCGAGTCCTCCGGACGGGATCTGGTCGCGATGATCCACGACCTCCTGCGTCACCCGGAGCGCTACCTCTCGAACGAGAACGAGAACGTCCGCCGCGACGGCGAGCGCGTGTGGATCACCTGGCGAAACACGCCGATCGTCGACGCCGACGGTCGCCTGATCGAGATCCTCTCGACGGGGATCGACACGACGGAGCGCAAGCGAGCCGAGGACGCGCTCCGGGCGAGCGAGGAGCGCTTCCGCGAGCTGGCGGTGCTCGACAACCTGACGGGCCTCTACAACACGCGCTACCTCTATCAGGCGCTCGAAACGCTCATCGCCGAGAGCGCGGCGAGTCGCAGCGTGTTCTCGATCCTCTTCGTCGACCTCGATCACTTCAAGCGGGTCGTGGACCGGAACGGCCACCTGAACGGCAGCCGTGTGATCCAGGAGGTCGCCGCGACGATCCGGGGCTCGCTCGCGCCGCCCGCATGGGCGGTCGCGTACGCGGGCGACGAATTCGTGATCGTCCTTCCGGGGGTCGGGCGATCCGCCGCCATGGAGAAGGCTCGTGAGATCCGGCTCCGCATCCGGGAGGCGACGTACCTCGGGACGACGCCGAGGCCGGTTCGCCTGACGGCGAGCTTCGGCGTCGCGACCTACCCCGACGACGCGCGCGATCTCGTGAGCCTCCTCGCGCTCGGCGACCAGGGGCTCTTCGCCGTCAAGCGCAGTGGACGCGACGGCGTGGCCGCAGTGGGCGCGCGCGCTACCGGATGATCGTCCCCTGCTCGGCCGACGACCGCTCGTGGGCGGCCGGGGGCGTCGACTCGGCGAGCAGCGAGACGGTCGGCGCGGCGTCCGCCCGCGCCCAGGCCTTCGTGAACCGCTCGCGGACCGCCGCCGACTCCTGCGTCCTCCCCTGACGCGCGAGGCTCGTCTCGAGCCCGTGGAGCGACCAGCCGTTCTCCGGGTTCCGGCGGAGGTCCTCGCGATAGACGGCCTCGGCATCGCGCGGCCGCCCGGCCGCGAGCAGGACGGCGCCGAGATAGGGTCGCACCGGATCGAACCAATCCGCCGGCTCCATGTAGACGAGCGAGTCCTCGGCCTTCACGGCGCGCTCGAGCCTCCGCACCGCTTCGTCCCACTTCTTCCGCTTCGCGGCGATCATGCCCGCGAGGTGGTTCGAGGCGACGTCGAGGAGGTTCGCTCCCTTGTTCACCTGGGTCGAAAGGACGTCCGGCGGCATCTTGGCACGGATGGCCTCGAGCGCCCGCCACTCCGTCTCGGCTTCGCGGAGGGCTCCCTTCGCGAGGTACGCGTTGCCGCGCGCCCAGTGACGGATCGCGGTCAGGTATTTCAGTCGCGCCTCGGGCGCGGGTTCGGCGAGCACCGGGTCCCAGCGCTCGAAGCGCACCTGCGTGAAATAGGTCGACGCCCCGATGCCTTCGAGCATCGGCATGTGCGCCATCATCTCCGGGGTGAGGAAGCCGGCGACCTTCTTCGCGTTCTCGATCGACTCCGCACTCCGTCCTTCCATGCCGGCGGAAAAGGCGCGGAAGTGGACGTTGTGCGGGTAGTACATGTGAGCGTAGTCGCCGCCGACGTTCCACTTCTGGATGTACGCCTCGTCGACGGCGATCGCCTTCGCGTTGGCCTCGGTCGCGTCGGCGTAGCGTCCGGTGCGGACGTAGATGTGGCTCGGCATGTGGACGAGGTGTCCGGCACCGAGGTTCTGCGCGCGCAGGCGATCGGCCGAGGGCACGCCGCGGCCCGGATCCTTCGAGGCCTCGACGGCGTGGATGTAGTAGTGGTTCGCGCCCGGGTGCTGCGGGTCGGCCTTCAGGACGCGCTCGAGCTCGGCGACGATCTCGAGCGTCCGGCCCTTCGGCTCGCCTTCGTGGGTCCAGAGGTCCCACGGCTGGAGGTCCATGAGCGCCTCGGCGTGGATCGTGGCGGCGTCGAGATCGTCGGGGTAGCGCTTCGCGACGTCACCGATCGCGTTGGCCCAGGCTTCGTCGAGCGGATAGCGGTTCGCGGGCGGGTCCTTCACGAATCGCTTCGCGATCGCTTCGACGTAGACCCGCTCCCGTTCGGTGGCGTGGGGGGCCGCGGCGCGCGCCTTCTCGATCGCGGTCCACGCTTCCTTGTCCTGCTCCGGATTCGCCGGCAGGTTGTAGTTCGTCCCAAGCGTGTAGGCGATTCCCCACCAGCACATCGCGCAGTCGGGATCGAGGCGCGCGGCCTCCTTGAAGGCGATCCGCGCCTCGGCGTGGTTGAAGCCGTAGGCGAGGTTGAGCCCCTGATCGAAGTATCGCTGCGCGAGCGCCGAGCGCGTCGTGACCTTGTGCGTGTGCGTCCCGAGATCGTCGAAGAGCCGCGCGGATGCGTCGCCCTTGTCCGTCGAGACGGCGGCGCGCTTGGCGCAGCCACCGAGGATCGTCAGCGAAGCCAACACGAGCACGCCGAGCCGTAGCGATCGAGCCATCGGGTTCCCTCCCGCGGCGTCCTCATACCCCTCGACGTGGCGCGAGGGAACGGGGCGGCGCGCCACTCGATCGACGGCGCGTCTCGTCGCGCCGCTCAGGGACTCCAGGCGAGGACGACGGGGCCGGTCGGGGCGTCGCTCCCGGCGCGCGGGGCATAAGGCCCGAAGTTGACGGAATCTCGCTTATCTGACGCTGCCGCTCGTCACCGCGACCCTGCCCGTCGGGGGTCCGGTACCCGCCCCGGAGCCATTTACGGCGACGACGCCGACCGCTAGCTCGCGCTGCCCTGGGCGACCACGGGTGGCGCGGGGCGGCCGACGACGCCCAACGCCCGCGCTGGGTGCCGCGAGCGCTTCGCGGTGCCGGTGCTCCGGGCGGCGGTCGCGGTCTTGGAGTGGCTCGCACCGCGCCCCGTGCGCGGGCGCGCGGCGGCGTGCTGAACGGGTGGCGGTGCGTTCGTGTCGAGGCGCCGGGCGAGCGTCAGGACGGCCTCGACGTATGCCTCGGAGCGGTTGTAGTGCCAGATGACCGCGTGGCGGTCGCGCTCGGAGAGCCCGTCGTGCCAGCCCTTGCCCGCGAGGTAGGCGGCGCACGACGCCGCGGCGTCGGCGATGTCGAAGAGGTCGACGTGGCCGTCGCCGGTCGCATCGATGCCGTAGCGGAGGTAGTTCGTGGGCAGGAACTGCGGGAAGCCGACGGCGCCGGACGGCGAGCCGCGGAGGTCGAGCAGGTCGACGCCCATCCGGTCGGCGACGTCGAAGGCGGCGCGCACCTCGGGATAGAAGGTGTCCTCGAGGTACTGCGCACGCTCGCGCACCCGCCTCTCGATCTCGGTGTCGGGGATCACGTCGCCGGCCAGGCGGGCGATGTTGGCGCGCATGTTCGCGGGCTCGTTCGCCATCGCGAGGCGCGCGAGGCGGTAGAAGACGCGGCTCGAGCCCGTGTTCCGCCCGCAGCCGGTCTCGACGTAGAGGATGGCGGCGACGAGGCTAGCCGGAACGCCCGTTGTGTGCTCGGCGGCGTCGAGGTCGGCGGCGTGCGTGGTCCGACAGCGGCGCGCCGCGGCGACGCTCGAGGCGCGGAGGAAGCCCCGGTAGAGCGAGTCTGGGGCGCGCGGGTTCAGGCCGAAGTCGAGGCCCGTGAAGGGCTCCATGCGCGGATCGGCGAAGGCGTGCACAACACGCTCGCGGTCGAGGCCGTCGGCCACCAGCCGCTCGATCAGGTAGCGCCAGCCGCGGTCTTCGTCGGCCCAGCCGACACGCGGGGCGAGTAGCGTCCAGCCGGCGAGGACGAGGAGGAGACAGCGGCGAGACGCGGTCACGGCGCTATGTTCGGGCTTCCGGGCAGGGACGGGCTCGGGCCGCTTTGGCAGAATTCCGGCGGCTTTTTCGGGAACGCAGACCTCTACCTGCTCCGCCGCTTGCCGCACGGGCGACCGCTTGTGCACGCGACGTGCCAAATTGCAGCGACGCGGAGTTGCTCGGGTCCGGTGGCGCACCAGTGGGGGGAGATTCCCCCCGAAGGCAGGGCCGAAAAGAAAAGGCTTGCTGCGGTGGGGCCTTAGAAGGGAGTGGGGCATCCCGCCGCAATCGAGGCCGCCGGGCGCCCGGGATGCTCAGCGCCGGCGACCCTGGCCCCCGCGGCGGGACGATTCCCGCGCACCATACTGCGCCGAGGAGGCGGAGGCGCTCTTCGGCCAATCCCTGGAGATCGCCCGGCGGCAAGAGGCCAAGACGTTCGAGCTGCGCGCCGCCACCAGCCTGGCGCGGCTCTGGCAGCGCCAAGGCAAGCGCGACGCGGCCCGCGCCCTCCTCGCCCCGCTCTACGCCTGGTTCACCGAGGGCTTCGACACGCGCGACCTCGTCGAGGCGAAGGCGTTGCTCGAGGAGCTCGCCTGAGCCTGGGTAGATTCCGACCCCTCCGGTCACTGTCTGGTGGACCGAGTACAGGATTTCGCATCTGACGCGAGCTGCCGCTCACCGGCGGGGTGCCGCCTCTGACGCGCCACCGCGCTCCGAAGTGGGCCGCTCGTCTGCTGGGAACGGCCCCGTCCCCCGGAGACCCTCGGCGAGCCGTCCAGTTACGTTTCTGCTGGCGCTGAGCAGGACGCTACGATAGGAGGACGCTTTTGGGGAAAAGCGTAATCCAAGTGTAACCCGAGGTGCATGATGGCCGAGAACCGCCACGTGGAGCCCGAGACCAGTCCGCCCCGTCGGCATGCCCACCCTCAGCGGCCCGCGCGCCAGCGTACCGCCCACCGAGAACGCGCCGCTTCACAACCCGACGGGCAGCGCCGGCGTCCAGCTAATGCTGGACGGCGCTACCCGGCGGAGATCCTGACCCCCGACGAGGTCCGGGCGCTCATCAAAGCCTGCTCGAACCGCGCGCCCACCGGCATCCGCAACCGCGCGCTGCTCGTCCTGCTCTACCGCGGGGGTCTCCGAATCACCGAGGCGCTGCGGCTTCACCCCAAGGACCTCGACCGGACGGCGGGCACGGTGACGGTGCTGCGGGGCAAGGGCGGCAAGCGGCGCACCATTGGGCTGGACCCCGGCGCCTTCGCGGTCGTCGAGCGGTGGCTCGACGCGCGCGCGAAGCGGCGGATCAATAGCCGGGCTCCGCTCATCTGCACGCTGCAGGGCAAGCCAGTCGCGAGCGCCTACGTGCGCGCGCTCATGCCCCGGCTCGCGCGGCGGGCTGCGATTGAGAAACGGGTGCATGCGCACGGGCTCCGCCACACGCACGCCGCGGAGCTCGCGCTCGAGGGGAAGGCCATGAACCTGATCCAGGCGCAGCTCGGGCACTCGTCGCTGGCGACCACGAGCCGCTACCTCGCCCATATCGCGCCGGCCGAGCTCGTCAAGGCGATGCAGGCGCGGACCTGGAGCCTGTGAGCGGCGATGACGTTCACCGAGCGGGAACACTTGGGGCCTACAAGCGCTCGTCCGACTTCGGGCGTTCTGACAACTTCCGAGGGTTATCGCTCCTACAGCCTCGAGTACATCGCCGAGCTCTGGCGCAAGGGCGAGCTCGCTGCGCCCGAACTCGAGACCGCGGCGGCGTTCGAAGCGCGCGTGCTCGGCGCGCTCGAGACGATTCGCGCGCGCGAAGGGCTGGGACGCGAGGTCGCCGTGATCACCTCGAGCGGCGTGATCTCGTGCATGCTCGAGCACGTGGGCCTACAGCGCGGCAACGGCCCGGACCGCCGGCTGCTTCTTTACAACAGCTCGGTGTCCGTGCTCGAGATCGACGCCACCGGCATCGGCGTGCGCGGGTACAACCTGGTCGAGCACCTGCGCGATCCCCAGCACCTGACCGTGCTGTGAGCAAGCGCCGCGAGCGCGGGCGCCTCAGCGCACCAGCGTCGCGACTTGCTCCGCGATCGCCTCGCTCGCCGTGAGCCCGGGCGACTCGATGCCGATCAGGTTCACGGGACCCGGGACGCCGTGCGGCGAGGCCTCCTCGATCGCGAAGTCGCGCGGCGGCGCGCCGCTGGCCTGCAGGTTCGAGCGCACCCCGGCGTAGTCCGGGAAGAGCTGCTCGTCGCGCACCTCGGGCAGGTAGCGCCGCAGCGCCGCGCCGAAGACCGCCGCCTTGCGCGCGTCCACGTCGTAGCGCGGCGCTGGCACGTACTCCACGTCCGGCCCGGCGCGCAGCGCGCCTGCGAGGTCGAGCGTGATGTGGATGCCGAGCCCGGCCTGCACGGGCACGGGGTAGACCAGGCGCTGCACGACGCCGCGCAGCGCGGGCGCGAGCGCGAAGTAGTCGCCCTTGCAGAAGTGCTGGCGGTAGCCGAGCGCGTCGATGTCCAGGCCCGCGAGCGCCGCGACGCGGTCGGCCTGCAGGCCGGCGGCGTTGACGACCCACGCCGCGGTCAACTGCGCGCGCTCGCCGGCTTGGCCGCGCGTATGGATGCGCAGCCCGCCCGGCGCGGGCTCGAGCGCTTCGAGACCGGTGTGCAGGGCGAGCGCGGCGCCGTGCGCGAGCGCTTCGCGCTTGTAGCTCTGCACCAGCGCGTGCGCGTCGACGATGCCGGTCTCGGGCGACAGCAGCGCGGCCAGCGCGCGCACGCGCGGCTCGAGCCTGCGCAGCTCGGCGGCGTCGAGCAGGCGTAGCGCGCCCGCGCCGTTCTGCAGCCCGCGCGCGTGCAGCGCTTCCAGCTGCGCGCGTTCGGATTCGTCGCAGGCGACGAGCAGCTTGCCGCAGCGCAGGTGCGGCAGGCGCTCGCGTTCGCAACGCGCGTACAGGCGCGCGCGGCCCTCGACGCAGTGCCGCGCCTTGTGTGAACCGGGCGCGTAGTAGAGCCCGGCGTGGATCACGCCGCTGTTGCGCGCGCTGGTCTCCTCGCCCACGCCGCCGCGCCGTTCGACGATCAGCGGCGCGCGGCCCGCGCGCGCGAGCCGCGCCGCGCAGGCGAGGCCGACCGCGCCCGCGCCGATGACCACCACGTCGACGTCCGCGCCCATGCTCGCGACTGTAAACCGCGCGCGCGCCCGCGCTCGCGCGAGTTGACATCCCCGAGGCTTCCCCCTAGGTTCTTTCGGCCGTCGTGACTGGCGTTGTGCAGGTGGAAGCGACCACCGGGGAGCGACGGTGTGTGCAGCCGCGCGCCTGGGCGTAGAGAGCCGGTCCCAAACGGCTTTCATGTACGGCATGCTCACGAGCGTGAGCAGGAGGCGTCCCGTGCCCACAGGCTCGTTCCTCGATACGTACTTGAAGAAGAAGCTGCCCGGTTACGCGCCGGGCACGCTGTCCCAGGAGACCGTGGCGTTCGCCGCCGCGCTCGACAGCGTGGCGCGCGAGCTGCCCGACGTGGCCGCCGCGATCATGCAGGAGCTGCGCGACCAGCGCAGCAAGCTGAAGTTGATCGCGAGCGAGAACTTCGCCTCGCCGGCCACGCTGCTCGCGATGGGCAACTGGTTGAGCGACAAGTACTCGGAGGGCTCGCCCGGCCACCGCTTCTACGCGGGCTGCGACAACGTCGACGCGATCGAGACGCGCGCGCAGCAGCTCGCGTGCGCGCTGTTCGGCGCCGACCACGCTTACGTGCAGCCGCACAGCGGCATCGACGCCAACCTGGTCGCGTTCTGGAGCGTGCTCACCGCGCGCATCGAGAACCCGACGCTCGAGCGGCTCTCCGCCAAGGCCGTGGGCGAGCTCTCGGCCGAGGACTGGGAGGCGCTGCGGCGCGAGCTCGGCAACCAGAAGATGATGGGCATGGCGCTCGATTCTGGCGGCCACTTGACCCACGGCTTCCGTCCGAACGTCTCGGGCAAGCTGTTCCGCTACTGCAGCTACGGCGTCGATCCGCGCACCGGGCTGCTCGATTACGACGCCGCGCGCAAGCGCGCCAAGGAAGAGCGCCCGCTGCTGATCGTGGCCGGCTATAGCTCATATCCGCGCAAGATCGACTTCCGGATCTTCCGCGAGATCGCCGACGAGGTGGACGCGACGCTGATGGTCGACATGGCGCACTTCGCCGGCCTGGTCGCCGGCAAGGTGTTCAGCGGCGACTTCAACCCGGTGGCGCACGCGCAGATCGTGACGACCACCACGCACAAGACGCTGCGCGGCCCGCGCGGCGGCCTGGTGCTGTGCAAGCAGGAGCTCGCGGAGATCGTCGACCGCGGCTGCCCGCTGGTGCTCGGCGGTCCACTGCCACACGTGATCGCGGCCAAGGCGGTCGCGCTGCACGAGGCCGGCAAGCCGGAGTTCGCGCAGTACGCGCAGCGCGTGGTCGACAACGCGCGCACGCTGGCCGAGGCGCTGATGGCCAAGGGCGCCAAGGTCGTCACCGGCGGGACCGAGAACCACCTGTTGCTGATCGACGTACGCGGCTACGCCGGCCTGAACGGCCGGCAGGCCGAAGCCGCGCTGCGCGAGGCCGACCTGACGCTGAACCGCAACGTGATTCCGAACGATCCGAACGGCGCCTGGTACACGAGCGGCCTGCGGCTCGGCACGCCGGCGATGACCAGCCTCGGCATGGGCGCGGCGGAGATGCAGGAGATCGCCGGCATCGTCCACTCGGTGCTGGCCGCGACCAAGCCCGCAGCGAAGAAGGACGGCCAAGCGTCGCAGGTGAAGTACGAGACCGATGCCCAGGTCGCAGCGGCCGCGCGCGCGCGCGTGAAAGAGCTCCTGCGGCGCCATCCGCTGTACCCCGGCATCGAGCTCGAGTGAGGCGCGGCGCGGCGTGCGGCAGCTACGCGGCATAGGTATCGCAGCGGCATGCGCGGCATCGCTCGCGCCGTCGTTCGCGGGCTGCGGTCCAGAGCCGCCCCAGCCGGCTGCGGCGTCCAAGCCCGCCGCGACGCAGCCGGATCGCACGCGGCCGGCGTCGAAGCGCATCCTCGGACACTACCGCATGAGCCTGAATCAGGTGCCGAACGCCGCGCTCGGCAAGCAGCTGGCGGAGCTCAAGCGCCAAGGCAAGGCCGACATGGCCGCGCGCGTCGAGTACACGATCACCGACACCGAGTTCATCCGCGACACCTTCGGCGCGGTCGGCCGCAAACCGCGACCGCTTCGCGTACGAGATCCTGAGGAGAGCGGCGACGAGCTCGTGGTGCGCAAGCACGGCGCGGGTGGCAACGGCCCGGGGGCATAGTCCGCACAAAGGCCCGAAGTTGACCGAATCTCGCTTATCTGACGCTGCCGCCAGCACCGTCGTCGCCCTCGTGACCGATGGCCATCTTCCGTACCCGTACGGGCGCGAGATGACGGGCTACGAGACGCTCGACCTCGACACGACGCTGGCCAAGGC
>Ga0137407_10003268_pt1 | contig 10774 bp, 8 predicted proteins | sample CZOMad2_2_16fung_FD_108410 | JGI IMG/M metagenome (GOLD analysis project Ga0137407, IMG submission 108410) | Vadose zone soil fungal communities from Angelo Coast Range Reserve, California, USA - CZOMad2_2_16fungal (Illumina Assembly) | ecosystem: Environmental > Terrestrial > Soil > Vadose zone...
ACCCGCCGCAACGTCATTGTCATTCTCAATGACCGGTTGGCCGATGCGATTGACTTGCAGAGCCAGGTCAAGCAAGCACACTGGAACGTGAAGGGCCCGAATTTCATCGCCCTGCACGAGCTGTTCGACAAGATCTCCGATGTCTTCTTGGAACAAATCGACACGATCGCCGAACGCGTGACGAGCTTGGGAGGTACGGCCGAAGGCACGGTGGCCGTCGCCGCCAAGCGCAGCAAATTGAAGAACTATCCGTTGAGCATCACGGCCGGCAAGGATCATCTGTTCTATTTGTCGACGCAGCTGTCGGTCTTCGGCAAGGCGGCCAGAGCCGCCATCGACGATACGGACAAATTGGGCGACGCGGATACCGCGGATCTATTCACGGGGATATCCCGCGACGTCGACAAGTACCTCTGGTTCCTCGAAGCTCATCTGCAAGAGAAAGCTTGATGGCCGATCCTGCGATGGGCAATCCACAGGAGCCGAGCCCCGAGCCTGGCCTCGAGTCGGCCTTCAACACGTTGCGAGGATTACTCACGGCAGGGGAGACCTTGGAAGCCTGGGCGGTGCAGCATCGCTTGTTTGCACTGGCGCATCGCCGCGCCTGCGTCGCAGCCACGAGCGGGCGCTTTATTTCGCTCAATCGCCGCTTGCTCGGCGGCTATGAGTCGGCCGACATTCGCTGGCAGGACCTCAAGGAAACCCGCATCAGCGCGGGAATTCTCGCGGCGGACCTCACGCTGGTGGCGCAGAGCAGCTCCGATCTCAACATCGGATCGGAGGTGAATCGCGTGTGGACCTTCGCCGGCTTGCGCAAGGATCAGGCGCAGTCCATGTATCGAATTTGCCAGCAGCACGACCAGGTGTGGCGCGAGAAGCGCCGGATCCGGGAGCTCGAGGAATTGCGCGCAAAATCCGGCGGCGTGCAAATCGGCGGCGGTCAGAGCGGCTACGCCGGCGCAGACCCCGCGGGCGCGGAATCGGAACCGGCTCGGCGCCTTCGGCAGGCGCGCGAAATGCTCGACGCCAAACTCATCAGCGACTCCGAATTCGAGTCGATCAAGGCCAAGATCGTCTCCGGCCTGTAGACTGACGGACATCTTCGCACCGTGACGTTGAGCGGCCCAGCGTCAAGGGCCTATCCCCCCAGGCTGTTCGCGTCGGACCGCTCGACGGTTCGAGCACTCGCCGGGCGGGGGAAGAAGCTGCAAGGCAACTGCTCTGCTCCCCCGTTGCCTTGCAGCTTCTTCCCCTGCCCGGTGAGTGCTACATCGAGGTGCTAGCCTAGCCCAACAGATGAGCAAAGTAGCTGTTGCGCAGCCGGTTGAGCGGGTCCGTCCGTTGACGCAGCGCCCGAAACAGCTTGAGGCGTTCGCCGAAAGATTTCGCCACATGTTCGGGCTGCAAGGCGCGCGTTTGATTGAACGTGGGCGTACCGCCGATCGCCGACGCAAAATCATTGAAATCGATCAGGAAGTCATCCCAGCCCGCATCGCCGGTGGACGAGGGCTCGAGAGTGAACATCGGGCCCGAGTAACTGGCGCTGAACAAGGAACCGCGGTCTTGATGCAGCCGGCTCGCGCCGCTGACGACGTTACAACGGTATCGATGTTCCTTGTAGTATGACTTGCAGAACGCAAAATATTCCGCCAGCACCTGGGGGAAATTGCCCTGAGGGAACGCCCACAGACTGTAGGTATGGCGCGCCTTCCATGCTTCGTTCGGCATGTCGCGCATCCACTCATGCGCGTACATCGCCACCCCGCGCGTGCTCCGGTCGAGCGTCGCACGCAGCGCTTTCTGCATCACCGCGCGAAGTCCCGGGGCGGCCAGCACGCTGCCCACGGTCGAGCCGAAGGCCGGCAACACATTGCGCATCACGGAATTGCGGATTTGCCAAATCCCGGAGCGGCTCAAGGAGGCCGATTCGTCGAGCGTGCGGCGCTCAACCGTGATTCGATCGTTGAATGGCGAGACGTGCAGCCGCAATGCACCCGGTGCGTTGACGATGGAACCGAACCGGGCGCTGAAGTCCTTGAGCGACAGCACTTGATAATCGATCTTGACCGGCGTCAGCTGCCGCACGCGAAGCACGACCTCGTGCACGACGCCCAATAAGCCGAAGCTCGAGCGCAGCACGCGCATCAGGTCGCGCTCCCGCTCGGTCACGATCATTTGCCTGCCTTGCGGCGTGATCAACTTCAATTCCGTGACGCAGGAGGACAGTTGCGCGATGCCCGCGCCGTACGAAGCCTGAGGCAGGGTGGTGACGGCTACGGCCCCGAGGGAAATCTGGCCCATTTCGGGGGTCAGCGGCAGCTCGAGACCGCGCTCGGCGAGCGCGCGCACCAAGGTACCCACGCGTACGCCGGCCTGGGCCCGCACCGTGGTCTCGCCGAATTCGATGATTTTGTCGAGCCCACCCGTGTCGACGGTCGTACCGCCGTCGCCGCCCACGCAGCGCGTCTGCGAATAATCGGCGCCCACCATTCGAATGGGACCCGGATAGCTCTTGGTCTTGGCCAGGACGGCCGGAAGGTCTTCGAAGCGCTTCAGCTTGAGGACGAGCCGTGGCCGGCGATAGATGCCCGATGAGTCCGCCCCGGGCGAACGAGTGACCTTACTTACCATATGCTTCCCCCCGGAAGTAACGCTTAAGCTCGAGTACCGCTGGCTGTCGGGGGGCACAAAACCGAGGTTTCGGATTGTGCGATGCACGAAGGATACTGGCGACCCCGCTATCGTCAGACTTCTCTAAAAGAAGCCCCTTAGACCGGTGGTTTTGCGTCCCCACCTTTCGGCGGGTTTGCCCTTAAACAGCATCCCTACTATGCGATGGATGCAGCGCTCCTGTAAAGCGCTTTTTTAACCCATGAGGAGCAGGGTTTCGGCGTGCTCGACCGCTTCCGGGGTACCGCATACCACCACCACGTCCCCTTCCTTGAACAGAGTATCCGGGGCGGGTTCGCGTCCGACGATGCCGTCGCGGCGCACCGCGCTCACCGAGGCCCTCGATCCGCGGACGGCCAGCTCCGCGATGCTGCGGCCCACCGCCCAGGCATGCGGCGGCAGAATGACGCTGTGCAGTTCCTCACGGAAGGCGTGACTGTCGTCGAGGTGTTCGGCATCCGCGGCGGGAAAGTATTGACGCAACATTCCGTAGCGATGACTGCGAATGCCGTTGATGGTTCGGATCACGCGCGGCACCGGCAGCTTCAGCAACAGCAGCAGGTGCGACAGCAACATGAGGCTGGCCTCGAAGGTTTCCGGCACCACTTCCGTCGCTCCGGCCGACTGCAGCTGCTCGAGCTTGGTGTCGTCCTGTGTGCGCACCAGAATCGGTACATCATCGCGCATCTCGCGAACCGCCCGCAGGATGCGCAGCGCCACTTCAGGGTTCGCAAAGGTGATCACCACGCAGCTTGCGTGCGCGACCCCGACGTTCTGCAATACCTCGGCCTGGCCGGCGTCGCCGTAGATGACCGGATCACCGGCCTGTCTGCCGACGCGAATCCGGTAGGCGTCCAGATCGAGGGCGATGTACTCGAAGCCGGTTTTCTCGAGCACGCGCGCGATATTCTGGCCGACGCGGCCGAAACCGCAGATGACGACGTGGTCGCGCTCGGCGACGGCCAGGGTGGCCTGCGTCTCGCGCATCGCCGCACTGTGTGGGGGGCCGGATTCGCCGAGAAGGGCCCGCGTAATTCGCCGATTGTGCCGGATGAGGAACGGGGATAAGACCATGCTGAGAACGGTGGCGGCCAGCAGCGGCTGCACGACCGCCGGATTGAGTAATTCGCGTCTCAACAGCAAAGTCAACAGCGCAAAGCCGAACTCCCCGCCCTGGCCCACCACCACGCCGGTGCGCAGAGATTTGAACCAACTCCGGGTCGCGGGTTTTGCGGCCACGGTGACTACCGCCACCTTGAGCAGCAACACTCCGACGAGAGTTGCCGCCGCCTGGGGAAAATGCCGCAGCAGCAACCCGACGTCGAGCAGCATGCCGACGGTGATGAAGAACAGGCCCAGCAACACTTCGCGATACGAACGGATCGTCGCCTCGATCTGATGGCGGAACTCGGTTTCCGCGAGCATCATGCCGGCGAGAAAGGCGCCGAGCGCGAGCGACAGGCCCACTGCGTGAGTAGCCCAGGCCGACGCCAGAACCGCGAGCAGCACGGCGAGCGAAAACAACTCGGCAGAGCGCACCGAGGCGATGACGAGGAACAGCGGCCGCAGCAGCCAGCGTCCGGCGGCAAGAACCAAGAGCAAGGCGAGCACCGCGATGCCGATGGCGCCGGCTATGTGCCTGGCATCGGCGGCCTGCCCGCCGCCGGTCAGCACCGAAACGAGCGCGAGAAACAGCGGAAAACTCAGGTCCTGAAACAGACAAATCGCCACGGCCAGGCGTCCGTGAGTGCGGTTGTTCTCCGACTGCTCGGTGAGCTGCGAAATGATGATGGCGGTCGACGACATGGCCACGGCGCCGCCGATCACCACGGCCACCGCCGGCACGACATCGAAGACCAGGGTTGAGCCCGCCGCCACGATGCCCGTGGTGATCAGCACCTGTGCGCCGCCGACGCCGAGCACTTCCCAGCGCATCGCCACCAAGCGCGGCAGGGAAAATTCCAGACCTAGAGTGAATACCAGGAATACCACTCCGAAGTCCGCCAGCAGTTGCGTGGTCTCGTTGTCGACCGCAAGGGCGAACGCATGCGGACCGAGGAGCATCCCCACCGCGAGATATCCCAGAATCGCCGGCAGTTTCAGCTTGCGCACGCCCGCGACCACGCACACCGAAGCGGTGAGCAGGATCAGGATTTGCAACAGCGGATCCTTATGCATCACGTCCCCGAACTTGAACAGAGCGGCACCGCATTGCCTGCTAGCATATAGGGATGAGTGCAAGTATGACCGTCCTCAAGCTCGAAGGAGAAGGCGACGATTGGCGGTTGCACCTCGACGGCGATTGGTCATTGGCGGCGATGGCGCAAATCGAGGCGCAGCTGCGCGTCCTGCCCGGCGGGTTGCACGGCACCCTGGTCTGCGACTGGTCGCGGGCCGAGGCCCCGGGAATCGGCCCGGTGTGGGCATTGCTGATGCGGTTGGCCGACTTGGGCACCGAGCACTTCGATGTGCGCCATACCGGAGATCCACCGCACTTCTTGGAATTGCTGCAAAGGCTCGAGACGCAACACCGGGCCGCGCCGGCGGCGCCCGAAATCGCACCGACTCTGGAACATACGGTCGGCGAAGTGGGGCGATGGGCGGTGCTCCAGGGCGCCGAAGGGCGCGCCGTGATCGGGTTCTTCGGCCGCCTGGTCACGGTTCTCCGAGAGGCGTTTTCCCGGCCGCGGGCGCTGCGTCCGTCGTCGCTGGCGCGGCATATCTATGAGACCGGTATTACCGCCATCCCCATCGTGTCGCTCATTGCCTTTCTGATCAGCGTGATCGTGGCGTACCTGGGAGCGCAACAGCTGGGCAGGTTTGGCGCCGATATTTTCGTCGTGGATCTCGTGACCATTTCCGTGCTGCGCGAAATGGGAGTGTTGCTGACGGCCATCATCGTCGCCGGACGTTCCGGAAGCGCTTTTGCGGCCGAGATCGGGGTCATGCAGCTCAACGAGGAAACCGACGCGCTGCGCGCCATGGGCATGAACCCGATCGAGCTCTTGGTGGCGCCCCGGCTGCTCGCCCTCGTCATCGCTCTGCCTCTGTTGACGGTGATCGCGGATGCCATGGGGCTGGCCGGCGGCGGACTCCTGTCGCTGCTCAATCTGCATATCCCGTTGCCGCAATTCATCAGTCGACTGCGCGAATCGATTTCGCCGACGACTTTTTGGGCGGGCCTGGTCAAGGCGCCGGTATTCGCGGTGCTGATCTCCATGGTGGGTACCTACCGCGGAATGCAGGTGCGCGAATCCGCGCGCGAGCTCGGTCGCTTGACCACGGTCGCCGTGGTGCAATCCATTTTCATGGTCATTCTGGCCGACGCGCTCTTCGCTGTCTTGTTCGTGCAAATCGACTTCTGATGCCGGAACCAGCCGCAACTTCGGTCGTTCGCGTACGCGGTCTCGTCAGCCGCTTCGGCGCGCAGGTAGTCCACGAGGGCCTCGACATGGAAGTGCGATCGAACGAGATCTTCGGTATCGTCGGCGGCTCGGGAACGGGAAAGACCGTGTTGCTGCGCACGATCTTGGGATTGCGGCGGCCTGACGCCGGCACCGTCGAGCTCTACGGCAAGGACGTGCAGGAACTGGCGGCCGCCGATCGCAGCTCATTGGTGCAAAGCTACGGCGTGACGTTTCAGAACGGTGCGCTGATCAGTTCCTTGACCGTGGCGCAGAACATTCAATTACCGCTGCGCGAATATCATCCGGTGTCCGAGAACACTCTCGACGAACTGGCGGACTTGAACCTGGCTTTGGTGGGACTGGCGCGGGATGCCGGGACGAAGTATCCGTCGCAATTGTCCGGCGGCATGGTCAAACGAGCCGCGTTGGCGCGGGCACTCAGTCTCGAACCCAAGCTTTTGTTCCTGGACGAGCCGACGGCGGGTCTGGATCCCATTTCCGCCGCGGCCTTCGATGAGCTACTGTTGTATCTTCATTCCCAACTGCGGCTCACCGTGGTCATGATCACCCACGATTTGGATACCTTGTTCAGAACTTGCAATCGGGTCGGGGTCATCGTCGACGGACGCATGATCACCGATACCTTGGATGGAATGCTGCAGAATCAGAACCCGTGGATACGCGAGTATTTTCATGGACCGCGTGCGCGTGCCGCCGAAAAGGATGCACATGGATAGGGACGCGAATTACGTGGCCGTCGGCGCCTTCGTGCTGCTGGTCATCGCCATGGCGGTGTCTTTCGTGTTGTGGTACACGAATTTGCAGGACAAACACATCTATTTGCGGTATGAGATTTACTTTCCGGGTACCGTCAGCGGACTTACCCCGGGCAGCCCTGTTCGTTATCTCGGGGTCGACGTCGGCAAGGTGGCGCGCATCCAGATCGATCCGCAACAACGCAACCGCGTGCTCGTCATCGCCGATATCGAAGCCACTGCCCCGATCGATGGGCGCACTCGGGCTTCCTTGAGTCTGCAGGGCATCACGGGCCTCTTGTTCATCGATTTGAAGCAGTACGGCAAGTCCACGGTGCCGGGCGTGCTTGCAGACGGTCTGCATTATCCCGTCATTCCCTCGGCGCCGTCGGATTTCGACGTATTGTTGAGCAACCTGCCGCAGCTGACCACGCACCTCGTGGAGCTGGTGGACCGCGTCAATCAGGTATTCAGCGACGAGAACGTGCGTTCGTTCAAGGCGACGCTCGACAATGCGCGGCTGGCCAGCGAGCGCCTGCCGGGCACCTTGCGCGAGGTGCAGGAATTGGTGACGGACGCGCGGAGCACCTTCCAGGAAGTAAAGGGAGCGGCCGCCGACCTGCGGGCGATCGAGGCGCAGGCCGCACCCGATCTAGAATCCGCCATCGCGAACATGCGGCACGTCTCGGACAACCTGGCCAGAACCTCGGATCTCTTGGAGCACTTCGTGGCGGACAACGAGCCCGTCGTCACCCGGTTCACGCATCAGAGCCTGCCGGAGTTCGAACAGCTGCTGCGCGAAAGTCGCCAGGCGGCACGCGATTTTCGCGACCTGTCGCGCAGCCTGAAGCAAAACCCCTCGCAGCTCATCTATGAGCCGAACTACCGCGGCGTCGAGGTGGCGAAGTGATTCGCGTCGCAGGGCGGCAGGGGGTTTTCGTGGCTGTTTTTGCGGCTGCTTGCCTCGCGGCCTGCAGCTCGCTGTTCCAGAGCAAGGTTAAACCGCCCACCATCTATTGGTTGTCCGCCGGATCGGAAGCGCCGGCCCTCGGCACGCCGGCCGCGGAATCGCCCGCCGCCGGAGACCCGCCCCCCGCCATTCCCGTCGATCTCACGGTTCTGAAGCCTAGATTGCGGCCCGGACTCGAATCCGATCGCATCGCCGTGCTGTATCCGGATCGGCGCTTGGATTATTTTGCCGACGCGCGCTGGAGCGGACCGCTCGGCGAGGTGATCGAGGACCTCGCGGTACAAGAGTTTCGCTCGCATGCCAACCTGCGCACCGCGAGGGGCGATGCGTCGGTCTTCGGCAGCGCCCGCTGGCTCGAAATCGAGGTCACGGACTTTCAAGCAGAATACACGTCCGCCGCGGCGCCCACGGTGCACGTGCATCTCGTGGCTCGCCTCGGCGGTTCAGGCGACCGGCGTATTCTCGGTCAGTTCGTCGCGAACGCGCGGCAGCCGGCCGCCGAGAACCGATTGACCGCGATTGTCGACGCCTTTGCGCACGCGGCGGACGCGGCGCTGGTGCAGATCGTGGCCGAGGCCGACGAAACCCTCGCCAAAACCTCAGAAGCTCGATAGGCCGGTGGCCTCCGCGAACCGATAACGCCAATAGGCGGCTGGGCGTCGATCCTCGAAATCCGTATCGGCAGCGGCGTTCGACCAAAGCTCGCTGAAATACTCCGTTACCGCGCGCGCGGGTGCAGCCCGCGCCGGCATGCGAAGTTCCACGCTTGATTCTAGATTCAGATCGCCGAGATTGCGGCGGGTGAAATTCGCCGATCCAAAGTTCATCCAGAGATCGTTGCGGTGTCGGACCAAGAGCAGCTTGGGAAGCGACGCTCCCGCTTCGGTCGGGCACCAACGCACCTCGATGTGCCCGCCGCCGCCGCGGAGGAGTTCGCCGGCCACTGCTTGATTCGGCATCCGGTTCCGAGCCAACAGCACCTGCAGGCGTGTGCCGCGCGCGGCCGCGCGGAGCGCAGCCGCGACGAGGCGCCGATCGCTCAAGGTTTGCACTGCGATGCCGATCTCATCGCCGCGGCCTGCCGCTGCGATGGCATCGAGCAGCGCGGTCTCGATGGCGCCCTCGGTGAGGAATCGAGCGTCGATCGAACCCACTCCGCGGCCATCCATGGGCGGGCCTGCCGGCAGGCGATCGTCATCCGCGGACCACGCCGCAATCTGAAGCTCGCCGGCGATCATCGCGCGGGCCAGAGATCCTCGCAGTACCAAGCCGGCCGAGGCGCCGGCGGGCCCGATGACGGCGGTCCATCCGCCGGAACCGTCGTCTGCAACCACGAGCTGCCGCTGGTCCGCCTTGAAGTTCTGCATTCGCGACCACGCCGGCAGCGTGACTCGTCCCGGCGTCTCGTCGAACGGGTCGCTCCACCAACCGAACATCAGCCGCCATAACCCGGAATAGATCGGGTTCGAATCGCGCAATCGTTCCAGCCGCACGCGGGCGACGATGATGCCGGCCTCTTCCAACGAGAACAGCGTCTGCGCGGGAGTACCGCCGAACACCTCGTTGCCGGGGTCGGTCACCAGCACGATTCGCAGACCGGGCCGGGCGCGCTTTCGCGCCAGCAGGTGTTGGGCGAGTTCCCGGGTCACCGGAGATCGATCGGCCACGATCAACTGTTCGGCACGATCGATAGCCGACACCTCCCGCGCCGGATCATCCGAGCGCCGCGATGATTCATGCACGAAATCTACATCCGCCTCCGATAGGCGGGAAACCTGCGAGACGATGTGCGTTCCCGGCGGCAGCGGCTTGGCTGAATTCCAGAAGACCAGCGACAGCCACGCGAGCAGCAGCGCCAGAAGAACGATCTGGGCCCCTCGCGTGAATCGCGACCGGGTGGCGGGTGCCGGCGGGCCGGTGTCCGGCATTGCCGTCAGTCCGGACCGCCGGCCATACCAGATGACACGGCGGATTGCTACGAAGACAGTCTGATCGGCCGCAAGACCGTGGGAACGCACAATGTCGCGTGGTGGGCCGGTCCGCGGACCTGGCCGGACAGGATTTCGAGCATTTTACCCGCTTCCATGGCATCGCCGAACAGGCGCCCTTGGGCGTAGTAACAGCCATGCTTACGCAGGAATTCGAGCTGCTCGGATGCCTCCACGCCTTCGGCAATCACCTCGAGATCGAGGCTCTTGCCCATGTCGATGATGGTACGGACGATGGCGGCGTCGTCCGAGTCCACCGCGACATCGCGAACGAACGATTGATCGATTTTCAGGGTGCCGATCGGAAACTGCTGCAACGCCGACAGCGAGGAGTACCCCGTGCCGAAATCGTCGATGGCCAGGTTCAAGCCCATGGAGTACAGCTCGTTCAGCAGCCCGATGGTGCGTTTCGGATCCGTCATCAAGGTGGTTTCCGTGACTTCCAGCTCGAAGCAGGTGGGCGACACTTCGTGTCTGCGGAACACCGCGCGGCAGCGGGCGATGAAGCTTGCTTGCTTGAGTTGACGCAGCGAGAGATTGACCGCGATTCGGCCCGGCTCAGGCACGGATCTCTGCCACTCGCGGTAGTCCGAACACACGCGGTTCAAGACCCACTCGCCGATGTCGAGTATGAGGCTGGTCTCTTCGGCGAGGGGAATGAATTGCGAGGGGGAAATGTCGCCGTGGCCCGGCAGACGCCAGCGGAGCAGCGCTTCGGCGCCGACCACGCGGCCGGTTCTGAGATCCACCTTGGACTGATACAGGATCACCAGCTCATTGCGTTCCAGCGCGCGCCGCAGCTTGCTCTTCAACATCAATCTTTCGACCGCCGCGGCATTCATTTCCGGGACGTAGAACGCGCAGGAGTTGCCGCCGTTCTGTTTCGAGTGATACATCGCCGCATCGGCATTGCGGATCAAATCGATCACATTCTCGGCGTCGTAGGGGCAGATGGCGACACCGGCGCTCGCGGTCAAATAGACT
>Ga0137407_10003271_pt1 | contig 10772 bp, 10 predicted proteins | sample CZOMad2_2_16fung_FD_108410 | JGI IMG/M metagenome (GOLD analysis project Ga0137407, IMG submission 108410) | Vadose zone soil fungal communities from Angelo Coast Range Reserve, California, USA - CZOMad2_2_16fungal (Illumina Assembly) | ecosystem: Environmental > Terrestrial > Soil > Vadose...
CGACGTAAATAGCGCCAAACAATACGTTTAATCCCCAGGCGCTGCGCGGCCAAGATTCGAGAGGTGGTTCGATATTTTTGATCTGACTCGGTATTTTCGCTTCAGGATAATAAAACCAGCCCGGCGCAGACTGTGTCAGCCCGAGCCAAATTCGGTAAAAGCCGAAAACGGAAAAAGAGGGCAATAGCGCGAAGATGACTCCATGGTCGTGCGCTCCAAGAACAGATAACATCCAGGCGAAGTAAAGAACGGGTACGATGTTTAGGAGTATCATCGATAGAATAAGACGACGACACACCGGACCGTATGTAATAAGCGGCCATTGAAATGGTTTCCGCTTCGGCCAAGCGTTTGCAACGGTCCCCCAAAATATTGCAAAAAATACGAAAGATTTGTTGGGTCGTGTTCATCGCTTTAGATCGTTAGCGATTTCGGCGAATTGCTGCAAAGCGGCTTCCAAATCTTCCACAATTTCTTGTGCGATGATGTCGGGGGCGGGAAGGTTCGCACTGTCTTCGAGCGACTCGTCTTTGAGCCAAAGCCGAGCCGATGGGAAACGAGCGAGACAGACGGGCAGGTCGAGAGACCGACTGAGCGGGAGCGAAGGAGTCAACATGTCGAGGTTGAGTTGGAAAGCCCGGCCTCGCCGATGGCTGCGTTACGGGTCGCGCTTAATTAGTTCTTCGTAGGTGTAGCTTCCGAGGCGCTCGGAAGCTGTTTGGCCCACATTACTTCCATTTCCAATTACGCTTGAGATACGCCCGCCATTTCCGTGGTCTACGACCTCCCTCGGAGAAGAGACGCTGCTCAAGTTGAGCTGGCGAACAATTGCACGCATTTGCGAGCTCTTCGATGACGGAACAGAACGCCTCGTAATTGGTCGATGAATTCTCGTCGGCGACATAGCCATTGCGATTAAGCACAACTATCGGAGCGTTTGTGAGGAGGTTAACAGACTTCCCAGTCCACTGATCAAGAATGTAAGCATCCGTCTGTTGTCGGCAGAAGAAAATTAACTTGGTGAAGTATGCCGGTCCGACACCTGCGAGTTTGGCTTGTTGACGAAGTGTGGCGAAAGCTTCGTAACATTCGCCTCGAGATAGCGATCTCGTACGGACCGCCTGCAGGACCGGAATCCAATTCGAACGATGCTCCTATGCTAGTCGAGCGTTATTCAAACGCATTCGACCCCATGACGCTACGGCGAGAAAGCATATTTCTGCCGAAACACTTAGATCGTTACAGAGCTCTCTTAGCTGTTGCTGAGTATATGCCCCATCTTTGAGAGGCAAATAGCGGCCTGAGCGATCAACTTTTCTTGCCCAATCTGGGGCGTTGTATCCTACCCATGACGGTGTCTCGACACATTCGAGGAGCACTGACAGGTGCGTGTGCCCGAAGCGATTCACATATCAAAACGTAGCCGAGATTGCCCGAGAGCAAAAAGGGTTGGCTTTAAGGCCAGTCCGGCTCGGACCGCCTTGAGCGTAGAAGATGCCGGTGGGCAGACGGAGCAGCGTGTGAACGTCGGCTTGTTTGAGTAACTCACGGCGAACGGTTTCGCCGGCCCCGCCTTCGAAGAGGACATTGTCGGGAACGACGATCGCGGCGCGGCCGTGTTGCTTCAGGATGGTGAAGACGTGTTGGAGAAAGTTGAGCTGCTTATTGCTCGTGCTCGCCCAGAAATCGTCGCGATGCACAACGAGTGACTGTCGATCTTCTTCGCCCGCTTCGTTGACGATAGTGACACTGCTCTTTTTTCCGAATGGCGGATTAGTTAGCACCATCTCGTATTCGCCATGTTTTCCGGCGAGTGCGTCTTTTACCATCACCGGCACGTGCGTCGCATCGCTCCCAATCCCGTGAAGCACAAGGTTCATGCAGCAGAGTCGCGCAACGCTATCGACCAGTTCGACGCCGCGAAGCTGCTCGGTGTTAAGAAAGGTGAGCTGTTTCTTATCCAGTTTGTTGTGATTGCGAATGAACTCATGCGCGATCAAAAGAAACCCGCCGGTGCCACACGCCGGATCGCAAATTGTAAATGGCTGTCCGCCTTCGGACGGTTGCGGCTGCATGACATCGACAATGGCGCGGATAAGTGGACGCGGAGTAAAGTATTGACCTGCGCCGCCTTTCACGTCCTCCGCGTTCTTTTGCAGGAGGCCTTCGTAAGCATCGCCCTTCACATCGGTATCGAGCAACGACCATTCTTCCTTATCGATCAGGTCAGCGATCAGCCGGCGCAGCTTCGCCGGATCCTGGATTTTGTTTTGCGCTTTTCGAAAGATGACGCCGATCAATCCCGGCTCTTTCCCGAGCTCTTCGAGCGTGTGGCGATAATGAATCTCCAGTTCATCGCCGTCGCGCTTCAATAGCTCCGGCCACGAATACTTCTCCGGAATCGGCGACTTCTTGTTGAACGGTGGGCGATTCTGTTCGTCCGCCATTTTCAGGAAGAGCAAGAACGTTAGCTGCTCGAGATAGTCGCCGTACGAGAGGCCATCATCGCGCAGGATGTTGCAGTAGTTCCACAACTTCTGAACAATGTGCGAGCTGCTCATTCAAGGTTAAAGCGAAAGTGCATAAGGTTCTCGGTGCTCGTCGTCCGGGTGCACCCCAATTTCCTGGCAGAGCAAAAGCTGCCGCCACAAGTTGTTGGCAAAAAGATTTGGGAAGAACGTTTCGAAGACATTCGCAATTTCGAGCAGTATCTGGCGCGAAACGGCGTCGTCGTGCGAAAATTTTTCCTCCATATTTCAAAGAAGGAACAGAAGCGACGATTCCTCGATCGAATCGACGACCCGCTGAAGAATTGGAAGTTCTCGTCCAACGACGCCAATGAGCGCGATTTCTGGGACGATTACATGGAAGCGTACGAAGAAATGATTCAGGAAACGGCGACTAAAGAGGCGCCGTGGTATGTCGTGCCGGCAGATAACAAATGGTTTACCCGTGTTGTGGTCGGTGCGGCAGTGATCGACGCGCTGTGCGATCTGGATTTGGCATATCCGAAAGTGGGCGAAAACAAACTCAAGGAGCTCGCCGCTGCGAAAAAGAAGTTGTCGAGCAAGTAGCCTGAGGCGGCTGTTCCGCCGTTGCTGTTGGTCAGCAATCAACTTTTCCCCTCCCCACAGAGCTAATTTTCTGCTATTTTCCGCGCTCCCATGCAGTTCACAAAGGAGCTCTCGCGCCACAAGATCATTCAGAACCGTAGCGCAATCATTTTCTCGGCTTCTCGTGGAATCGCGATCCGCGAAGCTGTAAGGAACGCCGTACGATCGAAAATAAACCAATGAAGACGCAGCGAGAAATCGAAATTGATGCATGGATCGCGCAGCATGCTGCCGCTAAACAAACCGCGCCGCTAGCCGTCGCATTCCACGGTAAGATCCACTATCTTCCCGTTTATCGACTGCCAACCAAGCTGCTGATTTTCAACGTCAAAAACGGTCGATTCGCTTCAGAATTGATCGAAAAGGAGCGCGAATTACGGCGCAAGCTAGATCCGCTCAATTCGGAGGATGCGAGCACAATTCAAGGCTTCTTGCTCGAGCAGAACGCGTCCGAGACCGAAGCACTCACGAAGGACCTGAAACAAAACGGTCAGCTCGAACCAGGCATAATCACTGCCGACGGCGCTGTGATCAATGGCAACCGCCGAATGGCGATATTGAAGAAACTTTACGCGGACAGCGAACAAGACAGATTTGAGTATATCAAGGTCGCCCGCCTACCTCGCGGCGTTGACGCGAAGGATCTTTGGAAGATTGAGGCAAAGCTACAGTTTGGCCGCGACTTCCGACTTGAATATGGCCCAATTAACGAGCTGCTAAAGATCCGAGCAGGAAAGGACAGCGGACTGACTCCGAAGCAGATTTCCGACGCACTCGGCGGTCGCTACTCAGACAAGCAAGTCGAGGATAAGCTGAACATTCTAAAGCTAATTGACACCTACCTGGGCTCCATAGGCAAACCAGGTGATTACAAGATAATCCAGGACGAACGCATTATGGAGAAGTTCAACAGCCTCCACAACAGCGTCATCGTTCCTTTACGGAAGACACGTCACAAAACTACGGTGCCGAAAGTGACCGAGATTGGATTTGGTCTCATCCAAGGGAACAAGCATTCACATTGGAAGATTCGGGAGCTGAGAAAGATTACCGAATTGGACGCAGCCAAGAAAGCGGTGTTAGAGGCTTACGATTCAAACGGCCATCTGAAGTCAGCCAAGGGTATAGCAGACGCTTTCGACAAAGCTTCATATCTCGTCAAAGTGCAGGAAGAGCGCGACGAGCCTGAAAAGTTGGCCGATAACGCACTGTCAGCTCTGTCGCAGATTGACGCGAAGCATGAAGCAGTCGCAACTGCGGAATTCCAAAACGTGATGAGCGAGATTCGCGAGCAGGTTGAGCGGCTCTCGGTACGCAAGAAGTCGACAGGAGCCAAACGTCATTAGAATTGAGCAGACGCAATCGACCGTGCGACTGACGCCTGTCGGTGACGAGGAGGCGTTGAGCACATCGGACGAGATTTACCTCTGCAATGTCCTCCCGGGGGAGCATTCGGGCGACGGCCGCAGCATCGTGTACAACATTGAGACGCTCGGGCAGCGTGGAGTTGCAGAATTGTTCGATTATCTCTCAGGAAGAGGGTTTCAGCTCGATCTTAATAATGGCGCGAAAGACGCCCGCAACAAAGTAGCGTTTGAGAAGCGGGAGCTCGCAACCGCAAAGCTAATCGGCGGCCGCGTCAAAGGCGACCCTGCGCCTCCGGGCCACATCAATGGCTTCAAACGAACACTGAAGCCGTTCCAAAGACCAGCGGTAAGCCATATGCTGCACGTTCCACATGCAGCGAATTTTTCCGTCCCGGGAAGCGGTAAGACGACGATTACACTAGCTGCATTCGCTAAGTTGCGGAGTCGAGATGGCATTGAGGCGCTTGTGGTTGTAGGGCCGAGATCATCATTCGCTACATGGGAGGCTGAGCTATCTGCGTGCCTAACTGACCAAAACCCACGAGTTGTGCGGATCGCCGGCAGCAAACGTGACCGCGCGCGCGGGTGGCGAGTTGCACAAGACGCGACGCTTTTGTTATTGAACTATCACGCGGCAGCAAACGACCTACGTTCGCTCGGCGACTTACTATCGAAGAAGCGCTGCATGCTCGTTCTCGATGAGTCGCATTACGTCAAGAACATAAGCGATAGCAAATGGTCCGCTGCGGTCCGAGAGGTAGCGCCGTTGGCGACGAAGCGTGTCATTCTGTCAGGCACACCAGCTCCGAATTCGCTCGTCGACCTGTGGTCGCAGTTCACATTTTTGTATCCAGGCGCGCTCGCACTTGGCACACGCGATGAGTTTCTGCAGCGACTGCAGGATTCCGGCACTGACGCTACACAAGTCGTCCGCGACGAAATTAGCCCGCTTTTCTGGCGCATAAAGAAGAGTCAACTCCGACTTCCGAAACCAACGGTAAGAAAGATCCGCGTTGCTTTAGGCCAAGTTCAATCCGCAATCTACGACGCACTGGCGGCGCGTGTTCTAGCTGATTCGGAGAAAGCACCTAAGGAGTTGCTAAAGCTTAAGCAGTGGCGACGCGCAAGGATGATTCGCCTCCTGCAGGCGGCCTCGAATCCATCGCTACTCGCTAGGTATTCCAATGAATTCAGGCTACCGCCGCTCGCCGCCAGTGGATTACCGGTGAGCCAACTAATCGACAAATACCCCGAATTCGAGGTTCCAGCGAAAATAACACAGGCAGCTAGCCTAGTAAAAAACCTCGCCGCTCGTGGTCGGAAGATCATTCTATGGACGACCTTTGTCTACAACATTCAAACGCTGCTGACGCTACTTCGAGACATCTCCCCACTGCCATTGTACGGCGCGATTCCAGCAAGCAAAGCGGAGGATGCCGACGTGAATCGGGAGAAAATTATCGACTGCTTTCTGCACGATAAGTCGAGTCGAGTATTGATCGCTAATCCGGCGGCATGCGCCGAGTCAATATCGCTCCATACGGCATGTCATGATGCGATTTACTTGGATCGCAGCTTCAATGCAGCGCACTTCCTTCAATCAAAAGAGCGCATCCACCGGGTCGGCCTGAAAGCGACGGATCGAATCAATTACTACATTCTACTCGCTAGAGACACGATTGATGAAGTTGTAGACGATCGTCTCGAGGAAAAGCAGCAGCGACTACTAAAGCTTCTCGAAACAGACCTCGCGACTGTTGATCTCGACTCGTCGGAAGACGTTGTGAGTGAGGAAGCAGATGAGGAGATAGACTTCCGCGAAACTCTACGACAGATCAGGCGGCTATCGCGGCGGTAATGATCGACAATGTTAATGACATCAATCGCGTGCTGTTTGCGTTAGAAGCGCTGCAAGCAACGCGTTCTCGCGCTCCGCGGCGTATCGTCCTCCGCTATCTCAATGCAGAGGCGATTTACGGACAAAACCCGGCCTTCGATCCAATTCTGGAATTTGCAAAGCATGTCGAGCTTGTTTCTGAAACAGCGAAGGGGTTTGGACTTACTGAACTCGGGCGCGAGATGTTGTCGCAGAACACGGTTAGGACGTATGAGCTTTCACAGTCGCAGCGGCTGCTGATGCTCCGCAAGTGCTATATCGACGGACCGTTTCGTGCAGACGCTAAGGTGATGATACGGAAGTTCGTAGTTAATCGGACCACAGGGCGTTTAACCTGGTCTGCAATAGACAGTGAACCGCTCGGCGACTTGCAGTGGATCGGGAATCACCTTGTTCAGCTCGGCGTGTTCGAGCAGGCGAAACATCTCTTAGTCGCTACAGCAGAATACAATGACTTCCTGCTCTCGTTCCGCGATCAGAGCGGCGATTTCACGGAGGCCCAGTTTCGCGAATCGTTGAAGGAAAAAAAACTACTCGGCAATATCGCAGAGAAGTTTGTTGTCGGTTGGGAGCGCAAGCGTCTTAAGGCTCAAGGCTATTCGCTTGAAGCGACTTGTGTGAATTGGATTAGCAAACAGCGGGTCAATGCCGGCTACGACGTCGAGTCATTTGACGGACCATCAAAACTGCTCGCACATGATCGCTTCATCGAAGTCAAAGGATCAGGGAAAGCATCGGTTCGTTTCGTCTGGACACCTACGGAAATGGAGAAGGCAGCAGAGCTCGGACGTAAGTATTGGGTCTACTTCGTCGGAGGCATTCAGCGAAAGACACGAACCGTTACGCGCGAGCCGCTAATGTTGCAGGATCCTCACTCAACCCTTAACGCGGCGGCGGGCTTCTCAATTCAGCCAAAGGGCGACGTGTTGGTTACGTCTACGAAAGCAGCGCGCGCCTTGGCGACTCCAGAACTCGTGGCAAAGTAAATCGAGTTATGTCAGCGTTCGGCTACTTCGGATCAAAACTACGAATAGCGGCGAAGATGCACGACCGACTTCCCGTACATAACTGCTGGGTCGAGCTTTTTTGTGGATCCGCGGCAATGACTCTGGCGAAGGCTCCAGCGCCGATCGAAGTGATCAACGACATTAATGGCGAGATTGTAAATTTTTATCAACAGCTCCGGGATAATGAAAACGAGTTGCTTCGCCGAATTGAACTTACGCCGTACGCCCGCGCAGAATTGGAGAACGCTCGCAACCGAGCGAGAGCCAGGTCAAAGGTTGAGCGAGCCCGTCGGTTTTTTGTAACGGCGATGATGGCGGTCAACGGTAGCTTCGGTGAGGCAAAGGGGGGATTTTCCGTGAGCCACGCATACTCGAGAAGCGGTATGGAGGCGCGGGTCAATCGATGGAACCGGATGTATGAATATTTGCTAACCGTTGTCGATCGATTGAAACGAGTACGGATAGAGAATCGTGACGCACTGGTGCTATTTCGGGAATTTCGTAACCGTCCAGGCACGCTGGTCTATTTGGATCCTCCGTATCTCGCGAAAAGACAGGGAGGATACGACCATGACGAAAATTCCGAGGAATTTCATGAAAAATTGCTCAAAGCCGCTATGAAAGCGAAGTGTATGGTGTTTATCAGTGGCTACGCTTCCGAATTGTACAACGACTTGTTGACGGCCAAACACGGCTGGCGCAAGAGAACAATCGAGGCAATTACGAAGGGCAACAATGGCAAATGCTTCAGTAGGACGGAAGTGATTTGGTTCAATTCGGTTTATCGCGAAGCAAAGCGAACAGGGCAGGTACCGATTACATTGCGCAAAAAAGAAGAGAGAAACATAAAGGTAAATCCAATTCGCTGACCGATTCAGTCGATCCTCGACAAAGCCGTCAAAAGAGAATTACGGACGACAGACCCGACTCGACACAATGCCATCATTTCGGATCGTTTTTCGATTATTTTTGTGTTGACAGTCCGCTACATCGAGTCGAGGCTCCAAACAGCAAGCCCGCCGAGCCTCTCGGCCCTGAAAAGGGTCTGACGCTTAATTCCGGCGGGTTTTTATTTTGCCGTGACACGATTTTCCCGCCAACCAGGAGGCGCTGATGGAGTATACCAAACAGGCTCTCAGTTTCGAGGCGCAAGCTGACCGGCTCTTGGAGCGTGGGCTGCACGCCGATCGGGATGAGCTCATTAGCCGCCTACGAGCGGTCAGTTATTATCGGCTTTCCGGTTATCTCTACCCGTTTCGAGAGAAGGATGCGAACGGACAGGTCACCGATCGATTTTGCGAGAACACGAACCTGCAGACGATCTGGGAGCAATACTGTTTTGACCGACGACTGAGGGTTCTAACATTGGACGGGATCGAGCGGATCGAAATTTCAATTCGAACAAAGCTGATTTATCATTTTTCGCGCGATCATGGGCCGTTCGGTTATTGTGACGATGCGAAATTGCCCAAGCTCAAGATTGCGGAATACCTCGAATGGCGGACGGCGTTGCAGGAGGAGGTCGACCGAAGCAAGGAAATTTTCAAGAAGCACTTTTTCCAAAAATACGGCGACCACCACCGAAATCTTCCGCTATGGATGCTCACGGAAATCATGAGCATGGGAAGCCTCTTGACCTTCTTCAAAGGCGTGCAGCCTGAGATCAAGCGCCGCGTCGCGGAAGAATATAGATTGCCAGATGAGGTGGCATTAAGCTGGCTGCGCAGTTTGAATGCCGCCCGAAACATATGCGCTCACCACTGCCGTTTCTGGAACCGGACGCTCGGCTATTCGCCTCAATTACCAAACGAGAGGAAGTATCCGCAGTGGCACGCTGAACCGAAACTCCGCACGGATCGCAGTGGAGTTATCCTCATGATCTGTCGCGACCTGCTTCGCATCATCTCTTCCACTAGCCGCTGGTCTCAGAGGGTTGAGGCACTGTTTGACGAATATCCGTCAATTCCGACTTCTCTGATTGGCCTTCCTGATAAATGGAGGAATCATCCGATTTGGGTTGGACAAAGACAGTAAACAAACAGAGGCGCATCTGAACTGATCGGAGAAGGCCAGATGAAATTTGCCAGAACGTGCATCGCTCTCGCCGCTCGCCACGGCGAGTAAACTCTAACGCTTAGCGCAAGCGACTAGCAATCGCAGCGCTTGCTGCAATTGCATGCCTTACCCGAGTAGGACGAAAGTCCAATAGGTTTTACCGGGATAGCTGCGATTATTTTTCTTTCGCCGACGGTCAGTCTTTGGTCAATATGGGAACTGTGAAACGACAAGATTCATTCATTCAACCCCTGGATAGCCGGCGCCGGTCTCGTGGCAGACGTTTCGTGCCGTTCATCGCATTCGCGTTCCTGGCATTGCCGTCTCGCGCTCATGCTTCGATGTTTCACGGTGAGACGCTCGATTCAGTCGCGAACGTCATTGCGTGGTTCGCGCTGATCATCGCCCCGATCGTCTTGATCACGGTCTTCCTCCTGGTCCACATCCTCCCCGAAAAGGTTGCCCACAAGCGGCGCCATCCACAACTCGGGGCTATCAAGTGCCTTTGTCTACTCTCGCTTGTCTTCGGCGGACTACTCTGGCCGATCGCCTGGCTTTGGGCCTACTCAAAGCCCGTCTTACACAAGATGGCTTACGGCACGGATGTCGATGACTCGCACGAGCAGCCAGGCGGGCAAAAACCCGCCACCAGTGAACTCGAACAACTCCGCGCCCGCGTCGCGGAACTCGAAGCGCAGATCAGAGCGAAGGCGTAATGGAAATCATCCTGCTTGGCATCTACGCGTTCTTCGCCTGGCTCGTCTTCTTTAAATTCAAGTGGCTGCCCTGGAACTTTACCAGCCAGGTCATCACCGTCACGCTGCCCATCGTGGGACTCATGGTTCTTTTCCTCCTTCTGAACATTGCCGCGCCCGCGACGAATGACGTGCGGGCAATGAACTACGTGATCCCGATAGTTCCGCGCATAACCGGTCAGGTGACCGAGGTGCCGATTCAACCAAACCGGCCGATTAAGAAAGGCGACGTGCTTTTCAAGATCGACCCGGTGCCTTTCGAGGCGGCGGTAAAAGCCGCCGAGGCCACGCTACGCGGACTGGAAGATCAGCTCAAAAACGCGACGGCCAAAAAAGCGGCGCTGACCCCGCGGATCGACCTGGCGAAAAAGCGGGTTCAGCAATTCACGGCACTGGCTGCGACCGGCGCCGGGAAGCGGGCTGACCTCGAGCAGGCGCAAAGCGACCTCGGCAATCTTGAAAGCGAATACCTCGCTGCCGACGCCACGGAAGCGCAGGCCAGGGCGCAGATCATCAAGTCGGAAGCCGATCTCCGCAGTGCGAAATACGACCTCGAAGGCTGTGTCCACCTTGCTCCC
>Ga0137407_10003273_pt1 | contig 10772 bp, 8 predicted proteins | sample CZOMad2_2_16fung_FD_108410 | JGI IMG/M metagenome (GOLD analysis project Ga0137407, IMG submission 108410) | Vadose zone soil fungal communities from Angelo Coast Range Reserve, California, USA - CZOMad2_2_16fungal (Illumina Assembly) | ecosystem: Environmental > Terrestrial > Soil > Vadose zone...
AGCGGTGGGCGAACATACCTTGCTTAATCGAACCGGAGGCGCGCCCGCTTTCGCTGTCGGCATGGCCCATATCTTTGCGCAGAGCCTTGGCGGAAAATTGTTCATGGCGATCTGGTATCACTTCGCCATCATGTTCGAGGCCCTGTTTATCCTCAGCATTCTCGATGCCGGTACGCGCGTGGGACGTTTCATGTTTCAGGAGGCGTTAAGTCATCTCTGGAAACCACTGGGTCGTACTAGTTGGTATCCCAGTGTGCTGGCTAATAGCGCGCTGATCGCGGGCGCGTGGGGCTACTTCTTATGGCAAGGCATAAAGGATCCCCTGGGCGGAATCAATTCCTTGTGGCCGATATTTGGAATTTCCAATCAGTTGTTGGCCACAGTGGCCTTCTGCGTCGCTACAACGATCGTTATCAAGATGGGCAAAGCACGATTTGCGGCAGTTACGCTCGTGCCTCTCGTGTGGTTGGTGGCAGTGACCTTCACCGCTTCCTACCAGAAGATATTCAGCACTAATCCGCGCATTGGATTTCTAGCCCACGCGCGGCAGTTAGCAACCGACTCTGCAGCTCTTCCAGCACGACCTCCAGAAATATCGCGGCTCATGTTCAACGATCGTTTGGACGCGGTGGTTACCGGTGTTCTGGTGGTGCTGGTAATCCTGATCGTTTCTGAATCGGCCCTGGAGTGGTTCCGCGTGCTCTCCGGACGCAAGGTGGCGCGAGTTTGTGAAGCGCCTATCGTTCCCAGTCGCTTTGCGGCCGAGGAGGCATCATGAATCCGCTGCGAAGAGTTGGAACCATTCTGCTCGCGATGTTGCGCGAGATTTTCGACGAATCGGCCTATGCCCGCTTCCTCTCGCGTCACGGGTTGACCTCTTCGGTCGAAGCCTACGCGGCGTTTGTGCGCGAAGCCGAAATTGTGAAGGCCCGAAAGCCGCGATGCTGCTGATCTAGTGCTAAGATTTTGCTATGCGCGTTCTCGGGATTGACTGCGGCACCGAGTACACCGGCTACGGGGTGGTCGAGCAGTCCGATCGAGGCGACTTGCACTGCCTGGATTGCGGCGCGATACACCTTAACAGCCGCGAGCCTTTGCCGCTTCGTTTGCACAAGATTTCCCGACGGCTCGCAGAACTTATCGACCGTCATCATCCCGACATGATCGCGATCGAGGACGTATTCTACGCTTTAAATGTGAAGTCGGCCTTAAAACTTGGCCAGGTACGCGGGGTAGCCATGCTGACGGCGGCAAGTGCGGGTCTTGAAGTGGCCGAGTATGCTCCGCTATCCATCAAATCTGCGGTCGTCGGATACGGCAGGGCAGAGAAGTCTCAGGTCCAGGAAATGGTTACTCGACTCTTGCGCCTGGATACAATCCCCGAGCCCGCCGATGCGGCCGATGCGCTCGCCATTGCCATTTGTCACTTGCATACTTCGGCTACCCTGTTGCGGCAGGCGGCTGGACAAAAATGATCGGGACCGCCACCCCAGTTCTGAAGCGCATGCCCATCACCAGACGCTTCTGGCTGAAATATTTTCTGCTCGCCTTGAGTTTGTGTGGTGCCTTGCACTCCCAAACCACCGACTCGAAGCGCAGCCTCGCCAATACACCGGTGCCAACTGTCAGCTTCGCATTCGATTTTCCCGGCGCAGATCCCAGTTCCTACACCATCGTGGTCGAATCGACAGACGCCGCGGTTTACCATTCGGCGGGCGCCACTCCGGTCGACACGGCAGGGGGCGGTGCCGCTCCCGAGCCTGCAACCGGCGATCCTTACTCTTATAAGCTCACTGTATCTGACGCAACGCGCTCCCGAATCTTTCAATTAGCCGAGCAAGCTCGCTTCTTTGCCGGCAACTTCGAATACAAACATCGGCTGGCCAATACCGGCGCCAAAACCCTCGCCTACACTGACCTTACCCGCAAAAACCAAACTACTTACAACTACAGCACTAATACTGCTATCCAGGAACTTACAAAAATTTTCCAGGGTATCTCAGCCACTTTGGAGGCGGGACACCGCTTGGAATACTTGTACACGCACCAGAAGCTTGGCCTCGACGTAGAGATGAAACGTGTGGACGAAATGTCCAAAGAAAACCAGTTCGAGGAATTACACGCCATAGAGTCAACTTTACAAAAAATCGCCAACGATCCGTCCGTTCTGAACATCGTGCGGGAACGGGCTCATCACTTGCTCCAAGTTGCCGGCCAATCTCCCAACCACTGAACCACCATCCAGGGGCACACGGCACCACGGCACCCTCCGGCGCTCAACCAAACCATGAACTTAAGGGGAAAAGCTTGCTGCGGCCGACCCACGCTTCAGCCCTTATTGCGCCGGTGGCGTAGAATGGGCATCTAATAGAAGTAGCGGATTTCATTAGGAGTACCCATATGTTGGCCCGACGATTGAGCAAGAATCTGGTGCTGTTCACGATTCTCCTTTGCGGAATGTTTTCCGTCTTTGCTCTGGCCGATTCTCAAGTGCGCATCGTCCGCCTGAGCGACATCAATGGTGACGTGCAGATTGACCACGGTTCGGGTTTCGAAAGGGCTTTACGCAATATGCCGATTACCCAGGGTGCGCGGTTAAAGACTGCCGACGGTGCGTTGGCCGAAGTGGAATTTGAAAATGGCAGCACGGTGCGTTTGGCGCCGAACACACTCGTGAGTTTTCCCGAGCTTAGCTTGCGCGACTCCGGAGCTAAAGTGAGCTCCGTGGATGTCTCCGAGGGCATCGCATATTTCAACTTTAATCACGGCAAGGGCGACGAGTTTCAGGTCCGCTTCGCCAACCAGCGCACAACTCTTGAGAAATCAGCGCGTTTTCGTATCGATTTGGGCAAATCAAAGGCCGAAGTTTCTGTCACTAAAGGCGACGTTCACTTCCAGGGGCCTTCGGGCGAAATCAAGGTATCCAAGAAACATACGCTCACCTTCGATCCCGAGAATGCCGGTCAGTATGAGTTGGCAAAAGGTGTCGCCCCCGATCAGTACGACAATTGGAACGACCAGGCCAGTCAGTACCAGACACAGTACAGTTACACCAACGAAGCCAACAATGCTTGGCCCTACCGATACGGCCTGACTGACCTCAACTATTACGGTAATTACTATTCTGTGCCGGGATACGGGTTAATGTGGCAGCCGTCCATGGTAGGAGCGAATTGGGACCCGTTTATGAATGGTGCATGGTCATGGTATCCGGGTTTGGGCTACACCTGGGTTTCTACCGATCCGTGGGGATGGATGCCGTATCGCTACGGTTCATGGGCTTTCATTCCGGGATACGGTTGGGGCTGGATGCCAGGCGGGTTCAACTCGTGGAACAGAAGCCCCGTCGTAGCTAGTGCTCCGGTTGGATTTCGCCGACCCACACCGCCGGCGACTTCTAGCGGCGGGCATCCCACACTTATCGTCAGCCGAGGTGGATTGCCGTCAACCCCGCGGCGCAGTGATGATCGCCCGGCAGCCAACATTCTCATCCATGGCCAGCCGGCTGCCATGACCCGACAAGGCACCATCGCTGGTGCTCCCAAAGGGGCCGAGATGAACCGGGGATCTGCGATGCGCGCCAATCAGGGCCGCATGGGTCAATCACCGCGCACGCAATCCGCCCAACGCACTCAAAGTGCGACTCGCACCCAAAGTTCGCCACGGATGCAAAGCGCGCCACGTATGGATAGTGGCCCGCGGTCGATGGGTGGCTTTGGAAGCTCGGTGCCGCGCAGCTCCGCTCCCAGTGCGCGTTCTTCTTCACCCCACTAGCCGAAACATCATTTGCGATGACTCTGGCCCCGTGCCATGCTCGCGGCGAAGCAGTGAAGGAGTAAGCCAGCGACATACCCGGTTTGTATGCTGAGCGTGGCGAAGCATCCCTCTAGCTAAGATAAGTCCCACTAATTTTTCTTGGTCCAGAGAAAATCCTGGGATACATCTGCTGTGATCGCCCTTTGCTCGCCTCACATTTTCACTGTGGATTGTTGACTGGCAACGCATTGCCACTTGCCGTCATTGCCCTTCACCCAGGTGTCCGTCCAGCGTTCGTGCCGGTCAACCTTGGTGCCGTCGCCGTCCACCCCTTTCCCACTCCACGCGCCGGTGGCGATGGCAGTATTGCCGTACACCGAAACCTTCACATCGCTGATGCCGTTCTGCTCCCACTTACCACCTTTCAGATTCGTCAGTAATTTAGCTTTGCCGGAGACCTCCCCATCAACGTCCGTGTTGATGAAACTCTCCGCCAACATTGTGGACACCACACTGGCATCTCCAGCCTTCTGAGCGTCCGCCCACTTGTGTTCCATTCCCTCTATTGTCTTCTCGACATCTTTGTTCGCCGCGAACAACGGTACCGTCGCCATCAGTCCCATTAAGAAAACTTCCACGGCCAAACGTCTCCTCATAAAATCCCTCCTATGAAATTATCACTCCGGCGTAACCCACTACCGTCTCACGGTCTCCGGAAACATCGGCCGATGTAGCGTATTTCACTAATTCTGCTGATCGCGCGCCCAGAGCCCGCACCGCTGTGAGCATCGCGACTGTTGGACCAAAGCCGCACATGCTGATTTCCTCCCGCATCACCACATCATGCAGTCCACGTGGATTGAGCTCCAGAATCTGCTCGATGGCCTTTCCGTCCTTCACGCGTGTAATTTCGTCAGATTCGTAATGGTTCATATCACTCGAAGCAATAATTAACGTGGGCTGACTTTCACTTTGAATCACCTGGGCGAGTGCTGTGCCCAATGCATAAAGCGCTTCGAAATGGGCAGTGCCAACTGCGATTGGAACGAAGGTAAGACTTTTGATAGCGAGCTGTAGAAAGGGGAGCTGTACTTCGATGGCATGCTCCCCCTGGTGGGCCAGATCGTCATCTTCCAAAGACGAAAAAGCCCGCTTCAGAGCAACAGCCAACCGCGCATCGATGTTCGCGAGCCCGAGTGGTGTCTCCCATGCCCCGGCGCTCATAATCGCCAATCTGCGGCCTTTTCCCGTGTGATTGGGGCTCAGGATGATAAAGCGATGCGGCAATTTCAGACGCTCGTACACGGCGCCGGCAACGTGCCCTGAATACATGTACCCCGCGTGGGGAACCACACAGGCCAGAGCAGTGCTTTTTCCGCCCGCTGCTGCGTACGAAGGCATGTAAGAACGCAAATCCCGTAGCAGTGTGTCCGAGCTGTTCGGGTAAAAAAGACCGGCCACCGCAGGATGTCGGACAGCAGAACTCATGCCATGCTTCTCAGGGACGGGCTCACGGAATTGCTACTCGCATCAGACGGGTGACCGAGTTATTGCCCAGCGGTCACCGGCTGCAGGGCACGAAAGATAGCCGCAAATTTTTCCAAAGACAACGTCTCTGCGCGCACGCTCGCTTGCACTCCGGCTTTTCGGAGCGCCGCTGTGAGCAACTGCGCCTCATATGCCGATTTTAGATTGTTCCACAGCGTTTTGCGCTTTTGCCCGAACGCCAGCTTCATAAAGCCGATGAACCCCCGCTTGGGAACGCGCAATCTCTCCCACTGCGGCGCTATGATAAACCGCAGTACAGATGAATGTACCTTCGGCGGAGGGTTGAATGCCCCCGGCGGCAACGAAAATAGCTTTTCAACTTTGCCATAGAGTTGTGCTGTTGCCGAGAGTAGCCCGTACTCCCGCCCCCCAGGTTTTGCGGAAAGACGATCCGCAACCTCACTTTGCACCATCAATACTAGAGTTTCGAAATATTCGTGCAGATCGAATAGCCGTAACAAAATGTCCGACGTGATGTAGTAGGGCAAATTACCCACAACCCGCGCTTTTTCGAGGCGCTGCGCCAGTCCAGGCCGGGTCAGTCCCGGCTTTTGTCCGAGTACGGTTGCAAAGTCAATGGCCAGAATGTCGCCCTCTATGATTTCGATATTTTCATGCCGGTTGAATTTCATGCGTAGCTGCGCCGCCAGCACACGGTCCAATTCGATGGCGATCACGCGCCGGGCTTTACGCGCGATGAGAGCGGTCAGGGCGCCGCGTCCCGGACCAATTTCAATGACCGTTTTTTCCGAGACGTCGCCCAGCGCCTCCACCAGTTTATGAGCTGCTCCCTGGTCGGCAAGAAAGTGCTGCCCCAATTTTGGACGGCGGCTCCCGCGGCTCCGCTTCTTAGCGGGTTGCTGCGGTTCTTCCCCGTCAGTCAAGTTCGTGATCTCGGATGGAGTCTCCAAAGGTTTAGCCGGTGGCACGTTTTTCTCCAATATTTCAGACCCTAGCCGTTTCCCGGACCCTTTTACTCTCAGGGCGTTGACCCTCTTTCGTTTTGCCGTATAGACTCGAAGTTCACCCTGCAGTCTTCTGCGAGCATTAGGGGACGCATTGTTTGAGATGCGTTCTGCGGAATTGTGCGTAACCTTGCCTGCAGTTTTGTAGGCAGCGAACCATTCCTTTGTGGAGGTCACCTTCCGAATGCATATTGCCTTTGCGGCATCCGAGTGTGTCCCATTTTCAAAAACTGGCGGTCTGGCCGACGTCGTTGGAGCTTTGCCCCCGGCCCTGGCAGCCTTGGGCAACCGGGTAACCGTTTACTTGCCTCGCTATCGTCAAACCAAACTCACCCAGGCCAATCCTGTTCTCCACAGCGTCACTATACCGTTCGACGACCGCTATCGTTTCTGCTCGGTCGTCGATGGCGGAACTCACTCGGGCGTGCAATTTTATTTTATAGACTATCCACCCTATTTTGACCGTGAGGCATTGTACGGGACTTCGGTCGGTGATTATCGCGATAATGCCGAACGTTTCGCTTTGTTTTCCCGCGCCGCGCTGGAAGCCTCAAAAATCCTCGGCGTTCCGGATGTATTTCATTGTCATGACTGGCAATCCGCGCTGGTGCCCATCCTGCTCCGCTCCGTGTACCCGGAAGATCCGGCATTTCGCGAGGTGGCAAGTGTCTTCACTATTCACAATATGGGCTACCAGGGCATTTTTCCGCCGGAAATCCTGCCCTTGCTGATGTTGCCCTGGGATTTATTTACTATTGCCAGACTCGAATTCTACGGCAATGTTAATTTTCTCAAAGGCGCGCTGACTTTTTCCGACTTTGTCACTACCGTCAGTCGCAAATATAGCCAGGAAATCCAGACCGCAGAATACGGATTCGGTTTGGAAGGTGTCTTGCGCGCCCGCTCAGCCACCGTTACTGGGATCCTCAATGGCGTGGATTACAACGAGTGGAGTCCGCAAAACGACAAGTTCATTGTCGCCCGCTATTCGCCCGAGGACCTTAGCGGCAAGGCCAAGTGCAAAGCAGACTTGTTGGCGCAATTCGGAATCGCCCAGGTTGAATCCAAGCTGCCGGTGATCGGGATCGTCTCCCGTTTCGCCGCGCAAAAAGGATTCGACTTGATCGCCCAGGTTGCCGACCGGATCGCTCGTGAGGAAATGATCATTGTCGCGCTGGGCAGTGGCGACAAGGAATATCAGGACATGTTTGTACGCTTGAATAAACTATATCCACAAAAAATTGCCATCAAAGTCGCCTACGACAACGCGCTCGCCCACAAGATTGAAGCCGGGTCCGATATGTTCCTCATGCCCTCCCGCTACGAGCCTTGCGGACTGAACCAGATCTACAGCCTCAGGTACGGAACCGTCCCCGTGGTTAGGGCCACCGGCGGCTTGGATGACACCATCGAGACTTGGGATCCTCGTACGAAGAAGGGTACCGGCTTCAAATTCAGCGAGTACAGCGGGGAAGCGCTGCTGGCCACCATCCGCACTGCGCTCAACGCTTACCAGGATCGCGACGCTTGGCAGATCCTGATGCGGAATGGCATGACGAAGGACTTCTCCTGGACAGCATCAGCTCGCGAGTATGTACGTGTGTACGAGCGCGCCCGACAGTTGAGGACTACCCGCGCGGCTTAATTTCATGCAAGGACGTGTATATGTTGTCTTCGTTGCGGCAATGCATTCACCAACCGAATTTAGGATACGACGTGACAACATTGACCCACCCAGCCATCGCAGCATAACATTCCGCGTTCAACTCACCCGGGGAAACTCGCCATCTTGATTCACAGGACAGAATGCATGAAGAAAATCTTGTTGCTCGTTGTGTGCCTCGTCGCCGGCACATTCTGCTTTGCTGCCGCCGATTCACCAAAGATTTTGCGTTGGCCGACCCTAAGCCGCACCCAGATCGCTTTTACTTACGCCAACGATCTCTGGATCGTCGGCCGCGACGGCGGCGATGCCCGACGCCTCACGACGGGCTTAGGTCTTGAAACCCATCCCATTTTCTCTCCTGATGGATCGCTCATCGCGTTCAGTGGCGAATATGAAGGTAATCGTGATGTGTACGTAGTTCCGGCTGCGGGCGGTGTCCCTCGACGCCTTACGTATCATCCGGACGTCGATGAAGTTTTGGGTTGGACTCCTGACGGTAAGCGCATTCTCTTCCGTTCGGCGCGCAATAGTCATGTTCAATGGGTGGACCAGTTGTACACCATGCCTGTTGAAGGCGGCGGTTTCCCCACCGAACTCCCCCTTCCCATGGGAGAACAAGCCTCTTTCTCGCCGGATGGTACGCACCTTGCCTATGTTCCGCATCCCCAATGGCAGGTGGCATGGAAGCGCTATCGCGGCGGTCAGACCACTCCTATCTGGATTGTCAATCTGGCCACCTCCAAAGTTGAGGCGAAGATTCCTCGCGAAAACTCCAACGACTTCAATCCCATGTGGGCCGGAAATGCCATCTACTTTCTGTCCGACCGCAACGGCCCGGTTAGCCTGTTCGCTTATGACACCACCAGCCAGCGAGTCACCGAGCTGTTGCACAACACGGGGCTCGACTTCAAAGTCGCTTCCGCCGGGCCTGGTGCAATCGTGTATGAGCAGTTCGGCGAACTTCACCTTTACGATCTGACTAGCAGGCAAGCGAGACATATCGCCGTGCGCGTGGCCGGCGACCTGCCTGAATTGCGCCCGCACTTCGTAAAAATCGACCCCAAAACCATTCGTAATCTTCGTCTGTCTCCGGCAGGTGTGCGTGCTGTGCTGGAGTCTCGCGGCGAGATTCTCACGATTCCCACCGATAAGGGTGACATTCGCGACTTGACCAATACTCCTGGAATCGCAGAACGCGATCCTGCCTGGTCTCCGGATGGCAAGTGGATCGCCTACTTCTCAGACGCTTCCGGGGAATACGGTCTGGAATTGCGCAGCCAGAGTGGAATGGGCGAGGTGCGCAAAATCAATCTGGGCAATCCGCCTTCCTTCTTTTATTCACCACAATGGTCTCCAGACAGCAAGAAGATTGCCTATACCGATAAGCGCCTGAACGTATGGTATGTGGATGTAGATCGTGGCGCGCCCGTGCAAGTGGACACCGACGAGTTTGAAACTCCGGAGCGCTCGCTCGACCCCACTTGGTCACCAGACAGCAAATGGATCGCGTACACCAAGGTTTTACCCAATCATCTGCATGGACTCTTTGTGTATTCGCTGGACAGTCGCAAGAAGATCCAAGTCACGGACGGAATGAGCGACGCCCGCTATCCGCAATTCGATCCTGAGGGGAAATACCTTTATTTCGCCGCCAGCACGGACATTGGACTTGGCGCCGGTTGGCTGGATATGTCCAGTATTCACCGGCCGGTCAGTCGCAGTGTCTATCTCGCCGTGCTACGCAAGGACGATCCTTCGCCGCTCTCTCCGCAAAGCGACGAGGAAAAGAGTGCCGAGGATCAAAAAAGCGACCAAAAAAACGATCAGAAAAGCGACCAACAACATCCCGCCCCCAATCCCAAGAAGCCCTTGGGGGCCTGGTCAGATGAACCTTCTGCCAAATATTTCTCCGTCGCCTCTGATCAGAACCACAATTCTGCCCAGATTAAAGACGGCAATAAGGCCGAAACCAGCGCCGAGGGGAAAGATAAAGACAAAAATAAAAACAAAGCCGAAGACCAAAACAAGGACAAGTCTGCCAAAGAAGAACCCGTCATAGTTCGCATTGACCCCGCAAATATCGGTCAGCGCATCCTCGCCTTGCCCATCCCCGCGCGGAATTACGTCCACATCGAGGTTGGCAAAACCGGAGAGCTATTTCTCGCGGAGGCTCCAGCAGTCGTGCAGGATGCCGACGGTGATAATCCGAAGTTCATTCTGCATAAGTTTGATCTCAAGAAACGTAAAGTAGATAAATTTCTCGACGAGGTCAGCTTCTTTACTCTTTCGCACAATGGAGAAAAGCTGCTGTATCGCAAAGCAGACGACTGGATCATGGCCGCCACTGACGAGCCCCCTAAACCGGGCGGAGAACCGAAGCCCGGCGAAGGCCCGCTAAAGCTGGACGAACTGAAAGTTTATGTGGACCCGCAAAAAGAATGGGCGCAGATGTACCACGAGGTTTGGCGTATCGAGCGCGATTTCTTCTATGACCCGCACTATCACGGGCTGGATCTTGCCGCCGCCGAAAGAAAATATGCGCCCTACATGGCAAATCTCGGCTCGCGTCAGGAATTGAACTACATTTTCGAAGAAATGTTGGGTGAGCTCACCGTGGGACACGTCTTCGTCAATGGCGGCGATTCCGCTGAACCCAAGCCGCTGGCGAAAACTGGACTGCTCGGTGCCGATTACAACATTGAGAACGACCGCTATCGTTTTGCCAACGTTTACAACGGAGAAAATTGGAATCCGGACCTTCAAGCGCCCCTTACCCAGCCCGGAGTGAACGTTCATGCTGGCGAATATCTTCTGGCAGTGAACGGACGTGAGCTCCA
>Ga0137407_10003274_pt1 | contig 10771 bp, 11 predicted proteins | sample CZOMad2_2_16fung_FD_108410 | JGI IMG/M metagenome (GOLD analysis project Ga0137407, IMG submission 108410) | Vadose zone soil fungal communities from Angelo Coast Range Reserve, California, USA - CZOMad2_2_16fungal (Illumina Assembly) | ecosystem: Environmental > Terrestrial > Soil > Vadose...
ACCTTATATCATTGTTGAATTAGATGAACTGTGCAGGAAACAGCAACTGGGTGAGGGATGGTTTGCATCTATGGATGATGTGCCACGCCGCGCTATCAGCATGTCTGTGAAACAAATTATGCGATCAAACCATATAATCTGTTCTGTACCGGATAAGCGAAAAGCACTTGTTGTAAAAAATAGTTTCGAACAACCGGTCAGCAATCTTTTCCCGGCAAGCATACTGCAGTTACACGCGAATTGCACATGCTACCTGGATGAATCAGCCGCTTTTCTTCTTTCGGACAGCGTGAGAGGGCATAAGGTGTAAGGCATAGGGTTTAGAGATCTCTACTTACACCCTACACCCCATACCTTTTACCTTCTTATGTTTTTTCATTACATTCGAAACAAATAAAAATAATCTACAAATGGCAGTTGCCACATTGGATATCGGTTCTTTAACCAGGCGACAGTCCTTTACCTCCACACTGATCATCGGTTTTCTTTTTTTTATTATCGGTTTTGTTTCATGGGTCAATGCTATTTTGATTCCATATTTTAAAATTGCCTGCCAGCTATCCAATTTTCAATCCTACCTGGTGACCTTTTCATTTTATATTGCTTATTTTGTCATGTCCATACCTTCTTCTTTCCTGTTGAAAAAAACCGGGTTTAAAAAAGGCATGATGATCGCATTTTGGGTGATGGCTGCAGGAGCATTTATTTTCGTGCCCGCCGCATTAACCAGGACATATGAAATTTTTCTTTTGGGTCTTTTTGCAATCGGGGTCGGACTCTCCATTCTTCAAACAGCAGTCAATCCCTATATCACCGTTTTAGGTCCTAAGGAAAGAGCGGCACAACGAATCAGTGTGATGGGGATTTGCAATAAAGGAGCGGGGATTCTTGCCCCACTTATATTCGCCGCTGTTATATTGAAGGCTACGGACACGAATTTGTTCAAAGAATTAAATATGATGGATGCAGCAGCAAAAAACATTGCTTTGGATGAGCTGATAAGAAGGGTTATTGTTCCATATACATGTGTGGGCGCCGTATTATTTTGTTTGGGGTTGATGGTTCGTTATTCTCCGCTGCCCGAGATCAATACAGAACATGAAAGTGTTGAAATTGCAACCGCCAATGCTTCAAAAAAAAATATTCTTCAATTTCCCCACCTGGTACTGGGCGCACTCGCAATTTTTTTACACGTAGGCACGCAGGTGATTGCCATTGATACCATCATTGGATATGCGAATTCCATGCAGGTTAATTTGATGGAAGCAAAAGTGTTTCCATCATACACTTTATTTGTAACGATATGTGGTTATATTCTTGGCATTATTTGTATCCCGAAATTTATCAGCCAGGTAAATGCTTTGAGAGTATGTACAATATCAGGAACTGTATTTACTTTACTCATCATTTTTGCAAAGGGACGGGTCAGCTTTCTTGGACATTCCACTGATATCTCCATCTGGTTCCTTGTATTATTGGGATTGGCGAATTCGCTGGTATGGGCCGGTATCTGGCCACTTGCATTAGATGGGTTAGGAAGATTTACAAAACTGGGAGCTTCCATCATGATCATGGGTTTGTGCGGCAATGCGATATTGCCACTTTTTTACGGGTACTTTGCCGATTTATACAATCTGCGAAGCGCATATTGGGTATTATTTCCCTGCTACTTTTATCTTATGTTTTATGCTTTTTATGGACATAAGATAAGAAGATGGAATTAAATTAATGTGCGAATGTGCTAATGTGCAGATGTGCGAATTCCGTTTGGTAGATTGCCTTAAAGAATTCGCACATCTGCACATTAGCACATTCGCACATTTTCTTTGTTCTCCGGCACAATTTCCTCATTCACCTCATTAATCTGTATATAGACTGTCGCCTTAGCGGATTTGAAAGTAAATTCGTGTTGCATGAACAATCGAACAAAACAGGTATTGCTGCATGTAGCCGCCTGCCTCAGTTTTCTATCGCTGCCCATATTAGTCTCCCCATCAACAGGCGGAACATTTAACCCGCTGAGAAATCCTCCTACCCAAAGAGATTTTATCGGGTATCTTCTGCTCATATCATTTTTTTACCTGAATTATTTTTACCTGATCCCGCGATTTTATTTCAGCAGGAAATACATTTTATTTTCATTGCTTGTACTTTGTTGTTTCGCCGTTGTTGTATTGTTACCGCACCTGCTCACGCATCCTCCAGGTCCACCGCCTATGGACTCACCCGGGCATCGTGAACCACCTTTTAAACCACATGGGTCCTCATTTTTTTTCGAAAATAGTCAGCATATTTTTCTTTTTCTGGCAGTATTTTTCTTTTCATTATTATTAAAGATTAATAACCTGTGGAAACAATCGGAAAAAGAAAAATTGAATGCGGAATTATCTTTTTTACGGGCGCAGATCAACCCGCATTTTTTATTCAATGCCCTGAACAGTATTTATTCGCTGTCTCTTGATAAATCGGATGATGCGCCGGCTTCTGTATTAAAACTTTCCGCAATGATGCGTTATGTACTCAATGATGCGGTTCATGATTTTGTTTCGCTGGAAAATGAAATACTGTATGTTAAAAATTATGTTGCATTACAACAGGTACGTTTCGGGAATTCAATGCAGCTGGGTTTTACCGTGAATTGTAATACAGAAAATAAAAAAATTGCTCCGCTCATCCTGATCCCATTTGTTGAAAATGCTTTTAAATATGGAGTGAATGCAGAAGAAAATTCAAAAATTGATATTACAATCACCTGCTATGAAAAAGACCTGGTTTTATATGTATTCAACAATAAAGTCACGATTCAGCATAAAACTGTTGAGCAGAGCGGGCTTGGTATCGAGAACACGAAAAGGAGACTGCGGCTTTTATATCCTTTGAGCCACCGGATAAGCATTGAAAATAACCCGGAAAATTTCTCGGTCACATTACAACTTACATTGTCATGATAAGGGCCATTGCTATAGACGATGAATTACCCGCACTGAAGATCATAGAAAATTTTTGCGGTAAAATTGATTTTATTGATCTCATCAAAGTATTTAATAAACCAACGGAAGCGCTTAAGCATTTGCGAAAATTCCCGGTGGAACTTTTGTTCGCTGATATCAATATGCCTTCTATTACCGGTATTGACCTGTACAAATCCATTACCCAGAAAACGATGGTTATTTTCACGACTGCTTACCCGGAATATGCAGTGGAGGGTTTTAACGTGAATGCCATTGACTACCTGTTAAAACCATTTTCTTTTGAAAGATTTGAACAGGCAGTAAATCGTGCGCATGAGTATTACAATTATCAACATCAAAAACAGGAATCTTCCTCCCGGTTTATTTTTATCAGGGCCGATTACAGGCTGACTAAAATAAATATAGCCGATATCCTTTTTATTGAAGGGCTGGATGATTATATTAAAATTCATTTACAGGATCAAAAGCCCATCGTTACGCGTATGACCATGAAGGCGATGCTCGAAAAGCTGCCTGCAAAAGAATTCATCCGTGTTCATCGTTCCTTCATCATTCCCTTAATACGCATTGAAAACGTTAGCAATAAAATGATCTCACTCGCTGGGGAGGAAATTCCTATCGGGATCAGTTACGAAGCTGCATTTTTTAAATTGTTTTCCGGTTAATCAATTTCACCGCAGCAATTCATTCTTTTACCTCAATAATTTCCAGGCGCGAACCATTTTTAAAATATTTGTAAAAAAATGAGCGCATGGGATCCATTCTACCCTAAAAATAATATATGGAACAAACAAGAGCAAAATTTATAAAAAGTTTATTGATCGGCGCAACATCCGTACCCGTTATTATGCAGGCCTGTAAAAAAGATAGCGTTGCATCAGGCACCAGCAGTACTTCAGACAGTACAAGCACCGGAACCGGCAGCACAGGCACATGTATCGTAACTCCGACTGAAACAGAAGGACCATTTCCTTATCCTGGCGGAGAACTTACGAATCCTTTGGAAAGAGCCGATGTCACCGAAGGACAAACAGGTATCCCTATCAGTTATATTTTTACAATTGTAAATACGAATAGCAGTTGCGCAGTTGTATCGGGCGCCCGCGTCGATATCTGGCATTGTAATAAAGACGGATATTATTCCGGATACGATAACCAGAACGGAGGTGTTTCAGGGCTTGCAACGAATTATGCAGGACAAACATTTCTTAGAGGGTATCAGCTTACTGACAGCAATGGACAAGCGAAATTCACTTCCATATACCCGGGTTGGTACACGTCGAGAGCTACCCATGTGCATATTGAAGTTTACGTGAATAATGTATTAAAGAAAACAACACAGGGGGCATTCAGTGAATCCATTTCAAGCCTTGTCCATGTTACTTCATTGTACAAGGCCCATGGAGTCAATCCAACATCCAATAGTTCGGATAGTGTATTCGGTGATTCTGCAACTGACCTTGCAAATGAAATGTTAGTCATTGCAGGCGACACCACGAATGGATATTCGGCAACTTTTACGATAGGGATAGCTCTTTAGGGTGTAGGGTTTGGGGTATAGGGCATAAGGTATGTCATACCCTAAACCCTAAACCCCACGCCTCCTCCTCATCTTTCAATAATTGAAAATGAAAGCATACATTAAAATCGCATATCGCCAGGTTATTGACGCTGCTTCTGCAAACGACTTTGAAAAAAATATTTCAAGAGCCTCCTATCATGAATTTACATTGAAATCCCAGGCGTACAATCCGGAAAATAAATTCAGGACCTTTCAGCAATTGGTGGAGAATGACGGGAGAGCGAATTCTCTTCATTACAAAGCAGGTTTTGCTATCGGGCAATTTCTCAAAGGACTTGATAATAAAATGCCGTTTCTGCAGGATTCATTGGGAAGACCTATTTCCTTTTGTACACATAAATTTGAAATCATATCGTCTGATTTAAATGATCAGTCGCAGCATAAAGTAGCAATTACTTATATGACTGATACTTTGACGCTGTATGGAAATATGGGTGATTATTTGCTATTGGCTAATGGTGATCGTTATGATAAACAGGATAGTGCTGATACTTTTATCCTGAAAATGCAGCAGGGGCTATCTATTTTTAGCTACCTTGAAATAGCAAATGAATTTGAACCCGTCAATTTTCAAAACACCTTGAATGAAAAGAAAAACCATCTTTAATATTTGTTTTATTCCATCAGGAGTACAAGAGACAAGGTACAAGAGACAAGGTACAAGACCTGGTTTCTAAGTTAAAATTAAATTTCAAAGTAACTTAGACCTTAAGCCTTGTACCTTGTACCTTGTACCTTGTCTCTTGTCTCTTGTTCTCCTTTACCCGTTAGCGCGACAAATGATTACCTTTATCTCATGTTGCGACTGCCTGTTACCATTCGCGTGCCATTGCCTGCTGAAATGCCGCATCGTACCGATATAGAAGAATTATTGGAAAAAAGAAAGAACGCGAATATTGTTGAAGGTTATACTATGCGCGCCAATGAAACGCGACAGCTTCCTTTTTCTTTTTACGGCGAAATCAATATCAATAATTCCCGGTTATGGGATTTATTCATGGCACTTTCGGAATTGTTTCCAAAAGAAATCTGCTGTTCATATGGTTTGAATAAAGATGAAGCCGTAACAACGGGCTATTTCCCCAAAACTGAACTGCTTAAAGTTCTTTTAGATTACCGGGAGGAATTGACACAGGATTGTTTTCTTGAATTCGGAATATTATACAATGCCCGTCATGAACTTATAGAAATTTTTGTCAGTGAATCGAAATATATCCGCTATTGGGGGAGTGACAGAAATTCTTTTTTGCAATGCATGAAGGAATTCGGGCTTTCGGAAATACCGCGACTCGCATTTGTTGATGATTATCCCAAAATCGTTGAACCTTTAAAAAAATTTTTTCCTGCAGCGAGGCGGCCTGAAGACGTGGTTCGTGGGTTAGATAAGGCATTTCATATTCAGAGATAATTAAAAAAGAAATTTGATTTCTGTTTGACTTGCAAGCCATGGTGGTCGAACCTTCTTTGTTCAATGATAAAAAATCAAACCGTTTTTAAACGTTTTAATTCCCTCCTGAAACGCATTGACAATACGCTAAAGAACTTTTCCAATAACGGTAAATATCCTAATTCATCTAATAAACTTAACTATAGATTGCAAGGAGGAATTGCATCTTAAATTCTTTGCATTGAAAATTGATCGCCATCAATCATAATTTATATGGAAATCATTAAAAGCATACATAACCGGATTTACGAGATACGTGGTGAAAGAGTGATGCTCGATTTTGATCTTGCTGATCTTTATGAAGTAGGGACGAAAGTATTAAACCAGGCGGTAAAACGAAATATTAAACGTTTCCCTGCAGACTTCATGTTTCAATTGACTATTTCAGAATGGGAGATAATGCGGTCACAAAATGTGACCGCATCTGAAACTGTCGTTTATTTAAAGCCGCAAAACATTGCTTCAACACAAAATAAACGTAATACGGGTTTTATGCCCTATGCCTTTACAGAGCAGGGCGTTGCAATGCTAAGCGGCATATTAAAATCGGATAAGGCAATCAATATGAATATAGCGATTATGAGAGCATTTGTTGAAATAAGACGAATTATTATAGAAGAAATGGATTTGAAAAAACAACTGAAGGAAATTAAGGAAAGATTGGGCGAACATGATTCCCAGCTAACACATATCTATGATGCTATCGAAAATTTATTAGATGAAAAAGCTTCGCAAAGAAAATGGGACAATAGAGAAAGAATAGGATTTAAAAGATAGAGATCGTCACACTGCATTAGTTTTAAAAACTGATGTTTTAGATGAGTATTTTAGCGATTCAGTCTTATTTGGGATTTTGTTGGGATAATTGCCAGCGTAAAAGGAATATCTTCCTTTTAACAAATTAATCACATGAAGTACAATAAAGCAAAAACCTGGAATATTGTTCTCTTAATGGTTCATATCTGGCTTGGGTATAGAATGGTAACAGCCGGTTATTCTTCGGTAATTGGTATCATTAATTCCCAGGCAGAAAGAGATTTTTTTGCAAAATGGTTTGGAAAAGAATTGCATTTCCCAATGCCGGTGTTTATGGCATTTCTCGCCAAAGGATCAGAAGTTGCAGGAGGCTTTTTTGTATTCATCGGACTTTTTACAAAGCCCGCAGCCGCATTGATCGCATTTACGATGACAGTGGCAACCCTTACTGCCAATTTAGGAGCAGATTTTGTTGTTGATGGAGGCTTCTCGATTTCATATACTATTTTTGCCCTGATTCTTATTGTAGAAGGTGGTGGAAAATATAGCGTGGATTATTTGCTGTCCAGGCGAAGACTGGCTCCTGAGCACGGCCTGGGGTATAAGGTATAAGGTATAAGGTATAAGGCATGACATACCCTACACCTCTTACCCTACACCATCTATTCGCCCTTCTTCAGATAATAACTATTATCCGTTTCCTTGATGATGAGTTCGTTTGTAGATGGTTTAAATTCAAAAAAATATCCATACCGTTTATTCATGAATTTATCATCTCCCAATGCTTCCAGAATAAATAATTGTCCCTTCGTTTCCAGTTTCAATACATCATTGTCCTTTGTGCATAATACTTTTATTCCCATTTGGGATGATGAATATTCTCCCACGTATTTCTCCAATTGCGAACCATTTAAAACAACAGGTTCGAATGTTGGAATATGATGCGGTATATTGAAATAAATATTTAATACTTCATCCATAATATCATCTTTCGAATATACCTGGCAGTTAGCACAATAAGATATTGCGAGGCTGTCCTCTGGAAAATACCTGACATTGGTTGAAAATTCTTCTATTTTACCACTATGTCCGAATGCGGTTTTCGACAGAAATGGAAAAGTAAATATTCCCATCCCATATCCGTCAATCAGCGTGGTCATTTTTGTTAAGCTTTTTTTGCTGATCAGCTTATTTAAAAATAATGCCCTGATGAATTTAGTCAGATCTGCAGGTGTGGACACGATTGATCCGGCGCCGCTGTGGATGCTCATATCAGTTTCAGTCTGTTTCTGCCACCTGTTATTAATAAACCTGTATGAGAAACATTCATTTTTTTGAACATCGATCTTGCTTCCGTAGTAAGTGTCTTCAAGACCAATTTTAGAAATGATTCTTTTATCAACCACATCTTTATAAGGTTGACCACATATTTTTTCAATGATATAACTCAGGATAAGATAATTGGAGCTGCTATATGATGCTCTTTTGTTAGGTTCATAATCCGGCTTGGCATTGGTGATGATGCCAAGCAATTCCTCATGCGTTTTTGGCTTGTCCATCCATTCTTTAAAATGGGGATCTTCTGTATAATCATGAAGTCCGCTTCGGTGGTTGAGGAGGTTTCCGATTGTGATCCTGCCTGCATTGGGTAAACCGGGGAAATACTTATCCAGGGTCATATCAAGACTTATTTTCCCTTCTTCAATCAATTGAAAAATCATTACTGATGTAAACATTTTGGAAATGGAGCCAACCCTGTATTTTGTTTTTAATGTGGATGGGATCTTTTCATTTTCTTCAATAAGACTATATCCGATTGTCTTGCTGTAAATTGTAGTTCCACCTTTTGAAATTACCAAACTCCCCATTGAAAGATTATGTTTTTGAAGCGCATTAAAAAAGCTGTCTAATCCTATTTTGTTTATTGCCTGGGAAAAACCTGTTATAATGGAAAGTCCGGCCAGCTGTGCAATGATCAATATTCTTTTTATCATTTGCCTTTATAATATTAGGTAATGTTTTATGTTTGAAGTTTGCACTAAAGTATGGAACTCTGTAAGCAAATAAAAAAGATTTTAATTTACAGTAAGAATTGTTTCGCACAGAGCTAGCAGAGAAAAGGAGGATAAATTAATGTGCGAATTTGCACATCCGCAAATTCGCACATCCTCCTTTTATGTCTTACCTTACACCTTATTCCCTTCACCTCTCATCTCGGTTCTTATGCTTAAACGAAGAGATTTTTTGAAAAACTCAGGCGCATTGTTTGCCAGCAGCCTTTTATTAAAAGAGCTGCATGCTCAATCTTTTTTTAAAAGCAATGCACATCTCGACAAAATCGGGCTACAACTTTTTTCCATTCCGAAACTCCTCGAAAAAGATTTTGCGGGAACTATGACAATGCTTGCTCAAATCGGTTATAAAGAAATCGAATTCTATGGGCCTTATCCTTTCAGTACCCAGGAAGCTAAGGACAGATGGAACGGTATAACTCCTTCTTTGGGTTTTTCAGGGAGTGGTTATTTTGGATTGAAGGTTGAGGAAGTTAAAAAAGTACTCGATTACAATGGCCTTACATCATCTTCGATGCATACCGACCTGTCTACATTGAGCAAAGGCATGGATGAAATGGCAGAAGCTGCTCATATCCTCGGACAAACCTATATTATTCTTCCCAGTTACGAAACCCAACCAAACCTTGATGCTTATAAACGTTTGGCTGAACAATTCAACCAAATCGGTGCACATGCGCAGAAATTGGGACTTCGTTTTGCTTTTCATAACCATGGAAATGGATTGAAAGAAATGGAAGGAAAAATTCCATTGGACCTGATTCTTGAACAGACAGATCCAAAACTTGTATTTCTGCAAATGGATATATACTGGACAACAGCTGGTGGTATTGATCCCGTTGCTTATCTCGACAAATATGCCGGGCGTTATCGTTTAATCCATATCAAGGATATGATTAAAGAAGTAAGATTTTCCGGCGATGGTGGTGACCCTAAGCAGTGGATTGAATTATTTCCTTACATGACTGATGCGGGCAGCGGTGTACTTGACCTGAAAAAAATAATTTCGCACGCAAAAAAATCAGGCGTGGAGCATTTCATACTTGAGCGCGACATGGTTCCCGATCCTGACGTTGCACTTGTTAAGAGTTACAAATATTTGTCTCAATTGGATATCAATCCGAAATAATATTCTCATAATTACCTAGGCGCATTTTGCAAAAGTTGTTTTTAAAATTTTGAATAGGGCATCCCGGAATTGTCCGTGAGATTCAAAAGTTCATCCTCTCAATAGCTTTGTTTGTCGAAAAGATTTATATGTGTTGCAGGTTGGTGATAGCTTACACTTACAAATCTGTTATCAATCGTGGCAGTTCTTTACCAAAATATATTCATTCATCGGTTACTATGGAATAAAACAATAATAAGAAAACATAATATCCCTCACTAAGCAACAAATCTTCCGGTATTTTGTCTTTCCACTTAGTTGGAAAGGAACAGGACTGTTATTTTCTACTCAAAAGGGAACACTTATCGTAACAAAACCGGACAGTTTAAATTTTGGATTTAAATATAGAGTATTGATTCATAGAGCCATAGCACTCTGGCATTTTCTTGGTGTAACTGTAGCGGTTGTTAACCTTTGCTTGCATGTAAAACGGACGAATCTATAAAGGTTAAAATACAATTATGCTTAAAAACTATTTCAAGATTGCTCTTCGAAACATCAGGCGGCATAAAGCTTATTCGGGAATCAACATTCTTGGTTTGGCTATCGGCATTGCGGCCTGTCTGCTCATTTTACAATATGTGGCTTTTGAATTGAGTTATGAAAATTTTCATGATAAGAAAGATCGCATATACCGCGTGGAGCAGGATCGTTATGACAATGGCAAATTGTCAACGCAATGGGCTGCCGGTGCATATGCAGTTGGCAATTCTTTTAAAGATGCGATTCCGGAGATTGAAGATTACGTTAAGCTGGTAACCTGGGGTGAATTGG
>Ga0137407_10003276_pt1 | contig 10768 bp, 8 predicted proteins | sample CZOMad2_2_16fung_FD_108410 | JGI IMG/M metagenome (GOLD analysis project Ga0137407, IMG submission 108410) | Vadose zone soil fungal communities from Angelo Coast Range Reserve, California, USA - CZOMad2_2_16fungal (Illumina Assembly) | ecosystem: Environmental > Terrestrial > Soil > Vadose zone...
AACGTTACTGGTCAAGAGACTACATGCTTATTCGCGTTCATGCCCCAGGCATTACCCTGGGACGTTCGCGGCCTCCGCTCAGAACGGACAAGAAACGGCCACCGCTAGCCTGATGATCTCGTCCTCTCCACTCAGACGTGGCGGAGAAGACCAGCCCGCTGTGCGACGTCCGTCGGAGGCCCACGGGCAAAACCTCCTGGGACGGCTGCCTAAACTAGTTAGGCTGCGTATGCCATCTGTTGATTGGCAATTATCATTTTGCACGCGATTACGGGTGTGTGCACCCCGGCATGCCTCTTGGCCGTAAGCATCTCCGTCGAAACCGTGACGCCCCCAACTCGGTGGGATTGGCCCTTCAAAGAACTACTTCTATTCTCGGGAGTCGGGGCGGGGAAGTCAAATAGGCTGCTGGCTCTTGGCTTCTAGCTTTCGGCTCTCAGCTTTCAGCTCTCAGCAAGCTGGCACCGGGGTGCGCCGTCTCGCCCATTAACTATCTGGTACCGGGGTAACCCCCCTCCGCCTGATCTTTTGGAATCATGGAGTTAGCGCGAGACTGTCGCTGAAATCTTTGACTTCAAAGAACTTACGCGCAAAATCTAGAGCGCAAAGGAGTTAGGATGGCGCTCAAGGTGTTATGCGTAAAGCTATACTTATCTCTGTTAGCATATCTGTTGGCGAGAGAATTGTCAAGGCCCAAGGCAGGGCAAGGGTCGGGGATAGCGAATGTTATTGTTGACCGTTGATGCGTCCTGGAAATGGCCCTATGTCTTTAAGTGTGTCTTCCGGTGGGACTACCCTTGCCATCCAGCACATATCGGACACCAATCCTCCGTCTTTCCGACTGTTTCGATTGGCGGATGGAAAGATGTCGCAGCCTACCTCCCCGCGACCCCCTGCAGGTTTTCCCGTTGAGGGACGACCCACTAGCGAACTAATGGAGGAATTGCAGTGGTACCTTGAAAAGTTCCTGGATTACCCGTTTTCACCCGAAACGGATCACGCAGACCGTGTGCAGAAAGCGTTAGTCGATTGGGGGCACGAATCTTTCAAGACCCTGTTTGAAGACAGCTCCGCCCGACATATGTTGGACGAGGCAATACATGGCGGCTATTCCCGGTTGCATTTGCAGATTTCGAGCGACGACCCGCGCGTACTAGCGTGGCCATGGGAAGCATTGCGTGATCCACAAGTGGGCGTTCTAGCGCATGCGTGTCAGATGGAACGCCGTTTGAAAACCGTCAGTGCCCCGCAACCGTTGCCCAGGTCTTTGCCGACGGACAGGCTGAACATCTTGATGGTCGTAGCACGTCCTGGCGGGAGGCACGATGTCCGCTTCCGCTCGATTGCCCGACCACTGATAGAGCTAGTTGAGAAGGAGAGGCTTCCCGCACATGTGGAGATCCTTCGGCCGCCGACCTTTGATCAGCTCCTTGCACACTTGAGGGAGCGACATGGGTTCTATCACATCCTTCATTTTGATGGACACGGCTCATATTCGGCAGATACGTCCCGCATAGGTGTATACGCGCCTCAGGGCAAGCTAGTTTTCGAAACCGAAGATGGCCACCCGGATCCTATTACGGCAGAAAAACTCAGTGTGCTGCTCAAAGAGTGTGATGTGCCCGCAGTGGTTCTCAACGCTTGCCAATCCGCCATGATGGGTGGCGATCACGTTGATCCCTTCTCCACCGTGGCGACAGCATTGCTGAGAGCGGGTATCCGAAATGTCGTTGCGATGTCCTATTCGCTCTACGTCAGTGGTGCACAGCAATTCCTACCAAGCTTCTATCGTCGATTATTCGAAGAGGGTGACATCGGAGCAGCCGTACGCGCAGGACGTCAGCAGATGTCGATCCATGATAAACGGGTATGCGCGCGGGGAGAGTTCCCCCTTCAGGATTGGCTGTTGCCGGTCCTATACAGACACGATCCATCGAGCGTCACGTTTGTGACCAAGAAGAGTCGCCATTTCGTACCCCGCGTTTCCCAGTTACGGGACGCGTTACTGGGTGAGAAGAATCGGTACGGTTTTGTCGGGCGTGACGGCGCCATCCTAGAGATGGAGCGCGCCATGCGACGTCCTCCTGCGGGCATTCTTATTCACGGCCTAGGTGGTGTCGGAAAGACCACGCTCGCACGCGGCTTCCTGCAGTGGCTAGATCAGACCGGGGGTCTCGAGCACAAGCCATTCTGGTTTTCATTTCAAAGCATATACAGCGCGGAGTACGTGTTCAACCGGCTGGGCGAGGCGCTATTTGGGAATGAAACCTTCGCACTTCTTGTTATGGAAAAGAAGATCAAGACGTTGGCAGACCGGCTACAACACCGACGGTTTTTGATCGTATGGGACAACTTCGAATCACCATGTGGGATTTCGGGGACAGCAATCAACGCCAACCTTCCAGATTCGGATCGGGGCCTGTTAGCACAGTTCTTGGACGAACTCCGAGGCGGGCCAACCAAGGTGATTATTACGAGTAGGTCGCCGGAGGATTGGCTCGGAGCGACACGGCGGTTCATGCTTAAACTTGGAGGGTTAGATCGGGAAGAGCGTTGGGAGTACTGCAACGCGATTCTTCGTGACCTTCGCAAGAATGTCAACCGCAATGATAAAGACCTTGTGGAGCTGACGGACTTATTGAACGGGCATCCATTGGCTATGCGAGCCATCTTGCCGTGGCTGGAGACTCGGAGTGCAGCGCAGTTACTTACGGCGTTGCGCTCCAATCTTTCAAGCCTCAGGTCGGAGGATGATGAAGACCAGTCGAAGCTGGACGCCACCCTGGCCTTCGTCGCACAATCGCTGCCCCAAGAAATGAGCGAACCGCTCACGCTTGTCGGGATGCACGATGGCTACCTTAACGCTCCTCTGCTCTTGTCTATGGTGAAGCAAGCTGGTGCGCCGGGGACACGACAGACGATCGAAGCTCTCATGAGGGCCTTGGTTGCCGCAGGCCTCATACGCGGTATTAGCGACGGGACCTATGAGCTGCACCCTTTGCTGACCAGCTATCTGCGAACCATCCATTTCAAGAAGGTCCCCTCGCAAGATCGAGATCTGTGGGCTAGGGTGTTTACCGATGTAATGGCTAATTGGGCGGACAGTCTAGGTTTACGGGATTTGCATGAAAAGCGGATCGAGTTTGCCCTGCACAGCCAGAATTTTCACTACGCTCTGGGGGAGGCAGTCCTACACAAGATGTGGACCCCCGCCATGGCGCTCACGCTTTCATTGGCTACGTTTTCTTTGGAGAGCGGCGACTTCCTTTCGGCTGCCAATCTCAGCACGCAACTAGCTGAGTACGCCAAGAATTCAGGGCGGCCCAATATAGAGATCGTTGCCTACCATAAGCTTGGAGTTATCGCCCAACAACAGTCCGATTTTTTGACGGCGAAAGATTGGTACTTCAAGTCGCTCGCCATTAGCGAACGGATTAGGGACGAACGAAGCAGTGGCGATACATACCACCAACTGGGGACGCTCGCGGACCAGCAACGAGACTTTTCGGCAGCCGAAGCGTGGTACCTCAAGTCTCTGGCAATCGAGGAAAAGTATGATAATCAGCGCGGTATCGCGATCTCCTACCATCAACTGGGATTCAACGCTCAAGAGCAACGAAACTTCCCCGCCTCGGAACAGTATTACCTAAAGTCTTTGGCTATTAAAGAACATCTTGGCGATTGGTATGGGATTGCAAACACTTGCCACCAACTAGGTGTAATAGCCGAACTGCAACACAACTTGGGAGCCGCAGCCGCCAAGGAATGGCTTCTCAAGGCCCTCGCCATCCGTATGAATCTCGGGGATGAACAGCGCATTGCGGACACTTATCATCAACTGGGAATGAACGCTCACGAGCAAACTGACCTTTCGGCGGCCAAGGATTGGTACCTCAAATCCCTTCAGCTTGAGGAGAAAAATGGCAACAACATGGGCGCTGCTCTTAGCTATCATCAATTAGGAATGCTCGCCCAACAACAAGGCGACTTAGTGGCCGCCGAACAATGGTACCAACAATCGCTCGCCATTAAGGAACGGCTTGGGGACGAACACGGAGTTGCCGGAACACGGATGCATCTCGGAATTCTTGCAAGTTGGCAGGGGAATCACATCGCGAGCGGGAGATTGCTAATTGAGAGTGTTGTTGCTTTTCACAAGCACAAAGACCCCCACTCCGTTGCCCAAGGTGTTGACAATTTCATTCGCAACTATAGGAATGCAAATCCCAAAACAAGACTCAAGCTAAGGGCCCTGTGGCACGACGCTGGCCTCGGTGAATTGCCCTCGGAGGCTGCCTAGCACGAGATGTGGAATGCATCGAGATCACAAGCGAACTCCATTGGTCGCTAGGCTGACCGTTTGTCCTAAGAGATATCCTGACCCGTGGGGTAAAGTGACGCACCCGGCCAGAAATCCAAAACGGTGGACGACCGTGGAATCCCACTCGTTGATAATCGAAGGGCGGGGGCTAAAGCCCTGGTTGATCTTGAAGGCTCACTGCGGCGCTGAAGCGCCGTCCTTCCACGGCGGCTAACAGAGTGCTGAAAGAGTCAAGAAGCCGACCTCAGGGGCTGAAGCCCGTAATTCTGTTGTCTTGAGCGGCACGGCTGAAGCCGTGCGCTCCCAAAGACATTGCGGGGAGGTCTTGAGCCCGGCGACCTATCGTTACTCCGCGCACTCTGCGAAAAGGAATTGATGAAAATCATCGGCGCTTGAGTAGACGCACCCGTCACTGTCCCACTACGATGTACCTCAGGCGATGGGGTTCGCCTTCAACCGCCCACGGGCTGATAACTCCTACCGATTCTCGTAGGAGGCCCACGTGGCAACAGGCATTCTGTACCTCTCTCTTGGTGCGGTTCTCGGCGCTGTTCTCCGTTTTCTCATCACACACTATTCGTCAGAGCTATTGCATCATCATGGGTTTCCGTTCGGCACGCTGGCGGTGAATGTGCTCGGGAGCTTTATTGTGGGCTACGTGCTGACATGGACTGCTGACCACGAACACGATTACTGGCGGCTGTTTGCGGCGACGGGATTCTGTGGGGCATTCACTACCTTTTCAGCATTCGCCTACGAGACGCTCGCATACTGGCATCAGGGACAAATCGGCCAGTTCATCCTTAACGTGATGGTTAACAATGTGTTCTGCATCCTGGCGGTAGCGCTGGGGATCTGGCTGCATAGTGCTGTCTAGACCCTCAAGTCTGGGAGATTGTCAGCTTCACGTCGCAAGGACGCCTAAAGCCCTTGGCTCCGCGGGCTTGGACATGGGAACTACAGAATTTGCTGTATTCACAGATAAGGCTCTTGTCTGGCATCCTACGTTTGGTTTGGGGAGTGGACGGCCCTTAGCGAACCTGAGCTGTCGGGAAACGGTCAGGATCAAATTCGCCCACTCCTCTTCTCTTTCTCTTTTTTCCTCCTCCGCAACTGACCGGACATTTTTATTTTAGCTTCCCCTATATTTTTAGCTCGCTGGTCTCCCCTTATTGTTCAGAACCTTATGAATTCCGAAGAACGAATTCGCGCGTTGTCCATGAAGGTTGCTGCCGCACCGAATGATTCAGAAGAGTTTAGAGTCGCGATGAGCGAACTGCGCGCGGCGCTCAATGAGAATGCCAGACAGGCACGAATTAAGATCGCTGCTCTGAAGCAAAAGGCTTTTCCGGATTCCGCGCCGGATAACCCAGGCTCTACATAGCCGCGACTCCGGGTGACTCGGTCATCCTTTGCGGAACTCGATTCTTTCAACTAACGCTTTCGCGGCACTGCCGCGCCAGGCTTTCGCCACTGGATTGAAAGATTCGGCAGGCTCACTCCCTTCCAGAACGGGCTTTCCCTTTGTTGCTGACTCACCGGTAGAGTAGTGCTAAGCTTCGCGGCGACAGTCGGACCGGCGTGTCACCGGCTGCTGAGCGGCGCGGTTTCGCCATATCCAAGGCCGTACGAGATAGTTCATGCGCGGCCTGGTTTGTCGTTGAGTGCCCGCACTGCGCAGCGGTCAATGCAACGCCGGTTTCTTCCCCATGCCGACCGACTGGCGGATGCGGTACGACTCTGCCCTTGGCGAACGCGATCCCGCCAAGGTGTCGGACGCGTGCGACCTGGCCCGCCGCGCGATCAATGATCGTGTGCTTGAGCTGACCGAGAGAGGCCCTACCGATCCGGAGCGAAAAAAACTCGAAGGAGCTCTCCGCGAGATCCTGATACACGAACTGACAGTGCTGCGCTGCAAGAGCTAAAAGACCCCTCTTGTTCTAGGGCAGCGGAACCTATGGCCCTTCTCTTCTTTGGAATGAGCGGCAACAATCTCACGGTCCCCACTTATCAGCGGCACAATTCATTCGGGGTCTACGCGGGCGGGGGCGGCGCGCCACACGATCTTGAGAGGATTTGTCAAATTCCTGTCAATTAAGGGCCGGTTTCCAGCCAACTGGTAAAATTCGCGGGTTTTTCGCGGTATCATTCCTCTTCGGCATGAGAACTGCGGAGGATAACCGCTTGTTGGCGACTGAGACGGCGGAAGCACCCGCCAGCAACGAACGTGTGCTGGTGATTGAGGACGACCGCGCTGTCCAGAAGGCTCTGCGCAGACTGTTCGAGGGTGAAGGGTTCCCGGTGGACGTGGCGGGCAACGGCGCCGAGGGGTTGGAAATGTTTCGCGCGGCGGCGCCGTCGGTGGTGGTACTGGATCTGCGCCTGCCCGGAATGCTGGGACAGGATGTTTGCCGCGAAATCAGCGCGGCTGCGCCTTCGCTGCCGATCATCATTCTTAGCGCACGCACGGATGTGATGGACAAAGTGTTGCTGCTCGAACTGGGCGCGCATGACTACGTCACCAAGCCTTTCAGTCCGAGGGAACTGCTGGCACGGGTGCGTACTGCAATGCGGCGCTCGACTCGCACTCCCGCCACGGAAACTTTCTCGTTCGGAGAAGTGAAAGTCGATTTCTTGAAAATGGAGCTGCACCGCAATGGCGCGCTCGTCCAGTTGACCGCGCAGGAATTCAAAGTGCTGAAGTTCATGATCCAGAATTCCGAACGCGTGCTTTCGCGCGAGGAGTTGCTGAATCACGTTTGGGGGTATAGGAATTATCCGAGCACGCGGACCGTGGATAATCACATCCTGAAGCTGCGCCAGAAACTGGAACGGGATCCTGCCAATCCGGTGCACTTCCGCACCGTGCACAGCGCCGGCTACAAGTTCGTGCCCTAACGATGTTGAGCGCATCGCCAGGGGAGGAGGACCATGGGTGGACTTCGGCTGCGGACCAAGTTCCTGCTTTCCATGGTGGCAGTTACCGCTGCGCTGACCTTCACGACTCTGTTCGTGGTGCGGCACACCGTGCAACGACAGGTGCGGCTGGAAATCCAGCGCGATTTACAGAATTCAGTTTCCGCCTTCCGCAATTTCCAAAAACAACGTGAAGTGACGCTGGAGCGCTCCGCGGCGCTGCTGGCTGACCTGCCGAACGTCCGCGCGCTGATGACTACCCGCGACGCGGCGACCATCCAGGATGCGTCGCATGATCTATGGAATCTGGCGGGAAGCGATCTGCTTTTACTCGCCGACCCGTCCGGAAAAGTGATGGCCTTGCAGGCCAGTCCTCCGGAGATCACCGTCCCGCGTGCGCAGGAGTTCTTTCCTAAAGTTGTCGCGCGGGCGGAGACTCGGCACTGGTGGTACGTCGAGGGACATCTCTATGAAGTGTTTCTCCAGGACATTTACTTTGGCCCGGCAAGCGGTCAACAGGTTCTGGGATATCTGGTGCTCGGATACGAAATCGACGACCGCGTGGCGCGCGAGCTGAGCCAGGTCGCCGCCAGCGAAGTGGCGTTCGGTTACGGCGATGTAATTGTCCGGAGCACGTTGAAGCCGTCGCAGGAAGAGGAGTTGCTGCGGACGGGACAGCAGGCGTTAGCAAATGCGGGTGCGCCGGATCAGGTCCGGCTCGGCGACGAACGTTTTCTGGCCACAACGGTCGATTTGTCTTCATCGACTACTCCGGGATTGCGGTTATGGGTTTTGAAGTCGTTCGATCAGGCGACGGCATTCTTGAGCAGCCTGAATGAGTTGCTTTTAGGGCTGGGGTTAGCGGCGGTGTTGGCGGGGAGTCTGCTGGTGTTTGTAATTTCACATACGTTTACCCTGCCGTTGGGGACTCTGGTGGCGGGAGTTCGCGCTCTCGGGCACGGGGACTACGCTTATCCGCTGTCGCCGCAGGGCGGAGATGAAGTTGCCGAGGTGACGGGCGCATTTGACCGGATGCGCACCAGTCTGCAAACTACGCAGCGTGAATTGCTGGATGCGGAACGGCTGGCAACTATCGGGCGCATGGCGAGCTCGATCTCGCACGATCTCCGGCATTCGCTGGCGGCGGTGATGGCCAATGCGGAGTTCTTGTGTGAAAGCAATCTCACTCCGGGGCAGCGCGAAGATTTGTATGCGGAGATCCGGATTGCGGTCAAACAGATGACGGATCTGATTGAGTCGCTGCTGGAGTTCTCGAGAACGCGGGAGTCGCTACATCCTTCTTATGGCGATGTGCGGGAGGCAGTGGATTCGGCTATCAAGTCGCTCAAGGCGCATCCGGAATTTCAGCGTGTGCGGATTCGCGTTTCGTGGGAAGGGACGACTGAGGGCTGGTTCGATTTCAAGAAACTTGAGCGGGCATTGCTAAATTTGCTGCTTAACGCTTGCGAGGTTGTGCCCCTGGAGAGCGGGCAGATCGAGGTTGGGTTGCGGCGTAATGGGCAGAATCTGGAGATAAGGATCAGCGACAACGGGCCTGGTATCGCGGAAGCGGTGCGGGGTAAGCTGTTTGAGCCCTTTGTCAGCTATGGGAAAGAGAATGGAACCGGTATGGGATTGACGGTCGTACAAAAAATTCTACAGGACCATGGCGGCGACGTGGTGGTGGAACAGAGTTCGCCGGAGGGCACGACGTTCAGAGTCAGCGTGCCGCTGAATCAGTCGTCCGAGAATGCTCTGGCTGTGAAGAACGCGACATAGCAGGCAAGCAAGGTTAGTGTTGAACTCTCCGGGGACAGTCGTGTGGCAGGAGGCGACATGAGTACGAGGCATACGCACGATGTTTTGAGATCCGCGATGCTGGCGAGTCTTTTTCTCTGGTCGGGCATGAGCGTCGCCCAGGAATCAGCGGGCCCGACGGAGACGTCGTCAGCGGCTTCGCTGAACGACTCGGTCCGCGAATTGCGTCAGCAGATTCGCGAGTTGCAGGCGGCGGTGACTGGGATCCGCTCCGAGGCGCAACAATACCGCGCGGAAACCACTGAGCTGCGCAGGGAACTTCAGGCGGTGCGCTCGGCATCGGGGAATCCGGCCCCCGCCGAGGTTGCCGCCGGAACGAGTGCCTACGCTCCAGATGCCGCGGCGCCGCCCGCAGTGGAGGGCCGCGAAGATCTGAAAATGCAGCACGCCGCGACTCTGGAAGAGGAGTACCAGTTGCTGAGCGGGAAGGTCGATGAACAGTATCAGACCAAGGTGGAGAGCGCGTCCAAATACCGCATGCGGTTGTCGGGAATTGTACTGCTGAATCTTTTCAGCAACGTGGGAACGGTTGACAACGCCGACATTCCGTCGATCGCGTATGACCGTCCGCCGGGCGGATCGGGAGGGAGCTTCGGAGGTTCCTTACGGCAGTCGCAGATCGGGCTCGAGGTGTTTGGTCCGCAGCTGGCGGGCGCGCGCACCAAAGCCGATTTGCAGCTGGACTTGGGAGGAGGATTTCCGCGGGCATTGAACGGAGTGAATTTCGGACTAGTGCGCCTGCGAACCGGCACCATGCGTCTGGACTGGGCACACACTTCGATCGTCGCGGGCCAGGATGGCCTGTTCTTTTCCCCGAACTCGCCGACTTCATTCGCGTCGCTGGCGGTCCCGGCATTTTCATATGCGGGTAATTTGTGGAGCTGGGCTCCACAGGTGCGGGTGGAGCACAGATTCAATCTGGGAGAAGATTCGAGCCTGCTGGTGCAGGGGGGAATTCTTGATTCCCAGAGCGGGGAGCCGCCGGTGTTTGACTACTACCGAACTCCGCAGGCGGGCGAGAGATCCCGTCAACCGGCCTATGCGACGCGGGTGGCGTGGTCGCGCAGCCTGTTCGGACAGCCGCTGCGGGTGGGGGTGGGCGGCTACTACGGTCGACAGAGTTACGGGTTCGACAGGAACGTCGATGGGTGGGCGGGAATGACGGACTGGGACGTGCCGCTGGGCCACCAGTTTTCGTTAAGCGGGAAGTTCTATCGGGGAAAGGCGGTGGGCGGACTGGGCGGCGGCATTGGACGCAGTGTATTTTTTAGCGGCGATCCGGGATCGCTCTACACGCAGGTACGCGGCCTGAATTCCGCCGGGGGCTGGGCTCAACTGAAATATCGGCCGGCGAGCAAACTTGAGTTCAATGGAGCGTTCGGACAAGATGCTCCCTACATGGCGGACATTCGGGCGTTCCCGAACCCACAGGCGTATGGGGATCCAACCCTGTCGAAGAATCAAGGGGGCTTGGTGAATGTGATCTACCGGCCGCGCTCCGATCTTTTGTTTTCCGCCGAATTCCGGCACTTAAAGACGTTCACGACGGATAACGGGACCTACAATGCAGACCACGTCAATCTGATGATGGGCGTCCTGTTCTGAGGATTCTCGACGAAAGCTGAACCATGACGCATGCGCGAACCTGGATCGCTGTGCTGGCGCTGTGCACCGGCATGCTCGCGCAGGTCGCGACCGTGCGGGGCCGCATCG
>Ga0137407_10003277_pt1 | contig 10767 bp, 13 predicted proteins | sample CZOMad2_2_16fung_FD_108410 | JGI IMG/M metagenome (GOLD analysis project Ga0137407, IMG submission 108410) | Vadose zone soil fungal communities from Angelo Coast Range Reserve, California, USA - CZOMad2_2_16fungal (Illumina Assembly) | ecosystem: Environmental > Terrestrial > Soil > Vadose...
AAAATGTAAAAGGTATCGACGGGCGGATTATACACCGGGCCTTGAGCGAAGAAAAGGCGAATTTGCGCCGATCTTGTTGGAAAGTCCCAAAAGAGAACCACAAGAGAGACCCTGCTTTGGTCGCCCGACCGCTGCGATCGTGGTTAAGCTGCCGTTCTCAAGCGGAGTGCTTCTGCTTCTCTTTGGCGGTGATTGCCATTACGGCCGCGGCTTCCCGAGCCGTGCCTCTTGCCGGATTTTCTGGGGTAGCCACGAAAATGGGCCGGTAGTGCCGACGCATGCACACGTGACACCGCACAAGACGAATCAGGAACAGCCACGATATCGCCCGCCAAAGAAGAGCCGAGGAGGAGGCGTAGATCTTGGAACACCCGCAATAGGGACAATTTTTCAGGCTGATGCTTCGCATTTTTCCACCGGGCGATTTGCCCGCTTCTACGGCTTTAGATGCCATTGCTTTGGCCTGCGGTTTTCGGGAGGGACGAAATTGCGTGTAAATCTAGGCTCTACAGAATTAGCTGTATTGCGGTCCGGAGAGACTGCATGCAAAGTCGAAGTATCAGGAGAATTGCGTATCGCACCTGAGTTGCAGGAAGTCATCGCCAGAATTAATCAGATCTATTTTTCCGTAGGAAATTCGGCGGGCCAAGGATGATCGCGCCAGAGAGCAAGAACATCGGCCGGGTTTCCACATCCCTCGCATAACCAGGGATTTAGCCCGATTCATCTTCAGCGCTGGATCGCCGCTGTGGGGTTGTGTCCGAATTGGTACCCCCTTCTCGGTCCAACAGAAACAACTGCGCTGTATCGGATAAGCATCTACGAAGACGAGCACAGCAGCTCCGGGGGGAGAGGCTGGTTCGACGAGCGCTCCGACTTAACCGAGTCCGGGCGCTCGTTTTTGAATTCACCTTAATTTCACCCCGCGCACACAGGATTTGACGGTAGCACCTAAGGTGCACTGGCCAATCGCTCGACTCATTCCAAGTTTCGAATGGTTTGATCACCATTTACACTCGCCGGAAAACCAGACTGAACCGCTTAGGGTTCTAAGCGTAACGGTTGCCCATCGTGTCCGAATGCCTGTCCCACCATGAACCCGTGCGCATGGTGGCCCTGTACGACCGGCAATTGACACCTCCCGGGTACACGACTAGCGTTCGCACTAATCTTATTTGATCTTCTGCGGCAGTTTAGGTGCATGACAGCCCGTCCTGGGCTGTGCCACTCCCAGGGCTGTTCTGCTCGCACAAGGCCAATGGAGTTTCACCTCCAGGCCCCGTGAGTCAGACAGCGGGGAGATGCGAAGTTCCTCCCAGCAAACAGAATTTTATCGCGTTACCGGAATCCATCCGGTAGTTGGGGGTGTGCGTGAAACGTCACATAGTGTTGGCTGGTTTCGTATGTCTCAGTTTGCTGATGATCGTGCCCGGAAGCCTTCAAGCTCAGCATGACCGCGGGCCGCGCGGCGGGGCCGCAGGGGCCGGAGGGGCTCTACCCAATCTGAAACCCGAGGCCCAGTCTCTCTTCGACCAGGCGCTCATGGTGTTCCAGGAAGTTCAGTCAGTCTCCGGCGACGTCGAAGGTGAAGATAGCGGCGGACTAGGTCCGACATTCAATGGAAATAGTTGCGCCATGTGTCACACGGCGCCAGCCATCGGCGGCACCAGCCCCAGCTTGAACCCCCAGGTAGCCCTGGCCACACTTCACCATGCTTCGAATACTCTTCCCTCCTTCATCACGCCCGATGGTCCAATCCGAGAAGCAAGGTTTGTCAGGAATCGAGACGGCTCACCGGACGGTGGCGTTCATGGTTTGTTCACCCTCGCCGGCCGCGAAGATGCTCCTGGATGCAATCTCTTGCAGCCGGATTTCGCCCGGCAGCTGGCCTTCAACAATGTCGTTTTCCGCATTCCGACTCCGGTTTTTGGGTTAGGCCTGGTGGAGAACACGCCCGATGCGGTTCTGCGGGCCAACCTGACGGCTACGCGAGATGCGAGGTATCGCCTGGGTATTGGCGGCCGGTTTAATACCAGCGGCAACGACGGCACCATCACCCGCTTCGGGTGGAAGGCGCAAAACAAGTCCCTACTGGTCTTCGCCGGTGAAGCTTACAACGTCGAGCAGGGAGTAACGAATGAAGCATTTCCCGACGAGCGCGCGGGGGTGGACGGATGCGTATTCAACCCCTTGCCGGAGGACACCAGCGGGATCAACAATGAAAGAGGTGAGAGCCCGTTATCCGACACCGTGAACTTCGCCGTATTCATGCGTCTGATAGCAGCACCGGCGCCCGCTCAAGAGACCGCCTCTACCCTTAAAGGATCCGGCCTGTTCAACACCATCGGGTGTGCGCTGTGCCACTCACCGTCGCTCACGGCTGGCCCGTCTGTCTTCAGTAACAGTACGGATCAAGTGACCTACCATCCGTTCTCGGACTTTGCCCTGCACCATATGGGCTCAGGGCTGGCGGATGGGATCAACCAGGGGGCAGCGGGTCCAGACGAGTTTCGCAGCGCTCCCCTCTGGGGTATCGGTCAGCGGCTGTTCTTCCTGCATGACGGGCGCACCTCAGACTTGCTCCAGGCCATCGAGGCGCACGCCGACTGTGGAGGAAAGAGCTCGGATCGCAACGACAGTCACGATCGCTACCAGCGCTCGCACTGTGGCTCGGAAGCAAACGGGGTTCTTCGTAACTTCAATAACCTCAACCCAGCGCAGGTGCAGGACATCTTGGACTTCCTGCGCTCGTTGTAGCCTACCAGTCCCGGCTGACGGATCGCCGAGAACCTAAATTTTTCTGTGCCGGGGGCCGGGTTGTCGTAGTAACATGCGCCGCATCACAGCTGCTTCGGCAGCCAGGGACGCCCTGTTGCGTCTCGTTCCACCTTGTTCGTGGAGGGTTCATGGAGAATCGTGTCCTTGGAAATTCAGCCACCAGTTCACAAACTGCTGTCACGCGCCACGAAGGGCGCCACGTTTGGGTCCTGACCGCATATGCGGTTTCAGGCCTAGCCCTGTTCGGCGTGCTGATCTACTACGTCTCGGCCTACATCGCGCAATAGCCACGGTCGCGGCCGCTCCGCACACACTTAAGGGGCTCGGCGGTGGCTGGCTGCTCCATCCCACCCCGTAGGTGAATTCTGTCCGCCAGGTTGTCGGGTTTTCGTTCCGCGGAATCGGCTCGCGCGCTTGGTTCTTGAATCCGCATTTTGCCGGACGCGCTGATTTCTCCTCCCGCGACCGTGCTACAATCGCCGCTTGCCCGGTGAGCGACACTTGGCAAATCCCCACTTAACTGAGACGCACTGACTCCTGTGGCCCATGATCCCTCGAAGACCGCTGTCACCTACGCCGACGCCGGTGTGGACATTGACCGCGCCAATCGCACGAAAAAGCGGATCAAGTACCTCGCCCACAAGACCTTTACCCGCAGCGTTCTAAGCGAAATCGGCGGCTTTGGCGGCTTGTTTGCCGTGGACAAGGCAAAGTGGGTGGACCCGATTCTGGTGTCCAGCGTCGACGGGGTAGGCACCAAGCTGAAAATCGCCTTCGAGATGGACGTCCACCACACCATCGGCGCCGACTTGGTCAATCATTGCGTCAACGACATCGCGGTGCAGGGCGCCACGCCGCTGTTTTTCATGGACTACCTGGCCAGTGGCAGGATCGAGCCGGAAATCACCGAGAAAGTCATCGAAGGGCTGGCCGAAGCCTGCAAGCACAATGGCTGTGCCTTGATCGGCGGAGAAACTGCCGAGATGCCGGGTTTCTACCCGGACGGCGAATACGACCTGGCCGGCTTCATCGTCGGCGCGGTGGAGCGGGAGCGCATCATCACCGGCAAGACGGTGGAAGTCGGCGACGTGATCTTAGGCCTGGCCTCAAACGGCCTGCACACCAACGGCTACGCCCTGGCCCGCAAGCTGCTGTTCGAAGTCGGCAAGTACACCCTGGATTCCTACGTCAACGAACTCAAGGGAAAGGTCGGCAACGAACTCTTGCGCACTCACAAGAGCTATTGGCCGGCAATAAAGCGCCTGGTAGACGGCGAGTGTGTCTCCGCCATGGCCCACATCACGGGCGGCGGCATCACGGAAAATCTGCCGCGCGTTCTGCCTCGTGGCGTGGCCGCTGTCATCGAGATGGGCTCCTGGCAGGTGCCGCCAATTTTCGAGCACCTCCAGCAGCTAGGGAACGTCCCGCAGGACGAGATGTTGCGCACTTTTAACATGGGGCTGGGAATGTTGTTGGTCATTCCTTCCAAGAAATTCAAGAAAGCTCAGACCGTCCTGGAACGAGCGGGAGAAAAAGCCTTCACCGTGGGACGGATTGTGAAGGGCGACAGGAAGGTGATGTACACGTGACTCCGCCGTGAAGTTCCTCTCTACCTATCCTCAAAGTTGTACTATCGCGACAACAGTCTTCACAAAATCTTGTGTGCACCCGCAACGTGCTGGTTGGTTCGGTGTTCGATTTCTCCAGGCACCTTGCAAGAAGAGGTAACGGAGAATCACATGGCCCACTCTTCCATCCTTTCAGCTTCGCGTCAATCCACACGATTCTTGATCCGGGGGGCATGCCTGGAGGCGATCGCTCTGTTCGTGCTGAGTGGGTGCACTCGCCTGCAGGTTCGCTTGGGGTCGAAAGTTCACCTGGAGGCGATTCCGGTCAAATCGATGGAGGCCAGGTTGGCCAAAGGCCCAGGGATCGTGCCGGGACAGAAGTCGTCCCTCGTGCGGTGATCACTGATGCGGACGGCAAGGTGCTGCAAACCGAAGGCGCCGGCCACGGGAAAGTCCTGTGGAGCGATCTGAAGGTTACGGCAAGTGTGGTAACCGCCAACAAGAAGGGCGTCGTGGCACTTCCGCACGATCCCAGGGTCAGCGACGGCAAGATGCCGCACGTCACCATCACGGTGCCTAGCCATCCTGATATTCGGGCGGAGCTCGACATTCCGGTGCGGTACGACTACAACTTCATTTCGAATTTCTCCCCCAGCAGCGGCACCAGCGGTTTCAACGGCACCGATGGATTGGACGGCACGAGCGGCAGCATCGGCTCCATCGATCCCAATAACCCCTCTCCAGGCGGAAACGGATCGGACGGGACCAATGGCTCGAACGGCCAGGACGGCGGACGCGGAGAAAATGCTCCACCTGTACAAATCCGGGTGGCCCTCAGATCAGGAAGCCATCCTCTTCTCCAGATGGACGTAGTTGCAGCAGGCCGGGAGGAGGTGTTCCTCATTGACCCTCATGGAGGTTCGCTGACGGTAGAGGCTGATGGGGGTTCGGGAGGGTCAGGAGGGAAGGGCGGCCGGGGCGGCCGAGGTGGATCCGGGGGTTCTGGAACGCCCAGCGGCTCGAGTGGAAAAGACGGCATGGACGGACGGAACGGATGGGATGGGTCATCGGGAAGTGGCGGAAGTATCACCGTGACTTACGATCCAGCGGTCGCACCTTATCTGGGAGTGATCCACCTCTCCAATCGCGGTGGCCCAGCACCGGTGTTCAACAAGGAGCCTGTGGCACCCCTGTGGTGAGATTTGCCGCCGCCGCTCCCGAGTTGCTCGTGACTAAGCCACTATTGCCGTGAGGGCTTAGGCGGCGCCAGTGCGATCAGCGCTACCCCTACAACTATCAACGCCGGAACATCTCCCAGCAGATGCCCGTGTTCGGCAGTGTTCGCCATTGCCTGCGCCGCCATGATGGCCGCGTGAACCAGGCTCGACCATGCCGTAAACAGAATGAGGCTGCGGTTCTCCGCGGGGTGACGGGACGCGATCAGCAAGAAGATGCCCAGCGTCGCATACACCCCCAGAATCATCTGCTCATACTCCGGCTGATGCGGCTGCCAGCGCCAGCCACTCGGCCACAAGAACATCATGAGTGGATACACGCCGACCAGAAAAATCAGGCCCACCAGTGTGAGAACGATTTGCAGTGCACGTTCCTTGTTCACGTAACCATCCCCGATGGAATTCGCATTGAACCAGAGAAACGCGAATTCAGACTTGGTCGTAGAACTTCAGCGCCATGGCGCCATGCGTTGCTGCTCCGCCGGCACGTAAGGCAGCCGCAATCAGTGCGCTTTCGGTGATCTCTTCGCGAGTCGCGCCTGCCGCTTTCGCGCCTTTTACGTGCCCTTCGATGCAGTAGGGACATTGGGTCGTGAAAGCAACCCCCAACGCGATGAGCTCGCGATATTTTCTCGGAATGGCGCCGTCCTCGCGGCGCACAATGTTATCCAGGCCGAGCCAAGCCTTGAATTCCGTGGGCGCGAGTTTCCCCATCTCCTTGAGAAATCGCAGATCGCCGACATCATGGTAGTGTTCGCTCATTTTAGTCCTCCTATACGTCCAGTCGGCTCTTGAACCAGTCGCTTACCAATAGCGAGAATAGGCGCTGGAGCGGCTTGGAACAAGATGGCGGATATGACATTGTACATAGGTGATTACGCCATGCGCCGGCTTTGAAGGAGCTGTGTAGGAGTAGTGGCGGGTGCGAGGCGGGTGCCTCACCGTCCGGGACAAGCCCAGTTCTTGCACAACGACGCGAGAAATAGGGCACGCTTCGCTTCGGTCAACGAAATTAAGGCTTACTTGCTGAGCAGGTCGCAGTTAGCGGAGCACTTCACGGTCTGCAGCTCGATTTCTGCCTTCTTGTGAGGGACCTTGGCCACGTCTGGAACCACCACCAGCGACTGGCGTCCATCGGCGAGGTTCACCGTGCAATCGAAGCTGAGCGACTGGACTCCACGCTGCTTGCATGAGGTTTTGGAGAGCGCAGAGGAAAGCGCGCCCGGGTTGTCATAGACCTGGTCGGCGAGGTCGGACGGCAAAAGCGCGATCGTCATGGGGACCGGTGCCTTGATCCTCACATTTACTTGCTGCCCATCGCGTTCCGGAGTCAGCAGGCTGTAGATCTTCGGGACAGTGGTCAGCTCGTATTTTTCTCTCACCAGGGAAAACCACTGGAACTCAGGCTGGATACAATTCTGTACGCACGTCCAGCTGTAATAGGTGACCTTCACATCGTTGGGCGAGATGAACTGCCTGGCGGTGCGGCCCAGCACCACTCCAATTCCTGTCAATACCGCGCGATCGGTAGTTCGCTCATCGCGAATGAGCAGTACCATAGGCTGGTTCGGCGGCATGTGGCACTCGTAGGTCGTGCTGGTCACATGCTCACGCATGCAACGAAACTCAAGGTCGGTCTGACTTTCTGGATGCTGCTGCCAGGCATTCCAGTCGCTGGCGAATGCCATAGCGATCGTGACCGGCCGCTGCGCCTGAATGTCAACATGCATGCCACCGCCGTCGGCACCCGGGCGATAGACGCGGCCCGCATGGTAATCCGCCGGATCGAGCTGTGAAACCTCATCACTGGCGCGGACCCAATCGAACACTTTGTCTTGCGCGAGCGAGAGTCTGCCTAGAGCCAGCAACACTACCCCGAGCATGCACACTTTTTTCATAACGCCCCATGCTATTTAAGGGCAGCAAGAGCGCAGTCAACAAGCGGCATTGCCAGCCTCACATAACCTTGGTAATGGGATCGCTCGAGGACGGGTTAGCGGCGGGAAACGGCTTTGCGGTAATCGTCCGCGGTAGTGCGGTAGCAGGGCAGCATGCCCTTCTTGTCCTCGGCACTTAGTCCTGGAGCGTCGGCGGCGTTGTGCATATCCGGGTGGGGATCGGCTTCAGGCCAGGTCATCTGCATCAGCGATTCGTCGCAACTCCGGTCGCGGCTGACTAGAAGCTTGTAGACCTTCGAGTTGTCCACACCGTAGTCCGAGAGCCGCTGTTGATACGGAAGATAGACGTACACCAGCTTTACCAACTCGGTCAGGTTTTTGCGCAGGCGGCGCTCAGCGATGTAGACCTCGTAGTTGGAAAAATACGTGGAGTTTGGCAAAGCCATCGCCAAGCCAATCAGACGCAGGGGCATTTCTTCAGTCGCGGGCTCACGCGCTGCTTCGGCCTGTCGCCGCCGGCTGTCAATGACCGGCGACGCTGGCGGAGGAAGAGCGGGATCGCTATTCATCGCCACCTGGCGTGTGCCATGATCGGCGTTGCCTCGGCCCCCGGCCGCGCCCACCGAAGGGGCGGGCGGCACAGCCTGTAAAGCGTTACCGACCCCGCCGTTCGACAGCGAACTCGAGCGTTGACCCGCGCCGGAATTGCCCGATCCTTGAAGCGATGGCGGAGGCGGCACAACCTGCACCCCTGCGCTGGACAAAGAATTACCGGACGAAGCCAGCGAGCCAAGCTGTCCATCTGCCGAGGAGCTACCTACATTTTGAACCGAGGGCGGCGGCGGTACGACGTTAGATCCGACCCCAGACAACAATCCCGCGCGCCCACCCGAGAGCGTTTCGGAATGCGGAGCCGTGGGCGGAGGTGGTACGGCCCATGCCACCAGGCTACCCATCGTCGACTGTAGCGCTCCCGAAATTGGGTGCTGCTCTCCCACTGGCAACCGTGGCGCGGGTGCGACCACTGCAGTCGTGCCGATGTTGATGTCCCCAACGCTGCGAACCAAAGCCTGCACAAGAGGTGCGGGGGCGACAACCGCCGTACCGGGCACGGTCACCGCACGCTTCGAGGAAACCATCCCAGGCTCGGGAGCGGGGCCAACTCCGGACGCTTGCAGCAGACTCAGATGGCGAGAGGTCGCCTGGCTAACCTCGGGCGGCGGGGCAACGATCGAAGTCAAACCTGGGGTAGGGGCCAATCGCGAAGGACTGCTGGCGGACGCGAGCGGCATCACCGGCGGCAGCACATTCGAAGCCATGATATTGGGTCGGCCCGGCCCCTTAAGCTTGATGTCGGGCGCGTTGATGGCAGCCTGGGCAGGCTCTGGCGCCACGTGAATCGAGCCTGGGCGTGCAGACTCCGCTGGCTTTCCGGATACCGGGCGGACCCGCGGCGGGCTGCTGCGTAATGAGGGAAACGATCCCTCGGGCTTGTAGTAGGTGAGGTGGGTGTTTTCAAACATGTTGCGCCGCCTCGGCTGATCTTGCGTAATCCACACCTGCGAAACGAGCAACACCATAGCAACCACAACCAGCTGGCCCACTAGTGTTTCCGCGAACCGGTACCAGGGAATGCCGGAATCGAAAAAGGCTTCGCGCCAGAATGCCGCTGTCCAAATCGTGGGCTCTGCCGGAGACGCGGGCCGCAGCACGTCGGCCAGGTTTCGCAGAAAGACGCGGTACGCTGGTTCCAGTTCGACCAGCAGCTTGAGCCGAGGTTGGGCTCCGGGAGGGGTGCTTGGCTTCGGAGCAGCGACGCCGGGCGTAAGCGTCACTCCCGGCACGCCACCCACACGGTCCATGATCGTCCAGTCGTATTCGCACTGGACGCCACAGCGCCGACACACCTGGTAGTAGCGGCCGTCGCCGGCCCGCAACGGCCAGAAAAACTCGTGGATGCAGACACCAGGCATATGACCTGTCTAGCAAGGATTTAGGGTCCGGGCAGACTACCGGAAGTAACTATCATCTAGGCGTATTGCGGGATTGGCTAGGTGACTTTAGTGCACGCTGGGCCGGACATGGTTTGGCCGTAGGTCTTGAATGCCGCCAGAAAGAACCAATCAGTCACAACTCGAAGTGCCGGGCCGGCGACAAATCCGGTTGCGCTGCGATCGTATTTAGATCATGACGCATGATGGGGCGAGGCGGCGTGCGGCGACCGACGACTCTGAAACCAGCGCGCGCGAACGTCGAAGCATAGCCGGTGCCGGATGCGCTGGGGGAGAAATCGGCATCGAGAGGATAGGCTTCGAGCGCCGGCGCCCCTGCACTCTTTGCCGTCTTCACTGCGGCCGCAATCAGCGCCGACGTAACGCCCCGCTTACGATAGCCCTTGCGCACATAAAAGCATGAGATGGACCAGACCGGCACATCGTCGACGCGCCCGAGGCGCCATGCTCGATCGAGCCACGGCAAGCCGTCACGAGGCGTAAGTTGGCACCATCCAACGGCCAAATCGGCATCGAAAGCAAGCAAACCCGGAGGCGGCCCCTGCTTTACAATCCTGCGAAAATCCGCTCTGTTACTCTCACGCGGCCGCTTACGATATTCGTTGCCGATGCGCCAATACATGCACCAGCAATTCTTGCACGGCGAATTCTTGTCGAATAAATCTTCAAGCCCCGTCCAGAGATCGAGTGTGAGAGGGCGAATGCTAAGCTTCATCGCAGGACGACTCACTCGTAACTGTGTGGTCAGCTCCGGTCGCCGCTCTGACGGTGCTCTTATCTTGATCTACCGCTTCAATAAGTCTACGGGCGCCTTCACATCATGAACCCTGAGATACTTCGCCAGCGCAGGATACTTCTTCGCCACCGCCTCATACATCGCATAAGCTACGTTGCGGTACGAGAAATGGCCGGCAGGCCCGGTCCTTAACTCGGATATGTAGACCACCTCAGCGAAGTCCATCTTGAACAAAGTCCGCTTGCGGAATCCGAGCGGAATCGCATACTGCGAACTTTCCCGCGCCTCGGCTCCGCCCGTCGCAGCCAGTTGCTCAACCGCGCTCGCGGTCCGCTGCATCACCGCGTCGTAGTTTTGCCGGACTCCGGCGGCTTCAAGCTCAGTAGGCGCGTCGTATCCATGTTTGGTCGTAAACTCCTGTCCAATCTGAATGCAGCGGCGGTGACGGTGCATGTCGCGGAAGCCGCCGATATCCATCAGGATGTCGAAGCGAAACTGTTGTCCGGCACAGAACGCCCGCAGCATCTCGTCGTGGCGGCC
>Ga0137407_10003279_pt1 | contig 10759 bp, 7 predicted proteins | sample CZOMad2_2_16fung_FD_108410 | JGI IMG/M metagenome (GOLD analysis project Ga0137407, IMG submission 108410) | Vadose zone soil fungal communities from Angelo Coast Range Reserve, California, USA - CZOMad2_2_16fungal (Illumina Assembly) | ecosystem: Environmental > Terrestrial > Soil > Vadose zone...
AATCTGAGCACGCTGCTCAGCAGGACCTGATCAACTGGCCGGTGAGACTGAACGACAAACTCACAACCCTTTTTGAATTTGTGGACGCAGGCGATGCTAAACCTACAAAACAGGACTACGCAGTATTTGCATATCTTTCCGCGCAGCTCGATAAGCAGATTGCGGAAATGAAGAATATTGTCGCGACAGATCTTGTCGCTCTGAATGGACAGTTCCGTGAGCGGAAATCCTCCCCAATTGTACTGAAGTACCTGCCACAGCCGGCGAAATGAAGTTCAAAGAGAGTTCGATCCGGCCAAACGTCGAAATCACGAGTCTGAGTCCGGACGAACCTGCTGTACCTGGCCCAATTTGCATGCCGGTCGTTTTGGGCAAGGAAAGGTTATACCTTTCTCGGTATGGGCTCGATGCGCTGTTGCGCGAATGCATGCTAAACTTTGGCCCATGGTCAAATTTGCGCGCGTTGCTTCTGGTCGTCGGATCGATGTTGTCGCCGGAGCTCTCCGCAACGCCGTCCTGAAAGGAACCATCGCTCCGGGAGACCATTTGCCCTCAGAGCGCGAGATGGCTGAGCAGTTCGGTGTTGGGCGCCTAGTCATCCGCGAAGCACTACGTTCGCTCGAAGCCATGGGGCTCATCGAGGTTCGCCGCGGCATTAAGGGCGGGTGCTTTGTCCGCGACTTCAACATGCGGCAGATATCCCGGTCAATGCGTAACATCCTTTCGATCGGTCGTGTTTCGCTAAATGACATCCTGGAAGCTCGCTTGGCATTCGAGAGCGAAATACTACGCCTTGCTATCCAGCGCGCAACCAGAAAAGATTTAGAACGAATCCAGCGAAACGTTGAAGAGAGCAAGTCGCTAGCGGCTAAGCGTTCTGATGGCGAACTGAAAGAGAAAGTGCACGAATTTCACGTGCTCCTGGCACAAGCGTCTAAGAATCCTCTTTACCTACTAATGATGTACTCAATTCTGGACGTGATTGATGAATACATGAAAGCTCTGCAGTACACATCTGTCGTTTCTTTGAAGACGATTGAGGAGCATGAGGAAATCGTTCAGAGCTTGAAACCCCGCAATCGAGCCAAGGCCCTAACCGCGCTCTGTGGTCACATCACGAAGGACAATCACCGCCTGGCGCGCCGCGCCGCTAGCCTTAATCTAGCAAAGATTCAGTATCTTCCAATCCTGTAGCGAAGGGGGCCCTCACGCTAGCTGATCCGCAGACGCCTCCCTACTGCGCCGCGCCACCCGAGTTTCAGCGCTGAGCGGCTGAGTTGCGCTCCGACTGTTCTGAAACAATGCACACCCCTCAAACGCTTACACGAGCTCACTTCGCGACAGCGGAAGTTGCCGTATACGCTGGCCAGTGGCGGCAAAGATCGCGTTGCAAAGCGCAGGTAAGATTAGGGGCACACCGGTTTCTCCCACGCCTGTTGGAGGAGCGCTGCTGTCAACCACATACACATTATTCTGATAGGGCACTTCATTGATCCTGGCTACGGGATAATCATGAAAATTGGATTGATCAATCACACCGTTGCTCACAGTAATCTCTCCCGTCCGCGCGATGCTTGTACCGAAGACGGCAGCACCTTCAATCTGGCAGCGGACGTTGTCGGGATTTACCACGGTGCCGACATCAACGGCAGTGTCAATGCGCGGAATCCGCAACTTCCCATCCCGGGATACCTCAACTTGTACCACAGTCGCTATGTAGCTGAGGGAAACCCGATGGGCTGCAATTCCCATCCCGAAGCCCGTTCCTAGGCGTCGTTTTCCCCAAGCAGCTTTTTCGGCAGCCAGCTCAAGCACATGTAGCAGTCGACCCGTATCGAACGGAAACTGCTCCTTAGGATCGATGATGCGGGCGGGGCCGATGAGAGTCAGAAGGTATTCCAATGGATCGCGTCCCGAGGCATGTGCCAGTTCGTCTGTGAATGAATAAGTAGCGAAGAGGCCATGAATATTGGAGACTGAACGCAGAATGCCGATGCGGAGGTGTGCGGTCGCCGGAGCGTTCTCCGCTCGGTAGTTGGGGACGTCAAAGTGTTGGTTCGTGATACCCGCAACTTCAAAATCAATTCCATAGCGCGCCGTCGGGTCGTAGTTCGAAGCGATCGGCGGAAACGCTACCCGCTGCAGCCATGCTTTAGGCATCCCTTGCTGATCGATCGCAGCCTTGATGTACATCACCGAAACGGGATGATAGTAGTCGTGTTTAATGTCGTCCTCGCGAGTCCATAATACTTTGATTGGACGGCCGACCTTTTTGGATAGGATCGCCGCTTCGACGGCGAAATCACTGTAGGACTTGCGACCGAAACCACCTCCCAGAAGTGGCACGTGACAAACGACTTCCGTCTTGCTGACCCCGACGGCGTTCGCTATCGCCTCCTGAACCGCCTGCGGATTTTGCGTGGAAGCCCATGCTGTCACCTTACCGTCTCGGTAGTCAACCAAAGCTGTGGGAGGTTCCATCGTCACATGGGCAAGTTGCGGAACGTAATACTCCGACTCCACGATCTTGCCACCCTTGGCGAACTCGCTATCCACGTCCCCAACGTTGCGCACCACCTTGCCAGGCTGACGTACGGCGTGCTGAAGCTCCTCCTTGTATTCGTCCGACCTATGGCTGCCATTCGGTCCGTGATCCCATTCGACCTTGAGCCGGCGGCGACCCTTGATGGCGGCCCAGGTATTTTCGGCGATGACGGCAACGCCGCCGACAGGTTGTACGTCATAAGGGGGCTTGAAGGTTTCAATGATTGCGGTTTGCTTTACACCCGGGACCCGAAGCGTCTCGCTGTTGTCCAGGGATCGAACCCTACCGCCTAGGACTGGTGGACGTTCGATGGAGGTGTAGAGCATTCCTTCAGTGTGAGCGTCAATACCATATAAAGCTCGGCCCGTGCATAGGTTGGTAAGGTCGTAGCTGCTTGCGTCCTTGCCAATATAGTGCCAAGCCCTCCGCGGCTTGAATTGCAATTCCTCTCTCTTTGGGACAGGAAGGCTTGCAGCCGTAACGGCAAGCTGCCCGTATTCCAGTTTGGATCCAGAACTGCGATGCAGAACCGCGTGCAAACCTGTTTCACATTCGGTTTCTGGTACTCTCCAATGCAGCGCGGCGGCGCGCACCAGCATCAGCCGAGCGCTTGCCCCAATTTCTCGCATGGGATCGAAAAACTGGCGGATCGAACGAGAGGCTTCGGAGTCCTGAGAACCGTAACGATCATCACCGATCGCTTGTTCGATTCTTACCCGGCTCCAGTCTGCATCTAACTCGTCTGCGACAACTCGGGGCAGGGCCGTGCGGCTCCCGCTTCCCACTTCGGAGCGATGCGCCACGATGTAAACTGTTCCGTTGGTCTCAATTCCGAGAAAGACGCTGGGATGAAACACAGCTTGAGTGGCAGATTCACTCTCAGGCCACGCCATTTCAGAGAGCAGGTTGGCGCCTAGAAGGAAAGCGCCAGTCGAAAGGGTGGCACGCAGAAACCCACGGCGACTTAGGTTTTTAATGGTCATGCCATTTCTCTCGCCGCTTCTTTGATCGCAGCGCGAATCCGTTGATACGTACCGCAACGGCAAATGTTTCCGGCCATCGCAACGTCAATATCCTTATCTGTCGGTGTAGGATGACTCTTTAGTAAGGCGATGGCGCTCATGATCTGTCCCGACTGGCAATAGCCACACTGGGGGACATTATTCTTGATCCAAGCCTTCTGCACCGGATGTAGATGGTTTCCTAAGCCTTCGATGGTGGTGATCTCCGCTCCGGCAAGTGTACCCATGGCCATCGAACAGGAGCGTGCCGGTCTTCCACCGTGGTGTACAGTACATGCGCCGCACAGCGCCATGCCACAGCCAAATCTGGTCCCCGTTAATCCCAGAATGTCGCGGATATACCACAGCAGTGGCATGTCAGGATCACCGTCGAACGTGCGCTCCACGCCATCGACCATCAGCTTTACCATTTTCGCCTCAAGTCTTTGAATTCTCCATTTCAACGGAACAAATGAAAGGCTCTCGTCGCGCATAGTGCGCGCGGCCACCACACGCCATTAAAGCCGGTCAATTTCTGTCTAACGGTGTGGTGAACTACTTGAGTGGTTCCGGATGGCAACATTGGGTGCAATGAGAAAAGGACAAGTCGCGCTCAGTCGCAAGGATTATGTCTTATCCTGCAAGCAGTCGCGCGTAAAGCGAAGGATCAACGTTTCCTCCACTGACGACGCAGCACACTGAATGCCCCCGAAACAATTCAGGACTCGTCATTACCGCTGCAATGCTAAGCGCACCAGTCGGTTCCACCTTCAGATTTGCCAGTCCGAACAGCAATCGTACAGCTTCAGTAATGGCGCTCTCCGTCACCTCAACTATGGTCGATAGCGAGTTCTTGATAACTTTCCAGTTGTGCTGGCCGAGGCTGAGGACTCTAGCCCCATCGGCAATCGTCGCAGGCTCAATATCATTCCTGATGATCTTTCCCGCTTTTAAGGAACGGGCCGCATCATTGGCCAACAACGGTTCTGCACCGAAAACGCAAATCCTCCGCGAAGATGTCTCTATCCCGGTGATGAGGCCCGATATCAGCCCTCCTCCACCAACCGGCGCGACAAGAATGTCTGGCGGAGTTCGAAGGGACGCGAGTTCCTTTCCCAAACTGCTGTTACCCTGGATCACTAGCTCGTCATCATACGAACTTGCCAAGTATGCTTCTGGATGCAGCTGCCCAAGTTCCGCAATTCGCTCAGCACGGCTCTTGTCTTGGACATCGACGAGCTCGACTTGACCGCCGAACTCGCGTACCGCATCGATTTTCACCTGAGCCGAGGTTGTTGGCATAACGACGATGCAGCTCTTTTTCAGCAATGAGCAGGCACACGCCAAGGCCTGACCGAAATTTCCCGAAGATGCGGTAATCAAGAGATTCTGCGGCACGCTTGCAGCAACGTTGTAAGCCGCGCGAAATTTGAAACTACCGGTGCGTTGAAATGTCTCGCTGGCGATGAAGACGTCTACCCCGAGGCGCTTTGCCAATCGCGGGGCTTCAATAATTGTTGTAGGCCGGACTACATCAGGAATGCTGCCGGGGCATGCCGACGCCGTTTTCGATTGTTTCATTTGCATTTCTCTAGAGTGCTGCATACGTGCATCACCAAGCGCATACTAAGAAGTTCCCCGGTAGAGTGCCGGGGTACGCTACCACCAACGAATCAGGCCTTTCCTAATCAATCCGATCGCTTCTCCGACTTGCTCCACTAGCCAGTCAATTTCAGCGGGTTCGATGATGAACGGCGGCGCGATCAAGATATGGTCGCCCACCTCCCCGTCTACCGTCCCACTGACGGGATAAACCATTACCCCTCTAGAACGCAGCTCAGAAAACATTAGCTTGGACAGCTTCACCTCAGGAGGAAACGGTTTACGGGTATCCCGATCCTGCACGAATTCAACGACTTGAAGCATTCCTTTTCCACGGATATCCCCCACGTAATCCTCACTGCGGAGCCTTTCTAGTCGCTGGGCCAAGTACTCGCCAACTTGGCTAGCGCGTTCGACTAGCGAGTTTTTCTCAACATGCTTTTGGACGGCGAGCCCCGCCGCAACCGACGGGGGGTGGGCTTGATAGGTAAAACCGTGTTCCATGATCAGCGCGGCGTCGGCGATCGTGCGCCACACCTTTTCGCTGACAAGCACTGCACCTAAGGGCGCATACCCGCTACTAAGACCCTTGCCCAGGAGAACAATGTCGGGGGCCACGCCCCAATGTTCGACGGCGAAGTACTTTCCCGTGCGGCCAGCGCCAGTCATAACTTCGTCGGCTACAAGCAGCACATCGTTTTCGATGCAGATATCGTTGATCTTTTGAAGGTACCCCGGTGCTGGAGGTGCGCCCGACGTAGCGCCGACCACTGGCTCGCAAAAGAATGCGGCGACTTTGTTTCTTCCCAACTCGTCGATCATCGTCTCGAGCTCATTCGCGCATGCAAGCTCGCATGAGGGAAATTGCTTGTCGAGCCAGCAGTGATAGCAAAAGCAGGGCGAGACATGTGCAACGTTTGTTAAGAGCGAAAGGTAATCTCGACGCCGCTTGCGATTTCCTGATACTGAAAGAGCTCCAAGGCTGGCACCATGATATCCGTGCCATCGCGATACCAGGTCTTGACGTTGCGGTTCTTTACGTGCAAGCCAATACTGTCGAACAATTTTTATTGCGGTTTCTGTAGCCTCCGAGCCTCCCGACGTAAAGTGGATGCGAGCTTGTTGGGCCTGTCCGGGAAACTTTCTGGAGAGAAACTCGGACAGTTCTATTCCAGCTTCAGTGTCAAATTGGGAGCTATGAGCGTAGGTTAGGGCATTCGTTTGCCGCGCAATAGCATCTATGATCTCGCGGACGCCATGCCCAACGCTGACCACGGCAGCCCCTCCGCAAGCGTCGAGATATCGCTTTCCCGAACGGTCGTACAAATACACGCCTTCGCCACGCTCGGCGATTGGATAGTCGTCCGTAAAACTACGCGGAAAAATTGTCTCCGCACTCGCAACTCGCATAGGCACACGAACCCTTTCAGCAGAGTTTAGGACGCATACAAACTATATGTCAATATGTATTACCATTCACTCTAGACCGAGACAACTATCGCTATCCGTCGCACAACGTTAGTCTTGTGCTCAGTTAGTCCCAGAGGGCGGCCGGGCTGACCGACGGAGAACAGATCCCGGCAAAGACCAGGTCAGCTTGCCATCATCCACGACAAGGGATCCGTTAACGAGAACGTACTCGATACCTTCGGCGTACTGATGGGGTTTCCAGAATGTCGATCGATCGCGCAAATGCTCCAAGTCCAGAACCACAATGTCGGCCCAGCACCCTTCACGGATCATTCCCCGGTCAGAAAGTCCCAATATCTGAGCAGGAAGCGAAGTGCCGGAACGTACGGCGGCTTCTATCGACAATACTCGCCTTTCAATTGCGTAATACCGGAGTTTTCGTGGAAATGACCCATAGTAGCGGGGATGAATATTATCACCATCTTCCGGTAGAGCGATTAGCGCATCGGTTGATGTCGCAACCCAGGGTTGCGCAGCATATGCTTCAACATCAGGTTCCGACAAAGAGAACCCGCGAAGCCGTGCGCCACCCGGTCGGTCGCCAAATCCCTCAAGTTGCAGCCGCATGGCCATACCAATGGAATCGGTGTGGTGTGCATCCGCTAAGGCAGCAAGACTTTTGCCAATGTAAGCCTGGTCAGGATATTCAAAAACAAGGATATTTTCCGCGCCACCACGCAATTCAATGGCGTGAGCAATGTCGTTTCTCAATTTTTCAGTACTCGACGATGACAACGTTGAAAGGTAATGGCGAAACATGTCGCTATAGCTGTTCTTGATGGAACCAGGTGTGTCTGCGTAGGCTTTCTGTGCATCCGGAGTAATCGACCAAGGTGGTAGGAGAACAATAGATCCGTCACTATCGGTGCTGTTGTAGGGATACTGATCGGCCCACACTTCAACGCCCTGGGATCGTGCGTCTTCAACCAGTTGTATCACTGTACGACTTGTTCCCCATGAGTTAACCCCTCGCGTCTTCAAGTGCGTCAATACCACGGGCACGCCCGTACGTTGCCCAATCTGAATGGTTTCTTTTACCGAATCGATTGACGTCGGCGGGTTGGGATCGCCTTTACTTGGACTCCACCACATCGGAGCATCGCCCGAACTGCGCTCGTGCTCGCTGAAAATGCCGCCAAACGGAGCAACCTCCTGGACCAGGGCGACAAGCTCATCTGTCGTACTCCAAATACCTGGAGAATACTCGAGCGCCGCGGTTAGCCCGAAAGCACCGTCCCCCATTCCTGCTCTGACTAGCTGCCGCATATGTTCAATTTCATCAGGAGTGGCCGGCCGCCTAACATCAGTCCCCATGGTGAGCTTTCTGAGAGTGTTATGGCCAACCATGAGCGCGACATTCAAGCCAATTTTCATTCGCTCAAGCTCGTCCCTCTGTTTCGAAATAGGCCAAGGCGAGAACCCGTCCGGATTGATGACGGCGGTCGTAATCCCCTGTGAGACAAGGTTAGGCGCCGCGCGACGTCGATTATTCGTATCCCTCAAGCCGTGCTCGACTCTGCCATCGTCAGCATGGGAGTGCAAATCGATGAATCCCGGAACCACGAATTTGCCCTTGGCATTCAATGTCCGGTGAGCAGAAGCCTCGTCGAAGTGCCCCACTCCGGCAATCATCCCATTCTTGATACCTATATCTGCATAGAACCATGGATTCCCGCTGCCATCGAGCACACGACCACCCTTGATCAATAAATCAAAACGCTCACGCGGGTCGATCCGCTCCGTCCCCGCTTGGGCAGTAACGGACAACACCAACATCGCGACTAACCCAATAGAGAAGACACGTACACCCACCTTGGACGTATGCTCGGTTCGGAATGCTGTCATTATCGAATTCATTGCGTCATCACACGGGCGTCGCCTCCCTGCTGCGCCAATATATTCGCTACTCGAATTGCAAGGTCAAGAGGTTTAGCGCCCTCCAGGTTCGTCATGATGATCACTGAAATGTGTCGGTCCGGAATCATATAAAGCACCGTCGAAACGCCCCGCTGATCCCCTCTGTGGTAAACAACCTTTTGGACGTCACGGTCCTTCGGGAACTCCCACCCCAGGCCATAATCGGTCTCTTGCCCACTCTGCGTGCGCTGGGCGGTCCACATTTGCTGCAGCGTTTCTTGTGTCAATAGTTTGTGGTCCTGCAACGCGATTACGAACCGGATCAGATCTGCGACGGTTGAGCACAAGCCAGCACTGGGGATCTTATAACTCGTGTTCTCTGGAAGCGCATTACCCAAATTGCCTCCAGTCATTTTGGAATAGCCGCGCGCCCGATTCGGAATGATCGCAACAGAGTCATCGACTCTCGCGGTTTTCATATTGGCTGGCTCAAAAACGTTTTCCGTAACGTAATGGACGAAATCCATCTTCGATGCACCCTCCACCGCGCAGCCCAGCAAATTGTATCCATACGAAGAGTACAGAAACTTTGTGCCTGGTTTCGCGAGGAGTGGGTCACGTGAAAATATCGAAAGACCGTCGACCACATTGTCGTAATGTCGTTCGTCCGCATATTCCTGAGCGCTATAGTGGCGAACTCCCGCCAGGTGTGCCAGAAGAAGCCGTGCCGTTACCGGCCACTGCTTTTCAGGAAATGCAGGGCAATACTCTTGTATCGGCGCATCCAGATCGACTTTGTGCTGCTCAACCAGTTGCATCACCGCAACCGCTGTAATTGGCTTTGACACCGACGCAAGACGATAAACGGTCGCCGACGTCGCCGGCACCATATTTTCTACATCCGCCCAGCCGTACCCATTCGTCCAAGCAGATTGATCGCCAGACACTATCGCAATAGAAAGACCAGGAATCTTCTCCCGAGTCATGGTCGTTTTTATCTCGGTCTCGATGCGTACAATTGCAGGCGCAGGAATTCCTTTCGCAGCGTCTACACATGGCACTCCTGCCAGGAGAGCAACAAGCAAAACACTGCCCGTCAGAATACGTCGACGGACCGCGCATAGCGTTTTTGCAGCAAGAAACCGCGGATTCATTAGTTACCAGCCTTTAGAGCTCGACCACTCGGAGTAGCCACACAGGCGGTTTGGTCGTTTCAGCTCGACATCCGACAGAAAACCTCGACTGACTCCTAAGGCGACCATCCAACTTGGCAAATGTTGTATCCCAATTAGTTCGTTTCCCTGTACCCTGGACCGCGCACGATGCGGCCTGGCTTGGCCTCAGTAGGTTTGCCGTTCTTGAGCACCATCGTGCCGTTGACAAATACATAAGACACTCCGACAGAAAGTTGATGCGGTTTCTCATACGTCGCACGATCGGACACAGTCTTCGGGTCAAAAATGACTACGTCTGCAAACATTCCTTCCTTGAGCAACCCGCGATCGCGAATGGAAAGACGGTTAGCAACTGCGGAAGTCATCTTTCGCACCGCCTCCTCAAGCGTCATTACGTTTTCCTGGCGTACGTATTTGCCGAGGATTCTGGGGTAGGAACCATAAGCACGAGGATGCACCAGGTTGTGGTAAGTGTCGGGATCGACTCCAGCAGAGTCAGTACCAAACTTAATCCACTGCTGACGCATTTGCAGAGCCAGGTTGGGTTCATTTGCGTTAAAAAAGACGCCACTCACCTGTGCCTTGTCTGCAAGCACCAAGTCCATCACTACGTCGACCCAATCCTTTTTTTCTTCGGCTGCGATCTCCGACAAACGTTTGCCTACATATCTCTTGTTCTCCGGATTCCCGACGCCCACAATGAGAGTGCCGCTGGGCGTGTCTAACTGGCAGAGATTTTCGGCAAAAGCGGTTGGATGGTAAATCTCATTGCGGATTCTGTCGCGGACTTGGGGGTCGCGCAGATTTTCAAGAAGGTTGCCGTTTGCGGAAACCCAAGGCGGCAAGCAGCCCCCTACTAGGCCTGTGGAACCCGCCACGTAGGGGTACATGTCTGCTCCAACGTCCTGGCCGGCGGCACGGGCCGAAGTTATCTTTTCAACCACCTCGGCCGTCTTAGGCCAATTGTGCACGCCCTCGGATTTCAAATGGTAAATCTCGACTGGCACTTCCCCTCTACGACCAATTTCCAGTGCCTCGTCGACTCCCTCAAGCAATCGGTCTCCTTCCGAACGCATGTGGGTGATGTAAACGCCGCCATACGGTGCGGT
>Ga0137407_10003280_pt1 | contig 10759 bp, 15 predicted proteins | sample CZOMad2_2_16fung_FD_108410 | JGI IMG/M metagenome (GOLD analysis project Ga0137407, IMG submission 108410) | Vadose zone soil fungal communities from Angelo Coast Range Reserve, California, USA - CZOMad2_2_16fungal (Illumina Assembly) | ecosystem: Environmental > Terrestrial > Soil > Vadose...
ACGTGCGGCGCGGACAAACGTACGTATTCACGGCAACACGGCAGAACACGGATAGTGTTGTTCTTGTTCCATCAGCCCTGCCTGCAGGGCAGCCGCACTAGGTTGAATAGCAGCCGCTCAGGCGAACAGCTCTAACGTAACTTGTAATATCCAAATTCGGCCGAGAAACGACGGCGGATTCTACTGGCGCGAGATAATGACGCAAGAGCACCAAGGAATGACGGCTTGGGCAGCCGTGGCCAACTATGACGGCTGGGAAGCCGTCACTCCTTAGACTTCTCTCGAATTGAGTTTTGAGCTCCTTGCCTTCTTCAGCAAAATGCGCGAAGTAAGAGCCGCGCCGGCGCGGCACGTCAGATTAGCCGATTTAATTCGGGCTGTGGCTCAGCTTGGTAGAGCGCCTGGTTCGGGACAATAGTCGGGCGATTTTCCCAAATTACTCTGACTCGCTCTGACGTGCTCAACGCTAGGTAAATCGCCGAATTTGGCTGATCTCACATACTCCCGAAATACGCTGATTTTTTTTGATCGGTGGATAAAACAGTGGATAAAAATCCAGCTGCTTTACGGTCGCGTCTCAGGCTGATGCTTCTGTTCTTTCTTTCTCCGCTCGTATTCTGCACGCTTCTCTGGCGGCATACTGCGAATGATCTCGCCCATCATCGCAAGCGCGCGATCCGCCCGCGTGATGTGCGTCTCGCCCTTCTCGCCGCGCTTATCCAAGTCACCGCGTTTGTATCTACATTCCGGATTCGGGCAACGCTCGCCTTCAAAAGGCCATTCGCACTGTGGGCATTTGCTACGCGGATCGGGTTTTGGGCTATTACCTCTGAGCGCCATTTTTTCACGGAATCTTCCCATCGTATTCCGGCACGGCAATGAGAAAATTCGCGTCCCGCCCGCTGCCCAGGATCGCGCCAGAATCGTTTTTGATTGCCGGACGGCAAAATGGATGCGGGGCCATGAATGCTTTGACGATTTTACTTCCTAAATGCCGAATAATTTCGGCACACTTCTCGCTAGGCATTCCTCACGCAGAACCCCATGAAAACCTGCATATTTGTCGTTTTAACGCTCATTCTCTGGCTGGCACAAACAACCGCCCAAGACTCGTCGGTACAAAAGACCCAACCACGACGCCTCACATACGAACAGGTGTTGGCGCGCTGGGATAGAAGTCGTACTTACGGAGATCCGCGAAGCCTGCGTCAATTTAGTGAGGATATGGTCACCCGTCTGAAGACGGGGGATGAGACAGATGATTGTTCCGAGGGACTGCGGGACGGGCCGTGGATACGATTTTATGCCCGCAGCGAGCAGATTTTCGGCGATGCGACTGGTCTAGTGATGATCGGAGCGCTAATCGCAATCCTATTCGCAATCCTATTGGCGCCGAGTCGCTTCTTGTTTCCGCCCTTTAGACGGGTATTAGCGATGACTAGCAAGGAACGCGGGGGCCATCCTATCCACGAGGCTTCGCCAGTGAATGCCGCTATGACAGATTCAGCGCCTCCTCCACCGAAGCCGAAGAAGAAGATTCTGCCGATCATACTGTCCGCCGTTGGTCTCGCAATAATGATGGCTATCTTCAAGGAATGTCAGCACCAGCAGTTGGCGCAACAGCAGGCCCAACGCGCCAACACAACGGTCACAGTTTGGATGCCTACCGGCCCAGACGGGCGTCTGCTTCCCTACGAGGACGTGGAGATTCTCGATAAGGGGAGCGACTACATCCGGTTCCGCACCCGAGACGGACAGGTCATGGAGCAGCACGGTTCATTCAGAATTGAAACAAGCAAGCGGAGCGACCACTAAATACCCCCATGCCAAGAAAATCTCGTCTCACCATCCACTCAAATCGCGTCCACATCCAAAATGTATTCGCTACCGCTCGTGAGAGCCTCAAGCGATTGGATAGGACTCTCTACCACTACGCACGTGCTGGTCACCCGATGCGTACAGCCGCTGCGGACTTAATCCGGCGATTTGAAGCTCTAAATAAACAGCTCGCAGACAAGCTAAAGAAAGGCGATCGCCACCTCTGATACGGGATTGCCAAGACCTAACCCAAAGCGCTTGAGCGAACCGCTACCCGTCGCGAATGACCAACTCACAATACATCTACGAAGTCCGGCCCCGCGAAGATAAACACGGCTTTGATCTCATCTCCGATACGCTGCCATTTGGTCGGCTGTGGTACACCAAACCGGATGATGCAATCGGATATGCGAAGCATCGCAGCCGCTCACATGATGCCGTGATTCGCGTTTACGATGATGCTGGCAATGTGATCCAGACGCACGAACACAAGGGCGATTTCAAAGAACCGTGAGTGACGGTGCAAACGAACATCACGGCTTGCTCCATGCTCGCTCGCGCGCGTGCGTGTGTGTCGCTATTGCACGCGCATGCATACTAAAATGCCTACTCTGTCACGCGCGTTTGACTGTTGCCTCTGCGGATTTTGTGCGATTTCTTGGGATGTTCAGGTGCCTGCTGCCGGGATTGAGGCGACCGTCTTCTCTAGTGAGCGCAATGATTTTGAAAGAGTGTCCAGGTTTCGTGAGCTTCATGTTCCCGAACCAGCAGTCGGCCGTCATCGACCCTTTGGCAATGCGAGACTGCGTGTGCCAGCCATCGCCGGAGTAAACCAATACTTCTGTCTCTCGCATCGCCGGTTTTGCCAACACCTGCAGCTTTCGCTCCTCTCGTTTGACCGTTCGGCCATTAAGTCTCGGATTTATGACCGGGGTTTCGATCTTCTTAATGATGGCATCTATCTCGCCGCAAACTGTGCAAAAAGCCGTCATCCATTCATAATTCGTCATCGCATTTAACGGCTTGGGCATTCCGGCAGCGGCTTGTATATGCCGGAGCGGCGTCACCTTCACTAAGCATGGAGTCAGCATTATCCACAAAATCTTGAGTTTGCGTTTCTCAGCCGCAGCCAAAATGTAGGGCAGCTCCTCGTTAGTGACGAAGTCAGAATCCAAAAAGTTGATATTGACTAAGAGGACCGCCACGACAGCTTTATCCATCGCCTTATTTATCTCATCCCGCCAATTCTCACCGGGCTTGATTCGCTCGTCTGACCAAAGATCAATTTCCGCGTATCGGCTTAGTGGCTTGAAAACCGTGCGAAATCGCTTGAGCCAGTCTTTGTCAAGGTGGCTATAGCTCACGAATACCATCTGCTTACCCCTTAGTTGACGGGAATATAGGCTCGACGCCCGGCACCTCAAAAACTTTCCAACCCCAACGGTGCGGTCTAATTTCAATCACTGTCATTGCGTGTGACTCTTTCGAGTTCGAGAAACGCAGTCAACTTTTCATCCGCTGGCACAATGAAGCGTTGACCGGTCGTTGCGGTGCGCGTCAGCAATCCAGATCGTTCACTCCTTAGACTTCTCTCGAATTGAGTTTTGAGCTCCTTGCCTTCTTCAGCAAAGTGCGCGAAGTAAGAGCCGTGCCGACGCGGCACGGCAGATTAGCCGATTTAATTCGGGCTGTGGCTCAGCTTGGTAGAGCGCCTGGTTCGGGACTACTTTTGGCGGGTTGTCGACGATTTAGCACATTTGCACGCCTTTCCCCTCGTGATCGACGTGCAACGCCCTTTCTCATAGGTGTAACCACGTTGTCAGCGCACTATCTCACGTCATCCTTACATTATCTCATGACAAGATATGCAGTATCAGATGGCAGTGCACATGACCTTTTGAACGTTCGTGATCTTGGATGCAATAGGCGCGCGCCGCGCCGGAAAGCGCGCCAGAAACGCGCGTGAGACTGCGGACAGGGCAAGACAGCCTGAATGCCTTGCGACGATTCTACGGGGCTTCTAGCTTACGGTGATTTCACCGGAAGCTCAGCGCGCAGAAAGTTTGTCGATCAATTGCTCGCTCGTGCTCGCCCAGGCGAGTAACTTAACGGCCTCTGGGAGATTGCATTTCAATCGACGACGCAGTAAACAAACAAAAACGGAAAAGAAGAATCCAAATGAAACTAATAGCCGCGTTTGCGCTTATGTTTGCAGTTGCAGCAAGCAACCTGAGCGCAAATTCAGATGAACAACAGTTGAAAGCCCTTCTTGAAAGGGCGCAACAGTTACGCAATCAACGAAATCTGGTCGAGCAGAACGTCTTCCTCTCGCCGGACAAAAGGCGAGTGGAAGAGCTGAAGCTGATAAATGAGGAGAAGGACGTTCTGAGCAGGGCGATTGCGCTTAAAAAGAAGATGGAAACTAGCGGGCGGTGACCTTCCGTTGTGTCAAGTTGCTCCGACCAAATTGCGCCCGGCGCACGCGTACACGTTTACGAAGTCCGCCCGCGCAAAGATAAACGCGGCTTTGATCTCATCTCCGATACGCTGCCATTTGGTCGGCTGTGGTACACCAAGCCGGATGATGCAATCGGATATGCGAAGCATCGCAGCCGCTCACATGATGCCGTGATTCGCGTTTACGATGATGCTGGCAACGTGATCGAGATGCATGAACACAAAGGAGATTTCAAAGAGCCGTAAAGTTTAGTGCTCATTGGTTTTTTGCAGTGCCCCGTCTCTGCTCTGCGGTAAAGCGGTGAATATCCGCACTATAAACATTTTTTACCAAAGAATCCCTCACGATAATGTAAGCTCCGCCACCCACGATGCGCTTTCCAGGTCCAGTGTTTTGGACTAGGAAGTTGAGCACCATCCGGCGTAGGCCTTTTAGGTCTGACCCGAAACCAATTAGCCTCAAACCGACGCTCCCAGTCAGTAATCCGGGGTTGTTTCCGTAGAAGAGGTCTGAAACCATTAAGCGGGAGTGGTAAAATTCGGCCCGCCGGATCCCCTCGGAAGCACCCACCAAGTTCATCGGATGCCGCAATTCGTATATTGCCACTCCCATCACTTCTTTAGAATTGATGTGCACCGATGCAAAGAAGTCCGTCGCCGTGCTTTGGCCCGACGCCGCCTCTTCCGCCATGGAGCAGGCGCACCCCGCGACGGTTACCGCTGTCATCAGAGCTATGATTAGCATTCTTGTCTTCATGTGGTTTGTTCCCTTCGTACCGGCCTATTGCTCTCCACGCGCCCGCATTCTGCCTCTTTTGCTCTCCACACGGCAACGCCAAAAGTGATATGAGGGAACGCAATGATGCGGGCGACGTTCACGATTGCTGCGATTGCTTTTCTTTCGAGCGCGTCAGCGGCAACATCGCCGCCAGTCACATTTGAGTCGCCGTGCGAATGTCGCGACAACCACGGCGAACATCGCTGGGCGGTAAAAACTGATTCATCGCTCCCGCCCGCCTGTTTCACCTCCCTTTTGCGTTTTCGTTTTTGACGCGTTTTGTGGGCTGTCCGTGGCATATCTGTGGTATTGTTCAACCATGCGCCACAGTTCTGGACTCATTTCTTCGAGCGGCTCGTCATAGCGGCGGGCCTCGGCGATGATGCGCTCCCATTCTTCTGGTGATAGCTCGGAGCCTTCCGCTTCTTGCCGCGCGGCATCAGCGACGATTTCATCAAGCTTAGTCGGTGGCCCCTTGCCGCGTTTCATTTTACGCCTCCCAAAATAGTTCGCGCCGTTGTTGCGCGACTGAATGCTTCGGCTGCCGTGCGTTCGTTTTCTTCGATGTCTATTTGCGCCCACTCGCGCGCTGTGGCCAGTGACTTATCAATCGTTGCTCTGAGTGTAGGATTTTCGCGCTGCATTCGCATCATCATTGTGAGGTTTCTTGGTTTGCCATCTTCGCCGGGTAACCACGGTAAAACGATTGGCTCACGCGCTTCTCTCTGCCAGAAATTAGCGACATCATCGCCGACACGTGCGCGAAACTCCGATAATGCAGTCAGGCTCGCGCCGGTGCGGTAGGGATTTTTTCGATGTTCATCCGCACCGTAAGTGATAGCGCGCAAGCGGTCGCGCTGCGCTTTTTCGTCTCGTTGTTTTTTTACCACGCTAAAGGTCGTGCCCGATGCGATGCTTCTGAGATAGCTCGCGAGTTCTGGGAATTCGCGTTCGACAAGCATTCTTTCCGTCAAGTTTCCGTCCTTTGCCCACGGGTTTTTGGGCAGTTCGCCGGTGATCGGGTCTCGGAATTGCTCCAATAGCTGCTTCAATTTTTCACTGTCCGGCTCCGGCGCTGGCCGGTTTTGGAACAACGAGCCGCAATACGGTTTTAATTGCCGCAAAAAATCGGCGGCGTCTTCCCTTGTGAAGCTTGCGTCGCGCTCGGATTGCCACGCGGCGAGCAGCGCGCAAAGCGCGATTTCTTCCGGTGTGCCGGGCAACGCATAAAATCGCCCGTCGCACATTTTCAGCACTTCCGGCAGATGGCCGAGAAGTGCCAGCCGCCGTGCACGGATTTCTTTTTCAGTCGTCATGGTTGTTTTTCCTCTTTTGGTTTTTGGTTTGTGGTGTGTGCATAGCTTCCGGTGAATTCACCGGAAGCTAGGGAGCACGGAAAGGTTGGTGTTGTGTTAGGCACACGCTTTAGTTCTCCCGTCGCGCTTGATCGCGCGTACAAATTTCGTGGCGAGTTCGGGATTTCTGGCTGCCATCGCGTTGGCTACATGCGCTGGCAGAAATTTTCCGTCGAGGGTGTAACCATGCTCATCGAAGTCAGAACGTCGCTTGTTTCGCCACTGCGGTTTCTGTCCACATAGCCATTTCCAAAAACCGTCTTGATTCGGTGTGCCGCCTTTGCTGCGACACCACGCGGCAAATTCCGGCCACTTCACGTGATCTTGCGCCGGTGTGTCCTGATTCTGATAATCCTTAACAACCCTCTTTTCTGATTCCCCGTTGCTCGAAGTGGGCGGCGTGGAGTCACTCAGCGCCTGATATGGTTGTTCTTGGCTGTTATCATGGCTGTTCCGCGACGTTTTACCTAAGGAGCGTGGCCGGTTTAAACAGGACATAGCTTTGTCCGGTTTAGCGGTCATAGCTTTGTCCGGTTTAGCGTACCGCCTTAGACTGATTTTGCGTTTCTGGCCGCGGCCAGTTCCCGGAGTGAGAACGTCAATTTCGCCGTCCTCTTTTAGCTCCGATAACATGCGCCGAATCGTTCGCTCGCTTTTGCGCGTGATCTTCACCAGTTCCTCATTGCCGGGCCAGCAGATGCCTTTGCCGTCGCAATAGGTCGCAAGGCTAAACAGCAAAAGCTTCTTGGCGTCTGGTTGTTGGCAATGATCGCGGATGTTGTTCATGAGTGTGAAGGCACTTCGTTTTGCTAATTGCCTTTCTCGAATTTCATCATACGCTTTCATCGTTGGTCACTGCCGCACGTCGCTGCCAATCTTTGCCTGACTTGCAGCGGCTGCGGTTTTTTCTTGTTACGGCCTAAGTCATAAGAAACCTGTCCAGCTCCTTCTTCGGGAACAACAGGTGCCGAGTTGCGCGGCACGGTTTGAGCAAGCCACGTTGAATTAATCTGTGCATCGTGGGCACGCTCAGCCCGCCCAAGTATTGAGCGGCTGGTTTCAGCTTGTATGCGCCTGCTGGAATCGCAGACGCGACAGTTCTAGCGCCTTGGGCGCTTGGAGTTTTTTTCATTGAAGACAACCATTTTTTGGCGGGACGACTTGTCCTGGGCGCGCGTCCCCAAATCCGCCGTTGCTTCGTTGGTTGTCTTCGGGTCGCACTCTTTCGGCGACCTGGCCTACGTTCTAGTGAACGTTTCCGGCGTGCAAGGGATATTTTGAGAAATTTTTACTACGCTTGCGCGCTGATCGGAACCTTGATACGATTCGCCGCTCATGCCAGATGCGAGCGAGAATCCGCATTTTTTCGACTTCGATTTAGACCGTGGCATTCGCCAGCAGGTAGTGGAAAAATTAGAATCGAGTCCACTTCTAGCGTTGGAGAAGGGCATTGGCCCGCAATCGAGCGGGGTTTACGCGCTCTATTACAACGATCGGCTCGTTTACATTGGAAAGGCGTCCAAAGAGACGACGAAAAGTAAACGGACGCTGCGCACTCGGCTTGCTGAGCATTGCGGAAAGATTAGCAAGCGGCGCAATATCACGCTGGCGGACATGAAATGCCGGTATCTGACGTTTGCGAGCGAATGGTGGGTGTTCGCAGCGGAATTTGCACTGGTGGCGCATTATCAGCCGGAATGGCAAGGCAGCGGATTTGGTCCGAAAACGCCCGGTATCGGTCGGCCAGGCACGCATCGCGTCAGCCGTTGGAACGCACTATTCCCGCCAAAGTGACGGACGCTCGCAATAGTCAGCGTTGCGACAAACAATCCAAAAGCAGTGGCGCTTGCGGGCATGGTAGGCTTCCTGCCATTTGTTGGAGACCATCGGCCCGTTGCGAATCTTAATAATCAAATCGCACACGGTGAATCCTGCTTCTGTAGCCATGCGTATGAAATCGCAATGCGGCCATTTTGACCGATGGTTGTTTACCATGTCGGTGATCTTGGCGAGTAGCAGCCCCTCCGGCTTGAGAACGCGTCTAGCCTGCTTCAAAAAGGGCGGATAGAGATAGCTCAAATTCCAATTGTGGCGCTTGCCGCATTCGACGCTTGCGCCAAAATCCACGTCAAACCTCTTTCGGCTTTTGTCGCGTCCCTGTGGGCCGACATGAGGCGGGTCGTAAACAACCACGCCATACGTCTTTGCGCGGATGCCCTTCATTTTACGATTATCTCCAACGATCATCGGCTTGTATTTAGGGTCAGAGTCCATCGACACGACCTTGCGCTTCGAGCCTTTCCAGAACCGACCAGCGTTGTAGGTGGCATCCAGAATCGGCTCCGGCGCAATCACAGCATAGAAGCGAAACATTAATTCGAGCAATTCCGCGTCGCTGCCTTCCCACACGCTGCTAATTGGCTCGTAGGTTGAAGCCCCGTTGCGGCTCGGCATGGCACCGTTGCGCTTTCTCACCGTCTCATTCATTTTCATCAAATTAGGATATTCCCAAAAATTTGGAAGCTTGATTATGCTCGCGCTGTCATCGGGACAACGTTCTCAGGTTCCTGGTCAGTCATAAGCGCGGCCATGCGGTTTGAATGCTCCGGTCGCACGTGGCTATAGGTCGCCAAAATCAGTTTGCCGCCGTCACGGTGGCCTTGCCATTCCGCGACCACCTTCACGTCAACACCGCGCTCGATTGCTCGCGTGATGAACATGCGCCTCAAACTTCGATGCGTGAATGACGGCAGCGCCAGCCGCTTGCACGCATTGCTGAGCGCCTTGCGCGCTTCGTTGATCGAAAACAAACGCGCATTGTGCGCCTTGCCCTTGCAGAGTTTTTCAACCAGTGGGCGCAACTGCGGATAAATAGGGATGAAGAAACCAACATCGGTCTTGTGGCGGTAAACGCCGATGCGCCCGGCATCCAGATCAACATCACTTCGCTTGATCGACGCAGCCTCAGCTTGGCCAAGACCAGCTAGTCCTAGGAACTCAACGAAGTCGCCGCTTTGCTCGGCGTCCGCGTTGAAACGTTGCCCGCGAATATCGGCCACGATCTGCTTGAATTGCTCGAAGGTTGGCGTCGTCCGAATCGGTTGCTTACGCTTGTGGTACTTCAGACCACTGGCCGGACTCTCAACGATGATCTTGTCATTGACGGCCATGTCGAGCGCGTCACGAATCACGGTGAGCGCGCTGTTGAAATAGCTCGCGCTCCGGTCGCCGTAGTGCTTCGATAGCCATGCCGTCACTTGCGAAGGCTTGATTGTGCGCAAGGGCAATGTGTCGATGCCGAACCACGTCGCTTTCAGCTTGTCGATGATGACGCGCTTGTCCGCTTTGGTGGTGTCAGCGCCGGTGAGCGTCGCGGAATAATCGTCGAGCACCTTCTCAAAGCTCGTGTTGCCTTTCGTGGCATCGGTACGCTCAAGATCATTTTTGAATGCGCGCAGGTTGCGCTTCGCTAGCGCCAGATCATCGGCTTCGAGTTTCCGGCGATAGAGCTTGCCGTGGAAGCGCACCCGTGCGAAGTACTGGCCAGACGGATTATAGCGATACAAACCACGCTCCCGTTTAATTCTTGTCCAAACGTTGTTTGAGATCATGTCAGATACGATAAAGTATCCTAAGACAGTGACAAGAACCAAATTGAGAGCGAGACAAAATAGTTCATAAGTCGTTTATTCCGTTGGAGTTCGGGCTGTAGCGAAGCTTGGTATCGCGCCTGGTTCGGGACCAGGAGGCCGTGGGTTCAAATCCCACCAGCCCGATTGATTACTCATTAATACGCTACGGTAGAGCGGTCGGCGCGGCGACAGGCTCTGGATTCAAATTCCACCAGCCCAATTGAGCTGCGGTTTTTACAAGAACGGCTATGTCGCAGGTGTAGCGGTGCTTGTGTCAAGCACCGAAATCAAATACAAAGGCGTTTGGCACAAACGCCTCTACACGCGTGAATTTTTTTAAAGTCATAGCCGCTCAAAGCGCTTACTCGACGCATTTCACTGTTCCGGTTGTCGGCGCGCTGATCGGCATCGTGATTCTGTTCTTCGGGCGAAAACTCTTTTGGCTTTGCGTGGCTGCAGTGGGATTCCTGGCGGGCATCGAGCTGGTCCCGCATCTGGTCACCGAACCATCGCCGCTGCTGGAGCTCGCCGTCGCACTTGTGCTCGGCGTGCTCGGCGCGTTGCTGGCATTTTTACTCCAAAAGATCGCCGTCGCCGTCGTTGGTTTTCTTGCAGGTGGCAAGCTCGCGAGTGCGATTGCCGCCGCATTTTTCGTTCACTATTCGCAGTACTCTACGATCATTTTCGTCGTCGGCGGACTCATCGGCGCAATGCTGTTA
>Ga0137407_10003281_pt1 | contig 10759 bp, 8 predicted proteins | sample CZOMad2_2_16fung_FD_108410 | JGI IMG/M metagenome (GOLD analysis project Ga0137407, IMG submission 108410) | Vadose zone soil fungal communities from Angelo Coast Range Reserve, California, USA - CZOMad2_2_16fungal (Illumina Assembly) | ecosystem: Environmental > Terrestrial > Soil > Vadose zone...
GTTCGGCGCCGAGCCCGACCGCCGGTCGAGCACGCGCTCGATCAAGCCGTCCAAGTCGAGATCCTCGCCGTCATAGCGCCTCCCGACCTTGCGAAACAGCTCGGGTAAAAAATGCTCAAACCGGCTCGTGACCTGCGCCACCAATGGACGGTGTTCGGCCAGCGTCTCACTGTAGAAATCCGATGTGCCTTCGTCGATTATCCGCTCGCGCACGCGGCACCATCGGCTTCGATAGGTGCCGGCGCGAAAATCCCATTCCGGGTAGAGATAGCTAAACGGCTCGTCGCGCCCGAGCGGGCCTTCCGGATCGTTCCCAGCGGAAATCACTCCATCCCTATCATCGGAGTTGGTTTTAATTTCGAATTGATGGAATTGTTGATCGTTGTCCAAGCGAAATTCGACTGCCGGCGGCGGCATAAAAGGTATCTCGTTCGGATCAGCCACGGGATCCGCCAACTCGTTCGGCGGAGCATCGTCGCTCCGGCGAGGTCGAGGTCGGTCATGTTTGTGCTCGCACTCGTCGATCGGGACATTGGGCAAGCGGGCGGCGATTTCGTACATTCGCAACGCCGCTTCGACGGCGTCTTCGACGGTCGCGTCCGCTTCTTTGATTTTATTGAAAACTTCCAAGCCCGATCGAAGATCGGACCGGAGTTCTTCTGACGCCTCCTTCATCGGATCGCCGCCAAGGCTTGCTTGAACGAGCGCTTCGAGGAAAGCTTCGCGAAGCGGTAAAGCCGCCAGGCGCGGCCGTGCCGCCGCGACGAACTCAGACACCCGGCGAAACAGCAATCGAATCCCTGCGTATGAGGCGACGATGCGCGCGTCGATGCGCGCGTCTTCGATTATTTCAAAGACCGCTGTGCCAAGCTGCCGGTCGGGGAAGAGCCGGAAAAATCGTTCGAGATCGCTGCCGGAGTTTTCCAGGTTTCTGTTTCGAGCAAGATGCAAGCGCCAATCGGCGAAGTGGCGCGACGGTCGCGCAAAGCGAAACTCCAACGTGCCGAACTCGACGTGGCCCGCCTGATGAGTCAGGATGACCTTGTACCAGGCGAAGTTTTCCTTTTTCGAAGGAAAGCGATCGATCTTCGACGGGAGCTTGAGGATGACCGCTTTGCCCTCGTCGGAAGGCGTCAGCCAACCAGCGCCCCTTGTTCCGCCCGCACCCGAGGCCACGAGGTGAATCTCGCGCCCGCTGAGTGCCTTGGTATAAAGCCGCAGGACCTCGCCGACTTTGTCCAGCGTTACGGCGCTATGATCTTCAACCATTTCTTCCGGCAACATGGTTTTCGAGAACTATACCAGCTCACTACGCGACCAAAATTTCGAATCCATCCATGTCAATAGCCGTATTTTTCCACCACCGGCTGCAGTCGTTCGAGATTGCGCTTGACCTCGTCGGTCTGCGAAATCTCTTCCCAGGCCTCTTTGACCAACTCCTGGCGCACCACATCTTCGACATCCTTGCGAGTGATCGACTTGGACAATACGCCGGCGTCTTGATGCTCTTCCAAAATGCGCCAGACACCCTCGGCCGTAAGCTGGCCGTCAAGCGGGAAGAAAGCGCTTTCCATTATGCGAATCGGCCGCAGATCGCGCATATTTTCCGACGGATCGGGATTGTTCACCCGGATCTTGCTTTCGACCATGCGTTGGAATGGAAAGTTTTCCGGCACGATGCGCATGAAGTGGTAGCCGCGAATCGTCGCTTTCCAGTAGCGTTTGATCAACTCAGGATTGCGCGCGATGAACGATTTGCGCGCCACCGTGACGCGATCCGGCCGGCCATGAGGCTTGGAATCTTCGACGAAATCATAGAGCTTGTTGAAACCTTTTTCCAAAAGCTCAGGAACGAATTGGTTGCGCACCAGCGCCGCGTCGGTTTCGCCGGCGTGAAGCGGCTTCCACGCCTCGCGCATGGAGCCGTATTTGTAGCCGACTTTCCATTCGACGTCTTGCTCCGGATTTAATCCCGCTTGGCGCAGCTGATGTTCGATCCACATGGTGGCGATGCCGCCTTTGTACCAATCGCCGACCCGTTTGCCTTTCAAATCCTTGATCGACTTTATCCCCGGCGCCGTGACCAAGGTGGCCGGAAACCAGTTACGCCAGCCGCCGATGATGCGCAGTTCGTCGTTGCCAAGAGCGCGCTCGGCAAACGGTGTTCGCACATGGACGTCGGGAATAATGTCGATGTTGAAGGCGATCATGTCGCGCACGACGGTACCGACCTCGTCATAACGCTCGCCATCGGGCCGGCTCGACTCCATCCCTTTTGGATTGATTTTGGCGTGAACGACTTCCACGTCCAATCCTTCCTGGGAAAAGAAGCCTGCCTCAAGCGCATTCATTGCCGCTTGCACATGCCCCGCATGCCAGCAGCCGTTGCCGACTCTAAGTTTCATTCCTCTACCATCCTTCTTATCGATCTAGAATTTCGCCCACGCGAAGAAGCCTTCCTTCTCCACTTCCTTGAGCGCCGTGGGATCGATGAAATCGGCGGCGCGCCGTCCGCGCAGCTCCGAAACCGTCGCCTGCATATCTTTGATGTCCAGGTCGAGGGCAGTTTCCAATGGATGCATATTTCGCGGCTTGGGCGCGAAGTAGTAATGGGCATCGTAGAACTTGTCGATCAGCTTTGGATTGTCTTCTTTCATGTACCGCCTGATCGCGCGATGAAAGACCTCGCGGTTTTCCCGGCCGATCCGCACGGCTTCGCCGAATGCTCGAAAGACCGCCTTGATTTGATTGGGTTTGGTTCGCAAAAATTCGCGAGTGGTAAAAAAATCGCCGCCGGAAACATCCACGTTTTGCTCCTCGGTGCCAGTCAAGACATTGAGTTTCACGCCCCGCAACTCGATCCGGTCGATGTTGCTCTTGGTCGCCATCACCGCGTCGGCCCTGCCGGAAAGCATGATATTCAACCGGTCGAAGGATGAAGTGGTGCCGGTGGGTAGTAGCGTAACGTCCTTCTCGGAAAATCCCAATTTGGGTAATAGGCGACGCAACACGAAGTAGTCGCCGATGCCGAAGCCGCCGATGCCAATGGTTTTACCCTTGAGCTGCGAACCCGAAATAAGCGAGCGCGACACCAGGCTGTATCGGGTCGGGCCGATGGTGCCGACGATGACGATCGGCGCGCCGCGCGCCGCCGCGGTAATCGCGATCGTTCCATTGGCCACCGCCATTTGAATCTCGCCCGCTATGAGCGACGCATTATTGATCGCTGAGCCGCGGATGTTGACGATCTGCGCGTCGAGACCATATTTTTCAAACAGCTTTAGATCCTGTGCGATATACAACGGCGCCCGGCTTTCGGAGAGCGTCGAGTTGGACAAAAAGAATTTCTCCAATTTCTTATCCTGGCCGTGGATTGGCTGGATGAGCATCAAGGAAGAGAGTAGCGCCAGGGTGAGCAGTGAAATTCGCATTCGGTTTTTTCGCGGATGAGTCAAAGCAATCTCTAGTCAAATACCTTGACATCGCTACCGTGTCAAAGCGCACGCGGAAATCCTTTCCAAAGGAGCCGTATTAGAGATCTAGAACTTGGCGGCAAGCTTTGCTTGCTCTGCGCGATGTTTGAACGGAGTCACACCTATGATAAAAACGAATCCAAATAACCGGAAGAGGATTGAACCCGTGAAAACTGAGAGCATGTTCAAGGTCAGGAGAGAGGATCTGCACAATTTCACGCGCGACGAAAACGACGCGCTGACTCGCGTCGGGCCGACAACGCTGATGGGCAATCTCATGCGCCAGTACTGGATTCCGGTCGTGCCGACGGCGCATCTGAGCGAGCCCGGGGGCCGCCCGGTCCGCGTGAGACTACTCGGCGAGGACTTGGTTCTTTTTCGCACGACGGCCGGCAAAGTCGGACTCATCGGCGCCTACTGCCCCCACCGTCTGGCGCCGCTCTACTTCGGACGGGTGGAGGAAGACGGCCTGCGCTGCGCGTATCATGCCTGGAAGTATTCGCCGATGGGCAAGTGCATCGAGATGCCCAACATACCGCCCGACCAACAGTTCATCGATGAAGTGCAACACCCGGGTTACCCCTGCGTCGAGCGCGGCGGCATCATTTGGACTCATATGGGTCTGTCAAAGGATTTGCCCGAGCTCCCTGATTTCGAATTTCTCCGCGTGCCGGACGCGCACCGCATCTATCGGCTGTTTTTCCAAGAAGCGAATTATCTTCAGGTCCTCGAAGGCGGCATCGATCCGACTCATGTCATGTGGTTGCATTCCCCGTACGATCTATCGGACGAGGAGATGAATGAACAACAACCGGCGCAGCAGCGGGCCGCGAACAAGGCCGGAGTGAAGAAAACTCCCGAGGACGTCGAAATATTCGACCGGGAAGCCGGCTTTACCTACGGCGCCAAGCGATCCCTCGGCGGCGGCAAGACGCTCTGGCGCGTCAACCAGTTTATACTTCCCTTCTACACCATGCCGCCGGGCGCCGATCAAAAAGCCGCCCGCGCCTTCGTTCCCGTCGACGACGAGAACTGCGTCAAGTGGCAGGTGCGCTGGTACCCGACTGAAGAGATCGCCAAGACGACCGAAGAGAAAGTGCGCGAGTCGTTCGCCGAAGAGGCCTACGATCCGCCGACCAACTCGCTTCCCTTCGGCCATATTCGCATGAAAGCGAAACGTTCCAACGACTATTTGATCAACTGGGAGATTCACAAGGCGCGCCGCCTGGGCATCGCCGGAGTCAACTTGCAAGATGTCTGCGTCACGGAGAACGAAGGCCCCGGCCCGATCATGGACCGCACTAAAGAACATCTCTGCGCCGGCGACATCAGCACGATCAAAGCACGCATGAAGCTGCTCGACGCCGCGAAGGCGTGGCGCGAGAAGGGAGCGGTGCCGCCGGGCGCGCGCGACGCGGGCGTCTACCGAGTCCGTGGGACTTCGACAATTGTTCCAGATGATGTCGATTGGATAGATGGCGTGAAGGACGCCATGACGGTGCCGGCGGTCACGTAAATCCTTTCTTCTAGCTCGCCCATCGAAAAAGGAGTTAGATGATCCCGGCGTTTTTCAGTTCCATGAGCCGGTCCTGCGAGAAGCCGAGCTCGCCGCAATAAATCTCCTCGTTGTGATGGCCCATCTTGGGGCCGAGAAAATCGACCGAGCCCGGCGTGGCGGAAAACTTCGGCACGACGTTTTGCACGATCGCCTCGCCGAGATCGGCATCGGGCACCCGCACCATCGCTTCGCGAGCGCGATACTGCACGTCGCGGAAAACATCTTCCATATCGAACACCGAAGAATACGCGACTTCGTGCTTATCGAAGTGCTCGATTACTTCCTGGCGCGTGTGCTGTTCGATCCATGCGCCGACGATACCGTTGACCTCGACCGAATTCTCAACCCGCGCGGAATTATCGATGAACTTTGGATTGGTCGTGAGATCCTTGCGTCCTAGGGCCTCCGCTAGACGCAGCCAGACACTCTGCGTGCTGGCCGCCAGGGTGAGATATTTTCCGTCCTTGGTCTTGAACATCGAGCTCGGCGCCACGTAAGCGACGCGGTTACCGGTGCGTTTATGCACGATTTTCATCTGATCGTATTGGATCGGATCGAAATCCAAAAAGCGGAAGACCGCTTCGAAGAGCGCGAGATCGATCACTTGGCCTTCGCCGCCGCGAAGATCCCGATGATAAAGCGCCGTCATGATCGACAGTGAGCCGAAAATGCCGGCGATCAAATCGCCGAGCGGATAGCCCGGCGACATCGGCGGCCCGTCCGGTTCGCCGATCAGATTCGTCAGCCCGCTCATCGCCTCGGCGACCCGGCCAAAGCCTGCACGATTTTTATACGGCCCGGTCTGGCCGAAACCGGAGATACGCAAGAGAATCAAGCGCGGATCGATGCTGCGAATGACGTCCGGCCCGATGCCCCATTTTTCGAACGTTCCCGGGCGGTAATTCTCGACGATGACATCTTTGCCTTTAATGAGCTGCTTGAAAATTTCGGCGCCTTGCGGCTTACCGAGGTCCAGCGTGATGCAGCGTTTGTTGCGCGACACGGATTTCCACCACAGCGGAATATCATCCATGATCGGCTCGAGTTTTCGTTGCCCATCGCCGTATTTCGGATGTTCGATCTTGATGACGTCCGCGCCAAAATCGGCGAGCAATACCGTCGCAAACGGCGCCGCGACCATATTGCCGGCATCGATCACGCGCACACCTTTGAGCGGCTTATTCTCGCTCTTCTTGGTTAGCGGAAAGTCGAAATGTTCCTTTATATACTCACCCATCACCTGCCAGTGACCTCACTCTCGCTTCCGTCGCTGCGGAAATTTGCAATTAGTTGCCGGCATTTTACCCACAAAAGGGACTGGAAATAAACCGATCAAGCGGTGTCCGAGAAATTCGCTATCGAATGAACTCCGCAGCAAAGCTGCGAAGGAAGGAAAGAACATTAATGAGACATTGTCGCCCCCCATTTGTTTTATCGGGGCACTCAGAGGTTTCGCCTGGATTCCCGCTAAAAGCATGCGGGAATGACGGAGTTTGGCGCAGCAGGCCGCGGGAAATCATCTGTGTCCTACTGCGCCAACCAGGATTGTTAATTTTTTTGCAGTTGGTCTACAAAACCCGACTTCTTGATCTCGTCGAGCAAGCTCAAATCCCAGAAGTCTTGTCAGAGACTCGCTGCGCTTAGAGATGCGCTCATCTGGGCGCACTTGACAGGTCGAAAAATCGTCCTGAAAGGATTACCCGATCACCGCCGTCGCATTTATTTCCAGCAGCAACTCGGGTCGCGCCAACGCGACGACCTGCACCATGGTGCTGGTTGGAAAGTTGGAGCCCAAGAGTTCTCGCCGCGTATCGTTTATGTCCCGATGATAACGAACGTCGGTGGTGAATACGTTCATAGCGACAACATCGTTGATCGTGCCGCCGGCAGCTTCCACGGCCCGTTGAATTTTCTCGATCACATAGCGCGTTTGGGCGCGAACATCGCCGATGCCAACGACGTTACCCTGAGGATCTGAGGCTGTCTGGCCGGCGATAAACACCATGCGCCCAGGTTGGGCAACTGTGACGAGCGAATAGCTGCCGCGCGGGACGGGCAGCCCTTCGGGATTCATGGTCGTTTTTCCCATTGCTTTGTCCTCCTTCTTTGTCCGACTTTCTTTTTTGCGCCCTTTGCGTCCCTTAGACGGAGTTTAATCCTGAGCGTCAGACTGTGTGAAAAACTCCGTTCATGGTTCGACTGGGCTCACGACGAACAAAAGCGAGAAATACAGAAATCAATACTTAGCCGTTCGCCCTGAGCTTTGTCGAAGGGCTCCTCTCGACCTTTCACACAGTCTTACTCGAAGGGCTCAGGACAATTACGGTTAAATTCTCTGCCCACTCTTCTGTTGCCCGCTACCATGGGAGCGGAATTCAATCACCGATCTTCAAATCTGCAGATTGTAAAAGCGCCGAGCGTTTTCACCGAGCAGCGCAGCCTTCTCCGCGTTGGTCAGAGCTTCAGATCCTTTGATCGACTGAACGCGGCCCCAATCCATGTCGCTGTGGGGATAGTCGCTGGCATACATGAACGCCTTGCTGCCGAGCTGGTCGATAATCGAGCGCAGGTTCTCATCGCCTTCGAAGCCGCTCAAAATCCTGCCTTCAAGAATATCTTCACCCGGCTCATGAACAGTGTCGGGCAATTCGTAGGGCTCTCGTCCCCAACTGCTTTCTTTGCGGCCGGCGCGCGGCTCGAGGACGTGCTCAATATGTTTTCCCACCCACCAATTCCAATACGGCAGCCAACTCGCGCCGATCTCCAGGAACGCGCAGCGCAGACGCGGCAACGTCTTTAACAAGCCCGAACGAACCAGCGACATCATGCCCACCATCATCGAAAAGGGCATCGCCGTTACATGTGTGGAGAAAAAATCGCTGAAGCAGTCCGCCCAGGGCGTGTAGTGCATGCCGGTGACGGCGTGAAATCCGATGGGAACATCGAGCTCATTTATCGCCTCAAAGAACGGAATGAATTCTTTAGCATGAAGCGGGTTGTTCCCCACCATGCCCGGGATGACGACACCGCTGAGACCGAGTTTTTTCACCGCGCGCCGAGCCTCTGCGATCGCTGCGGGCGGATCCTCAATCGGCACCAGAGCGACTCCACTTAACCGTTTGGGAGCTGTCGCGCATTGCTCTGCGACATAGTTGTTGTAAGCGCGGCATACGGCCGCGGCCAATTCCTTGTTTTCCACGTCGAAAGCCCAAACCAGCGCTGTTGGATAAACGATCTGAAAATCAATCTCCATCTCGTCCATATCCTGCAGGCGGCCTTCGATATCATCGAGGGAATTATCTTTGGCTTTCATCTGGGGGTGGCGCGGCGTCTGATATCTAAAGCCTCCTCCGCCCACACCTCTTGTGAACGGCAGCCGAGGGACGAGCCGCCCTTCGACTAGCCAACGTCCCGTATCTCTTGGCTCATCACGCAGATCCACGATACGGGGGCGCATCGAATAGAATTCTTTTTCCATGTGGCGTTCGAAAAGATCGAAGGGCTCGTGTAGATGTCCGTCCGAATCAACGACTTGCATAGTATCTCCTCCTGGAGTCACTCTCCTTCTAGCCATTAGCGGATGGCTGCTGCTATTTCAACAAAGCACCGAGGAAGGTTTAGAGCGCATCCGACGCATGAACGGTCACTGCGGTCATCGCCGCGCTCCTTTGCGGTAAAATCATCTTGCCAAGCTCTGATGCGCGCAATAAAGTGCCGACCAGTGCAGTAAGCGCCATCGTTCAGAGGGGGTGTTTACGTGAACAAATGGAAATTCACTACGACGTGCGGAGCGGCTGTGTTTTTTGTTGCCGGGTTGGTTCACACGGCCTATGGAGCGCCCATTGACGAGCTCATTGGCGGCGCGAAGAAGGAGGGCGTCATCGAGCTCTATGCTCCGTCGACTCTCACTCCTCAAGGAGCCCAGAGATTGGGTGAAGCATTCAATAAGCAATACGGCCTGAACCTCAAGCTGAATTTTAGCCCTTCCGGGTCGATGACAAGAGATGTCGGGAAAATTGTCGGGATTGCCGCCACCGGGCAACCGCAGGAATGGGACGTCATGCTGGTTCACGACGGCGGGCACGCGACCCTGTAGCTAAAGAAGCTGCACAAATCATTCGACTACGCGAAGATCGGCGTCGACCCGCAGGCGATCCAGTACGATCGCGGCACGGTTATATTGGCTAATCAGTTTGTCATGCCGGCGTACAACAACCAGCTTGTACCTCCTCGGGACGTGCCCAAGAGTTGGCAGGATCTGCTCGACCCCAAGTGGAAGGGCGGCAAATTGGGTATGAGCACCGCGACGCACCATTTGGCCCGGCTGGCAACGCTATGGGGCGAAAACAAGACGACCGAATTCGTGAAACTCTTGGCGCGGCAAGAGCCCCTTCTGGGAGAATTCGGCAACCTTTACAGTCGCATGCAGTTAGGCGAGGTTCTAGTCATTATAACGATGACGGATAGCTTCACCCATCAGGCCAAGCTGCAAGGTGCGCCGATTGTTCACGCCGAAAGTGTCACACCGATAATTTCGCCGGCTTACAATGCCGGCGTGCTTAAGGGATCTCCACACCCCAACGCCGGACACCTATTTTCGGCTTTTCTCTCGACGGCTCAGGCTCAGGAAATATTGCAGAAGTTCGGCGGTCAAACTTCAGCCTTCGTGCCGGGCACACCGGCTTATAAATATGCGCAGGGCAAACAGGTAATCTACATGAAACAGGAACACGCCGAGATGGTAGACCGGCTCACTGCGGAGTACGGCAAAATCTTCGGGCTTCGACAATAAAAAAAAATTAGCTTGACGCACACCAATTCCGCCGGACAACGCTTGAGCCGATATGACGTCCGGCCACGTTCCCTTTGTTTGCCGCTAAACCGTGCGCACCGGGCAGTACCTCAATCAATCGCGACTATGTAAGTTCAAATTTACTGTGTCGAATAAGATGCGATTTCGAAATTTGGAAAATCGGCATCTTATAAAAATGTTTTTGTATTGGAAAAAGTACAGTCGTAAATTTCCTTACAGATCTTTGGAAAAGCGAATTTTCCGCGCGAGAAAACGACGAAAAATCAGTGACTACCATGGCACTGCATTTGCGACCTTTTCTAGATAGGGAAGGAGGGTAAAATCATGAGGCTACATTCTAAATTGAAAGGCCTATTTTTCGCAGGAATTCTCTTAGCCAATCCTGCCAAAGTCCTTGCAGGTGACGATTTTTCGGGCCCCATGAACCCCGAAAACAACACGGTCAATGAAGCGTTCCCGACGGATCAGTGGGCTCGACAAGGAAATCCCGCTGAACCTTTCCAAATAGTGTCAGTGGATTACTGTTACCGTGGAAGCATTATTGATCCGACCACGGGTGAGGTGGTCGATCTATTTGTAATGTGCGCTGACGACGAAGTCGGCCACAACTTAGACATAGCGTAAGGCCGCTATAGAAAATAGTGGAAATCAGTACGGGGAGGAGAGTAATCTCCTCCCTGTTTTTTTTAGAGAAGTCCCACTGTTCGGCAAAATGTCCGGCAGTCACCGACTCGCACTATATCTGTCGGGCGTTTCTTGGAATTCCGACTGCCTGAACCATTTGAACGGCTGGAACGACTTGAACAAAATTTTCACACCGGCCAACTCTCTAACCGGTAAGCTTGCTCCCAGAACATGAATTCGTATCGGCTGCTCAGGACGAAATGCGCGGTCATGAGCTTCTTTTCGCCGCTA
>Ga0137407_10003285_pt1 | contig 10750 bp, 8 predicted proteins | sample CZOMad2_2_16fung_FD_108410 | JGI IMG/M metagenome (GOLD analysis project Ga0137407, IMG submission 108410) | Vadose zone soil fungal communities from Angelo Coast Range Reserve, California, USA - CZOMad2_2_16fungal (Illumina Assembly) | ecosystem: Environmental > Terrestrial > Soil > Vadose zone...
AAGGCGCAACCTGGCGGAAGCGCTCCATTTGGGCTACCGAGAAATTGCTGGCGCCGATGGCGCGAATTTTTCCCTGATCGTACAACATGCGCATCGCTTCCGCAGTTTCTTCGACGGGCACGAGCGGATCGGGCCAGTGAACCTGATAGATATCGATGTAGTCGGTGCGTAGGCGACGCAGCGACTGATCGATCTCTTGCATGATTCGGTCGTGGGTCGCGTTACGGTAAACCTTGCCGTCGCGCCACTCCAGACCCACTTTGGTGGCGATGACCGCCTGTGAGCGCAAGCCCTTGGCGGCGACGGCTTTGCCGACGATCTCCTCGGACACTCCAAATCCGTACACGGGCGCGGTATCGATCAGGTTGATGCCCTGATCGAGAGCGGCGCGGATCGTGGCGATGGAGTCGCGTTCGTCGGTTCCGCCCCACATCCAGCCGCCCATTGCCCAGGTACCCAGCGCCACGCGCGAGACCTGCAGCGCGGTTCCGGGAATATCCACGGACTCGGCAGCGACTTCCCGACGCTCCATCCGATTTGCTTGCTGTTGCATCCGACTTGACTGTGGCATGAGTGAGTCTCCTGTTCGTTGACCGCATATGAGCTGCGGTCGGTAGTTACGGTTGAAATCTGCGCGCGGCCTACCGGCGTCCGCCTTCCTCGATGGTCAGATCGTCGATCACGCGTCTGTCACCGGCGGCCTTGCCGGCGATGCGTAATGCGTCTCGTATATCCCAATCGCTGGTGACGAATCCGTGCAGCACGACGGCGCCCTTTTCTACGGAAACGCTGACATGTCCATCGTAGAAATAGGGATCGGAGTGCAGCGCGGCCGTCACGCGTTGCCTCAATTGCTCGTCCGCCGCGACGTTCGGCGCGTCAGCCCGTGTAGCGCCGCCGGCCAAGGCGTAAACGGCGTATCCAAGATAGGCACATATGGCCAAGATTCGCTTCGTATCCAAGATTCGCTTCGTGTATGAAATATTCATCGCTTGCTCCTTGATCTCCACCCGCGAAATTGCGATCGGCGGTAGACTGTCGTGACGATAGGGCGTGTCAGCCACCGGACGATTGCAGGGGCGTGCGGGCGCGTTTCATTCGTAGCGATGTGGATAACAATGGATAATCGGCGCTCGACAATTCGCTGTCCGGAACGGGGGCGCCGCCGCTGAAAGGTTTCAACTGTAACGGTTTCGGCATCGATTCCATCGCCGGCCATGCTATTTTCCGCCACGGCAATTTGACGCATGGTTGAAGGGTTATCATTTTTTTCGAAGGGGCTAGCCAATGCATATTTCCCGTGTGTGTCGAGGTGCATCGTCTGTCATCGTCATGCTCGGTGCAGTCTTCATGGTCAACTCGACGGCATCTGCTCAAACTCCGGTCAAGCCCAATGCGCAAGACACGAGCCATATGTGCCCGCACGATGACAGCGGGCTGAAGTTGCCGGCCGGCTTCTGCGCAACCATCTTCGCCGACGGTGTCGGACACGCCCGTCACATGGTGGTTTCGCCGAACGGAGTCGTTTACGTCAACACGTGGTCAGGCCGCTACTATGGGAACGACACGCCGCATGCCGGCGGCTTCCTGGTCGCACTCCAAGACACTACCGGTTCGGGCAAAGCCAACGTGAATCAGCGTTTCGGTGAAACCGTGCAGAGCGGTGGGGCGGGGGGCACCGGCATTGGCCTTTACAAGGGCGCATTGTTCGCGGAGATCAACGATAAAATCGTGCGCTATACGCTCCCGGCCGGAGCCATCGTCCCGCAAGGCTCCGCGGTGACGGTCGTATCGGGATTGCCGCTCAGCGGTGATCACCCCATGCATCCCTTCGCGATCGACGCCGACGGGTCCCTGTACGTCGACGTCGCAACGGCGACCAATGCCTGCCAGTCGCATAATCGCACACCGAAGTCGCCGGGCATCGACCCGTGTACGGAACTCGAGACGCGCGGCGGCGTCTGGCGCTATGACGCGAATAAGACGAATCAAAAATTCTCACCGGCGGAGCGTTTCGCGACCGGCATACGCAATGCCGAAGGCTTCGCCATCGATCCGACGGGGCACCATCTCTTCGTTACACAGCACGGACGCGACCAGCTGCGTACGAATTGGCCGGCTCTCTACAAGCCCGAGGAGGAGGCGACCCTTCCGGCAGAAGAGTTGCTTCTCTTGACTCGGGGCGGCGACTACGGCTGGCCGGAGTGCTACTACGATGCGGTACAGGGGAAATTGGTCCTCGCTCCCGAATACGGCGGCGACGGGGGCAAGAAGCTTGGTCCATGCGCGACCAAGAGCGCTCCGATTGCAGCCTTTCCCGCGCACTGGGCACCGAATGCGATGGTGCGGTACGACGGCCAGCAATTCCCGGCCCGGTACCACGACGGCGTGTTCATCGCCTTTCATGGGTCGTGGAATCGAGCGCCCTATCCGCAAGGCGGCTACAACGTGGTGTATCAAGCCTTAGAGGGCGATCACTCTTCGGGTCAATGCGAGATATTTGCCGACGGATTTGCAGGGCCGGTGAAAACACCGGACCAAGCCACGCATCGCCCATCCGGCTTGGCAGTCGGACCCGATGGGTCACTCTACGTCTCCGACGATGTGCGCGGACGGATCTACCGAATCGCCTACGGCGGCGGATCGGGTAGTGGGAGCGGCTCGGCGCCGTTCACACCGTGTCCAAGCGCATCGGCGCAGGCCGGTAATATAACTGCAGCGGACGCCAAGCCACCGGAAGGCACTCATCCGGATGCCGGTGCCGCCGCGGCGACCGCGAGTCTTCCCGTTCCCAATGGAGCGACGAAGGAAATGGTTGCACTGGGGGACCGCGTGTACCACGGTCAAGTCGGCGGAGCGACCTGTGTGGGTTGCCATGGGGCGGCCGGTACGGGTACAGCGCTCGGTCCCAATCTTACGGCTACCGAATGGCTGTGGGGTGATGGTAGCTACCGTGCCATCGTGAAGACGATCGCCGCCGGGGTGCCGGAGCCCAAAAAATATCGCTCACCCATGCCGCCGATGGGAGGGGCTCAGCTCACCGACGATCAAGTACGGGCCGTCGCGGCATATGTTTGGGGCTTGAGTCATCGAGCGCCCTGAACCCGTCATTGCGCTGACCTTCGAATGGGCGGAGTCTCACTCGCGGTCTGGAAGGGCATGCCAGCCGAGGCGCCGGAGCAGGGCCATCGCTGCGGCGGGGTTGCGCACCTTGTGGCCGCTGATTACATAGATGTAGACGTCGCGGGGCTTGCCATCCTTGCTTTGCGGGTCGACGCAGTCAAGCCCATCCACTGCGGCGCCCGAGGCCCAGGCCTTCGCTCGCGCGGCCCAGAGATCAAGCTCGCCATCGGAATAACCCAATTCTGCCGTCTCCTGCGTTCCCATGATGCGGGCGTAGACGAAGGGCGCGGTGGCATCGGCGATCTGCGGGTAAGCGGATTCGCCTGCAATTGAGACGGCGACGCCGTGCTCCCGCACCAGCGCGATGAATTCGCGAGAGCGAAAGCTGTCGTGTCGAACCTCGACGACGTGACGTAGCGCGCGTCCTTTTACTTCCTTCGGCAAAAGCTTCAGGAACGCTTCGAAGTCGGCAGGCTCGAATTCCTTGGTGGGGGCGAGTTGCCAATTGATCGGGCCGAGTTTGTCCCTCAGCTCCAGGACGCCGCCCGCGAGGAACCGCTCGATGGTGCCGCCCGCGTCGGCCAGCACATTGCGATTCGTGGCGTATCGCGGTGCCTTTAGAGAAAAAACGAAACCATCCGGCGTTTCGTCACGCCATTTGGCGAAGGTTTCCGGTTTCTGCGAACCGTAAAAAGTGCCGTTGATCTCGATGGATGTGAGTTTCCGGCTGGCGTATTCGAGCTCGCGTTTCTGCGGGAATTTGTCAGGGTAGAACGTTCCCCGCCATGGCTCGTAGGTCCAACCGCCGACGCCGACCCGAATCGTGCCTGCCGCTGTTCTGGTCATGTATTTCCTTCGATCCCAAGCTCAGCGGGCGAATCTTATACGATGATGGAAAGCGTTGCCCGCTGCCGGCGCTCGTACCTCTCGTGTTCAATGACTTGTCAGCGCGCCTGTTACAAGTGAAATACCGTGCGCAGCGCCCGCAATAGGCGCAAATTCTTCGAGTGCCAGTCTCTCCTGACCTGGCGACACTTTCGCTCGCCGGATACAGGAGGAGCGTTATGATGAGTTCAAAGTTGAGATTCGGACTTCCATTGGCGATCGCGCTCGCGACGGCAAGCGCGGCGGCTGTTGCGCAGCAGACTGATCAGACGCCGCTCCTCAATATCGAGGCTGGAAAGGTGCAGCAGACGGCGCGTTCAGGCGACGCGAAGATCAGGGCGAATGTTCAAGAGTTGCTCGATCGACATCCGGAATTGGGAGCCCCTAATTCGATCACTGTTCAGGCACGGCATGGTGTGGTGTATCTATACGGTGAGGTCAGTTCGGGCTTGGAGCGTGAAACGGCCGAGTCGCTCGCCAAGGAAACTGCAGGCGTGGCACGAGTCGTGGATTCGATCTTCGTTGGCCATTAAAAAGTGCTTGTAAGTCATTGATCTGGCTTATCGGTACGGATTACTCGGCGCTTCGCGCCTCGCCCCTGCGGGGCCGCCCCTTCGGGCGTTCAAGTCGGCCGGACGGCCGACTTAGTACTCGGCGCTTCGCGCCTCGCCCGCGGATGTTGCCGTGTGCTACGGCCCTGGCATTCGCTGGGGTGTGATGGGTCCCAGTCTCCAGTGGCACGTCGGCGCCGGGCAGGGCGGCATCCAGCATTTCATGGAACACCTGATGGACCCGCTCGAGGGGATGATGAAGACGCTCGGCACGCCCGAGATCACGCCGCAATTGAAGCAGACGGTCGTCGATGCCGTGCTGAAGGAGGCCGGGGGACGTTCGGTTGAGGAGCTTGCTCGCGAGGAGAACTCAGTGCTCATCGGGTTGCTGAAGCTGCGCTCGGCGGCAAAAGCATGAGCGACGGCAACCACCCACGGAGATCCACGTCGCGGGGCAGTCTAATCGAGCCAATTGCTTAGCCGCCGAGCGTCTTGACCCTTGTTGGAAAATTCACCACAAGCTGGTCGCATCGATCGTTCCAATCGGCCTTGGCACTCCCCTCTACGGTGTACAGCGATTGAGGTTGCCCGACCTTGCAGATACTGCACGACACCCAAAACCAACGGCAATCGCGCTCAGGATCATCGCGAGCGCCGACTACTGCTTTCCCTCCGCAAAATGGACATGCATAGAGTTCCATCGTGGTTCTCCCCTTGAGATGGCTCGGTCGATTCTGCGTTGAGCATCCTTGCATTGTTGCGGCGAATTTGCGTTGCCGTATTCCTCAATTTAGGGATTTTCACGACGGCTGAGCGAGAGGCCGACAGATTGATCGGAGCGTACGACGCTCACGATCTACACCCACAGCAATGCGGCGCACGCACGAATCGGCGGACAAGATTGAGCGCTCGCGGGACTCTCGGCGCCGCTCCCTGAGTTGGGGAACATTCGGGGACGTCAACTCCGTAGAGTCTCAAGAATATGGCGTAAGTGATTGTTTTTACGGATACCATGGACGGAATATCCCCTCATGCAGCTTTTGCGCCCGACCATCTTGCTGCTCAGACAGCCTGTGACATGGCGTCGTGCCTGACGCTTTGGTAAAGCGCCAGCGTTTTGGAGCTCGGCTGCACTCCCAATCTCTTGAGCAGAAGCTCGCTGCAGCGGCGGTAAGCCTGCACAGCCGCCCCGTGATCTCCGAGCTCGCCGTGACACATCATCAACCCGCGATGAAACTCTTCGGCCAGGCTGTTCACCTCGATTCCAACTTGGTATACGCCGGCGGCCTCCTGCCACAGACCGCGCTTCTCATAACTCCGTGCGAAATCACCGATGGTCCGCACAAACCTTTCGCGCAGGGTCTGGCGTCTTTCAACCGCCCAGGTTTTTTCAACCTCCTGCGCAAGAAAATGCCCCGAATAGAACTCGCGCAATCTCGCGAGTCGCTCAGCAGGACTGCTGTCATCCGCATTTCCCGCCTGCATCTCACTCTCGAATGCCCACATATCCACCCAGAACTGCCGGCGGTCCAGCGTAAGCTTGCCGCCCGCCATCACAACGGCGCTCGGTGCACCGAGCAGCCGGCGAAGTCGGTACAGGGTGCTCTCGAGGGCGTGGTATCCGGCATCGCCTTCGGAGTCGGGCCATAGGGCATCGGTGAGTTTGCCGGCGCCAACCTCAGTGCCACCAAACGCAATCAGCGCTTGAAGCAGCTCCAGCGGCTTGCGCTGCTGGCGGCGCGAGAAGCGAATTGGGGCGCCGTCCTTGAGCGCTTGAAAGCGTCCGAGCACAAACACCTTGAATGGCCAGGTCCGCGCGCCTTCCGGTTTCGGGGAAGGCCGTCGGGAGTACTGTTTGGTCAGTTCACGCACCGTCTCAGTGCCCGAACGAAGAGGCTCGATGCAGAGCTCCGCCATTTGCGTCGGAAAGCGAGCGGGAACCTCTCCCGCCGGCGGCGGATACATCTGTTGTCGCAACAGTGAGGTTGCTTCAAGCAATGCACTCTGGGCTGCGTGTTCTTGGTCCTGTAGTTGACCGACGGCCGCCTCGAGGAGCGAAATCACCCGGTGCACCCATTCGCGCGATCGCGTCGCACCTGGCTTCGATACCGCCACCGTCTCTTCGAGGCGACCATCCATTACCAGTGCTTTCCTCTACAATTCACCAGCGATCCCACCGTTGTCGATCTTGCCGCCTTCCGATAGCCTGCTGCCCTGCAAGCACCGACTCTGCGTCCGTGATAGGGTCATCTCCATTGGGCATTACCGCCACCTCAGAAGCCACAGTAACTGCCCTGCACTCTTGTATAGGCACAGACAGCCCTTGTAAGGTGTGGGGCAAGGCGTTCGGTCCGGCATCGAACCGAGGCCGCTATTAGAGTCGACTCCAAGAGGTATTCCTCTGAGCTCCGCTGCGCCAATGAGAATCCTGTGCGTCGAAGACCACCCGGTTTTCCGGGAGGGTTTGGCCACCGTTATCGCATCGCAGCCGGATATGCGGCTGATAGGGTTTGCGGGCAATGGGGTTGAGGCTGTCGCAGAATTTCGCCGGTATCAGCCAGATGTGACCCTGATGGACCTCCAGCTTCCCGGGTCGAACGGCACCGACGTACTTATCGCCATTCGAGGCGAGTTCCCTCGAGCTCGTATCGTCATGCTGACGACCTCGGACGGCGATGGAGAGATTCAGCGAGCCATGCGGGCGGGTGCCGCCGCTTACCTGTTGAAAAGCATGGCCAAGGACGACCTGCTGGCAGTGATCCGTTCGGTACATGCAGGCCGGCGGCACGTGCCGCCGGAAGTCGCCGCTCGCTTGGCCGAGCATCTCGGCGAGGACGACCTGACCGCGCGCGAATTGGAAGTGCTCAGGCTCATTCGCGATGGGTATCGCAATAAACAGATCGCGGACCAGTTGGCCATTGCCGAGACGACGGTCAACTTCCACATCAAAAATCTCGTCGCCAAACTACAGGCAAAGGATAGAACGCATGCGGTGACGATCGCGCTTCGCCGCGGCCTGCTCCAGATGTAGCGATAGCACCTGTAGATAGCTACAGGACGGGCGCTCTAATTCCTTACGGGGCGGGACTGGCGTGCTGCAACTACTGTCGAGCCGTACTCAAACCGCTGGGATCCTCCGTGGCCGAACATCTCGAGCGTGCATGAAACACCGTCGGAATTCGCCGTCGCTTTGTTCCTGGCCCCGCCACCGTGCACCCCTATTGATCTGTAGCTGTCTGCTGCTGTTCCTGACGGGGACAGCCTCGGCGCTTGATCCTCACAGGCTGATTTCCCAATATGCGCACACAGTCTGGAGGACTCAGGACGGCTTCCCACATGGGCCCCACATGATCACTCAGACCAGCGACGGCTACATCTGGATTGCGGTCAACGGTCTGCTTCGGTTTGACGGCGTGACCATGACCCCGGTGTTGCCGCAGAAATCCTTCCCAACGGAATCGGGCATCAACTGGCTCTTGGGTAGTCGCGACGGAAGTCTGTGGATGGCCACCTATAAGGGCTTGTACCGCCTCAAGGACGGCGAGGCATTCAGTTTCCCGATCAAGAGGGGCGGCGTGGAGAGCATCCTCGAGGATCACGACGGTGCGATCTGGATCACTCGCAGTCGTGTGGGCGGCGTCGAGGGGGCGCTTTGCCGAATCGTCGGAAACGATCTCAAGTGTCATGCCAAGGACGAGAGCGACGGCAACCCCGCCTATTTTGCGACTTCCCTTGCGGAGGACAGCTCGGGAGACATCTGGTTCGGATGCCAGATGCTATGCCGCTGGAACGGGAGTTCGATGAGCCACTACATGCAAGAGCAGATGGATCATCCAGCCGGTGATGGCGTAGTTGGGCTTGCTGCCGGGGCCGCGGGCTCGGTCTGGGTGGCCATGGACGGCGTGGGGCCGGGGCTGGGAGTGCGCCATTTCACTCATGGAAGCTTCATGAGCTATGTGGTCCCCGGGTTCGATGGTTCGACTATTCGAGCGGTAGCTCTAGTTCTGGACCGCGATCAAACTCTCTGGGTCGGAACCGAGTCTCAGGGCCTCTACCACGTTCATGACGGCCATGCGGATCACTACGGCGCCGCGCAGGGCCTGACTGGCGATGAAGTTCATTCGATCTACCAAGACAGAGAAGGGAATTTGTGGATCACGACCGACAAGGGTGTGGATCTCTTTCGAGATATCCCCGTGGTCAGCTTCGCCTCCACCGAGGGCCTGAGTGGAAGCGATCCCAGTTCCGTAGTTGCTCGAAACGACAATGCTCTCTGGGTGGGGCTTAGAGGGGCCCTGGCCCTCATTCGTCCAGACTCTGTTTCACTGACCACGATGGCTGACGGACGACCAATTCAAGATGTGTATGCGCTGTTTGCGGACCACTTGGGTCAGGTTTGGGTTGGAATCAATCGCACCGTGATGATCTACCAGATGGGGAGATTCTTTGAGATCAAGGGGCAGGATGGGAATCGCTTAGACCGGATCGCAAAAATCTTTTCATTTACGGAAGACATTGACGGGAATATCTGGGCCATCGGATATGACGATCCGAAGCACATAACCCATCTGCTGCGCGTCAGAAACCACCGCGTGCAGGAAGACATTGATCTCTCGTCGCTCGTGCCACGCGCTCATTTTCTCGCCGCCAATCCGGCCGGCGGAATCTGGATCGGCACGACGGATGGCAAACTGGCGCATTATCAGAATAGTGCGGCGAAGATTGTCTCCAACGGACGCAGCGGCGCCCCCCCGGTCGATATGTTCAGCTTTTCCGTCGACTCGGCAGGAGTCGTATGGGGCGCAACCAGCGGAGGCCTATATCGATGGGACCATGGAACATTGAGTGTCATGGACTCGCATAACGGATTACCGTGCTCCAAGTTTTCCGCAGCACTCATAGATGACTCCGGGTCACTGTGGCTCGACTCGGCGAAGTGCGGCTATATGCGGGTTCCCAAGGCAGACCTTGCAAATTGGGCGGCCCACCCTGAGGCGCAGGTGACGGTGACGACTTTAGGCGCACTCGATGGGGCAGACCCGGGATGGAATGGAGACCGGATCCAGCCGAGCGCTGCAAGATCGCCCGATGGTCGACTCTGGTTCGTCGGCTTATCGTCCCTCCAAATGATTGACCCCGGCCGTTCGTATAAGAACCCGACGCCTCCACCGGTACACGTCGAAGGGCTCGTTGCCGACGGGAAAAGCTACTCAGCGACTTCCCCCATCACTCTTCCACCACTCACGCGAGACCTTCACATCGACTACACCGCGCTGAGCTTCGTCCTGCCGCAAAGGATGGGCTTCCGCTACATTCTCGAAGGCCGTGACACGGGCTGGCAAAATCCGGGATTGCGCCGCCAGGCGTTCTACAGCGATCTTCGACCCGGGAGTTATCGCTTTCGGGTGATCGCGTCCAATAACGACGGGGTGTGGAATGAAACCGGAGCGGCGCTGGACTTCAAGGTTGCCGCCGCGTGGTATCAGACGATCTGGTTTCGCTCGCTGTGTTGCGTCGCCGGCCTACTGCTGCTCTGGGCGATTTATCGATTGCGGGTGCGCCGGATTGCTGGAACCATGAAAGCTCGCTTCGACGAGCGTTTGGCCGAACGCACCCGAATCGCGCGCGACCTGCACGACACGTTTCTGCAAACCATCCAGGGCAGCAAGCTGGTTGCCGACGATGCGCTGAGCGCCACCACCGATCTGCCGCACATGCGTCAAGCCATGGAGAAGCTGTCGGCCTGGCTGGGACGAGCGACGGAGGAGGGTCGGGCCGCCCTGAACTCCTTGCGCACCTCAACCACGGAGGTGAATGATCTTGCGGACGCCTTCCGACGGGCACTCGAGGAGTGCCAGATCCATAGCTCAATGGAAGTCTCGCTTCAGGTGTCGGGGCAGATTCAGGAGATGCATCCCATAGTCCGTGACGAGGTATATCGGATCGGGTATGAGGCGATCCGCAACGCCTGCATACACTCGCACGCCACGGAGCTGAGAGTTGAACTCTCCTATGCGCAAGAGCTCAGCCTCCGTATCTGCGACAATGGCGCGGGCATCGATCCTGATATCGTGCATCGTGACAAGCCAGGGCACTTCGGTTTGCAAAGCATGCGCGAGCGTGCTGCCCGCATCGTGGGCAAATTCTCAATCGAGAGCTCCGCCGGGTCCGGTACGGTAATCACCCTTACG
>Ga0137407_10003287_pt1 | contig 10746 bp, 12 predicted proteins | sample CZOMad2_2_16fung_FD_108410 | JGI IMG/M metagenome (GOLD analysis project Ga0137407, IMG submission 108410) | Vadose zone soil fungal communities from Angelo Coast Range Reserve, California, USA - CZOMad2_2_16fungal (Illumina Assembly) | ecosystem: Environmental > Terrestrial > Soil > Vadose...
GGTCATCCTCGGCCCCACTTTGACCAAGAATGACCGCCATCACCTGGCTTACATGGTCAAAAAAGCCAAGACCGGGACGCACGTGTTGGTGACACACACCGACGGCGAGGGCCATCCCGCGGTAGACGCTACCCTGGAGACGGGCAGAAGCATGAATGCCCTCCTGGAGAAGATTGTGTCGATGTATCCCCAGGCGGCAGGAGCAGCCTCCGGCAGATAAGTTTCGGATTGTGCCAGTACATGCGGTTTTAAAAGGGCGGCCAGCGAGCCGCCCTTTTCATTTCCCGCAGGAGTGGGGCATCTCTGTCACTACGACTCTTGTTAGTAAACAGGTGGGAGAAACACCGCGTAGATGGTACCTCGTTTCAATCCATGACGCCACTTCAGCGCTGAATGTGGGAGGGGCACGGTATGTGCGGCGACGGGTCTCTGGCCCGTCAGGGCCAAGCAAGCTCAGCTAGGCTTTGCATCAAGTGAGGCAAGAATCAACCCAGTTACCGTGGGAAGCGACCATCACGGCTGCTCACCTTCTTACACTCCACAAGCTAATTTCTCAACTGTTAAGCCACCAAAGTGGAGTGACGACGGTTAAAATACCAATTCTGACCCAATCCACCATGAACACTCCGCTTCAAGCTGGTACACCGCCGCAAAAGAAGATCTATGTCTGCCTCAGCGGCCTGCCCCTCTCATTCCATCTGGAGTGGCCGTTTCGCAAGTCCACCTCCGGCGCCGACTTTTACGTGCTGCACGCCGACATCCTCCTCGAAAACTCGGAAGGATTGCACGCGCCGGTGTCCGTGAACTTGTCCGCCACCGTCTACGAAGTGATGCCGTCGCTCGAACCCAAGGATATTGAAGCGCCGGTGATCAATGCGTTGCGTAAGGAAGTCGACCGCCGGCAAATTGAATTCTTGAAATCGGGGAAGCGGGTCCCGGTGCAATTCTCCAGCCGCTACTACGATTTCAAACGCAGCAAGTGGGTATTCGGCAGGGCAACTGATGAGAATATGGCCCTGTTGGTGGCTCGCAAAGTCTACTGGCAAACCAAAGTTGCTGGTGGTCCGGTTTGGATTGGCGATCCCACCGAGGCGCTGTTCCTTGAAACTACGCCCGCACGACTGCTGGAAGTGGCACAGAAATTAAGAGACCAGGAATTGATGACGCTCCAGGGGGAGTGGGCCTCGGCTAACGCGTCCCTGATGGCGCAAGCGGAAAAGTTCGAGGCGGATATGCGCGCTGCCCTGGCAGAGCTTGAACAGAAACACGCGTTTGAAAGAGGCTAAGAGAAATTTCAGATTGTGGATCGTAGATTTCAGATTTAGAACGCTTGGCGCAGCTTTGCTGCGGCGCAAGCTCAGAATGCTGAACACCGATCTGAAATCTAGAATCCGCAATCTGAAATTTCTTCTCTACTGCTTGCTGATGGTTCCGTTGATCTCCACGTTGGCATCGTTCTGCACCACGTAGGCGTCGCTCGCCGAGATCAGGTAGAAAATCAGATTGCTGGAAAGGTTACTGATCGAGGCCCCGGTCCGCCCGTTGCCCGAGACCGCGTAATTTCCCGAGAGCAGCACGGGGGAGTTAATGTTTCCCGCAACGTTGGTGAATTCATTCAGGATCAGCTTTCCGGAGCCGTCCCACTGCAGCGTGCCCACGCGGTCCGTTGGTGTTCCGTTGTCGAATCCGTCCATGACAAAACCAAACTGGCCATTCATGGTGGAATTCGAAAACGTGGAAACCTGTTGCAGGTCGAGGCTTCCGTCCTGCACCGTGCTGGCGTCGTTGACCAGGAATAGGCCGCGCGTCGGACTGACCATCCAGACCAGTAGGTTGCCATTAGGCGACGTGTTAAGAGTCACCAGCGTGCGCCCACTCGGAACCGAGGTGTAAGTCCCCGTGAAACTGATGTTCGTTGAGGGAACGGCATCCTGCACCGCGTCGAGCGCGCCGGCAGTGATTGTCCCGCCGCTCGCGGTGAAGCGTCCGGCCATATTTACGCCGCTCAGGGAATTAGTATCGCCCTTGCAGCCGAAGGCATAGCTGCCGGAAAGCGCAGGCGTGCCACTCTGCAGTTCGGCCCGGCCCAATCCAAGCACTCCGTTGTTGCTCGCAAGAAAGCGGATGTTATTGGCATCCACGATGTAGTAGACAAAGCTGGAAGTAGCAGGCGTCGTGTCGGTGAAGGACCCGGTGCCGCGTCCGGTTTCGGGATCAGGAGGGTTGAACGAGCCGGCAAAGGTCGGGGAACTGAACACTCCGCCACGATTGACGTCTTCGTTTCCATTGCTGACGATGCCGCCTGCGACCGTGAAGGCGCCCACGCTGGCCACGGATTGAACCGAATTCACGTCGTGTTCGCGGAAAACAAATGTTCCGGCCGGAGCGGCCGCAATCGCCGTCGAGTCCTGTTTCTCCGCGAGTCCGCCTCCGTTCAGAAGCGTGTCGCCTTCCACTAGATAAATTTTCGAAGCGCTGACCATGGTCACGGCCAGATGGATTGTCTGCAGGTTACTGTTCAGGATCAAGCTGCCGGTGCCATCGTTGCTGATCGTGTAGGAGCCAGTGCTGACCGTGGTGGCCACACCGGCGCTTTCGGAGAAATCATCCGTCGAGCTGGTGATGCTGCCGTTGCCGTTGGCGGTAAACACGCCTGCTTCGCGATAGGGAACTACAGTCGTACCGCCGAAATCAAAGCCCTCAATCTGGTAGACGTACTGCCCGTTGAGACTGGCGTTGGAAAAACTCCCCGAGGGAATGAATCCCGGCACACCCCCGCTACTCGTTCCACAAGCAACACAGAACAGAAGTAAAACTAGGCCGAGGCACAGATATATAGTTCTCATGAACAAATGTGCAGCGTAAGCACGACTCCTTCACGGCGCTTAGAAAGGCGGAGTGCTTATACTGCTTAACCCAATTTTGTGGAAAAAGTTGTCAAGATATAGGATGCGAGTTTGGGGCAAGGAGAATGCCTGGTGCGCCGTTACCCTTCCGCAACTTCCGGTCTTCGGGCTGGGACTGACGCCGCGTTTCTCTCTCGCTGACGCCGGACCAGCCACATCACCATGCGATATCCCAGCAACACAGACAGCACGAAGGCATACCGTGCCGGCTTGGTGACGTCGGCTTTTACCAGCCACCAGTAATGTATTACCCCAGCGATGGCACTCACATAGATCAGGCGGTGCAAAGCCTGCCAGCGCTTGCCGCCGAGGCGGCGTATCCAGCCTGTGGTTGAGGTCAACGCTAGCGGAATCAGCAAAACGAATCCTGTGAAGCCGACGGTGATGAACCGGCGTTTAAGGACATCGGCCCAAATCTCGTGCAGAGCAAAAAATTTATCCAGCCAGATGTAAGTCAGAAAGTGCAGCAGCGCGTAGAAGAACGCAAACAACCCAAACGTGCGGCGATAGCGAATCAGCCACAGCTGACCGGTGATCTTGCGCAAGGGAGTGATGGAGAGCGTCACCAGCAGGAAAATCAGGATCCAATCGCCGGTCGAATGGGTAATGACTTCGATGGGATTCGCACCCAGCTGCCCCATATAAGCCTTCCATCCCAGCCGCGCCAGAGGCCCGAGGCAGGCGAGAAACACAAACGGTTTAAACCATCGCACCATTTTTATCGCACCATGAATTTTAAACGTAGGCGCGAGCGTCTCGCTCGTGCTCCCTCTTCACAGAATTGTCGTGCATCCGGAAGTCGCTGCCGCTGCCGCACGAGCAAGGACGGTCGCGCCCACGTCACAGCTAGAAATTCTTTCTTAGATCCATGCCCGAGTACAGTGTTGCCACTTGATCGTAGCCATTGAACATCAGCGTCGGACGCTTGCGAAACTCTCCTAGGCGGCGTTCCGTAGCCTGGCTCCAGCGCGGATGGTCCACCTGCGGATTTACGTTGGAGTAAAACCCATATTCATTGGGCGCCGATACGTTCCACGTATTGATCGGCTGCTTGTCAGTAAAGTGGATGCGCACGATGGCCTTGATGCTCTTGAAGCCGTACTTCCACGGAATCACCAGGCGAAGCGGCGCGCCGTCCTGGTTTGGCAGGACTTCGCCATACATGCCAAAACACAACAGCGCCAGTGGGTGAATGGCTTCATCCATTCGCAGGCCTTCGACGTATGGCCATTGCAGTACGTTGCTGCGCTGGCCCGGCATCTGCTTCGAATCGAGCAGCGTGGTGAACTCGACAAACTTGGCCTTGGGCTGCGGTTCAGCGCGTTTGATGAGTTCGCTCAACGAGAACCCGACCCACGGAACCACAATCGACCAGCCTTCGACGCAACGATGGCGGTAGATGCGCTCTTCCGGCGCGGCCATTTTTATGATCGTGTCCACGTCCAGCACTTGCTTCTTCTTGACTTGGCCGTCGATAGTGACCGTCCACGGTCGCGTCTTGAAATCCTTGGCCAGGCCGGCTGGCTCGTACTTGTCGGTCGAAAATTCGTAGTAGTTGTTGTAGTTGGTCACATCTTTGTAGGGAGTGATCGTCTCGGTGGTAGAGAAGGGGCTCTTCTGTATGCCATCAATTTTCGTATTGGCCTGCGCCACCGAAGATGGAGAAACAATTTTGTGCAGGCTAACCCCTGCGGCCACCGCTGCGGCGCCCGCCAGCGCAGTGCCCGTGAGAAACTTCCGCCGGTTCAGGTACAGACTTTTCGGCGTGATTTCCGAAGACAGAATGTCTGCCGCTTTCTTGATCAGCATGAATGGAAGCTCCCTGCAAACTTTACGCTTAAACCGGCCACGTTGGATTGCTGACTAGTATTTCCTGTTAAGTAGGACGCATCTGGCCGGAAAAAGTTGCATCGCCGCTTCCGGCCGGCGAACCAAAATCCCTTCATTCCAGGGTGCTTATTCCCAGCTAGCAGTCGAGGCCGCGTCCGCTCGGCTAGGTGCGGGCGGCGAGGGTCTCGCAGACCCGGCGAATCTCCTCGCGCTGGGAAGCGCTCAAGGCGAGAAACTCGAAGCCGTGGCGCAAGCCGTCGCGATAGCGCACCAGGGCACGAAATTTGATGGGGAACGGCGACATGGGCAGAGACAATTCCATGGACACCACTTCTTCAGGCTCTAACTCGCCTGTTAAGGTGGCCCCAATGCCGTCCTCGCCAATCTCGCTCGATCGCCCCCAAAAAGAAATGTTCTCTCCGGAGCGAAAGGTGTGGACGGTGACGCGAACATCGAGCCCGTGGCGAGCAAAGCGGCGCGAGGTTCGGGAATCTGATTTAGGGTCGGTCAGAGACATGCTCTCGTCAATTTTCTTGATGGCGCCCTCGTTGTTTCAAACGGCTCAGGACAGGCCCGGTGCTGCGCCCTGATACTAATTTCCGTGCAAGGGATATCCCGTTTCAAGCGGTAACTTACTTTCGACTTTCAACACCGTAATGCCTCCGGTAATGGAATACACGTCCACCAGTCCGACTGCGCCCGGCGTAGATTCGACCGCGTCCACCAATGCTTTGCCGGAATTCACCACCACAATGGCCGGATGATTTGCACGCCCGTGATTGGCATTGGTGATGAGCGCGCTGACCGCGTCGCTCGGCATGCCATAAACTTTTTCCAACACCAGCTTCATTTCACTGGAGGCAGGGTTGAGGCTGAAGAACGTGATCGGCTTGCCCTGCGGCCAGCGATTGATCTGTCCTTTGCAGATCTTCACCAGTTCGGACATGCTGACACCGGTTACACCGTCGGCTTTGTTGGCAATCAGAGCCATATCCTTCGCGCTGGCCGCCGCCAGCGAACCCATGACCACCAGCCACAACCCGAATACACACCGGCAGAGCACAACTGTCCCCCAGATCATAGAACCCCGGACTATCAAAGCCCCGAACTATCAGAGCCTTAAGACCGATTGTCCCTGAAGCGCGCGCGATGCTCAATGCCAACCGGGACCGGGTTACCAGCGGAGACAATACGAGCGCTGCCTGTCGTATCATCTCCTGCATGGCTGCCATGCCCGAGCCGTCCCTCATTTTGAGCTTCGAAGACGCGCGTCACCTGGTGGAAACCCACGCCGCGCATCTGCGTCCTCGCGGCAAGGAGTTGGTGGAACTGCTCGAGGGCGCGGGACAAGTTCTCGCCGAACCCTTACTCGCGGACCGCAATTTCCCGCCCTTCCCCAGGTCCATGCGGGACGGGTACGCAGTGCGTGCCGCCGATCTCTCCCGGCTTCCCGCTTCTCTCGAAGTGATTGGTGAAATTAAAGCGGGTGCTCGCAGCGAGGACATCCCCACGCTGCAACCGGGCCAGGCTGCCGCCATCATGACGGGAGCGCCCGCGCCTCCGGGAGCGGATGCGGTCGTGATGGTGGAATACACCTCAGGAAGTGCCGGCCGCGTGCAGATCATGAAGCCGGTAGCCGCCGGCGACAACATCGCTGCGGTCGCCTCGGAGGCGAAACGGGGCGAGCGTCTGCTCTCTCCCGGAGCTCGGCTCGACTTCACGGCTATTGCCTTAGCCGCTTCTGTGGGTAGGAGCCGGCTTCTGGTCTACAGCAAACCTAAAGTTGCAGTTCTCTCGACCGGCGACGAAGTCGTCGATATCGATGTATTACCCACCGCTACGCAGACCCGAAACTCCAATACCTACTCGCTGGCTGCGCAAGTACAAGCCGCGGGCGGAGAGCCCGTGCTGCTGCCCATCGCTCCTGACGAGCCCGGACGATTACGAGAACTCATCGCCGACGGTCTCGAATCTGACCTGCTGCTGCTCGCGGGTGGAGTCTCCATGGGCAAGTATGATCTGATCGAACAAGTCCTAGCAGAATTCCAGGCAGAATTTCTCTTCACGGGAGTGCAGATCCAGCCGGGAAAGCCAATCGTGTTTGGAAGAGTTTCATGTGGTCCCGGGCGACTCGCCCGCGATCTGCCGGAATCTTCCCCGGCCCACGCCTATTTCTTCGGACTCCCAGGAAATCCAGTCTCGACGATGGTGACGTTTGAACTCTTCGCCCGCCCGGTTCTCGAAGCACTGGCCGGAATGCCCGTTCGCAAGCTGACCTTCCTGAAAGCTCGCCTGAAGTCTGAGATCAAAACAAAGACCGGCTTGAAGCGATTCCTTCCGGCAATGTTGTCCGGAGAATTCGAAGAGACAGAAGTAGAACTGGCCGCCTGGCAGGGCTCCGGCGACATCGCGTCAATGGCACGGGCCAACTGCTACGTCGTAATTCCCCCGGATCGCGAGAGAATTCCGGCAGGCGAGTGGGTGCCAGTGTTGATGCGTTAAATGTGGGCGCGTGTAAGATAACCTTTCGCGATGCCGAAGAAACTCTCGCACTATGATCGCGCGGGCCGCGCCAGCATGGTGGATGTTTCCGCCAAGCCTCCCAGCCGCCGCGAAGCTGCCGCCAGCGCTTTCGTTGCCCTGAAGCCTGCCGTGCTCAAGGCTCTCCCTAAGAATCCCAAGGGTGATCCGCTGGAAGTGGCCCGGCTGGCCGGCATCATGGCGGCCAAACGCACATCCGATTTGATCCCAATGTGCCATCCTGTGCCGCTTTCCCACGTTGATGTGACCATGCGGCTGTGCGAGAATGGCGTCGCTATTGGCTCAAAAGTTATCACCACGGCGGTTACCGGAGTCGAAATGGAAGCCCTGGTCGCGGCCAGTGTCGCCGCGCTGACCGTGTACGATATGTGCAAGGCGCTGGACAAGGGGATCGAAATCCGGGAGATCGTGCTGGAGCACAAATCCGGAGGCAAGAGCGGTAATTACTCGCGCGTCCGCAAAAAGACCTAGCGTGTCATGCCGAATAACGTCAAAGTCCTGCTGGTGGACGACAATCCCATGGTCCTGGGACTGTTGCACGGCGCCCTGACCCCGCTGGCCAACGTGATCACCTCGAGCGACACGGCCGATGCCCTGCTCAAAGCGGTCGACGACCCGCCCGATCTCCTGGTCAGTGACTACCGCATGCCCGGCATGGATGGCCACCAACTGGTCGAGAGGCTGCGAAGCCGTCCCAAGACCGCGGGCATTGCCGTGATCCTGCTGGCCAGCAAGGCCGACATCACGGAAAAACTTTCCAGCCAGGAACCAGTCGACGATTTCGTTGAGAAACCGTTTTTTCTGAAGGATGCCATCCAACGCATCAAGCGCGTGATCGACAAAATCGCGCTGGAAAAGATGGCCAAGACCGCGCCGTCTGACGGCGTCCTGCGCGGCAGCCTGGCGCAGATGAACGTGATCGACCTGGTACAGTCGCTCGAAATGGGACGCAAGAGCTGCGCCCTCACTCTTACTAACGATCGCGACAAATGCGAAATGTACTTCAGCGAAGGCCAGGTCACTCACGCGGCCTATGGTTCGCTCACCGGCGATAAGGCGGTTTTCAAAGTCCTGAGCTGGACCGGCGGAAATTTCCAGATCAACTTCGAGGGCAAGACCAGTAAACAGACCACCACCCTGAATACCCAGGGCCTGCTGATGGAAGGGTTGCGCATGCTCGACGAGTCCAAGCGCGACGAAGGCGGCGCCGAGGAAGAAGAAGATGTCCTCCTCGACTCCTGAAGCTCTCACCGCCGCGGTGCTCACCGTCAGCGATTCCTCGGCCCGCGGCGAACGCGCCGATCTTTCCGGACCTGCAGTCGCGCAAATTCTCCAGCAGAAAGAATTTACGGTCATCACAACGGAGATCGTTGCGGACGATCAGCCCGCCATTCAAGAGGCCATCATCCGACTGGCTGGCAAAGCTCGCCTGGTAGTGACCACAGGGGGCACCGGAATCGCCGCCCGCGATGTCACTCCCGAAGCCACGCGCGCCGTCTGCAGCCGGCTGCTCGAAGGCGTAGCCGAACGTATGCGCTTCGAGGGTTCCAAGAAGACTCCTCTGGCGGCGCTTAGCCGCGGACTCTGCGGAGTGCATGAAAAGTCGTTGGTCCTGAATGTGCCTGGAAGCCCCCGTGGTGCCGCGGAATCGCTCGAAGCAGTCGTCGACCTGTTGCCGCATGCCTTGGAGTTGCTAAGCGGAAACACAAAGCACTCGGCTCAAATGTAGGCGCGAGCGTCCCGCTCGTGCGGGGATGGCACGTGGCCCGAGGTAATTCCAAAAATTGCACAAGCCAGGACGCTCGCGCCCACATTGCCCGCGTCTTGCTGTACCATGACTTACCCTGAGGGTTGAACCGCTTAAAGAAAATCAGCCGCAAATTGAATAGAAGCTTGTGCACAACGAATGTGCACCATCGGAGGATAAGAAACCCATGAAGCGAAGTCTGACCATCGCAATCGTTCTTCTCTGCGCCGTAACCTCGGCCTTCTCCCAGGCGCTGACCCAGGCCGACCGCGACCATGCCCTGCAATATCTGGAAAGCACCAGGCAGGGAGTGCTGGACGCTACCGCCGGTCTTTCCCCGGCGCAATGGAATTTCAAACCCGCCCCGGACCGGTGGTCGGTGGCGGAAGTGGTGGAACACATCGCAGCAGCCGAGGATTATCTGATGGCCATGGTGACCACCAAAGTCATGCAGGCCCCGGCGCGCCCCGCCGGCGATGATGTGAAGGCCATCGACGACATGGTGGTGGCGAAAGTTCCCGATCGCAGCCACAAAGCCCAGGCTCCGGAGCCGCTCAAACCAACCAATCGCTTTGGCTCGCCCCAGGCCTCGCTCAAGCATTTCACCGACGCCCGCGCTCAGACCGAAGCCTTCCTGAAGACCCACGATGATCTGCGCGACCATGCCATCGACAGTCCCATGGGAAAGAAACTCGACGGCTATGAGTGGGTGTTATTCGTCGCCGGGCACAGCGAACGCCACACCAAGCAGATCAACGAAGTAAAGGCCGACCCGAACTTTCCGAAGTCGTAGGGTTGTAACGTAGGTGCGAGCGTCCCGCTCGTGCAAGGAAGCGCCTGTGACAATTCAAAAATGCACGAGCGGGGACGCTCGCGCCTACATTTGTCGGTAAACTGCTAACCTTACGCATTGAACACAATCAAGCACATCTTTCTGCAGTACACCGCGTTCCTTTGGGGACTGCTGAAGCCGCTGGGCGCGTGGGGTGTTTTTGTGATCGCCGCCCTCGACGGCGCCGCACTCGGGCTGCCCATGGACCCGATCGTCGCGACTTACGTCTATCAGAATCGTTCCCGCTTCCTGCTCTACGTGCTCATGGCGTCCACCGGGTCGGCGCTGGGCAGCATCGTCATCTATGGGATTGGATATCTCGGGGGCGAAGAGCTGCTCCGCAAACGCATCTCGGCCGAGCGCTTTGACAAGTTTCACCAGGCGTTCGAGAAGCATCCCTTCTGGAGCCTGATGTTCCCCGCCATGCTGCCTCCGCCCACTCCTTTCAAACTATTTGCTCTGGCGGCCGCAGTCTCCGAGATGCAGTTCAGCCACTTCCTGCTGGCGATCTTCGCCGGCCGCTTCGTGCGCTTTCTGGTGCTCTCCATCCTGACCCTGGTATTCGGTCCTCAGTTCGTGCGCATCTTTGGGAGCGTCTTCCGCGAACACTGGCCTTGGGTGCTGGCCGCCGTATCGGTAGGATTGGCAATCTGGCTGGTAGTGATCCGGCTAAAGAAGAGAAAAATGTAGGCGCGAGGCCGACATCAGCCCAACTGAGGGTGGCCCATCCTTCGCGCTTTTTTTGCGAAGGGTGGGAGGCAGACAGTCCCGCGCCCACATCAACCTTAGGCGGCGGCGGGATGGTCGCCGGCGCCGAACGCTTCAGATAACGCCGCCAGCACCACCGGCGTGGCAAAAAATGCTGAGGTAAACAGCAGATCCCCTTCCAC